>ERZ795045.1045-NODE-1045-length-32531-cov-7.935306_pt1 | contig 32531 bp, 28 predicted proteins | sample MGYA00375129_ERZ795045 | MGnify/ENA primary metagenome ERZ795045 (study PRJEB30174, sample SAMN05720166) | activated sludge metagenome | isolation source: anaerobic digester from wastewater treatment plant | place: Japan | collected 2015-05-15 ...
TCTATATATTAATCACAAAATTTTTAAGAAAATCCTTTACAACTTTTTTAAAAAAAATTAAAAAAACTTTTGCTTAAAAATAAAATTGTATTCAATAAGAGAGTGGTTCTATAAAAAAGTTGACAAAATTCAAAATTTTATATAAATATTTTTAAAAATTCTATTCTAATTTTAAAGGATAATTAATGGGGATTACAACAATTTGTGGTATTAACTGGGGCGATGAAGGTAAAGGAAGAATGGTTGATTATTTTGCAAGCTCTGCTGATTTTGTTATTAGATTTCAAGGTGGAAATAATGCAGGGCATACTGTAATGAATGAGTATGGTAAATTTGCCCTTCATCTTTTACCTTCTGGTATCTTTAATAAAAAGGCAATAAATATATTAGGAAATGGGACTGTTGTCAATCCTGAAGCTTTAGCAAAAGAGATAGAAGAGATAGAAAAGGTAATTGGTTCAATAGATAATCTCTTGATTTCTGATAGATGTCATATAATATTTCCTTTTCATATTTTATTGGATGAATATGAAGAGGAGAGATTAAAAGAGAAAAAATTCGGCTCTACAAAAAGAGGCATTGCTCCTGTTTATAGCGATAAGTATTTAAAAGTAGGAATACTTGCATCAGATCTTCTTGATAAGGATTATTTATATAAGAGGTTAAAGAATAATCTTGAATTTAAAAATCAGATAATAGAGAAAGTTTATAATAAACCCAAGGTAGACATTGATGAAATGTTGGAATGGGGATATTCAAATGGTAAGAAAATTAGTAGATACATTAAAGACGTAATACCGATTATTCATGAGGCTGTGTATGAAGATAAAAAAATTCTTTTAGAAGGCCAGCTTGGAGCATTAAGAGATATAGAATTTGGCATATATCCTTATACCACCTCTTCTTCCCCTATTCCTGGTTATGCACCAGCAGGAACATCCATTCCTCCTTATGAAATAAAAAGAGTCATAGGTGTAATGAAGGCTTATTCTACCTGTGTGGGTGAAGGACCTTTTGTAACAGAGATATTCTCAGAAAAGGCAGAAGAGATAAGAAAAAAAGGGAATGAATATGGAGCTGCTACAGGCAGGCCAAGAAGAATAGGATGGTTTGATGCTGTTGCAAGTAGATTTGGATGTAAAATAACCGGAGCCACAGAAATTGCTATAACCTTACTCGATGTATTATCTGGTCAGGAGAGTATAAAAATTTGTGATAGATATAATATTAATGGGGAAGTAATCGATAAGTTTCCTACCACAAGACTTCTCTATGACGCAAAACCAGAATATATAGAGATGCCTGGTTGGGATGAAGATATAAGTAAGGTAAGAAATTTTTTTGATCTACCAAAAAATGCTCAAAAATATATTCTAAAAATAGAAGAATTAATAGGCGTTAGAATAAAATATATCTCTGTTGGTCCAGTAAGAGATCAATTGATTAAAAGATAACTAAAAATAGGTAAGCAAAACAAAAAATCTTTACTTTAATTAGGATTTCTTTAGGAGCGGGTAGCAGTATGGATAATTTTTTAGTTTCAGTCATTATTCCGGCTTATAATGAAGAAGGTAACATAGAGATCCTTTCAGAAAAATTAATAGAACATCTTCAAAAATATTCAGATTATGAGATAATTTTCATCGATGACGGTAGTAAAGATGGAACTTTAAATGTTTTAAAAAGACTTCATTCTAACAACAAGAAAATTAATTATATCTCTTTTTCAAGAAATTTTGGTCATCAAAATGCTTTAAGAGCAGGATTAAACTATGCAAAAGGGGATTGCGTTATTTCGATGGATGCTGATTTACAACATCCGCCAGAATTAATTGATTTAATGATAGAAAAATGGAAAGAAGGTTATGAAATTGTTTATACAATAAGAAAAGATGGAAAAAAAGTTTCTTTTTTTAAAAAAAATACAGCAAAATTATTTTATGGATTGATGAATATTATCTCTGATGTTAAGATTGATCCTGGGGCTGCTGATTTTAGATTACTCGATCGTAAAGTTGTCAATGTTCTAAAAGATATTAATGAGCCATTTTTATTCATGAGGGGAATGATACCCTGGCTTGGTTTTCGTCAATATAAAATTGAATATGAAGTAGGTGAAAGATTCTGGGGTAAATCAAAATATTCTCTAAAAAAAATGTTTATGTTTGCTTTATCTGGCATTACTTCATTTAGTGTTAAGCCATTAAAGATCTCAATTTTTCTTGGATTTTTAATGGCAATAGTTTCTTTTATTCTTGGTATTCAATCGATTTTTATTAAATTATTAACAAATCAGTTTGTAGAAGGGTGGGCAACACTTCTTGTTAGTGTTTTTTTTATCGGTTCGTTACAACTTTTGATGTTAGGAATAATCGGTGAGTACTTAGGAAAACTGTTTATTGAATCAAAAAATAGGCCTAATTATATAATAAGAGAAAAAAGTATAGATGAGGATATTAAATAAGAAATAAAATTACCAATAAAAGGAAATAATAATGAAAATTTTATTAATAAATCCTAATTGGGGTGGTAAAGTAAGTCAAAAAGGTAAAAGATATAACAGGAGTTTTCCTCCTATTGATCTACTTGTAATCGGTGCAATATTAAGAGAAAAGGGGGATATCCCATACTTATATGATGCAAATGTTTATTATGATAAAAAGGAAATCAAGACTCTTTGTGAAAATAGTGATCTTGTAATAATTACATCTACCCCATATTATAAATGGCAATGCCCCAATTTGAATTATGAGGATTTTCTTGAATTTTGTAAGATATTACCAAAAGAAAAAACAATTATTTATGGTGGCCATATAACGCAATATCCAGACTTTTTTATGACAGAGACCGGCTTTAGATATGGAATAGTAGGTGAGCCAGAGGATAATATAAGTGATTTAGTGGAAGAGATTAAGAATAATAGTATAAATTTTAACGAGAAAAATTATTATATAAAAAAGAGTGAAAAAGATGTTGATATAGAGAATCTTCCTATTCCAGCCTTTGATTTGACTCTTAAATATAAAAAGTATTATGAATATGAGATACTCGGTAAGAATTTAATGACACTCGAAGCATCAAGAGGATGCCCTTTTAAATGTATTTATTGCTATCAGGGAATGTTTGGTAAAAGAGTAAGAAAAAAGAGTGTCTCTAAGATCTTTAATGAAATGTTAGAAGCAATAAAATTTGGATATAAAAATTTTTATATTTATGATTTAGAATTTACAATACATAAAGACCTTGTTAAATCTTTATGTAAAAAGATAATCGAAGAAAAATTAAAAATAAATTGGTGTTGTCAGGGTAGAGCAGATTCATTAGATGAAGATATGGTTAAGTTAATGAAAAAATCTGGCTGTAAAATAATACACTTTGGAGTAGAGTCCGGTTCAGATAAAATTCTTGATTCTATAAAGAAAAAAACAACAAAGGAAGAATTAAAAAGAGGTTTTAATCTTACTAAGAAATATAATATTGAAACAGCTGGTTTTTTTATGTTTGGCTTGCCAGAAGAGATAGAAGAAAACTGGAGAGAAACAATAAAATTTGCCAAGGAATTAAATCCAGATTATGCATCATTTCATATTTCCTCTTTATATCCAGATACAGAACTTTATCAAAAATATTTACAGTCCGGGGGTAATAAAGATATACTTTATCCAGAATGTTTTGATACAATTCATAATAAAGAAAGACTCGAGAAGATTGTGAGAAAAGCCTTTTTACAGTACTATTTTAGATTAGGATATATTTTAAAAAGAATAATAAAGGGAAATCCTTTAAAATGGTGGAAACAATTTAAACTATTTTTGAGTTTTTTAAAATAAAGGATAAAGGTTTTAATTTTGAGTAATTTCGTTAAATTTCTAATAAAAACAGTAAAATATTTCTTAAATATTCAATTTGTTAGATATTTAATAAATGGGGTTTTTCTTTTTGTCATTGATTTTATAATCTTCTATTTTTTTAACAAGATAATAGGCTTTAAGGTCTATTTTTGTCAGGCAATATCAAGAACCTGCTCTGCTTTTATTGGTTTCTGGACACATAAGTATTTTGTATTTAAGAATAAAGAGAATGATTTATTAAAATTCTCTTTACAGGGTATTTTGTTTATAGGACTTATATTTTTTAATATTTTTTTCTCATCTTTTGTTGTATATTTTCTATATTATATTATAAAAGTAAAAAATATCTTATTACTAAAAATATTAACAGAGACAATTGTTGTAACAGAATCATATCTTTCATTAAATTTAATCTTTTGGAAGTCTAAAAAAAACAGATAAATTTAAAATTTTACTTGATAGAAAAATAAATTTCTATTATATATTCTATTGAAGGAGAATATATGACCAGAATCTTATGTGTTTCTGACATTCATATTCCTACCAGAAGAAAAGATTTTCCTTATGATCAAATAGTAAAGAAAATAAAGAATATATCAATTGATTATGTTTTTGGTCTCGGGGATTATGTTTCGATCGATGGGCTTAATAAACTCTATCTTTTTGAAAAAAAGGTGTATGCTGTTTCTGGCAATATGGATGACGAAATCGTAAAGTATGAGATTAATACAAAGATTAATTTAGAGATAGAGGGATTAAGGATAGGCTTAATACATGGCTGGGGACCACCATGGGATCTCAGGGATAGAATAAGAAAAGAATTTGATAATGTGGATTTAATATGTTTTGGTCATACTCATGAAAAATTTTTTAAAGAAGAAAACGGTATATACTTTTTTAATCCTGGGGCAATATGTGGTGATAAGCATGGAGAGAATAAATCTTTTGGTATTTTAACAATAAATGACAGAGATATAAAAGCAGATTTTATTAATTTAGAATAAGTAGAGAAAGAAAGTCTTACCTTTATAAAAAATAACTTGACAATCTTTATTAAAATTTGTAATTTCTATAATTATAGAAATAGAGATGATTATTAACTAAATTTAAAATAGATATAATATTTTAAGGAGTAAAAATGATATATTTTAAAAATAAGATTATTGGAGGTTGTGGAGAAGAGGAAAAGGATAGTTCTAATAGTTTTGAAAATATGATGGAAAAGCAATTTTTAGAGCAGAGAAAGATAATAATATCAAGTTCTGTTGATCAAAAATTAGCAGAAAAGATAATAAAATTACTATTCCTAATGGATGGGATTGATAATACAAAACCAATAACAGTAATTATTAATTCTCCGGGTGGAGAGGTTTTTTCTGGTTTTGCAATATTTGATATAATGAGGGCAATAAAGTCTCCAATTATTACATTAGTAGCTGGTTTTGCTGCAAGCATGGGGTCCATAATTATGCTTGGTTCAAAAAAGGGTAATAGATATGCTACAAAAAATTCTAAGATATTAATTCATCAGCCATTAATAGGAGGATTTTTTGAGGCAAGAGCAACAGAAATAGAAATTCAGGCAAAAGAGATTCAGGAAACTAAAGATAGAATCATAAATATATATGTTGAAGAGACTGGACAGCCAAGAGAAAAAATAGCAAAAGATATTGAATTAGATTATTGGATGACAGCAGAAGAGGCAAAAGAGTATGGCTTAATTGATAAAATTATTACTTCAATGGATGAAGTTGTTGATAATTTAAAAAAATAAATAGATTTTTAGGAAAAAATTAGTTTTTAGAGAAATGATATCATTTAAAGTAAATTTGTAAATTAATTGATTTTCTCTGTAAGTTAAAATTTATAAATTTTAATTTTTGTGTTTATGAAGTAATTTCATTATAAATACTATGAAAGACAACAAATAAATGGCTGTATTATATTTTTATGGGGATAACCCAAAAATAAAAAAAGAGCTAAAAGATATTGTTTCTCAAAAAAATATATTTTTAGAGTATACCTCTTTTTCTGATTTAGAAGATAATTCTCTTGTTTTTGTGGATTTTACAAATATTGGGAAAAGAAAATGGAAGGATATTTATCCTAAGGATCTTCCTTTACCAAAGGAACTCGAAATAAATAATATAAGAGTTATAGCAATTATTCTAAAAGAAAATGATAATGTTATTCTGGATCTCCTTGATAATGAATTTTCTGATTTTATAGAGTATCCTTTTTTTTATCCAAGGGTTCTGGCTACATTTTTAAATACTATTCGTGATATAGAATATGAAAAAGAACTCTCTTCTTTATATCAAATAGGTATAGATCTCTCTTCTCAGGCTGATCTTGAAAAATTGTTGGAAGAAATTTTAAAAACAGCTCAGGATTTTACCAATTCTGATGGTGGGTCAATATATCTTGTATTAAAAGAGCATGATAAAAGTAGTGGTGAAAAATTAATGCAATTTGAAATATCAATAAGCGACACATTGGGGAAAAGATATGAAAAGATTAAAATGCCTATAAATACTAATTCTCTGGCAGGATATGTTATTACAACAGGAAAAAATTTAAATATTATAGATGCTTATAGTATTTCTGAAGACTTACCTTATAAATTCAATTCATCTTTTGATAAAGAGAACAACTATCGTTCAAAATCTATTCTTGTTGTTCCAATGGTAAATCATAAGGGAGAAATAATAGGAGCAATTCAGTTAATAAATAGAAAAAAAGATAGAAATGTTATACTTGATTCAAAAGAAAAGATAGAAGAATTTGTCATAGATTTTGATCATAAGTGTGAGTTATTAATTAGATCTCTTGGTAGTCAGGCTACAATAGCAATTGAAAATGCCAGACTTTATAAAGAGATTCAGGATCTTTTTGAGTCTTTTATGGAGGCTTCTGTAAATGCGGTTGAAAGCAGAGATCCAACTACAGCAGGACATTCAAGAAGGGTAAGTAAACTTTCAGTGGCTATTGCAGAATATATAAATATGATAAATGATGGGCCTTTAAAAGATGTAAAATTTTCAGATGATGATATTAAATGTATAAAATATGCCGGGCTTTTACATGATTTTGGCAAAATAGGTATACCAGAAAAGATTTTACTTAAGGCAACAAGACTTTTTTCTGAAGAGATATCAAATATTGATAGTAGAATAGAACTTTTAAAGTATAATATCTATTTAGAAGAAAAAGAGAGTGAATTAAACTCTTTTTTAGATCTTTTAAAAAAAATAGAAGAGTTGAGAAATGCTATATATGCTGCAAATCAACCATCTACTTATGTGGATCAGAGTTTAGCAGAAAAGCTAAAAGAAGCAAATGAAACAGAGGTCAAATTGTTGGACCAGAAAAAGATAGCACTTTTAAAACTTGAAGAGTATGAAAAACTTGTTAATGCAAAAGGAAGCCTTTCAAGGGATGAATACAAAATAATGCAGACTCATGTTGAATATTCTTATAAATTCTTGAATCTTATAAAATGGCCCAAAGGATTGGAAAGAATACCTTTAATAGCAAGATGTCATCATGAAAAAATGGATGGCAGTGGCTATCCTCTTGGCATTACAGCAAATATGATACCTTTAGAATCTCAAATTATGTGTATAGCAGATATTTTTGATGCTTTGATATCTTCTGATAGACCATATAAACATAGAATCACTCCGCAAAAGGCAATAGAAATATTACAAAAAGAGGCTAATGATGGTAAGATTAATAAAGATATACTTGAGGTTATGGTAAGAGAAGAGATTTATAAAATTATTATAGAATAAAAATATAAAAAAATTATTTGATTTTTTTTATTAAATATTTTATTCTTAAATCAGAAAAGAATTCTAAAAATTTTAAAATAAGATTTTTAGAATATTATATAAAATATATTTAAGGAGAAGAGGTTTTTATGGAAGGAAAAGTTCTTGAATTAACACAAAAAATATATACAGATGGTGTAGAAAAGGCAAAAAAAGAGGCAAAAGATATTATTGAAAAAGCAAATGAGGAAAGGGATTTAATATTGAATAATGCCCAAAAAGAAGCAGAAGAGATAATAAATAATGCCAAAAAAGAGGCTGAACAATTAAAGAATAGAGTTGTTTCAGAGATAAAAATGGCATCCAATCAATCAATCGCAACTCTTAAACAGGAAATCATTAATCTTTTATCAAAATTTAGTATTTCAGATAGCATCAATAAAAGCATGAATGATATAGAATTTATAAAACAATTAATTAAAGAGATGATTTCTAAGTGGGATATCTCTTCAATAGAACTTACTATTCCAGAAAAATATAAAAAAGAACTCGATGATTTTATTAAAAATAAATTAAAAGAAGAATTAAATAAAGGACTTGAAATTAAGTTTGAGAATAGAATGGCAAATGGTTTTAAGATAGGACCAAAAGATAAATCTTTTGTCTTATCTTTTGCTGATTCTGATTTTGTTCAATTTTTTCAATCGTTTTTAAAGCCGAAAACTAAAGAGATACTCTTTGGAGAATAAAGTGAAACAATACTATTATCTTTGTTCCAGTTTAATAGATTTAATTCTTGATAGTAAAAATAAGTTTTTTTCTTCATTGGATCTTTTACAATTTTGTGAAGAGGAGATGACAAAAAGAGATTTTAATGATCTTAAATTTTTATATATATTTAATGATATTAAAAATATTATAAATACAAAAGAGATTTTAGATGACGAAAAAAAATATATATATCCAGCCTATTATACACTTGAAGAATTTAAAGAAAATTTAAAAGATCCGGATTCTTTTTTGCCATTTATAGCAGAATTTTTATTTAATAAAAAGAATGAAAAGAGAATCTATCCGCATTTATTAGAAATAGATGAGCTTATTACATTTTTTTATAATTATCTTGATACAATTGATAATCAATTTATAAGAGATTTTTTTAGTTTTGAACTTTTATTAAGAAATTTAACAACTGCTATATCTTTTAAAAAGAACAATCTCTCTTATGCTACTAAAATTATTCCCGCTGGTGATTACTATGAAATTATTTTAAAAAGCAATAGTAATGATTTTGGACTTTCAAAAGAATTTCATTTTATAGAAAAACTATTAGAAGTTTATGAGAGTAGTGATTTAATAAAAAGGGAAAAAGAGGAAGAGTTAATAAGATGGGATTACCTTGATGAATATGTTGGAAAAGATTTTTTTTCTACTAATTTTGTATTTTCTTATGCTATAAAGTTAAGATCAGTAGAGAGATGGCTTTCTTTAAAGAAAGAAATTGGAGAGGAAATTTTAACAAAATTAATAGAGGATATAAAAAGTAAAATATCTTTTTCAGATGAAATTTTTGTTGTTGGAGGAAAGAAATGAGTGTAAAGGGTAAAATAACCGGAATTGTAAGCAATCTTATATCAATAGAGGTTGATGGACCGGTAAGCCAGAATGAAATTTGTTATGTTATTATTGAAAATTCTAAACTTATGTCTGAGGTAATAAAGATCGTTGGCAATATTGCTTATGCTCAGGTTTTTGAAAGCACCAGAACTGTTAAAGTTGGTATGCCAGTTGAATTTACAGGGAACATGCTTGAAATAGAGTTAGGTCCTGGGCTTTTGTCAAAAAATTTTGATGGATTACAGAATGATCTTGATAAAAAGACTGGAATATTCTTAAAAAAAGGAGAATATACAGAAGCATTGGATAGAAATATAAAATATAAATTTACCCCGCTTGTTAAAAAAGGCGATATTGTTATTGCAGGGGACTGGCTTGGAAGTGTAAAAGAAAACTGGATCGATCACAAGATAATGGTTCCTTTTAAACTCAATGGTAAATGGGAAGTAAAAGATATTGTTAATAATGGTGAATATACAATTACGGATAAAATCGCTACTCTTGTGAATGAAAATAAGGAAGAAGTATCTGTAACAATGGTTCAGAAATGGCCAGTAAAGGTTGCAATAAAATGTTATAAGGATAAACCAAGGCCTTTTAAAATAATGGAGACCGGTGTCAGGATAATAGATACCTTCAATCCAATGGCTGAAGGCGGGACTGGATTTATACCAGGCCCTTTTGGTTGCGGTAAAACTGTTTTACAGCATGCCATTTCAAAGAATGCTGAGGCTGATCTTATTATATTTGCTGCGTGTGGAGAAAGAGCAAATGAAGTAGTAGAAATATTTACAGAATTCCCAGAATTAATAGATCCAAGAACTGGAAGAAAACTTATGGAAAGAACTACTATTATTTGTAATACTTCAAATATGCCTGTTGCGGCAAGAGAGGCTTCGGTATATACGGCAATGACAATCGGTGAATATTATAGACAGATGGGATTAAAGGTTTTACTTCTTGCTGACTCAACATCAAGATGGGCACAGGCTTTAAGAGAGATGTCAAACAGGCTTGAAGAGTTGCCAGGTCCTGATGCTTTTCCAATGGATCTTCCAGCTATAATTTCTAACTTCTATTCAAGGGCAGGTATAGTATACCTTAATAATGGACAAACTGGTTCAGTAACATTTATAGGAACAGTATCTCCGGCTGGCGGTAATTTAAAAGAGCCAGTGACAGAGTCTACTAAAAAGGCAGCAAGATGTTTTTACGCTTTAGCTCAGTCAAGAGCAGATTCAAAGAGATACCCGGCTGTTGATCCAATTGATAGTTATTCTAAATATTTGGAGTATCCGGAAATACAGGAGTATTTATCAAAAAATGTTGGGCAAGAGTGGGTTGGTAATGTATTTAAGGCAAAAAACTGGACATTGAGAGGCAAAGAGGCTTATGATCAGATAAATATACTTGGTGATGATGGTGTTCCAGTTGATTATCATATAACTTATTGGAAATCAGAGGTAATAGATTTTGTTCTTATGCAACAGGACGCTTTTGATAAAATAGATTCAATTACACCATTAGCAAGACAGAGATACATGCTTAATCTTGTTATAAAAATATGTGAATCAGATTATAAATTTGAATCATTTGAAAAAGTGTCTCAATATTTTAAAAGAATAATAAATGTATTAAAACAGATGAATTACAGTGAATTTGAATCAGAGAATTTTAAAAGTTTTGAAAAGGAATTAGAATTAATTCTTGATGAAAGGAGAGTAAAATAATGGCTCAAGCATTTCAAAAGATATATACTAAGATTACAAAAATAACAAAGGCAACATGTAGTTTAAAAGCAACTGGTGTGGGCAATGAAGAACTTGCATATGTTAATGGAAGGGCTGCTCAGGTTGTAAAAATAGCCGGTGATGAGGTTACATTGCAGGTTTTTAAAGGAACAGAAGGAATTGGCACAGATGCAGAGGTTATTTTCACCGGTAAGCCGCCTACTTTAAAAGTATCAGATGCTCTTGCCGGAAGATTTTTTAATGCTTACGGTGCACCCATAGATGGTGGTCCAGAAGTTGAAGGGGAAGAGAGAGAAATTGGTGGACCAAGTGTAAATCCGGTTAGAAGAAAACAACCATCAGAACTCATTACTACTGGTATTGCTGGCATTGATTTAAACAATACTCTTGTTACAGGACAAAAGATCCCATTTTTTGCTGACCCTGATCAACCTTACAATCAGGTAATGGCAGATGTTGCTTTAAGAGCAAAGGCTGATAAAATTATTTTAGGAGGAATGGGACTCTCAAATGATGACTATCTTTATTATAAATATCTTTTTGATAATGCTGGGGCATTGGACAAAATAGTATGCTTTATAAATACAACAGAGGATCCACCAGTAGAAAGGCTTTTAATCCCAGATATGGCTTTAACGGCTGCTGAATATTTTGCTGTTGATAAAAAACAAAAGGTTCTTGTTCTTTTGACTGATATGACCCTTTATGCCGATGCTTTAGCAATTGTATCAAATAAAATGGATCAGATACCTTCAAAAGATTCAATGCCGGGATCGTTATATTCTGATCTTGCAAAGATTTATGAAAAGGCCGTTCAATTTCCAGATGGGGGTTCTATTACAATAATAGCAGTAACAACTCTTTCTGGTGGGGATATTACTCATGCAATTCCGGATAATACCGGTTATATAACAGAAGGACAGCTTTTTTTGAGAAAAGATTCTGATATAGGTAAGGTTATAATTGATCCATTTAGATCTCTTTCAAGATTAAAACAACTTGTTATTGGTAAGAAGACAAGAGAGGATCACCCTCAAGTAATGAATACAGCAGTAAGACTCTATGCAGATGCAGCAAATGCAAAGACAAAGAGAGATAATGGATTTGATCTTACTGATTATGATGAAAGATGCATAAAATTTGCTCTTGAATATTCTGAAAAATTGCTTGCAATTGATGTAAATATTGAAGTTAATGAGATGCTTGATACAGCATGGAAGTTGTTCTCAAAATATTTCTCACAATCAGAGGTTGGAATTAAGAAGAATATAATGGATAAATACTGGATTAATCCGGGTAAATAGAGGTATATTATGGCATTAAAATACCAGTTTAATAAGACAGCAATGCAATTCTTAAAAAAGCAATTAAAAATCAGAGAAAATGCTTTGCCAACTCTAAAAAGTAAAGAGTCGGCTCTAAGAATGACAGTAAAAAAAGAGAAGGAGAATCTTTTAAAACTTGAAGAAAAATATAATTCTTTATATAAAAAAATAAAAGATTTTAGTGAGTTATGGGGAGAATTTAATGTAACGTATTTTTCTGTTAAAAATATAAATATTGATATAAAAAAGATCGCAGGCATTAAGACTCCTATATTGGGATCTGTTGATTATGATATTAAAGAATTTTCTAATTTCTTAAATCCAGTATGGTTTGTGGAAGGAATTAATTTATTAAAAGAATTATCTGAAATTGAAATTGAAATAGAGATTCAAAAGAAAAAGATTGCTATACTCGAATATGCAAGAAAAAAAACTACTCAAAAGGTGAATCTTTATGAAAAGGTGCAGATTCCAGAATATTCAGAGGCTATTTTAAAAATTAAAAGATACTTAGAGGATGTTGATAATCTGGAAAAATCTGCTCAAAAAATTACAAAGCAGAAATTATCTTCAAAAGGGGCATAATGAGGTAGGTAAAATGATTGAAAAAATGAAAAAACTTTCATTGTTAATTTATCATTCTTCAAAAGAAAGATTCTTGGAGAATTTACAGGATCTTGGAGTTGTTCATATTGAAGCAGATAAATCGGTCCAGAATGATGAAATATTGTATTTAAGAAATATTGTAGTTAGAATAGAAAAAATTTTAAAATTCTTAAATAGTGTTAAAGAGAAAGAAGAGGATGTTAAACAGATAGATTATGATGCTAATATTGAAAATCTTTTAAAAGAGATAGAAGATAAACAGATAAAGTTGAATGAATTAAAGTTAAATCTTGATAATATAAATAAAGAGATTGCTTTATTAAAAATTTGGGGTAATTTTAGCCCAGAGTTGATTGAAAATTTATATAAAGAGGCTGGGCTTAAATTAAAATTTTATTCTGCAATAGAAAAGAATTATATAGAATTAGCAAAAACTGATCTCATTATAGAAGAGGTAGCAAGAAATAAAGGTAGAGTATATTTTGTTATTTTATATAAAGAGGAAGATGATATTCAAAAAGTAATAGAGGTTGCAACAGAAGAAAAAATTCCATTAAAAAGTTTGGAGAGACTTGAGATAGATAAAGAAATAATAGAAGAGAAAATTAAAAAAGAGGAAAAAGGTTTTTCACAATATTTTAAATATCTACAATACCTTGAAAAAAATAGGCTTTTTCTTGAGGATAAGATAGACTATAATATGGCAAATTTAAGTCTTAAGCCAGAAGCAGAAGGAGTTATATTATTTATAACTGGCTGGATTCCAGAAAAAAATCTTAATAAACTTTTAGAATTTTTAAACCGAGAGGATGCTGCTTTTTTGATAGAAGAGCCAAAAGAGACTGATATTATACCAGTATTATTAAAAAATAATAAATTCGCAAAACTTTTTGAGCCAATAACAAAAATGCATAGTCTTCCTCAGTATACAGAACTCGATCCAACTCCATTTTTTGCCCCTTTTTTTGCTGCGTTTTTTGGATTATGCCTTGCTGATAGCGGCTATGGACTTGTTCTTTTTCTTGCAGTAATAGGATTATTATTATTTGGTAAAAATAAACAATTAAGACCAATCTTGTTTTTAGGTTTGATATTAAGTGGTATGACTATAATAAGTGGAATTCTTCTTGATTCTTTGTTTGGTTTTAAATTTACTGAAATGAAGATTTTGCCAGATGAGTTTAAGAAGTTTGTTATTTTTTCAAAAATAGAAGATCAAATGAGTTTCTCTATAATGCTTGGCATTATTCAGGTGTTATTTGGTTTTATTTTACAAATAGTAAATAAAGTTAGACTTAAAGGGATTTTAGCAGCTTTTCAACCATTAGGAACAATGATGTTGATAGTAAGTGCTGTATTTTTGCTAATTGCATTTGTAACGGGTGATAATTTTAGTATAGGACCAATTCCAGTAGGAAAGATTATTTTATCAATACCAAATCTTTTATATATTATCATTGGACTGGGAATAACAGGGACAATTTTAGTTCTTCTTTTTAATAATTTAGAAAAACCAATATTTTTAAGACCTTTAATAGGATTATGGGAAATATATGGTATTGTAACAGGTGTACCAGGTGATATTTTATCTTATATAAGAATATTTGCATTAGGACTTGCTGGTTCTTTATTAGGAAGTGCTTTTAATCAAATTGCCTTTATGATAAAAGACAATGCTCCTATGGTAATTGGTTATATAGGAATGCTTTTAATATTGATAGCCGGGCATACAATAAATCTTGCTCTTTCTGCTTTGAGTGCTTTTGTTCATCCTTTGAGATTAATTTTACTTGAATTTTATAAAGCAGTTGGATTTTCTGGTGGTGGTAAAGAATTTGTACCATTTAAAAGAAGATTTGCCTTGAAAAATTAACAGAATGCTGTAAGTATTCTGATTTTATAAAGATTAAATTTTAAGGAGAATATATATGGAGAATTTTAATTCTGCTTTTTTAATCGCAGCAATAGGACTTGGTTTGATGATTGGGCTTTCTGCTTCTGGGTCCGCAATAGGACTTGTTATTAGTGGTAGTGCTGCTTTAGGCTCTTTAAAGAAAAGACCAGATGCTTTTGGTGTTCTTCTTGTTGCTTCTGTTCTCCCTTCAACACAGGGAATTTATGGGTTTGTAGGATTTTTTATCTATCAATCACTGGTAAAACCAACAATGCCTTTATTTAATGCATGTCTTGTGCTTGCCGCTGGCTTAATGCTTGGCATTGCTGCTTTAATATCTGCTATTTATCAGGGTAAAGCATGTGCAGCATCAGCAAGTGCGATAGGTTCTGGGCATGATATTTTAGGACCAGGGTTAGTTTTTGGTGCTTTACCAGAATTTTATGCAATACTTTCACTGGTTGCATCTATCCTATTGTCTGGGCTTGCAATAAAATAGGAATCTTTTTATTAAAAAGGATTCTTTATGAAAATAATTTTTTATGGAGCAAGAGGTTCTATTCCTACTCCATTGATGCTTGATGAATATCAGGCAAAGATTAAGGAAATACTTACTCTATATTCAAAAGCAGTAGATAAAAATATAGATAGATTTATAAAAAATCTACCTTTTTGTCTTTCTCACATATGTGGTGGGAATACCTCTTGTGTTGTAATTAATGAAGAAGATAATAATAAAGATATTATTGTTCTTGATGCTGGTAGTGGTTTAAGATCGTTGGGTAAAAGTTTGCTGGAGAGAAATAATTTAAATATTCATATTTTTATTACTCATTTTCATTGGGATCATATTTGTGGTATCCCATTTTTTAAACCAATTTATAATCCTACGAACAATATTATTTTTTATTCCCCGAATGAAAATATTAAGGAAAATTTAGAAAGACAGCAACATCAGGCACATTTTCCGCTACCATTTGAAAAACTGCCAGCAAAGAAACACTTTGTTATTTTAGATCAAAAGACATCTTATCATCTTAATGGCTTTGAGATTAAGTCAATTCCTTTAAATCATCCAGGTGGAGCATTTGGATATATTTTTTCTAAAAATAATAAAAAAATAAGCTATGTTACAGATACAGAATTTACTCCAGAAAATATAAAAGAAAAAGAGTTATTTTATAAGGCATGTTTTGAAAGTAGTGATGTATTAATAATGGATTGTCAATACAGCCTTTCTGAATTTTTTTCTAAATTTGAATGGGGACACACCTCCTCCACAATGGCTATAAATCTTGCTTTGGAATGGCGGGTAAAAAAAATTGTTTTATTTCATTTTGATCCAGATCACACAGATAAAGATTTATTAAGAATAATGAATGAGGCAAAAGCAGTAAAATCTACAAAGTATAATAAAAGAAATTTAGAGATAATTCAGGCTTATGAGGGATTAGAGATTGAAATATAAATTTTAAAAGGATTTCTTATGGAAACTAAAAAATTTGATTTTTTGCCTTCTAAAGAAAAAATATTTTCTTTTGATGTAGTAAATGCTAATTTAGCAGTTATTTTTGGTTCATCTTGTTATTTAGAATACACTTTTTCCAATTTCGGGACTATTTCACCAGAACCTATTTTAAATGAATCAACTAATTCTATATCTTTTAAAAATTCTGAAATAATAGATCTTTCTATTAATCTTTATTTGCCGGATAATTTAAAGGGAATAGATATAAAACTTAATAAAGGAAATATTTTTTTAACTAATGGAAATGGAAGTATTAATGTTAGCTGTTATAAGGGCGGGATAAAAATAATAAATAGTGATGGAGACTTTAAATTAGATGCCTTTGATGGAGAGATAGACGTCTCTAATATAAAAGGTAAAATTACAATAAATGGGGATAAATCTCATATAAAAATAAGAAACTGGGAATCTCTGGGTGGGGATATCACAACTAATTATGGTTCTATTTTTGTTGAGACAATGGATTTAAAAGGTGATATTAATATAAGGTCAAATGGGGGTAAAGTTTCTTTTGGAATTGCTGGAATAAATGATTATTATATAATTGCAAGGGGAAAGGATGTTATTAATTATTTAGAGAATATTCAGGGTAAAAGTATGGGAAGTCCAGCAGAAATAATCTGTGGTACTAAAGAGTATAAAATAAATATTTTTTCAAGAACAGATAGAGTTTTAATAGCAAGAAGTAAAGATTTAGAAGTTGTTTCACCAGATATAGTGAAAATATTTGATGATTTTGAAAAGGATATTGCTAAAAGTATTGATTTTAATAAAATATCAAAAAGTATAAAAGATTTTGGTAAAAAAGCAGAAGAAAAGACAAAGTCTATTTTTGAGAGGATAGGTTCCCTTTTTTCAAAAGAAAAAGAGGATAAAAATATATCAGAGAGACAGCAGATTCTTAATCTTTTGAAAGAAGGCAAAATTACAGCAGAAGAGGCAGAAAGATTATTAAAGGCTTTAAAATAAGAGGTTATGTTTATGGATAAAAAAGAATTGATTATAAAAAAAATTGCAGAATATCTTTTTAACAAATGGAAAGAAGAAAAGATTCAAGAGGGATATCATTTACCAAAGTTATGCCCAGTATATGAAAAAAAGGATGAAAATGAACAATCAATACAAGATGATATTATTCATTGTAATAAATGTTTGATAGATTTAGTCTCTTTTGAAGATCTTGATAATTATCTTAAAGAAGAATATTTAAATAAAGCAGAAGATCTTTATAATGACTTTTCAAAAATAGGACTAAAGATAAGTATATAAATAAAGAAGAGGTTGATAAAAATTAAAAAAAATATTATTTTGTTTTTTTTATTACTATTTATTTTTACTTTTCTCAGCGCCGATCAATTTAATATTACAAAACAGGAGATAGAACAATTTTTATCTTTTGCAGATAAATATTTAGAAAAAGTAGATAAATTTTTAACACAGGAAGAAAAAAAATTAAAACTTGATGAAATAGTATATTTAGAAAATGAAAAAATATATCAAATAACAGACTCTTTTTTAAAAAGTAATGGCTGGGATTTTGAAAAGATGGGGAATTTTTTGTATGTTACTTCGCTTGTTTTAAACTCACTTTATCTCTGGGAACAATACAATCTTTCAGAAGAAGAACAGGTAATTGAAGATGTTTCTCAAAATTCAATTATATTGATAAAGAAGTATAAACAGAAATTATTAAAATATATAACTATTTTAGAGTTTGAGGATAATGAAAATTTAGGAGAGAATAATATGGTTGAAGAATCAAGAGATAGTGATGAGTTAAGTAATTTTATAGGAAAATATAAAATGCAGATTATAAACAATCCAAGATTTGGTTTTCAAGATGAAATAATAATAAAAAATATAAAAAATAATAAGGTAGAAGGAGAAGTTGTTATTGATTGGGATATAGGTCCTCAAGCAAGATTACCTATGCCTTGGGAAGGGACATATTCTTTATCTTTTACAAGCACAATTAATAAAAATAATCTTAAATTTAGTGTGGTGGTTGCAGAAAATTATGAGGTAGCATCAAAATATGAATTCGATCTATATTTAGAAAAAGAAAAATCCAAACCAATAATAAGAGGCAATTTAAAAATTATTGTTATAAAAAGTAAATATACTGAAAATTATTCAATAAAGGCAGAAAAAAAATAAATTATTTATTTGTATTGAAAATAATAGCATTGCTTTTTCTAATTCTATCACAGAGGACTTTAATTATCCCTTTAGTAATTTCAACATTCTCAGATATAATCTGATATAAAGAATTTTTATCAATTTTAAAAAGTATGGAATCCTCTATTGCAATAACAGAGGCAGATCTTGGTTCTGGATCCAATGCAGAAAGTTCTCCAACAACGTCTTTATCTTTAAGAATAGCAAGTTCCTTTTGACCATCAAATACTTTAAGTTTACCTTCAACTATTATATACATTGATGTCCCTATATCCCCTTTGTTCATTATTTTTTCACCAGAACTAACCTCAATTTCTTCAATTACAGTTGCTATATCAGCAAGATATTCTGGTGGAGTTTGTGAAAAAATATCAACCTGTTTTAATATAAGTATCTTTTCAATTGTAGAATACATTTTTTTTACCTCTTTTTGGCTCAATATTTTTAAAAAATATTCGACTATCTCTTTTATTATTTTATTTTTAAAAATTTTAACATTATTATTTACAATGCTTAGAAACAAATTCTTATCATTCTCAAAAATCTTTGTCAATGCAGTTTCAATTACTATAAGATTATTATCGTTTTCTAAGATATTAATTAAAATATCTTTAAAATCATTAAAATCCTTTTTATTTATTGAATAGATTGTCACAGATTTGGTCCATTCTGAAATAGTATTATAGTTAAGAGTTAAAATATAGTTTAATACCTCTTTATAAGAATTAAATTCTAAAATTTGAGAATTTCTGCCAGATGAAAAAATATATTTCCCATTTATATTTTCATTTATATTTTTTTCAAACAAGGGGAGAATTGTCCTTTTTAAATTTGAAGGAAGAATATTATCCAATGTCTCAATAGCAAAAGACTGTTCTTTTTCATTTTTTGAGAAATAACTATATTTAACTGTCATTATTGTTTTTGAATTAAAAAGAAAAGAGAGTAAATTCAGAATAGCATTTTTATTTATATGTATTTCATTTTCTAAAGCAAATATAAGTAAGTCATGATTCTTATCTAAAGAATTTATCATTATGTTTGTATCGAAAATATCTGTTATCTCTCTTTCAATAAAAGAATACACCATCTTTCTTTCTTCTTCTGTTTTAATTTTATAATTGTTCTCAACCAATGCAGCATAAATATTGTTCCTCAATGTTTGATTATCTGTATTAATCCATTTTAATAATAATTTAATAGATTCTTCTGTTTTTATATCACCCAATATTTTTACTATTTGATTTTTAGTTTCAAAATCGCACTTATAAAAATTTTTTTCAAAGTATTTAACAGTAAGATCCTTAAACTCAATAAGAGCAGCCATTGCAAATGCTTTTATTTTTTTATATCTTAATTTATTAAAGATATATTTTATTAATATTGGATTTTTCAACTTTGAACATGCATTTAGGGTTTCTTTTATAACTTTTATATTTTTATCTTTTAATAGTCTTATAAGCGGTTGATAAAAATTTTTAATATTAACTTCACCTATTATCTGAGCAACAGATATTCTTTCTTTATAATTTTTAGAATTGAGAAATTCATTTATATAGCCACCAGCACATATAATACCCTCGATTCCAGTATATTTAATTAAACCTATTAATATCTCTTTTTTCATCTCAATGCTTTTAGTATTTAAAAATTTTAAAATTTTCTCTAGCTTAATATTTTCACTTAAAGCACATAAGGTTCTTATAGCAATGCCTTTTATATAAGGATTTTTATTTTTATTTATAATATCAATCACATTTTTCTTTGCTTTAATAATATTTTTTGTCTCTATAATATTTAATACAAAAGAGAGTATCTCTTTATCTTGATGATTTAATAATTTTATAGCATACTCTTCTATTTCAAAAGAGTATTCAAGAAGCATTTTTAATGAGAAGATAATCTCTTTAGGATTTGAACTTTCTATTTTTTCTTTCAAAATATTTAAAACCTTCTTATCAGAAAAATTAAAAGAAGATTCAAGAATTTTATTTTTATTTGTAATATTAATTATTGTCTTTATATAATTATTTTTAAGCAATATGGCAAAAAATACCCAGATAATTATTAATAAAGATAAAAATATCAAAAGATGAAAGATATTAAATTTAAGATAGAAGATAGATATAATTATAATAAGACCTGCCAGTAAATCACCGAATGGCTCGATGAATGTCTCTCTAATTGTCTGTACTTTTATCTTTTGACTTTCTGGAAGCGGTTGATATAAAATATTAAAAGATGGAAATTGAAGAGAGACTCTAAAAAATTCGTCAAAAAACCTCATTGCAATAATAGACCAAAATATTATGATACTACTACCTATCAATAAATTTAAAGAAATAGTGCCATTAGTTAATACAAAATTTGCAATAGGTAGCATTAATAATCCAAAACCTATTCCTAATTTAGATATAAATTTGCCAGAAAAAAATGTTGTCATAATAAAATTTGCAAATCCAATTAATGCCACATATATACCAAAAAAGGCAGATATTTTATCTTCTCCATTTAGATGTAAAAATATATTTTGGGGGAAGTTGGAGTAAACAGCATAAATAGAGAGATACCTAATCACTAATAATGAAACCTCAGATATTATAGAAACAATAAAAAATAAAATTATATATTTTGATTTTAAGAAAAATAATGTTGGTTTTTTGTTTTCTTTTTTCTTTTCAATAATATCTATATTCTCGCTTTTTATATCGAATTTATTAGGATATATTTTTTTTATAGTGGATAGCATTAAAAAACTAATAAATAAACCTATAATGGATATTATTAAAAGATTATTTGTCCCACCTATTATTTTTATAATTAAAGGGATGGTAGCCCCAGCAATAATAAACGCTAAAATTTCTCCAGAACTTAATAAACCAAATAGTCTTTTACTCTGTCTTATGTTAAATAGCAAAGAGGCTGTTGACCAAAAGACAATGCCGGATAGTATTGCTATTATTGCCTTCCATATCATTAATATCTGAATTACTATTTCGTTGATCTTTAAAATTTTGGAAAAAAGTAATAGAATAAACAATGCTATTAAAGAGATAAATAAGAATATTTGTGTAAAAACAAGAAGATTTTTAGGCCTTACTCTTGACTCAAAAAATGAGTAAATAAGACCGGCAATCATTGTAAAAATTGCTATGAATATATATAAATAAGGAAGACTATTTGGATTTGAATTTATTACAAAAAGTGAATCTATTGCAATTTCTAATACTGCAATTGTTAAACCTTTAAAAAAAGAAAAAATTAAAAATAAGAAAAAGGGCTTATATTCTTCTCTTTCTATATTAAAAATTTTTTTTATAAAATTCTCTTTCATAATTTCCTTGATTTATATTACTAGCTTTTCAAATTTCAGAAATAGAAGAAAAAAATGTTTCTATTTCTTTATTAATATCCTGCTGTTGTTTAAATTTATTTTCTATTGTATTGATAATATTTTTTAATTTGGTAGCATCCGGCTTTATTTTATCAGATTTATCTTTTATAGACTCAATTGAGACAAAAAGAGAACTACTATTATTTGAAACCTCGGTTATATTATTAAAAATATCCTGCATAGCATTGACAAAATTCTCAATACTTTTAACAAGAGAGTTAAAAAACTCACCAGAATCCTTATTAAATTGATTTGCCTTTTGAATATTTGTGATCTCAGTTGTTAAGGCATCTTCTATTAATTTAGCATTATTTGTAGTCTCTTCTGCAAGTTTTCTTATCTCTGATGCAACTACTCCAAAGCCTACCCCAGCCTCTCCTGCCCTTGCTGCTTCAATTGCTGCATTTAAGGCAAGTAAGTTTGTCTGATCAGCAATCTCATTTATAACATTTATCATTTTAAACATATCTTTTGATGATGAAGAAATCTCATTTATTATTTCTATGGAATTATTCATTTTATTAACAGCATCTTTTGCACTATTATATAGAGATAGACTTAAATCTTTTTTATCGGCTATTATATCTTTAATATTATTTATAGATGCAATAAGATCTCTTAATGAATTTATATATCCTTGAATTAATTTTGTATATTCATTAAAATAATTGTTAAGATTGGATATAATATCTCTGTTTTGTTCTAATGAAAGATAAATTTCATTATTACTTGATACAAAATTATTAAGATTATTAATGTTATCAATGATTTTTTTCTTAATATTGTTTAAAAAGATAGTCTTTTTTTTTAAATCTTTGCCAATTGTGAGAAAGGTTAATATTAGTAATATTAAACAATAAAGAATAATAAAGATTAAACCAGAGCCTATTATTGTTAAAATATTAATTAAATTATTTATTTTATTAAAAAAAATAATTGTAAAACAAAAAATTCCTATTAACATAAAAGAAAATAAAATATTTAATATAATAAATCTTTTAACATTATTATTATCTTTTGAAGTAGCCACTATTTTAGATAAGCTCCTTTATATTAAGAATTTATATATTCAACCATTTTGTCTCTTATTGTTTCATATATATATTTTCTTTTTTCGTCATCTTCTTCCAATAAAGTTATCCTTATTCCCTTTAATTTAGAATAAAAACTTGTTAATGGCACAGTTACTATTCCAGTACTTCCCATAAGATAGTAGACAAATCTTTTATCATATTCTATTTTTTGAGAGCATAACTCCTCTATTCTTTGTCTTATATCTTTATTTTCTATTTTAATATATTGATTGGGATGTAAAAATTTTTCATCAAATAGTACAGTCATATAAAATGCACCTTTCGGTTTAATCAATCTTACACCTTTATCTAATGCCTTATCAAAGATCTCTTTTGCCTCTTCTGCTCTTTTTGCAAATTTCTCTGCTCTTTTTCTAAGATGTTCTTTATATAATGGATTTCCTAATATCAAAGGAATTGAGAGTTGTGGCAATGTTGTTGAACATACTTCCAGTCTTTTTGCTTTTAGTATTGTCTCTATATATTTTTGAAATTCTTTATTCTTTTTGCCATTATATACTTCAATCCATCCACATCTTGACCCGGGCCATGGTATCTCTTTACTTATTCCTCTTAAACTTATGCCACAGGCATTTCCAATGACAGTTGAGAGTTTTACTCTTTCTGCATCTGGATATACTATCTCAGAATATATTTCATCGCATATCACAAATAGATCCAATTCTTCCGCAATTTCACATATTCTTTTTAGAATGTTTCTTGATATAACAGCGCCAGTTGGGTTACCCGGATTTATTACCAGTATTCCAGCAATAGAATCATTATACTTAGCTTTATTATATATTTCATTAATATCTGGCTCCCAGTCTTTATCTGGATTAAGAAGATAAGTTAGATGTTCATATCCAGAATGAGCAGCTTCTGCTGATGAATGCGTCGAATATGCTGGAGAAGGACCTATTACTCTTGCCTCTCTTTTAAGAAATCCAAAAATTTTAGCAATAGCATCTCCTATTCCATTAAAAAAATATACATCATTTGGGGTAATTTGGATTCCTCCTTCTGCATTAGTCTGTTCTGCAATAAACTCTCTTGTTTTAAGAACTCCTTGTGTATCACAATATGCCCATGACTGATCTATTTCAACTAATTTTTTTATCTCTTCTTTTATCCAGTTTTCTATTTTTTCTCCTTTTGCCACTGGATCACCTATATTTTCGTATATCAAGTCGAGTCCCATTTTTTTAAGTTCATTTGCGACAATAACAATCTCTCTAATTTCATAAGATAGAGAATCTGCACCAACAGGAACAATACCTCTTCTCACTTTTTTCTCCTTTTTGTAAAATTCGGCTATTTTTATCAGATACAAAAATACTTTTAAAAAGAAATTTTATATTTTTAAATATAAATGCATTCTATTATTTTTAGTTATTTAGTAAAGTATAATCTTACTATAAAATTATTGGAAATGTTTTTTACTTCCATTTTTCCAGAATGAGCATCCATTATATATTTTACTGTTGATAATCCTACTCCGAAATTATTATTTTCATATTTATAATCCTCAAAATCTTTTAGTAAAAAAATATTCAATATTTTGTCTTTTTCTTCATTTGGAATATTTATCCCTTTGTTTATAAATTCAAGAACAATATAATTATCCTCGTTAAAAGAATTTATCTCTATTTCTTGACCTGTCTTCCCATAATCTATACTGTTTTCAAGGATTAACTCAATTCCTTTTACAAGTAAATTAAAATCCACTTTGACAGAAATATCTTGATTGATATTTTTTAATATCAATACATTTTTCTTTTTTATTTTATTTTCTAAATTCTGAAACGCTGCCTCTACTATTTCTTTTAAAGAAAAAGAATCAAATTTTATATTATAATGATCAATAGTAAGAGATGATATCAAAAGAGCAGCCTCAGAGAGTTTTAATAATCTATTTGTGGATTCTTTTAAATACTGCAGATATTCCTTTTGTTCATCGGTTAAATTTGTAAATTCAAAAAGAGCAGTAAATCCCATGATAGCATTTAAAGGAGTTCTTATTTCATGACTTATTAATGATAAAAAATTATTTTTTGCCTTTTCGAGTTTTTTTAATTTTTGATTAGCAATTTCCAATTCTTCTGTTTTTTCTTTTACTTTTTCAGCAAGCATATCATTAATAGAACTTAAAATTTCTCTTTGAGCCTTCAATTCTAAATGTGTATTTATTCTTGCCAATAGTTCAACACCATTAAAAGGTTTTATCACATAATCCTGAGCCCCATATTCAAACCCCTTGAGAATGCTATCAATATCTCCTTTAGCAGTAAGAAATATAATAGGAATAGTGGCTGTATCAACTTCTTTCTTTATTCTTTTGCATACTTCATACCCATCCATTTTTGGCATCATTATATCAAGTATTATTAAATCTATCTTCTCTTTATTTATAATTGATAAAGCCTCTATTCCATCTTGAGCATGAAAAACTTTATAATTTTCAAGTAATAGAAAATCTGCAACAACGTTGTGTTCAATAGAGACATCGTCTATTATTAAAATATTGGCTTTAAAATTTTCATTTTTTTGTGATTTCATTTTTTGCTATGAACCTTTGCTTCTATTCCAACTTGTAAACCAAATAAATTTATAAATCCCTGTGAATCCTTATGACTATAATTTTCCCCAGTAGTAAATGATGCAATATCAGCATCATATAATGAGTATTCTGACTTTCTTCCAGCAACAATAATGTTACCTTTGTAAAGAACAAGTTTAATTGAACCAGTACAATACTTCATTAATTCTCTTATAAAAATCTCTAAACTTTTTCTTAAATGTGTAAAGTATTTTCCATTATAAATCATCTCTGCATATAATGGGGAAATATTATTTATCATTTTTAAAGAATCTTTTTCAAGAGTAAGCATTCTTAATTCCTGTAAAGCAGCATATAAAATTGTTCCGCCCGGAGTCTCATATACCCCATGAGATTTCATTCCAACAAGTCTATTTTCAACAATATCCGCTCTTCCTATGCCGTTTTCGCCTCCTATTCTGTTTAATTCTAACAAAAGAGAAACCCCATCCATTTTTTTATTATTTAAAGCCACTGGAATTCCTTTTTCAAAATCAATTGTAATTTCTGTCTCTTTATCCGGAGCATCTTTTGGGGATCTAGATAGAACAAACATCTCCTCATTTGGTCTATTTGATAGATCTTCTAACTCTCCACCTTCATGACTTATATGCCAGATATTTCTATCTCTTGAATAGATCTTTTTTTCATTTATCTGTCCCAAATCTATATTTTTCTTCTTTGCATAGGCAATAGCATCCTCTCTTGATTTTATATCCCATAATCTCCAAGGAGCAATTACTTTTAAGTGTGGTGCCAATGCTTTATAAGTTAATTCAAATCTAACCTGATCATTACCCTTGCCTGTGCAACCGTGTGCTAATGCATCACATTTTTCTTTTAGGGCTATCTCTACCTGTGCCTTTGCCTGTAATGGTCGTGCAATAGATGTACCAAGCATATATTTATTCTCATATAAAGCACCACACATTGCCATGGGGAAAATATAATCTTCTACAAATTCCTTTTTTTTGTCAACAAGATAAAATTTTTTTGCACCAGACTTAATTGCTCTTTCTTCTAAATTTTCGGTCTCTTCTCCCTGTCCAACATCAACGCATACAGCAACTATTTCTGGATTATTAAAATTTTCTTTAAGCCAGGGAATTATTATTGATGTATCTAAGCCCCCAGAATAAGCAAGAGCAATTTTTTTTATATTTTCCATAAAAAATCTCCTAAAAAATTTTATAAATAAATTTTAGTTAATAATAATCCTTACCGAATTATAATTATGTCGGATGTATAGAGTTTCTTTTCCCCTCCCAGTTAAACCTATACACCGATAGCCTTAAAATGGCATGGAATGTCTTCAATCAGTATTGATTGGAGCATTCCATATTTTTTATAATAACATATTATAAAATTTTATACAAATAATTTCTTATTTTTTTTACTGTAGAAAATCAAAAATGCTTTAAGATCCTTTATTATTCATAAAAGATATGACTTTTAATAAAAATCTATAAGATCTATTAATTTCATTAAATTTTTTATGACTCTGCTCCCCCATATCTGGATGGTATTTTTTTGCTAAAATCTTGAACTGTTTTTTTATTAACTCAATATCATAACATTCTGGTAGTTCCATTATTTTAAAACTTTCTTTTATATCATTATATTTTGATAATATCTCCCATGTCCCATTTATAAATAATTCTACTGTATCCTTATCGAGTCTGTTATAATTTTGAATATCATAATAAAAATATTTTATAGAAAGTGTATCTATCTCTTTGTCACCAAATTTTTCAAGATGAAAATCACAATATAAACTATCAAAAGAGGTCTTTTCACAACAAAACCTGCCACTATCTTCATTGTAATATCTACATAATCCTTTTTCTGGATAATCAAGAAGACATGTTCTCATAAAATGAACATAAAGATATTTATTCTGTTTATAATATTCATCTTGAAGTTTGTAAAGGGTATAAAAAAGGACGAAGTGATTCTGATATAATGATAAGTTATCCCCTCTCAGTATGTCATTATCCTGAAAGGCTATTTTTAATAATTCGCTTTCATAACAAGGACTTTTATTTTTCTCAAGAAATTCTTTTAGTTTTTCTATGGATATTGTTTTAAGACGCTCTTCAAAACTTTTCATTGTTAAATCAACAAAACCATTTTTCTTCTGAAATATTTATTTTTCTGTAATTAGTTATATAATCATATATTTCATTAATATTATCGGAAAAAAGATAGATATCCTTATAAATACCTTTACAGAAGTTATATTTAAACATATTATCAAATTGCTTTAATAAATTGCCATAATAATCTTTATAATTATATACAGCAATTGGTTTATCAATATAATCGAGTTGTTTTAAAGTAATTACATTTATTAATTCCTGCATTGTTCCAAAACCACCGGGTAAAATCAAAAATGCATCACTTATTTCTACCATTTTATCGATTCTTTCACTAATGTTTTTTGTAATAATAAGATTTTCTATTTTTTCAAATATAGGCATTTTTTTATAAATTTTTTCCGGAACTATGCCTATAATAGAGCAATTATTCTTATAAAAAATTTTAGCCACTTCCCCCATTAATCCAAAATTCCCGGCACCAAACACAAGATTAAAGCCATTTTTTGCAAAAATATTGGCAATCTCTCCTGCTTTTTCAAAAAAGTCTTTTGGAATAGCACTACTCGAAGAGCAGAAAAAACAGATATTTTTCACCTATTCTCCTTATTTTTAAAAAAGCCATAAATTTTCAATAGAATATCCTGTTTTAATTGAGTCTCATATATTCCATATTTCTCAGCTTCTTGTTTATTCTTTTTAAAAAAAGAAGATATGTCCCAAAGTGAGTCATTTTTTATCTCTTCTAATATATCTTTTAAATAGCCGGTTATATTTAGAGATTCTATTTCTTCTTTTGATGGATTTATTTGAATATTATCAATAAAAAAGTATTCAAAAACATTCAATGTTTTGATTTTTTCTATAAGCTTATTATAATTTTCCATAGAAAGATAGCCATTTAACTCCAGTTCTAAAACTGTATATTCATTGAATTGTTCAAGTTCTTTTACTATTGAAGAAAAATTATTATCGTTTACAGTATATTCTTTTCTTATCCATGAATATCTGTTTAATCCTTCTATTTTTTTTATAGAAGGTGGGCTATTTTTTGTTAGATCTACTTCTAATGCATAAGATGTATCATGAGACTGCATCTGCTCTATTGTCCCAGAATAAAATGTTCTTTCATTATATTTTAGAAAAGTATGATAATGTCCCAATGCAAGATAATCTAATTTTTTATTAATCGCAAACTCAGTCTCGATTGGAAAATCATCTGGATTATATTTCTCTGGTATCATGATAGAGCCATGAGCAATTCCTATTCTTATAAAATCCTCATTATTATCATCTATCCAGTTTAAAGGATTAATTCTACCATTTTTTGTAAGAAGAGAGGCAGCAAATATCTTACAATTTAAATCTTGAAGTTCTATTGTCTCTTTGTCTTTTATAAATTTTAAATTTGAAGGATATGTATCTTCAGAGACTTTTTTATATACAGATCCTTCTGAATAAGGATCATGATTACCTGTTATCATAATAAATGTGATATCATTGTATTTTTTTATTAATTTTAGTAATTTAATAAGATCATCAGGATTGGCTGAAAAACCGTCTTCAAATTGATCTCCTGCAATTAAAAACAATTTTATATTATTTTTTCTTGCATATTCAAAAAGATTTTCTATTGCATGCCATCGTGATTCTTTAAGGATTTTTATTTTTTTTTCATCTGTAAAACGGGAGAATCTATTATCAATATGCCAATCAGAAGTATGAATAAATTTCATATTTTAATATTATCATTTTTTATGAAAAAAATAAATATTTATTTTAACAATTTTTGTTCTATAGCAATTTTAATTATTGAAAAAAACTATATTTTGTTAAATTTTAAATTTAGATATTATGTCCTGTAATTTAAAGCTTTCTTTATTAAAATTGTCAGAATCTTCTTTTAATAATTCTACTAAATTTGAATTGTTTTCTACTATTGAATTTTGTTCAGCCATTGACTCTATAATTTCTCTAAAATATTTAATATTCTTTTCTATTTCATGATTCATTGATTCTGAAAGCGTATTTAGTTCAGTAGTATTATTAAGAATATTATTAAAATGTTCATTTTGTAAAATCATCAATTCATTTAATTTTTTTATATTTAAATCAATAGTAAAAATATTATCTATTATTTTATTAAAATATTCCTGCGTCTCTTTAAATATAATATTTTCTTGTGAAGATAGATCTTCTGTCTTTGTAACTTCTAATATTGAGATATTAATACTCTCTTTTATTTTATTAATAAGATTAACAATATTCTTAACAGATTCATTGGAATTTTCTGAAAGTTTTCTTATCTCATCTGCAACAACCGCAAAACCTTTACCATAATCTCCAGCATGAGCAGCCTCTATACTTGCGTTCATCGCTAATAGATTAGTCTTATCAGAAATTTCTTTTATGCTATTTAAACTTTCGTCTATATATGAAGATAAATCCTCTACATTTTTTATTTTATTTAATATCTCTGCTATACTGGTATTCATCTCCTCTAATACTTTTATAGAATCTTCCATTTTATTTTTTCCTATATTTGATATTCCTATATTTTCTCCAATTCGATCTTTAATCTCTTTTATATCTTTTACTCTATCATTTATCTCATAAGACATATTATTAATAAATTGAGATATTTCAAAGATTCTCTTATTCTGAATTTCAATTCTATTTTTGATATCTTCAATAGTTTTGTAGAAAAAATCGATTTTTTTATATATATTATTATTATTTATCAATTGTCTTTCATTGCTTATATTTAAGGTATTAGCCGTGTTGTATATATTTTCCGACATTTTCTTTATATTATTTGCACTCTCCTTTAATTCAGATATAATAGTATTTATATTAAATATAAATATATTTAAATTATTTGAAAGATTGCCAATTTCATTATTTAACTTTGATTCAAAATTAGGAGTAAGATCGCCAACAGACAAATATGTTATCTTATTTACTATGGATTTTAGAGGGGATAAAAGTATTTTCTCAAGAAGATTTTTTAAACTAATTACTAAGAAAAACATAATAAAAAACATCTTTAATATATTAAATAAAAATATATTAAATATCTCTCTATTTTTAAATTTTTCTGATAAATAAACATTAATTGTTGCTAAAATATTTTCATCTTCTTTTATATCAAATTTAAAAAAAATAATTTTTTCTTTTAGTTGATTATCCTCTTCTAATGTTAGGCAATCTTCTATTTGCCAATTATTGTCTCTTTTTTTACCAGTAAAAATAGTTCCGTCTGGATTTATTATTATAATCTTATATATTTCTTTATTATAATTAAATTCCATTGTTAATATATTATTTGTGTCATCTTTATTAAAATTCCATATATGAGTTTTTAAAGATATATAAAGTCTCTCTTTTAAACTATTCTGTAAATTTTGAAGTTGAGCGTTAATTTTATTTTGAGTTATCATAATATCGAAAATACTAAAAATAAAAATTGTAAAAAATATTACTATTATAAGGATAAAAGAAACTTGCCTTGAGATAGAATTATTTATATACTTAAGCATTTAAAGTTCCTCTAAAATACTATCTGAATAAAGATATATATTTTATTTCTTATAAACCGGATATTTAATTACGTTTTCTTCAACTTTATATTTCTGTTTTGTTTTTGTAATAAAATCTTTTTCTTCTTCCATAAATTTATTAAATTCTTCTATTATTTGAGGATATTTTATAGAAGAAAAGAAATAAGAACTTTTAGTATATGGTAGAGATTCATCAAAAACCAGATCTTTTGGTCTTTTTAAAATCTCATTTAAGTGGTATTGAGCTACCACAATATTTATATATGCCCCATCTATATTCTTATTTAATACTTGTTGTAATAATACAATAAAATCAGTGCTTTCCTTTAAAATTACTTTTTTAGAATTGATAAGGTCTAAGTAATCTCATGCTGTAAATCCCATAACAGTACCAAGATTTTTTAATACATCTAATCCTTTACCTTTTCTTTCTGGTAAAACAAATACACCATCAATGTATTCAACAACACTTTTACTATATACAACTTTCTTATCTTTTTTAAGATCTGCTGACCAATATGGATTATCCGGAAATTTAAAATCAACTGTCTGGCTTACAACAAAGTCGTTAAATAATCTTGCTACTGGAAGTGCAATATACTTAAATGTATAACCTTTCTTTAAGGCAAATCTATCAAAAACTTCCCTTGCATAACCCGTCCATTCTTTACCATCCCAATTATACAGAGGATAATATTTGATATTCTCTACTCCGATTATGTACTCTTTTTTAGTTTGTGAGTTTAAATTTACTAACATTATAATAATACAAAAAAATAAGATAATTAATTTTTTTAGCATTTTATCTCCTCCTTTTAATTATTTTTTTTAATTATATTATAAAAAATATAAAAATGCAAATATTTTTTTATAATTTCATTCAGTCGGTGTGATTTTATTTTTAATTAACATGGGGATATCTATTGTTAATGCTTTTTTTGAGTAAAAAAATTAAATATACTAACAAAATTTCAATTTGTAAGTTATTGACCTCTATATGAAAAATAGTTTAACATCATGATAAGTATAGATCAGGTCTGTCCCTCTTTTAATTATAACTATAAAAAAATTATAGGTCTGTCCCTTAATACATCCAATTTAACTTAAAAATATTACTATTTGTTAAATATGTTATTAAATATAAACATAATAAGTGTAAGTCTGTCCCTCAAATCATAAAAAAATTTATAGGTTTGTCCCTATTTAAAAAGATTTATAGGTCTGTCCCTCTCTTTATTTTTTTTCAAAAAAAACTAAATTTTTTCTCAAAAATTGTAAAGGATTTT
>ERZ795045.1048-NODE-1048-length-32481-cov-6.636557_pt1 | contig 32481 bp, 24 predicted proteins | sample MGYA00375129_ERZ795045 | MGnify/ENA primary metagenome ERZ795045 (study PRJEB30174, sample SAMN05720166) | activated sludge metagenome | isolation source: anaerobic digester from wastewater treatment plant | place: Japan | collected 2015-05-15 ...
TGGCACGCAGCATCAGATGCTCGACGCCGCTGATCTCGTCCAGGTTGATCGCGCGCCGGTCAATCTCATCGGCAATCTGCTCTGCCGAGCGCGAAGAGGTTCCCTTGAGCAAGAGGCGCGCGGCGAGGCCCGCCATGCCCGGCTTCTCCTGGGTGCGGGAGCCTCCGCGCATCGTAATGCAGATGCACGTCCGGGGCGTGCCAGGCGCCGGGCTGAAGATCACAGGCAGACCATTGGAGATTTCCGTCGTCTCGTACGTCATCGATCACTCCCAGGGGACATCGTCACGAGGCAGAGGCGATCCGCCTGCATATATCGTTGGATCGCCGCCGACACATCAGCCGGCGTCAGGCTCTGAAGGGTCGGAAGATAGTCAATATAGGCGGAGAGGTCGCCCCGGCGCACCATCGAATCGGCCACGCGCAAAGTGAGAGCCATCGCCCACTCGGCCTCGGCGGCGAAGCGCGCCTCCAGGCGCGTCCTTGCCTTCTCAAACTCCGAAACCGTCGGCGGATCCGATGCCAGGCCCGCGATCTGCTCCTTCAGCAGGTCAACGCTGCGAGCCACCGAGTCTGCGCGGCAGACGCCGTAGGTCACCAGCGAAGTCTCGTCTCGGTACTCCCACTGCGCCGCGCCCAGGTCAAAGAAGGGCGAATCGGCCAGCGTCTCGATGAGGCGTTGATGCAGCCGGCTGCTCTTCCCCTCGCCCAGGACGACCATGGCGATATCGAGCGCGATCGTCTCCTCCAGCGAGTCTTGGGCGCCACGGAAGCCGGCCAGGACATACCCGGTCTGCACGTCGCCGTACAGCTCCTCGACGCGCATCTCCGTCTGCTCTGGCTCTGGCGGGAACACGGGGAGGCCACCCACTCGCTGATCGCCAAACTGGAACTCCTGGCGCACCTCCTCCACCGTCGGCTCGATCTCGAGATCCCCCGCCACGATGGTGACCATATTGTCGGGGGCGTACCAGCGCCGGTAATACCCCATCAGCGTTTCCCGGGAGACGCGCGCGATCACCTCTTCCGTGCCGATCACCTCGCGCTTGTACGGGTGGTGGCGATACATCAGGGAGTTGAGCGCCTGCAGGCAGCGCCGCCAGGGGTTATCCTTGCCCATCTTGATCTCTTCGATCACCACGTGGCGCTCGCGCTTCTGCTCCACCTCGGGATTGGCCGGGTCGAACGGCGGCCCGATCTCGTTCTCCGGCAGGAGCGGGTTGAGGAGCATATCGGCATGCAGCTCCAGGGCACGCCGGTAGAACCTGCCCTCTTCGCCCTTGGGGAGCGTGGCGTAATACTGCGTCCAATCCTTCGAGGTACTGGCGTTGATCCGCGCGCCCATCCCCTCCAGGATCCGGTCGAAATCGCCGGCCGGGTAGCGAGGCGTCCCCTTGAACATCAGGTGCTCGAGGAAGTGCGAGATGCCGTTCGTCTCGTCGTCCTCCAGGGCCGACCCGACACGGACTACGGTGTGCAGATGCACCACGTCCCCCGGCTTGGGGATCACCACCACGGTATGCCCGCTATCGAGCGTCGCCACGCCCGCCGGGCGGGCCAGATAGGGCAAGACTACTTCTCGGATGCCTTCCTTCACATGCTCCTCCTACGCTGGGGGTGCAGGCAGCCCCCTGCGAAGCCACACCGCACGCCGTTCACTCGCATCCACCTGCAGGTGGGTTTGACGGGCAGCAGGGGCAGCCGGCCCGGCAAAGGCAGCCCTCAAGCGCGAGGGGAACTGCCATCCGGTCGCACGCCGGGTATCCGCACTCCTACTTTTCCCTTGCTGAGCGCCCGGTAAACTATACCATGCGTGCAGGTTGACATGCAAGGCCGCGAATCGTCTCGCGGCCTTGCATGCGGAGATGGAGCGCGGGTATGACGTAGCGCGGGCCAGGAATAACGTGGATGTAAACGCCCGCGCCAGGCTTCCCGGCGAAGCTACTTGCCCAGATGGAGCGCCTTGATCTCGCCCGGCGCCAGCTCCAGAGCAACCGGCTTCCGCGGATCATGTTGCCGGCCCGTTTCGTACTCGACCAACCGAGACCCGGCTGGCACCTCACGCAGGGCGAGCGTCACCTTCTGAGGCGATCCGCCCGGGTTCATCAGGAGGATCAGGCGCTCTTGCCCATGCGTGAGCACCGCGAAGGTGCTCTCATCCATCGTGGGTTCCACGGTCGCCAGGTCATCTCGCCGGTCAAAGCGCGTGAAGAAGCGCTCGTAATCGGCCACGAGCGCCGAGACCCAACTGATCCCCCAATAGCCGCCGCCATCCAGAACAGGCAGGTACCAGACCAGGAAGCCCATTCCATCGCAATCGAGCACGGCGCGCATCAGGCGGATTCGCCAGCTGGATGGCGTCGGATAGGGATACTCGGCGCGGAAGCGCTGCTCGGCGTACATGCACCCCGTGGTAAACGGCACCTTTCCGAGGGCATCCATCGTGCCGCGGGTCGTCCCCCGTGCCCCGTTGTAACCGGCGATTCCCCAGTCGATCGCGTCGCGCATCTTCGCCCAATCGACGCCATAGGTAGACCGCGTGCGCGCGCTCTCATATCCGCTGTAAACGCTGAACGGAATCTCCGGGTTGGCGGCCTTCACGGCATCCCGGATCACCCGCGCCATGCGCGCGTTCTGCCCGCAACGGAAGTTCACCCAAGCATCCTCATGCTGCTCGAACACCTCTTTGAGCGAGGGAACGGCGGGCAGGCCCGCCTCCGCCGCGAACGCCTTCCTGCACCGCTCGCAGAGGCACACCGAATCGTTACGGGTCAGGGGGAACTCGTGATCCCAATCGACCATCTCATACGGGTTCTCTCGGAGGCGCTGCGTCAGCCAGGCACTCAGCTTCGGCACAAACTCGTTCGGCGTGTCGAGGAGGATGGTCGGACAGATCTGGCGCGTGCTACGCACCCCATTCCGCTGCACCGCGGCATGCTCGGGATGGCGCCGGAGATACTCCGGATCCACCGGCTCTTGGGAGTAGCCGTCGCGCGGGATGTGCCAGACAAACTTGACCCCATGAGGCCGCACCCGGCGGGCGATCTCGCTCTCGTTTGGACCCCACAGCCAGTTGATGCCGGCACCAATCACCATCTCGGCATTCGCCGCGACCACCTCTTGGTTCTCGTAGGCCTCGCTCGCGTAGCACACGATGATCGGCACCTGCTTCGGGGCGCGTCCCTTCATCGCTGGCAGCAGATTCACCGGCGTTGCCTGCTCGGCCTCGACGAGGTGCCCCTCGCCACTCTCATAGTGCGAGTAGAGAACCAGCTGCTCTTCCTTTGGCTGGCCGACATCCACCACGAGAGATGCCCGGCTCACACCGCCCTGAGAGACGATCCGCTCGCCCTTCGCGCGCAGGCGCACCACGTAGCGCGTCGCCGGCTTCACCGGAACCGAGTCGCTCGTCACCCAAAGCCCCGCCTGCCGGCCCACCTCCTCGCGCGTTCCGGAGAGGCGGCAGGCGCGATTCGGCTTGCCATCCCGCGTGTACTCCGCCACGTGCACATGGCCCTTCCAGGCGTCGCCCTCGAAGTCTCCCTGCGGGAGCAGGTTCTCGGTTGTGCCCTTCTCGCAGATCGAGATGTCGTCGAACCAACACGTGCCGTGAATCCCGCGGTTCTGCCACTTGAGGCAGAGGACGCGCAGCTGCTCCGCATACTGCGGTGAGGTCACCTCAATGGCAAAGTCACGCCAGTCGAAAGTGCCCCCGAGCGAGAAGGCGGGCACGTAGGTGTGGCTCGTCTTGGCGTTGTTGGACCACACCAGCTCCAGCGTGAAGCCGCCGGCCAGGGTGCCCACGGGCTCCAGGCGGTAGCGCGTGTAATCTCGCCCCTCGCGCCGGATGCGCCTGGACTGGAGTGGCTTGAGCGGCACGCCATCCAGGTTGTCGGTCGCGAGGATACGCATCGGGGCGGGCAGGTCCAGGTAGTAGACATAATCGGCCGGCGGCTCTCCCACACACCCGAAAAGCGGCTTGAGGAACATGCGGCTGCCACGGGGGAGATTGACCTCCTGCTGCAGCGGCCAGAAGCGCTCTCGGCGCACGGGCACCGCGATCACGCGCCGGAGATGGACGCGCTCCGCCGCCGGGAGCGCCAGCCGCCCCTTCGCCGACGCTACGGCACGCCACTCCTCCGCGAAGAATCCAGGCTGATCCCAACCCGATGCAGGCGCCTCGGACCACCGCCACCCTTCGCCCACCGGAATCTCCTGAGCACCACACATCAGCTTTCCACTCAGGCGCGTTTTCCCCGGAGCAGTAAGCGCGATCACATTCTCGCCGGGCTCCAGGCGGAGACTGACCGGCACGCGCTTTCCCCCAGGAAGCCGCACAGCGTCCTGGCCGTTGCGGAGCAGCGTGCCATCGCCGCCTTCCAACACGAGATGCCCGGTGAGCGTGAGCACCGATCCCATCTGCGCGAACCACGGCGACCGGTAGACAGGAGTGCCATCGGCAAAGGTCACCTCGTAGCGTGCCGAACCCGCGCCCCCTTCCCGGCCCACCGGATAGGCAACACGCACCTCGCCCATGCCGGCCGGCACGGCTGCCTTCGACCGGCGAACCGTGGTGTCTTTCGTCTGCAGCTCCGCCTGCATGGGTGCGTCGCCCTTGCCGATACGGAGACGCAACGCCGACGCCGAGGCGGCCAGGTCGGCCAGATCCACCAGTTGAACGGGCACAGCCCGCTCGCTGAAGAGCACCTCCCCGAACGCCTCTGGAACGTGGAAGGCACCCTGTAGCCCCGACCAGCTGCTCCGCTCCTTGAGAATCTGCTCCGTGCGGCAGAAGTTGAGCGTCCAGCGATCGCCAGGCCGCGGTGCGGGAACCCCCAGCGATTGGAACGGAATGGCCATCTCCACGTACCACGCCTCGGCATCCGCCGTGGTGGCCACGTCCCACGAGGCGTTGAAGGAGGCATCCATCCCCCGGGCATCATAGCGCGTGCCGCGCATATTGGTGGCGAGATGAAAATACTCTCCCTTCCCTCCCGGGCGCAGGAAGAGCTCGATGCTCTCGTCGGCGAAGACAGGCCCATCCTGCCTGCGAGCATCCTGCCGCAGGAGATGAAGCTGCTGAGTGGCAGGCGAGAGCGCGCGCTCGAAGCATTGGAAGCCAAGGTACAGCGCGCGCTCGTCCCAACAGAGACGCACGACCGTCTGCTGCGAGGCCGGCCCCGACCCATCATTGCGGATGAAGGGCGCCGCAACCGCGGCGTCCCGCCAACAGGGATCGCTCAGGCGGCCATCTAAGCGAGGGGCCTCGCACCGCCCGACCATCACCATGGGCTGGCCATCCGCCGCCGCGCCCGACATAGTCAAACAGAAAAGTGCTATCCAGCCGGCCCACGCGCCGAGGAGCTTTCGGCAGGGAATCATCTCTGGCCTCCGTTCACAGAAGAGGGGTTCAGGGCGCGAGAACTCCCGGCCCCCCTCCCCCCGCGCGCGGGGGGAGTAAGACGAAACTCTGGGATTCCGACATAAGGAGAAGGCCACCCGCACGCGCGGAGCTCGAAGCTCCGCGCTACTTTCTGGCAAAGCCCCTTCGAGGCTTCTCCTCCCAGCCACCGCCGTTTTGAGACATCTGGGAGTATCCCCAACCCAGCCCGGCAGGGCTTCGCTCGCAAGCAGCGCGGTGATTTATCGCCGCGCGCCGGGTTGCGTGCTGCCTCCGTGGCTTCGGATTCCTTATCTCGGAATCCCAGGACGAAACTGGATTTCCTTGACACCCACGGGCGCCTCCGGTAGAATCAAGCAGCCGCAGTCGGGTTGCGCCACCGGATGAGGCGTGCCCACGCACTGTGGCGGCATCGTGGCGAATAGCGAAGGAGGAGCGAAACACTCACGATGGCTGGCACCCTTCAGATCGGCCCCGTCATTCGACGGCTACGCGAGCGCTGGCGTCTGACCCAGCAGGATGTCGTTGAATATGCGCGCCTGGAGCGCAGTTCAAGCTACATCTCGAGCATTGAGACGGGCAAGACGAGCCCGACGCTAGCGGAACTCGAAGCTCTCGCCGTGGTCTTCCGCACCACGCTCTTCGAGATGATTCGCGAAGCGGGAGGCGGATCGGCCGAAGGCGCGCCCGCGGATGACCTCACGCCGCAACTCAACGCGCTCTTCCGCGAGCTCTCGCCCGAGGACCAGGAGCTGGCCCTGGAGATCCTGCGGCTGCTTGCCAGGCGGAAACCGGCCGGCGCCTGACTGCGCGAAGCGGCCTTTTCGATCGGTTCTCGGTTCGCCGCGCGCATCCCTTCCCAACGCCTGCCGACAGGATGGGCACCACGCGCTTGCAGGAGATTCCTCTCTCCCTCGTGAATAACGAAGGCAACTCGCTGCCTACACACATCGGGCCAGGATGGGTAACGCCCATCAAAGTCTGACAGACGCGTGTGGCGTTCCCCTAGGTGAGGTGCGAGCCCCCCAAAGAGCGAGCTGTGGCACAACGCTTGCAAGAAGCAGAGAACGTGCGAAGCTATCGGGGGGGAAACACCAATGGCTGGTACAACCACACGTTTTGAGGACTACTGCACGCACTGCCGCGCCGGGGTACTCTCGCGTGATTCCCTCGTCATGGTCAAGGGCGAGCGCCTATGCCTCCGATGTTGCCAGGCCCACGAGGAGATGGAGGCCCGCATCCGGCGGCTATCCGGCCCGCTTCTCCTCGCCAGCGTGGTGATCGGCGGCTCTCTCGGCTATGTGGTGGCCAAAGGTGTCGGCGTGATCCCATGGATCGGCCTGTTTCCCGGCGTGGTGGTCGGCCTGGTGGCCGCCGGCCTCATCGAGGGATTGCTGCGCCGCTACTGACCCATCACGGCTGGCGAAAGGTGCTTTGTTCAGGCGTTAGGCCCCGCGTTCTGCCATAGGCGCCACGCCAGAGCCTGGCGTGTCTTGGCCATCTGGAAGGCGACGACCAGTTCGCTCGCAAGCGCCTGGAGAATACTGATCTGCGCTGCGGGAAAGGCGACCTCTTCTGGCCGAAAGACAGCAAGGCAGCCCCGGAAATCGGCCTGGCCGCGGGCTTCAGTGTCGTGCAGGGGCGCGGCAACCGCGCTCCCGGCCCAGCCAAACGGCGGTGGAAGCGCCACCGGCGTTCCGCGATGGCTCTTCTCGTCGCTTCCGGTGAAGGCGGCGGGCTGGCCGGTGACAATGGCCCTCCAAAAAAGCGTCTCTCCGAGGGGCACGCAAAACGCGCTCGCGCCGGCGTCGTCCACTCCAAGGTGAGCACGGATGAAGAGGTGATCGCGCCGCGCCAGGAAGAGCGCCACAGCCGGCACTTTCATCGCGCTCAGAACGCAGCGCAGCGCGAGACCGACAACGCCATCGATATCGGGGTTGGTGGTGATCTCACGGGAGAGGCGACGGATCGTCTCGAGCGCCCAGCGAACGTGCTCCGCGTCCTGCTGTTGCGCCCGCGCTTCCCGGAAGCGCGCCAGGGCCGTCTCGATGGCCGGCGCCAGATCCGCCTGGCGGCATGGCTTCACGAGGTAGCCAAACGCGCCCGCCGCGCTGGCCCGCGAGACGTTGCGGCTATCGGAATAGGCGGTGAGAAAGACGATCGGCAGGGGAAAGCTCGCCATGATCTCCTGTGCCGCCTGAACACCATCCTTGCGCGGCATATTGATATCCATGAGGATGATATCCGGGCGTACGGCCTTTGCCAGGCCAACCGCTTCCTCGCCATTCGCGGCATCCCCGACGACCTCGTAGCCGGCGAGCTCCAGCATGTCGCGCAGACTCAGCCGGACCATCTCCTCGTCATCTACCAGCAGCACCCGGCGTGCGCTCATTCTCTGTCACCCCCGCTCACTCATCAGGCCGACAGCCTGGCCCCAGGCCGCCGCCCAGAGTCTTTCCACTTCACGCCGCTGCGGGAAGCCGGATCGTGAAGGTAGTGCCCTGGCCCACCGTGCTCTCGATGCAGATGCGCCCGCCCATCACATCCACCATATTGAGACTGACGCATAGTCCCAGACCGGTGCCCTGGGTGCCCCCCAAGCGCCGACTGAAGAAGGGCATAAAGATGCGAGGCATATCCTCCTCCGGAATGCCGCATCCGGTATCCGCAACCGTCAGCGAGACACCCCGCCCACGGAACGTGCTCGAGCCGACCACCAACCGGCTGGCACCTTGCGGAGGCTTCTGCGCTCTTTCGAGGTCCGGGTCGCACTCCTCGGCGCGAGCGTTCAGCCAGACACTCCCACCCTTCGAGGTGGCCTGCAGCGCATTGAGGACGAGGTTCATCAACACCTCGCGTAGCTGCGAGGGGTCGGCCAGGATGTCGGGGGTACCCTCATCAACGCACCACGTCACCTTGGCCCCCTTGCTGAGGGGATGTGCCTGGCACAGGGTCACCACGCCTTCCATCACCTCCGACGGGGATACGGGCCGGGTGGAAGGCGCTGAGCCGCGCGCAAAGGAGAGGAGGCGCTTGACGATGTTGTCACCACGCATCAACTCGCGATGCATCATCTGCATCCGCTCCACGATGCGCGGAGAGAACCCCTCCTTCTCGGCCATGAGGAGCATTACTTCCAGGCTGCCTCCAACGCCCATGAGGATGTTGCCGAAGTTGTGCGCCACGCCCGCCGCGAGCTCTCCCACAGCCGCCAGGCGCGCCGATTGAAGCAGCTGGCGCTGCATCGCCTTCTGCTCGGTGACGTCTCGGACATACTCCACCACCGCCACCACATGGCCTGATTCGTCTCGCAGTGGGTAGGTGGCCACATGGAACTCGCCCGGGACCGGCATCGTGTCCACATCGACGCTCTGAGGTTGGCCCGTTTGGAAGGTCTGCAGCACCACAGCCTCATCGGCGGGCATCTCATCCGTCTGGAAGAGCTCCTGACACGTGTGCCCGATGAGCTGCTGCGGGATCCGCCCGAAGATCGACGCGGCGGCCCGGTTCGCCTTCATGATGGAGAGATCACGCGCCTTGACGAACACCCAGTCGGTGATCGCGTCGAAGCACGCCATCCACTCTCTGCGCGCCCCTGCTACTCTTTCGAACAACTCATCTGCCGGCTGCGCCATACGCTTGTCCTCAGTATCACTCTCCAGTCCCCCACGGCAACTCCACGATAAAGGAGGTTCCGACTCCCACCTGGCTCTCTACGCGAATGTCGCCCCCCATCGCGCGTACCATGCGGAGGCTGGAGGAAAGGCCTATGCCCGAGCCTGGCGGTCCATGTACCCGGTGGCTGTAAAATGGCTCGAAGATCCGCTCTATCTCCTCGGGCGGGATGCCGCACCCGGTATCCTTGACGCGGATGGTCACCCGGTCGCCTTCGCAAGCCGCATCGACCGTCACCGTACCCCCGCCGACAATCGCCTGCAGCGCGTTGAGCACCAGATTCACCAGCACTTCGTGTAGCTGACTGGCGTCGGCACGCACCGGGGGCAAGTTGGCCGGAAGCTCGGCACGAATGCGGATTCCACGGCTGGCTGGATGCGCCTTGCACAGAGCCACTACATCCGGCAGCAGAACATCCAGGTGGACGTCGGCCACTTCTTGAGGCATTCCCCGCGCGAAATCGAGCAGGCGTTGAAGCACCTGGTTACCTCGAAAGACGTGGCCCTGGGCGTCTACGAGGCGCTCGCGCACCGATTCCATACTACCGCCGCGCTCGATCAGCATCAGGGCGACATCCAGCATTCCCGAGACGCCCATGAGCACGTTCTTGAAGTTGTGGACGACTCCCGCGGCGAGCTCACCTACGCCCGCCAGACGCGCGGAGTGATAAAGACGCGCCTGCATCTCGCGCTGAGCGGTAACATCTTTAAGATATTCGACAACGCCGACACATTTGCCTGTATCATCAAACAGCGGGTAGGCGGAAACCTGGAAAGCGCCTGGCACCGCGAGGTCCTCCACCTCTCGGGTCACCGGTTGACCCTGCGCCAGGCACTCCGCGAAGATATCGACGGGGGTTGGCGCGCTCCCGCCGTGAAGAAGCTCCAGGTAGTGACGCCCGATCAACGAGGTGACCTCCTGGCCCAACATGCCGCCAGCTGCCCGATTGGCCCTCAAGAGGCGGCCCTCGGTGGAGAAGATAAAGACAGGGTCGCGGATGGCGTCGAAGGTCGCCTCCCACTCGCGCTTTGCCGCCTCGGTCGCCCGGAAGAGCATGGCGTTGTCGATGGCGACCGCGGCTTGCTGCGCGAGCGTTTCGGCCAGGCGGATGCGAACATCCGAGACGTGCGTGCGCTCTCGATAGCTGATGACGAGAGCGCCATCCACCTCGCTCCGCGAGCTCATCGGCACGACCAGGGTGGTTCCCATGCCCTCGCCACGCGCGCCGTCGCCATCGCGCATCAGCGGGTGTGCTGCCGCGTCCACGACCACCGTGCGATCGTTCTGGATAGCCTCAGCCAGAAGCGGATGCTCATCCAACCGGTAGACTTCCTGAAACTGCTCATCGGTCACTTGCCGGTGGCGCTCGGCAATAAACGCGGTGCGCAGCGTGCTCCGGTCCGGATCGAGCACCAGCACGGCCGCCAGGTCGGCGGAGAGGAGGTCATAGGCATAGGCGCCGGCAACGCGCAGAGCGGCCTCGACATCCAGGGTGCCGATGGCCATGCCCACCTGCCCGATCGCCGCGGCCTCCTGGGTCTTTCGGCGCTGCGCCTCGAAGAGGCGCGCGTTGGCGATGGCGGCAGCAGCGTGGTTCGCGAAGATCGAGAGGAGCGCCACCTCGTCCGGGTTGGGGCGCGAGGGGCGACCGTAACACAGCCCGAGGACGCCGAGAACTCCCTCCGCCGCGATCAGCGGAAAGGCCAACATCAATGCGGCATCCGCGGGAAGGGCGGCAAGGCCCGCCAGCGATCCGTCATAGAGGTCGCGGACGGTCGCCTGACGCGACCGGAACGCTTCGGCCAGCGGATCATCCGAGTTGATGGCAATCCGCTCTCCCTCCGCGGTTCCAGCCGTGCCCCCGGAAGCAGAGCAATAGAGCGTCTCCCGCTGTTCATCCGGCATCCAAACGGTGCAGCTTAGCGCGCCCGTGATCTCCGCGGCATGCGAGACGATGACCTTGAGCACCTGGTCCAGGTGGAGGATTCCCACCACCTGCCGCGCCGTCTCGTAGAGAGCATTCATGCGCGCCTGCGCCTGGCGCCGCTCGCGGATGTCGCGCGCGATGCCTTGCCAGGCAATCGTTACGCCGTTATGTTTGACCGGGGTAGAGTGGACTTCGAGGGGAATGCGGGTACCGTCCCGAGCGACGATTTCGGTCTCGTAGCGGCGGCCGCCTTCGGGCAGCGCCGCGTCCTCGCGCCGTGCCAGCGCGCTTGGCCGGTAGTCCGGTGCCAGAAACTCCAGGAGATTGCGCCCGATGATCTCGTCCCGTGACCATCCGGTGACCTGCTCCAGGCGCCGGTTGACGAAGAGCAGCTTTCCGTCAGGGTCATGGAGGTAGATGAGGTCGTTCGCGTGCTCAACGAGGAGGCGGAACCAGATGGCCCACGAGGGGTTGACCGAGTCCAATCCGACAGCTGGATCCAAGACGTAACGCCCCCGGTTCTCCCGTGGTTTGACACGAGGCGCGTCTGGATTGGATTTTCGTGGGCTTCCCAGTTCCATTAGTTGTATTCCGGGGGGAGAGACCGGCCCCTGATTGACGCGCCGGCGCGATGAGACCTATCTCATCGGTGAGGCGCGTCCGCCTCCGCCGTGCCGGCGGCGAGCGCCAGGCCAACATAGCGCTCGACATCGCGACGGGTGAATGGCTTGATCAACGAGCCGAAGGCACCCATCTCAACCGCGCGACTGGCAGCCTCCATCGTCGTGTAGGCCGTGACGATGACGACCGGGAGCGTGGGCCGAAGCTGGCGCAACCTGGCCAGCGTCTCGATCCCATCCATCCCGGGCATGCGCACATCCAGGAACACCAGAGCATACTCCTGCTCCCGGATGCTTGCCAGACACTCCTCGCCGCTCGCGGCGGTATGCACCTCGAACCGGTCCTTGAGAAGCATCCGGAACGACTCGCGCGGGCCCAGCTCGTCATCGACTACCAGAATGCGCTGATTCATGCCCTTCACACTCTCCTGCCGCACACCCCCGAACCATATTCGGCGGCAACTTCACGGCTCCTTGCTCAGGAAACCTGCTCCGCTCACAACCGGCGTGCCTCACTGACCGGGCTCTCCACCGGCTGCTCAACCGGCCCCAGCACAATCGGCCTCTCTCTCCGCCCCTCGCCGTCTTGGCCGGTCGCCGCGAGCTTCTCCACCAAGCTGGTCAGGCGGCTCAACTCCTGTGCCAGGACGTCTCGCAGCTCGCCCACCTGCACCGGATCCAGTGGCCCCTCCGGAATGGTCTGAATGGCTGCCTGCGCCTCACCGAGCGATTGGCGCATCTCTTCTGCCAGTGACCCGATGCCGGTCTGCAGCTGCTGCACGGCTGCGGCGAGGCTCTCAACATCCCGCCGAGAGACAGCCGGGCACGGATTGAACACCAAGGCGCTTCCCATAACATCGCCGGTCGCACCGGCCAGGGGATACGCATTCACGATCAAGGGGGTGCGCGCTGGCAGGAGGAGCACCTCCTTATCCCTCACCGAATTGCCTGTGCACATCACCTCATACAGCAAGTCACCCAGTGGAGAGGGCAAGGTGCGGAGGTCGTGATTCACCACTTCCGAAGCGGCTTTCCCCAGAATCTCGGCCGCGCGTTGGTTGCACATCACCACCTCCTCGCGGTCATTGATGGTGATCACGCCCGCGCCCATGGCGGCCACCACCTGCTCGGTGTAGGCCTTCTCATGGAGCACCTGTTGCAGGGCGCCCATATCGCGCACGGCGACAGCCATGTGGCTGGCGAGGGTGAAAAGCGTCTCCAGCTCATCCTCCTGGAATGGCGACCCGGTGACGCGGTTGTTGAGGTTGAGGATCCCCACCAGCACGCCGCCGCACAGCATCGGGATGCTCACCATCGCCTGCAGCGCATCCATCTCCTTGCGGAGCTCTGCAGAGACTCCTGGGTCGTCGGCCAGCTCGCGGGTCATGATGCAGCCCTCGCGCGCCAGCCACGCGGCAAGCCCAGCAGAAGAGCGAAGCCGCAGCCCCTCCGCCACGTCGGGGCGAAGCCCGCGGTAGCAGCGCACGCGGTACTCTCCCGGATTTCCATCGTGGAGGAGCACCGAGACCTTGCTGACATGCATCATCTCGACCACGGTATCGAGGAAGAGGCCAAGGAGGCGCTCCTGGTCGAAGCCGGATGAGAGAGCGCGCGAAAACGCCTTGATGATCTTGTCCACCGGCCGGAAGGGCGCACGTGCTGCCTGGAGGCGCTCGCTCCGTGCCCGCAGACGCCGGATCTCCTCGCGTTGCTGCCCCAGCTCCTCCAGAAGGCGCTGGTGCTCCATCACCCGGTCGAGAACCGCGCTGATCTCATACGGGGTCGAGTCCGTTCGGAGGGAGGCATCGTACGAGGCCGCCAGCATGCCATCCATCCCCTCATCCGGCAACAGCGCGACCACGGAGCAGTGCTCGCGCCACTCACGGATGCGCTCTGGGATGTCGTCGGAGCGAACACTCGGGCTCCGGAGATCGACCAGCGCCAGATCCACCGGTAGGGTCTGCACCAGGTCCAGGCTCTCCGCCACCGAACGCCCGACGATGACGGAGAACTCGCCAGAAAGGTTGCGCTGCAGATCGCGCACGCGGTCAGGAGAATCGGTCAGGATGAGTGCCAACTTCATAGTACTACCCTCGCGCCCACCCCACCGCTACCAGGCCCCCCGCATCCTCTTCGAGCAGGCAGACTTCTGGATCGATCTCGGCGGGGCACACGGCCGGCAAGTGGATGACAAATGCGGTCAGGCCCTCTTCGGTCGTCCCTGCGCGGATTTCGCCGTGGTGCTCCGTCACAATCCGCTTGCAGATGGAAAGCCCCAGGCCGGTCCCCTCACTTCGGGTTGAGAAGAAGGGTTCGAAGAGTCTCGCCAGATGGGCCTCCGGGATGCGCGGGCCCGTGTTGGCAAAGACGATCTCGATTCGCTCCTCGGCTGGCAGGAGATAGGGAGCGGCCGTGCGCCCCTGCAACAGCCGCGTGGTGATGCGCAGAATGCCACCCCCAGGCATCGCCTGAATTGCATTCAACGCGATATTGAGGACTACCTGCCGCATTTGCGAGGCGTCGGCCATCGCCCGTGGCAGGGACTGATCGAACTCTGTCTCCACCTGAACCGAGCAGCGTGCCGCTTCGTAGGAAAGGAGCTGGAGCGTCTCCCGGATCAGCTCGTTCAGATCGACGGGCTCGAGCCGCGGCGGCTGGGGGCGCGCATAATGAAGCAGTTGCCCGATCAACCGGTCGATCCGATCCACTTCCCTCACAACGACCTGGGAGAACTGCTCGCGGAACTCGACATCGTCGTGCTTCTCCGGCAGGAGCTCCGCGAACGTTCTGACTGCGACCAACGGGTTCTTGACCTCGTGCGCAATCCCGGCGGCCAATCCACCGAGGGTCGCCAGCCGGTCGGCTTGCATCGCGTCCTCATGAAGCTGCGCGTTCACAACAGCGCTTGCAGCCTCCGCCCCCAAGGTGGAGAGGAGGTCGATATCCTGGGAGGTGAAGACATCACCCGAGATCTTGGGGCCAACGAGGAGAATCGCCCACAGCACGTTTCCAGAGAGGAGCGGCACCGCCACATCCGCGCCAAAGTGCTCCATGTCCCTCTCAATCGCCCGGCCCCTCTCCCCGGGCAGGCGCACGGCAAGCTCCTCACGCACGACCGGCTCCTGGACTTCCTCCAGGATAATCGCAAGGGGGCTGATTCGGGCGAGCCCCCCTGGATTAGGCGCTTCCTCTTCCTCTACCTGCTCTGCCCAGCCACTGTGCGCACCCACCAACCGGAAGCCCCCGGCGGCGCGGTCGTGCAGGAGCAGCAGCCCGCGCTCCACACGAAGAGTCGCGCAGACGGTGCGCAGCAGGTAATCGATCGCGGCGTTCAGATCCAGCGTTGCGGTCAAGGCACGGCTGGCATCACGCACCGTACTCTGATAGTCGTAGGTGGGCCGGTGGAAGTAGCGCAACACCGCGCTCTGAACTCGATTGCGTAGTGGCTGGAAGAGCAACGCCGTTGCCAGCATAGCGATGCTGGTCTTGGCGGTGCCCGTTCCCACCAGAAGGACGTTCATCAGCCAGAGGAGGCCGAAGAAGAGCAACGCCGCGATCAGGAGCGCCAGCACGTTGGCAACGCCGCGCCCAACCACCAGCCGGATCCCCATCAGCCGGTGATGCACCACGGCATGGGCCACCATGGCGGTGAAGATGAGCGTGGAACAGGGCCCTACCCACACCATCGAGTGAATACCGAGGAGCGGGGCGACCATGTTCGATGGCAGCGGGCTCAGCCCGGCCAGGGCCAGTCCGGTCAGAAGATAGTCGATCTGCACCCGGCGCTTGCCGCGCGAGTGCTTCCGGCGGTAGAGGCTCTCGCCGAGGATCCAGCAGAGGAAGAGGCCGATGCACCCGAAGTAGGCCGGCAGCAGCGGCCCGTAAACGGCGCGCAACTGCCTCTTCTGCACCTCGGCTTCCTTGATCAGGTCGGGCGTGAAGATGGCGACCGCCGCGATCGTGCCACTGACCACCCACACCAGCACGCGGAGAGAGAGCGGTGTTCGGGTATCTCCCTCGGGGTAGACGAGCACGAGCGAGAGAAACCCTGCCCAAAGGAAGAGCGCCACGGCATGGGCCAACCGCCCCACCACCACGGGATCCGTCCCCAGCTCCGGGAGGTAGATCGCGGCGCCCAGGAGTGCCCAGACGGCAAACAGCACCTCCATCACGAGGAAGGCACGGTTCACCGCGTTCTTCGGGTTGCGCCCGAAGACGAAGCACCCGACGGTGAGGTGCGCCGTGCCCGCCAGGAGCAGGAGAAGAGTGGGGTAGTCCATGGGGTCACCCCCGCCTGTAGTCGCGGTAGCGAGCTACCACGAGCGAATGGTTTGCGCCCCCGAAACCATGCGAATTCACCAGCGCCACATTCACCCGACACACCCGGGGCTGGTTGGGAACGTAATCGAGGTCGCATTCGGGGTCAGGGACCTGGTAGTTGGTTGTAGGCGGCACCTTCTGGTGCTCCAGGGCCAACGCCGCGGTGATCACTTGCAGGGGCCCTGCCGAAGCCAGCGGATTGCCGATCATCGACTTGATAGAGCTAACCGCCAGGCTATAAGCGTGCGCCCCGAACACCGCCTTGATAGCGCGCGTCTCCTGCGTATCGCAGCCGTCGGAGGGCCCGTGGGCGCAGATATAATCGACCTCATTCGGGCGCAGCCGGCCATCCGCGAGGGCAAGGCGCATACTGCGCTCCAGAAAGGTGTCGTTGTCCGCAAATCCCACCATGCCGTGGGCCTCGGCGTTGGAGCCGTAGCCCACAATCTCGCCATAGATCCGGGCACCGCGACGAAGCGCGTGGTTCAGCTCCTCCAGGACGAGGACTCCCGCGCCCTCGGCGAGAACGCCCCCGCGGCGAGTGGCATCGAACGGCCGAGAGATTTCGCCGGGATCCTCGCCATCCTTCTGGGATGGAAGTACCCGGGTGGCGCACATCGCGGCCAAGACATAGGGCGTCACCGCGCCATCGGCCCCGCCCGACAGCATCACATCGGCTCGTCCGGAGCGGATCTCCTCGCGGGCCGCCCCAATTGCCGCAGTGCCAGATGCACACCCGGCGGAGATCGTGCTGGTGGGGCCCTCACACCGGCAGGCGATGGAGATCTCCGCCGCGGCCGCGTGCGGGAAGGCATTGCCCGTGAGCGCCGGGCTTGCCTTTCGTGCGCCCCCTTTCAGGAACTGCTCGAAGCCACGCTCCAGAATGTCCACGGCATTCTGGCTGACTCCCAGGCAGACACCCCGGCGCGCGGCCTCAGTCGCGTCCTGCTCATTCAGGCCTGCGTCGCGCATCGCCAGGAGGGCGCCGACGACAGCCAGCTGGGCGAACCGCCCCATGTGACGCGAGCGGCGCGGCTCGATAAACTCATCCAGATTAAGGTCTTCAACCAGGCCGGCGACGCGGCAAGCATATGCCGAGGCATCAAACCTCGTGATCTGCCGTATCCCGGAGCGTCCCGTCATCAGGGCTTCCCAGAACGCCTCTTTGCCGGTCCCGTTAGGCGCCACGGGGCCCACGCCGGTGATCACGACTCTGCGCTTGCTCATCTGCCCACCTTTTTCGCCCGCTTCCCCTTTTACGTCAGCCGGCCGGCCGTTTGAATCCGCACACCCTCCCGCTCGGTGCCTCCAATGCGGAGGCTCAACTGAGGCCGGCCGACAAGCTCCCGTGCGCGTGAGAATTGCCCGGGGCCGAAAGGGAGCCACCCGCCGTGACTGCCCACGAGGCGGCTGACCTCACACCTAATCGGCCAGTGCAGCACGCACCCCCCTAGCCACGGCACTCCGAGCACGAGGGTTCTGGCCCATCAGCGATGCATTCGCGTTGATACGAGGTATGCAAGGAACGCGAGCAGCCCATACCAGCCGGTGAAGAAGGTCGCGAAGAAGATGAGGCCGGTCCAGAGCAGTGTCACGGGCATCGACATGCCGAGAGAGCGAGCGTCTCGGTATACGAAGAGAGTGATGAGCGCGCCTATCACCCATCCGAGCACGCTGCCCAGGCCCGCCATCAGGCGTGGCATCAGGCCCATCAGGAGCATCGCCACGCCGATGAGAATCGCGGCGCGCGCCCATTCCGGCAGATGCACTCCGCTGGCCCGCGGGAGAGACGGCTTGATCACCGGTGCGCGTCGCAGGGGGCGGCGCGGGGGAGATGGCTCCTCGAGGCCGCGCAGGAGCGGAGCCAGGGCGCGATCCTGCTCATCGCGCAGCTCGCGCAGCCGACGCTCCAGTTCCGAGTTGTCCGGATCGCAGCGCAGTGCGGCCGTCATCTCGTGCAGCGCCCCTCCCAAGCTTCCTTGCCGGTGCAACACCTCCGCCAACAGTGCATGCGCCTCGGCACTCTGCGGATCGAGCGAAACCGCCTGCTCACACCGCGTGCGCGCCTCAGCGAGTCGCCCCGCGGCAAGCGCCTTGCGCGCTTCCGCCACGCCCTGCGCAGCTCGCTCTCGATCTTCCTGCTTCACGGAACCCCTGGATGCTTCCTCGTCCAAACGAGAGCCACAGAAGACGCAATGGGCATGGAGGCTCGAATTCACGCGGTCGCAGCGCGGACAGGGAATCACCGGTCCGTCACTATCTACCTTGGCCTTCATGCCCTCCGAAGGGCTCTCGGACCAAAGGCGTGACTGCAGAGGCGCACCGCATCGCGCGCAGTAGCGCGCCCCCGGAACTTGGGTGCTGCTGTTGCACGATACACAGTACATGCTAGATGATTTCGTCGCAACGGCCCAGGTTTCCTCGGTTCATTCCCCGCGTTCCATTGCTCGCCATCGCGCAACCCAGTATAGCATGCAGGCTTATACATGTCAACCGTGAGCATGGCACCAGCTCCAGGGCAGAACGCCTTGGTCTGACGCGCTCCTGGCCAACCCGGATGCTCTGCAGGCGCTGCCTGGAAGGGGTCCATCCAAGAGGCGTCGAAGGGAGAGAAGACGATCTGGCTGCCGCGTGATGCGCAAAGGATAAATCGATGCTGAGCATACGCCCATTCCGACCTGAAGACGCCCCTCGCATCCGTGAGATCACGGTCGCTTGCTTCGACGGTGTCTCTATCGACCAGAACATCGAGCGGCTGCTTGGGGTGGTGGCCGATCTTCCCTGGCAGGCGCGAAAGGCAGCGCAAGTGGAGGAGGACTGCCGGGTTCACCCCGAGGGCGTTTTCGTCGCGGTGGTGGCCAACGACGTGGCGGGTTATGTCACCACCCGGGTCAACCCGAGCACGCGCACAGGGTGGATTCCCCACCTCGCCGTCGATCCGCGCTTTCGTGGACGAGGGATCGCGCGCGCCCTCCTGGCGCATGCTCAGGACTACCTGCGCGAGCGCGGCATGGTCACCGCGAAGATAGAGACGCTCGAACAAAATGCGACTGCCGCGAGCCTCTTCCCCAAGCTGGGGTTTCGGGAGGTTGCCCGGCAGATTCACTACATCAAACCTCTCGGGCCGGAGATGGAGAAGGAGTGAGCAGATCCCGAGAGGGCTGGAGGATGGATCCACTACAATGATGTCTCCGCAATTGCCACAAGGGTTCGCCGCGGTCGATGGAGGAGAAGATCCGCACGCTTTTGTCAGCTACGTGGATGCCGTCAGTGCTCTCTCCTCAGCGCAAGCGTATAAACAGCTCACTCTCCTCATGCTGAGGGTGGGCGAAGGCGCTCGCGTCCTCGACGTCGGCTGCGGCACCGGGGACGACGCCCGCGCCCTGGCCCAGGTAGTGGGCCCGCGCGGCTGGGTGGTCGGGATCGATAACAGCCGCACCATGATCGAGGAAGCTACCCGCCGCCAGAACGGCCTTGGGTTGCCGGTCGAGTTCTATGTCGGCGACGCCTACCAGATCGCTTTCCCGGATGAGGTTTTCGATGCCTGCCGGGCGGACCGCGTCTTCCAGCACCTGCGCGAGCCAAAGAAGGCGCTCTCCGAGATGATCCGCGTGACTCGCAGCGGTGGCCGAATTGTCGTCAGCGATCCCGACTGGGGCACGTTCATAGTCAACAGCCCCGACCGCGACCTCACGCGCCGGATTGTCGGCTTTGCCTGCGATGCAACCACGGATGGCTGGATGGGCCGGCAACTTCCGGGCCTATTCCGGGAAGTGGGCCTTCAGGATGTTCAGGTCCGCACCTCCCTCGTGGTGATCGAGGAGTACGACACGGCGAAGGAGGTGTTGGGGATCGAGTGGCTCGCGCACGGGGCCGCGCAAGCCGGCGTGATTACGTCCGGGGAGGCAGAGCGCTGGCTTCGGGGGCTTCAGGAGGATCACGCCGCCGGCCGGTTCACTTGCGGCCTCGGGGGCTTCATCACGTCTGGAGTCAAGCCCTAGGGCCAGGCCGCTCGTTCCGGCTACGGCGTGGTTCCGTTTGCGATTCCGGTGGGTAGATCGAAGAGTACGCGAGATCTACCTTATCGGAAGGAGAATGGGATGGAAGCGACCGCGGTGCAGGCGAGCGGCCGGCAGGTTCAGGTATCGGGACGTGATGTCACCCTGGAGGGGTTCCTGGCGGTGCCGGAGAATGCCCAAGGCGTCGTCGTATTCGCCCACGGCAGCGGCAGCGGGCGGTTTAGCCCCAGGAACAACTACGTCGCGGGGGTCCTCCAGGAGGGGGGCCTGGCCACCCTTCTGATCGATCTCCTGGAAGAATCGGAAGCGGACGACCGCGACAAGGTCTTTGACATTGACCTGTTGGCAGAGCGCCTGCGTCTGGCCACCGGTTGGCTGCATGGCGAGCCGTCTACGCGCCACCTTCGCGTGGGCTACTTCGGGGCGAGCACAGGCGCAGCCGCCGCTCTCCAGGCCGCCGCGCTCGAGGGCGCGGAGATCGACGCCGTCGTCTCGCGTGGCGGCCGGCCCGACCTGGCGATGCCCTATCTCCCGCGCGTTCAGGCGCCGGTGCTCCTGATTGTCGGCGGTAACGATCTTCCGGTGATCCCGCTGAACGAGCAGGCTTACGCGGCGCTTGAGACCACGAAGGAGCTGGTGATCATCCCCGGAGCGACGCATCTCTTCGAGGAGCCCGGCAAGCTGGAGGAGGTGGCCTGCCTCGCCCGCGACTGGTTCCAGCGCTACCTGGTGCCGATGGAGTAGGCCATCCCATCGCGACAAACGAGCCGGCCACGCGCCAGCGCGCTTCTGCGCGCAGGGAGCTCCTCCGGCCTTGCCCGGAACGATTTCGCGCCCGCAGCCCGGCTGACACGAGTGCCCGGCAACGGCGCTGCCTGCCCCCATCCCCTGCTTCGCTCTTGGTCGTGCCTATCTATAGGTATTCATGTGCGGTCACTCCTATTTGGATGAACGCCCGTTCTCCTTGACTGGGCGTGACAAATATGCTATACTGCAAATGTCAGTTTGCCACTATCACACGTGGATTTTCCGGCCGTGGTTGGTACCATCGCCTTCGCAAGCGCCCACGCGCGTGGCAAACGAGCCACTTGTGAGGAGGTTGCATGGATTCCATCGCCAAGGAGGTCATCCCCGTCAACATCGAGGACGAGATGCGGGAGTCGTTCCTGCTCTACTCGATGAGCGCCATCACGCAGCGCGCGATCCCCGATGTTCGAGACGGGCTCAAACCCGTGCACCGGCGCATCCTGTGGACGATGCACGAGGATGGGATGGTGCCGGGCGGTGCCTGGTATAAATCCGCGCGCCTGGTGGGCGACGTGATGGGGAAGTACCACCCCCACGGCGATGCCGCGATCTACGACACCATCGTCGGCATGGCACAGGATTTCAAGTCGCGCTATCCGCTGGTGGCCGGCCACGGCAACTTCGGCTCCATCTACGGCGACAGCGCGGCGGCGATGCGCTATACCGAGGTGCGCATGGCGCCGCTCGCCCAGGAGATGGTCGTCGACATCGGCCGCGACACCGTCGACATGGTGCCGAACTACGACAACAAGCAGCTCGAGCCCGCGGTGTTGCCCTCGCGCATCCCCAACCTCCTGATCAACGGGAGCATGGGGATCGCGGTTGTCTACACCACGAACATTCCGCCGCACAACCTGCGCGAGGTGTGTGACGCGGCGCTCCTCTACATCGACAACCCCAATGCCACCGTCGACGAGCTGATGAAGGTGCTGCCCGGGCCAGACTTCCCCACCGCCGGGCTGATCCTGGGCACGCAGGGGATCCGGCAGGCGTATGAGACGGGCCGCGGCACCATCACGATGCAGGCGAAAACAGCCATCGAGCCGCTTGAAGGCGGGCGCTCGGCGATCGTCATCACCGAGATCCCCTTCATGGTCAATGCCCAGCGCCTGATCGAGGAGCAGATTGCCGGCCTGGTCAAAGAGAAGAAGCTCCCCGAGGTGAGCGCCATTCACGATCACTCCGACCGGCACGGCATGCGCATCGTGGTGGAGCTGAAGCGCGACTCGCAGCCGCGGAAGGTGCTCAACTACCTCCTGAAGCACACATCCCTGCGCTGCAACTTCAACGTGATGATGCTGGCGTTGGTCGACCGCCAGCCGCGCGTTCTCTCGCTCAGGGAGATGCTCCATTACTACGTGGAGCACCGCAAAGATGTAATCACGCGCCGGAGTAACCACGAACTGCGCCAGCTCAAGGATCACGCGCACATCCTGGAGGGCTTGCGCATTGCGCTCTTCAACCTCGACCCGCTGATCCAGACGATCAAGGAATCGCCAGATCCGGCCACGGCGCGCGTTCGCCTGGTGGAACGCTTCGGCCTCTCCCACCCGCAGGCCGTCGCCATCCTTCAGATGCAGCTCCAGCGCCTCACCGGCCTCGAGCAAAGGAAGATTGAGGATGACTATCGCCAGACGGTGAAGCGCATCGCCTACCTGGAAGACCTCCTCTCCGACCCGGAGAAGATCCTCGGGGTGATCCGGCAGGATCTGAAGGAGATTCGAGACAAGTACGGCGACGACCGGCGTACGCGCATCATCGCGCGCGAGGCCAGCGACATTGGCGAAGAGGATGTGATCGCGGAGGAAGATACGATCGTAACGATCACGCGCGATGGCTACATCAAGCGCGTGCCGATCGACACCTTCCGCAGCCAGCACCGTGGCGGGCGCGGAGTGATCGCGGCCAACGCCAAGGAAGAGGATAGCCTCTCGCAGCTCTTCATCGCGACAACGCACCACTACGTTCTCTTCTTCACCGATAAGGGGAAGGTGTATCGCCTCAAGGCCTACGAGGTGCCCCAGGCGTCGCGCACAGCGATGGGCACGGCGATCATCAACCTGATCCCAATCGAGAGCGGAGAGCGGATCACCGCCACCGTGCCGGTGCGCTCGCTGGAGGCCGACGGCTACCTGGTCATGGCCACCGAGCGGGGAGTCGTCAAGAAGACGCGCATCGCCGAGTTCAACACCGCGCGCAAAGGTGGCCTGATCGCCATGAATATCGAGCCGGGTGACGAACTGCGCTGGGTGGATGTCACCGACGGCGAGTGCGAGATCATGCTGATCACCCGCGAGGGGCACGCGGTGCGCTTCCACGAGCAACAGGTGCGCCCGATGGGCCGCGCCGCGGCCGGCGTGCGCGGCGTCAGCCTGCGGCCTGGCGATCAGGTTGTGGCGATGACCGTCTCGCGGCCAGAGGCCGACCTCCTGGTCGTCACAGACAAGGGCTATGGCAAGCGAACGCCGGTCTCCGAGTATCGCACCAGCAATCGCGGCACGATGGGCGTGATCACGATGAAGCTGGGCGAAAAAGTGGGGCACATCGTCGACGCCAAGGTGGTGGATGACGACGACAAGCTCCTGATGATGACGGAGAACGGGATTGCCATTCGCATCCGCGTCTCGGATATCCGCCGTTGCGGGCGCAGCACTCAGGGGGTGCGCCTGATCAACGTCAACGAGAATGATCACGTCGCCCGCGTCGAGCGCGTCGTTCGCAAGCAGCACCACGCCTCAGAGGCCGAAACCGATGGAACCCTCGCGGATCAGGCAGTGGGCAACGGGAAGGTCAAGGCCAGCCAACCTCGCGCGGCACACGCCGAGATGGATGCCGAGATCGACGCCGAAACGAACGGCAAGGCTGATACCGAGGAGTAACCCCCTCTTCCCCGCCGGGCCGGCCATCAGCGGTCCGGCGGGGTTTCTTCTTCCCCTGCACCCCCACCCGATGCATCCCCTCCGAATGGTACGGCACGCCCTCGGGAATCTCCCGAGGGACCACGCTTCCGGCGCCAGTCACTGCGCGAGACCTGACCCGCGTGCCCGGCAGGAAGAGCCTGGTCGATTCGAGAAATCGGTCTGGGTGCCGGCGGCGAACTGAACCCCTGCCGGCGACACCTGGAGGAATCAATGGCACACCGATACACCTCGACCCGGCAGTTCTTCCTGGACCTGATCCGCGACTACGAGCCGGAACTCACCTTCCGCGGCACGACGCGCGAGGAGTTCGATTCGTGGCAGGCCGCTTTCCGGCAGCGCTTCCTTGAATGCCTCGGCCCCCTACCTCCCGCCGTGCCTTTCGAGACAGAGGTTCTCTGGCGCATTGAAGAAGACGGCCTCATTAAGGAGAAGATCCTGTTTGACACCGCGCCATTCACAACCGTGCCCGCCATTCTTCTCCGCCCGGCGGATACGGAACAGGGCCGGCGCCGCGCCGCCATCGTTTGCATCCACGGGCACGGCCCCCACGGCAAGGATCCCGTCGCCGGCGCGCGTTACCCCGAGGCTCAGCAGAACGCATCCTACTACAACTATAACTACGGCGAGCAGATGGCGCGCCAGGGCTTCGTCACGATCTGCCCGGACATGCGCCCCTTCGGCGAGCGCTCCGATCACTTCCCCGGCGAGAGGCCCATTCCAGGGCGTGACCCCTGCAATGTCCATTTCCTCAAGGGGGCGCTCCTCGGCTTCAACCTGCTTGCGTATAACCTGTGGGACCTGATGAAGTGCGTCGATCTCCTCCAGGAGATGCCATTCGTCGATCCGGAGCGCATCGGGGCAATGGGCCTGAGCGGAGGCGGCGCGCACGTGATGCACTTTGCCGCGCTGGATACGCGTATCCGGGCGACCGATATCATCTGCGCCCTCAACTCCTACCGGGCGTGGGCCATCGGTATCGACAACTTCTGTGGCACGCAATTCCTTCCCGGCATGTTTCGCTACGGCGACCACGCCGAGATCTGCGGCTTAATCTGCCCGCGTCCCCTGTTGGTGGAGAGCGGTGGCTTCGACTATGGCTTCCCGCCCGACGCCACGGCCCAAGCGCAGGCACGGGTGGCGCAGATCTACCAGGCCGCGGGCGTGCCAGCCCACTTCGAGATCGACATGGGCTATGGCGGCCACCAGTACTACGGCAACAAAGCTATCGAGTTCTTCCACAAGCACCTGGGCGACTGAGGCAAGCGCCCGGCAAGCACTGCCTGCTCCTCTCCACGGAGATACCCGGCCCCAGCGGGCCAGAGTGCCCTGGCCGGGCCAGGCAGGCAGAACCCCATGAGAGAATGCAAGGGAACCCATGCTCAAACTCGGCGTGATCGGATATGGCAAGCGGATCAGCGGCGTCATCCAGCATGAACTGCGGCGGCTGGAGCCGGATGCCCGCGTGGTGGCCGTGGTGGACCCGGATGAAGCAGGCGCGCGCAGCCGACTGGCGGAGTGTGACCAGAGCGACGTCGTCTTCTACGACACCGTCGAGGAGATGGTGCGCAAAGCAAAGCTGGATGCGGTGCTGGTGGGCACGCGCTGTAACCTGCATGCCCCGTATGGCATTGAGATGGCGCGCTACGATCTCCCGCTCTTCCTGGAGAAGCCGGTGGCCATCTCGATGGAGCAGGCGGTCGGGCTGGAACGCGCCTTCGAGAACTCGCGCTGTGAGGTGGTCGTCAGCTTCCCGCTGCGTGTCTCGCCCCTCTGCTGCCTGGCGCGCCAGTATCTCGCGGAAGGAGCGGTAGGCACCCCGGAGCATATCCTGGCGGTCAACTACGTGCCCTACGGCACGGTCTACTGGGATGCCGGCTACCGAAACTTCGAGATCACCCAGGGCCTCTTCCTCCAGAAAGCGACGCACGATTTCGACTATATGGCGTTCCTGATGGACTCGCCGATTGTGCGCGTCGCCGCGATGGCCTCCTGGGGGCGCGTCTTCGGCGGCAAGAAGCCGGCCGGGCTCACGTGCGGGCAGTGCGATGAAGCGGAGACCTGCCTGGAGAGCCCGCGGAATCGCCGGCGCAACCTCTCCGGCGGCACGCAGGCGGATCATCCCTGCACCTTCGGGGAGGATTGCGGGTCGCCCGAGACAGGCATGAATGAGGACTCCTCCAGCGCGCTCGTTGAGTTCGCGTCCGGCGCCAAAGGCGTCTATACCCAGGTCTTCTACGCCCGGCGCGATGCCGCCACTCGCGGCGCGACCGTGAGCGGCTATCTCGGCACCGTCAGCTTCGACTGGTACACCAACGAGCTGAAGCGGGTGCGCCATCACGCTCCGTTCAGCGATACGGTGAAGGGCGGGCAAGGGCTCGGTCACTTCGGCGGCGATACGGCGCTGATGGAGAACTTCCTGGACGTGATCCGTGGCCGCGCGCATTCGCGCACGCCGATCCAGACCGGCATCCAGAGCGTCTACGCGTGCCTGGCGGCCAAGGAATCGGCCGAGACCGGGCGCTTCGTGGACGTGCGCCAGCTCGGATAACCAGAGGCACAGAGGTGAAGGGGCGTTGCCGGACGCGGTGACGCCCCTCTCCCCTCGCCGCCGGGTGGCGCAGCGAGGCTTTTCGCGCGTCCGTCTCCGACGCTCGCATCCCCCTCCATCCAGAGGCCTTCTGCTTGCCGAGCGTATTCACGGTCCCGGCGCCAGTCCCACTCGTCCTTGGTGCCCCATTCCCCCGGATAGGACCGTCCCCAGGCTCGCCGCCTCTTCTGCGCGCTCCCTCGCCCTCCGAAAGGCACGCGCGCTCTCTACAGAACAGCCGCCGGCGGGATCGCGCTTCCTTCTCACCCGCCTGTACCCCACGCGCTCGCGTGGCACACCGCCGTCCTCCCATCGTGTGAAGATTGCCCCCACGTACCTATTGACAGGCATGTGGTGACTAAGGTATACTGCGGTGGAGAGCCAGGGGGAACCTGGTGGAGACCCGGTGGAGACCCCGCGGTGTTTATCGGCGAATACGAGCATAGCCTCGACGACAAGGGGAGAATCGTCCTCCCAATAAAGTTCCGCTATTCGCTCGGTGAGAAGTTCTTCATCACCAAGGGCCTGCACGGGTGTCTTTTCATCTTCCCTGAGCCAGAGTGGACCAAGTTCAATCAGAGCTTGAGCGAGCAGCCTGTCGTCAACCTGGATGCGACGCGGTTGCAGCGGTTCTTCTCGGCGAGCGCGTTTGAGGTGACGACGGATAGCCAGAACCGTCTGGCGATTCCGGCGGTGCTTCGGAAGTACGCCCAGATCGAGGATCAGGCCGTTGTCGTGGGCGCCGCCAACCGCGTGGAGATCTGGAATCCGGAGCGATGGGAAGCGGTGAATAGCGATATCACTCCGGAAGAGATCGCGGCCTCGGCACAGGCTCTCGGCTTGAGTGGGAGCAACGGTGCGCCGGTTGCCTGATAGGCTGCCATCCGGGCCCTCGTCCAGCCCCTATCATGTGCCCGTTCTCCTCGCGCAGGTCCTCACCTTTCTGCGGCCGCGCCCGGGGGGCATCTACGTCGATGGCACGTTGGGCGATGGCGGCTACGCCGAGGCGATCCTTCGCGAGAGCAGCCCGGACGGCATCGTCATTGGCATTGACCGGGATCCCGAGGCACTAGCTACCGCGCGATCACGGCTCTCGGAGTATGGAGACCGGCTGCGCACGGTCCACGCGACCTATGACCGGGTGGCCGAGGTGGTCCATGCTCAGGGCCTGGCCGCGGTGCAGGGAGTGGTTTTCGACCTGGGGGTTTCCTCCCGCCAGCTCGACCAGGCGGTGCGGGGCTTCTCCTTCCGGCAGGATGCGCCGCTCGACATGCGGATGGATACGACGGCGGGCGTCACGGCCGCGGAGCTCGTGAACACGCTCCCGGAGCGGGAGCTGGAGCGCGTCCTCCGCGAGTATGGCGAGGAGCGGCTGGCCGGCCGGATCGCCCGGGCAATCGCGCACGAGCGCGCCCTGGCTCCGATTGAGACGACAGGTCGGCTCGCCCAGATCATCTGGGACGCGGTGCCCGCGAGCTACCGGCATGGGCGCATCCACCCGGCGACACGGAGCTTTCAGGCGATCCGGATCCTGGTGAACCGTGAGATCGATTTACTGGAGGGCGGCGTGCGGGGCGGCGTCGAGATCCTGGAGCCGGGCGCCCCGATAGTCGTCGTGGCTTATCACTCGCTGGAAGACCGCGTGATCAAGCGTCTTTTCCGTGAGTTGGCCGGGAAGGGCTTCCCCGCCGGGGAAGCGCCCACTCCCACGGTGAGGCTACTCACCCCCAAACCGCTCACGCCTGAGCCGGCCGAGGTGGCCGCCAACCCGCGGGCGCGCAGCGCGAAACTGCGCGCCGCCGAGAAGCTGCCTCCCCCGGATGTTGGCGGGCCGTGACCCGGCGCGCGGGTGTCTGGTAGCGGCAGGGGTAAGAAATAACTGCGATGGAGGTGCTGGTCGTGAACGCTGTGCCCGAGAACGTAACCCGGATGATTTCGACGGGGTCACAAACCTCCGCCGCGACCCCGGCGCCCCGCCCCAGACGGAGGCGGCGCGCTAACTCGCGCCGTGCCGCCCTGCTGCTCGGCTCGTGTACCCTGCTGGCTGCCCTTCCAGTGGTCTACGTCGCTTCGTACGCCAGTGCCACCCGCCACTCCTATCAGCATAGCCGGCTGCAGGCCCGCCTGCATCAGCTCCAGGAGGACCGCAAGCTGCTGGAGGCGCAGGTGGCGGATCTCCAGCGCACCGACCGCGTTCTCTACGAGGCCAAACGAATCGGGATGCAGCCGCGCGAAGCCCTGCAGTACGTCGCCATCGTCCCGTCAAAGGCGCCCGCGCGCGAGATTCGCCAGGCCTCCGCCCGACCGTAACACGGGAGGGTGGTTTCAATGAGGGCGCGTCGCCAGCCATACATCGATACGATCAAGCGCCGCACGGAGTGGGCTTTCTGCTTCATCTTCGTCTGGTTCCTTTTCCTGTCGTACCAGTTGTTCAACATCCAGGTGCGGCAGCATGCCCACTTCAAGAAGCAGGCAGCGCGCTACCACAACCGGCGCATTCAGGTGGATGCCGTCCGCGGCATCCTCTACGACCGCAACGGCACCGCCCTGACTCAGAACCTCCCACTGAAGTCGGTCTATGCCGATCCCTCGCTGATCGATGACCCGGCGGCGACGGCCCGCCGGCTCGCAGGGCCCCTGGACCGGTCACCGGAGTACCTCGAGAAGTGTCTCCGGCGCGAGGGCTCCTTTGCCTGGCTGCGGCGTAAAGTCGATCGGGAGACCGAACAGGCGGTGCGCGCGCTCAACCTCAAGGGGATCGACTTCGTTCCGGAAACGAAGCGGGCGTATCCACTCAAGAGCGTGGCCGCCAACCTGATCGGCTTCACCGATATCGACGGGAAGGGCGTCGAGGGCCTGGAGCAGCAGCTCCAGGAGACCATCGCCGGCAAGCCAGGATGGGTGAAAGCGGAAGTGGACGCGCTCGGGCGGATCATCCCGGGCACCACTTACGAGCGCGTGGAAGCGGTGGATGGCCACAGCGTCATCCTGACCATTGACGCGCGTATTCAGCACCTGGCGGAAACCGCAATCGCCAAGGCGCAGGCGACTTACCAGGCGGCTGGTGTCAGCGCCGTCGTCCTCGACCCGCGCACGGGCGAGATCCTTGCCCTGGCGAATCGGCCAACCTATGACCCCAACATGCCCGCCAAGAGCGAGACGGCCTCGCGGAGGAATCGTTGTGTCACGGACCTGTACGAGCCAGGGTCCACGCTGAAGGCGATCACCGTGGCAGCCGCCCTGGAAGAGGGGGTGATCCGGCCCACTTCCCTGTTCCACTGCGCCGGAAGCTATCCCATCGGGAAGCAGCGGATCCGTTGTGTGGTCCACGCACCCTACACTAACGGCCATGGCGCGCAAACGATCCGAGGGGTGTTGCGAGAGTCGTGCAACATCGGCACCGCCCAGATCGCCTCGCGGCTCGGGTCACGCAAGCTGTATCGATATATCGCAGACTTCGGCTTCATTGGCGACACGCGCTCCGGCCTCATCGGTGAGCGCCGGGGCTCGCTCACCCCGCCGAGCACCTGGGCGCCGATCAAGCAAGCGAACGTCTCCTTTGGTCAAGGCGTCAGCGTCACCGCGCTGCAGGTGGCCGTCGCCTATGGAGCGATTGCCAATGGCGGGAAGCTGATGCAACCCTACTTCATCCGCCGCATTGAGGATGGCGAGGGCAAGGTGGTCCAGGAGTATCATCCCAGTGTGGTACGCCAGGTCATCTCGAAGCAAACCGCTGACCTACTCGCCGAGTGCCTGCAGGAAGTCGTGGAAAAGGGCTCCGGGAAGCCTGCCCAGTTGGAGGGGTACACTGTCGCGGGCAAGACAGGAAGCGCGCAGAAGGTGATCGAGGGATGGCGCGGATACGCCCCGGGGCGCTTCGTCGCATCCTTCATCGGGTTTGCTCCCGTTTCCGAACCACGCATCGTCTGTATCGTGGTGGTGGACGAGCCAAAAGGGAGCCACTGGGGCGCCACCTGCGCCGCGCCCGCCTTCCGGGAGATCGTCCAGGGGGCGCTGTGGTGCATGAAGGTGCCGCCGGACCGGCCGGTTGATTTGCAGCAGACTGCGCTGGGTATGCAACGATGAGTGCCTCGCCCATGACGCGAGGCGGCGATCCGGGAGTTCTGGAGGGATCGGAGGCGTCTCGCCTGCGCTCTGCCCCCTGGCCCCAGAGGCCTCTCAGGAAACGCATCCTTTGATGGGGGCGCGCCCCCCTCGCGTTCCCGGCGCCGGATATGATAGAATGGATGCGAGCGGTTTCAGGTTTCTCGACGCGGTGAGGGAGGCGGCGTGCCCGGCTTCCGGAATCCGCGCTTGCGGTCTGCTTGGGAGATGACGTTGAACCTCAAGGCGATCATTGAAGGTCTCTCGATACAGCAACAGGCAGGTCCTGCGGTCCCGCCAGCCGGCGGAACGAATGTGCCGGTGGTGGCCGGGATCGCCTACGACTCTCGGAAGGTGGAGCCGGGCGCCCTCTTCGTCTGCATTCGCGGCTACAAGACGGATGGCCACCTCTATATCGAGGATGCGCTCGCGCGTGGTGCCGCCGCCATCGTGGTTGAGCAGGCATCGGCAATCCCCGCAAACCCGCCGGTGCCGTTTCTCCTCGTACCCAACGCCCGGCGGGCCCTGGCCACGCTGAGCCGCAACGCGCACGGCGCACCCAGCCGCAACCTTCGCCTCGTGGGGATCACAGGCACCAACGGGAAGACAACGACCACCTACATGGTGCGCCACATCCTCTTCCATGCCGGCCGCCCCACGGGCGTCATTGGCACCCTCGGCGCCCTCATTGGGGACCGCCCCGTGCCCCTCGACCGCACCACGCCGGAAGCTCCGGAGCTGGACCGCATCCTGGCCGAGATGGTCGCGGCTGGCGTGCAGGATTGCGCCATGGAGGTCTCCTCCCACGCCATCGCGCTTCACCGCGTGCGCGAGCTGGAGTTCGACATCGGCGTCTTCACCAACCTCACGCAGGACCACCTCGATTTCCATAAGAGCCTGGAGGATTACCGGGCCGCGAAGATGGAGCTCTTCTGCGACCTCCCCCTCCACTCCCGGAAAGCGTTCACCGGCATCATCAATGCCGATGATCCCAGCGCGCCGTGGTTCCTGCAGGCCACCCGCGGCACAGCCGTCACCTACGGCCTGAGCGAAGGCGCGCAGGTGCGTGGCTTCGACCCGGAGGCCAGGCCGGCGGGCGTCTGCTATCGATGCGTCCTACCCGAGGGAGAGATGGCCCTCCAGCTCAAGGTGGGCGGCTTCTTCAACGTCTACAACAGCCTGGCGGCCATCGCCGCGTGCCGGGCGCTCGGCCTCGCCCCCGAAGCGATTGAGGCGGCGCTCAACGACTTTCCCGGTGTGCCCGGCCGCTTCGAGGCGGTGCCCTCCGATAAGGACTTCACCGTGATCGTGGACTACGCGCACACCCCGGACGGGCTGGAAAACGTCCTCAAATCCGCACGCGCCCTGGGCCCGCAGCGGCTCGTCGTCATCTTCGGCTGTGGCGGCGACCGAGATCGCGGCAAGCGTCCCAAGATGGGCGCTCTGGCGGCAAACCTCGCGGACCGGGTGATCGTGACCTCGGACAATCCCCGCTCGGAGGATCCAGAAGCGATCATCGCCGAGATCCTGGCCGGCATTCCGCCCGATGCCCTGGCGAAAGTCCACACCGAGCCCGACCGAGGCGCCGCCATCGAGACGGCCATCGCCGACGCGAAGAGCGGTGACCTGATCGTCATCGCCGGTAAGGGGCACGAGGATTACCAGATCTTCGCGGACCGCACCATTCATTTCAGCGACCGCGAGGTGGCCGAAGCGGCGCTCAGGAGGCTGTGATGGAGCCTGTCTCGCTGGAAGCCATTGCCGGAGCCACCGGGGGAAGCCTGCAGCCTGTGCGCGGGAGGCCGGTCGTCGAGACGGCCGGCAACTGGCCCATCTTCATCTCCTCGGTCTGCACCGATACGCGCGCGCTCACGCCCGGGTGCGTATTCGTTGCACTCAAGGGGCACTCTTTCGACGGCCACCGCTTTGTCGCCGACGCGTTCCAGCGCGGTGCCGTGGACGCCCTCGTCGAGCGCTATCGCCCGCAGTTGGAGCTGTACCAAAAGGCGCTCGAGCGGATCACCGGGATTCCAGGCAAAGAAAAAATCCTGTGCCTGATGGCACAAGATCTCGCAATTGCCTTATAGCCTTCGATCTGATC
>ERZ795045.1060-NODE-1060-length-32259-cov-5.779686_pt1 | contig 32259 bp, 22 predicted proteins | sample MGYA00375129_ERZ795045 | MGnify/ENA primary metagenome ERZ795045 (study PRJEB30174, sample SAMN05720166) | activated sludge metagenome | isolation source: anaerobic digester from wastewater treatment plant | place: Japan | collected 2015-05-15 ...
GATCGTTTCCGATTTGGACGCTACCGGGGGGTATCACCCCCGGCTATTCACCTTGGACCCTGCGGATCTTAACCCGTCATCCGGGTTCCCCGTTTATACGCCGTCGGCGTTCAAAAAAATTACATCACCTCATTCGGATGTTAAACGATTCGATGGGTTACGCGCGGCGCGCTAACCCATCCTACGAGTCCTACGATATTCAATCCCACAGCATCACTTCCGCTGTTGCCTTCGCGGCCTGGTCTTCCGAAGGCAACCGGTAATTGTCCGTCTCCAACCGTTCGCGGGCGAATTGATAATATTCGGGCACGATTTCAAATCCAATATACCGCCGCTTGTTTTGTTTGCTGACCACGGCGGTCTGGCCCGAACCCAGAAACGGATCCAAAACCAGATCCCCTTCCTCGCTGGTATAACTAAGTATTTTATTGATGATTGCAGCAGGTAATTTTGTCGGCGTCTTTTTATCGCCATGCCAATATTCCCGCTTGATTACCCATACATCTTCCAGGTCTTGGTACCGCAGGCTTTTCCCGGTTTTACTTACATCCTGTTTTTGAAACCGGGCCGAGTTGAAAAACTTCCGTTTCGTGTCATCTTTGCATACAAAAAGGCAATGATAGTGCGAGGTCACGAACCGCCGCTTGCATACCACGCCAAACTGATATTTCCAGATGATATGATTGACGGTGACGAATCCCACATCATCGATGGCAATTAAAATATCCTTCAAATTGTTCCAGCCCGAAAAAATGAACGCGCTGCCGGTTTCCGACAACACCCGGTACGCCTCGCGCATCCACGACCGGGTGAAATCCAGATACTCTTCCGCGGGGATTTCATTGTATCCGTCCATGACCCGGGATTGCGTGCGATTGTAGTTGGTCCGGCGGGCTTTGAAATCGATGGCGAAGGGGGGATCGGTGATGATCAAATCGACATGGCCGGGCGGCAGGAGCTTCATCCCCTGAATGCAATCCATATTGTATATGGCGTTGTCTTGGATTTCCGTCATGTCCCGCGCGTGAATGGCAAGTGCCATTCGGTGTGGATAGATTCGCGAAGTGGAACCCATTCATTGTTCCGTTTCAAGCACTGGTGGGTTACGCGCTCCGCGCTAACCCATCCTACGATTTACCCCTCCCCACCGGTTCTATATCAACTTCCCTTTTCCGATCCCCTCTCCTTCTGGGAGAGGGTTAGGGTGAGGGAAAAACCTACATTCGCGTATTGCTACGCTGATGGGTTACGCCGCGTTAACCCCTCCTGCGATTTCACATATCCTACAAGCTGATCGCCAGTGGATTCTCCAACTTTTGTTTTAAAGTAGCCATGAAGCGCGCGCCTTCCGCCCCGTCGAATGCCCGGTGATCGCACGACAGCGTAATGGCCATGCGTTTCCCGGGGACCACCTGGCCGTCCTTGACCACCGGCACGTCCCGGACGGTCCCCACCGCCAGAATCGCGGCCTGGGGGGGATTGATCACGGCGGTGAAGCGCGTGATGCCCAGCATCCCCAAGTTGCTGATCGTGAACGTCCCGCCGCTCATTTCGTCCGGCGACAGTTTCCCCGCCTGGCCTTTCTCCACCAGCACGGCCCGCTCGCGCGCGATCTGGCCAATTGATTTTGACTCACAGGAGCGGATCACCGGGACCAGCAGAGTCCCCTTGCCCGCCACGGCGATCCCCACGTTGACCGCATGATACTGCCGTACCGCTGAGCCTAAAAACGAACTATTGATTTCCGGATGCTGCCGCAACGCATTGGCGCAGGCCTTGATGAGAATGTCGGTCACGGTCAGCCGCAGGTCTTCGCCCGCCAACGCCTGCAATTGCTTTTTTAGCTCCAGCAACGGTTCCGCGTCCAGATCCATCTCCAAAAAGAAATGCGGCACCGGCCCCAGGCTGTGAGGCAACCGTTCGGCGATGACCGCCCGGATGGAGCTGAGCGGCACGTCCGTGTACGCTTCGGCCGCCGGTGTTCCGGCCTCTGCGGGCGCCGGGGCGGGAGGAGCGGCGGCGGGCGTGGTTTCCAACGCGCGTTCGATATCCGCCTTGACAATCCGCCCGCCTGGCCCGGATCCTTGGATCCGCCGCAAGTCGAGGCCCCGTTCGGCGGCCATGCGCTGCGCCACGGGGGAGACTTTGATCCGCCCGGTTTCTTCGCCGGGCGCGGCGGCGGTTTTCGGAGCGGACGCGGCGGCCGGTTGCGGTTTCTCTTGCCGCTTAATTTCTTTTGGTTTTTCTTCTTCCTGGACTTTTACTTCTTTACCCTTTTCCGCCACGGCGGGAGCGGCGGCCGCTGGGGATTGGGCTTTTTCGATCAATCCTTGGATATCCTCGCCCGGTTTGCCAATGATGGCCAGCGCCCCGCCGATGGGCACGGCGGAATCCACGGGCGCGAGGATCTTGAGCAAGGTCCCATCTTCGAACACCTCCAACTCCATAGTGGCCTTGTCGGTTTCGACTTCGGCAATGGCGGTCCCGGCTTCCAACGCGTCGCCCTCCTTTTTCAGCCAGGAGAGGATTTTGCCGGTGGTCATCGTATCGCTGAGCTTGGGCATTTCAATCAAGGTCGCCACGTTCAGGAACCTCCACGAGGATCTGGGGGATTATTCCGCGAGATAGCAGACTTTTTTAACGGCGTGGATGATTTTATCCGGTTGGACCGCGCAGGCTTCTTCCAGGTTTTTGGCGTACGGGCGGGGGATGTCCTCGGCCGTCACCCGCGCGGGCGGCGCGTCCAGTTCATCGAAGAGATCCTCCGTAATGCGGAACGCCACTTCGGACGCCACTCCGCACATCGGCCAGGCTTCCTGCACGATGACCACCCGGTGGGTCTTGGCCACGGATTCGTACACTGGCTCCAGATCAAGCGGCCGCAGCGTGCGCAGGTCGATGATGTCGCACTCGATCCCCTCGCCAGCAAGTTGCTTCGCCGCGTCCTGGCAGAGATGGATCATTTTGGAGTATGAGACCAGCGTGCAATCGGAACCATCCCGCACCTTGTTCGAGACGCCCAGAGGAATCAGGTATTCCTCCTCGGGCACCTCCCCCTTCATCCCGTACATGACCTCGCTCTCGATAAAAATGACCGGATTGTCATCGCGGATGGAGGACTTCAGCAGACCCTTGGCATCGTAGGGCGTGGACGGCATCACCACGATCAGCCCGGGCGTATGGACAAAGAAACTTTCGATGGCTTGGGAATGCTGGCAGGACAATTGCCGCGCCGCGCCCCCCGGCCCCCGGATCACCATGGGCGTCTTGAGCTGCCCGCCCGACATGTAGCGCATCTTGGCGGCGTTGTTGATGATCTGATCGAGGGCCAGGATGGCGAAATTGAACGTCATCACCTCGATGATCGGCCGTAATCCCACGTTCGCCGCCCCGATCCCCAGACCCACGAAACTGTTTTCGGTGATCGGCGAATCGATCACCCGTTTGGGGCCGAACCGCTCCAGCATCCCCCGCGAAACCTTGTACGCGCCGTTATACAGGCCTACTTCCTCCCCCATCAGGAAAATGGTCTCATCCCGCTCCATTTCCTCGCACATGGCTTGATTCAAGGCTTCGCGGAATTCAATCAACGGCATAGTGGCTATCCTTTAAAATGAATGAACTTATATCTGGTCAACGAACCGTTTTTCTCTATCTAAATATCTTCCCTCACCCTACCCCTCTCCCAGAGGGAGAGGGAATGACTGGTTGCTCTCCCAGGGGGAGAGGGAATTACTTCTCGGTTCCTTGTCATTCCTGTGCAGTGCGTTTTCCTAACCGCACGGTTTTCCTATTGTTTCCTTTGATCTAACTATTCCCTTCTTTTCACCTCCCTCTCCCCCTGGGAGAGGGCCGGGGTGAGGGTTCGCCATAGGGCCGGGCCGGATGCCCCTCACACATACAAATCTTCAAACCGCGATTCCAATGCCGGATCGGGTGACTCCATGGCCCGCGTGACCGCATCCTGGACTACCGCTTTCACTTCATTATCGATGGACTGCAACAGGGCTTCGTCCGCCAGTTCATGATCGTCCAGGAATTTGACCATCTTGGTGATAGGATCCTGCTTGCGCCGCTCCTCCACTTCCTCCTTCGTCCGGTAGTGGGAATGAACCGGATCGGACATGGAATGGCCGCGGAAGCGGTAGGTGAGGACATCCAGAAAGGTGGGGCGGTTCTGTGTGCGGGCTTTCTCGAGCGCTTCCCGGAACGCCGCGTGCGTTGCGAAAAAGTCCATCCCATCCACCGCGTGCCCTTCGATGTTATACGCGCAGGCCGTCCGGTTGGACAACTCGGTGACCGCGCTCGCGCGCTCCAAGGCGGTTCCCATCCCGTACAGATTGTTTTCACAAATATAAACGATCGGCAGGCTCCAGAGCGAAGCCATATTCAGCGATTCGTGGAAGGTTCCTTGATTCATGGCCGCCTCGCCGAAGAAACACATCGTCACCCGGCCATCGTTCCGGTATTTCGACGCGAAGGCCATGCCCGTGGCCACTGGAATCTGCCCCCCGACAATACCATGCCCGCCGTAAAAGTTCTTCTCGATGTCGAAAAAGTGCATCGAGCCGCCCTTGCCCCGGGCCAGGCCTGTCTCTTTGCCCAGCAACTCCGCCGCGCACCGCATGGGATCGGAACCGCGCACCAGGGGATGCCCGTGATCGCGGTAGGAAGTGATCATGTAATCATCCGGCCGTGCGGCATGCTGCGCCGCCACCGCCACCGCCTCCTGGCCGATATACAAGTGACAGAAACCACCGATATGCCCCTGCTGGTACAGCTGGGCCATCCGCTCCTCGAAACGCCGGATCAGGAGCATTTCCCGGTACACTTGGAGCAGCTCCTCCTGGGAGAACGCCTGGGCCGCCTGGACGTTGTCAAAAGAAGTGGTTACCATTTTTCCCTTCTCCTCTGCAGGGGATAATAAAACCGGCGCCCCTCAGCGCCAAGGTCCAGCGGGGCGGGGGGATTTTCAAGGTTTCTTGACACTCCGCGCCATTCCATTATGATACCTTTCACGCGCTTTTTGGATATGGTCATACCTCGTTCCTTGTATCTTTCATCATGAAATTCAGGCTGTTATCTTAATAAAAATACCGCGCGGAGTTCTCTCCTTCCCGGGTTGAGGCCTATTTTATGACGGATTCCCGTTTCGTCCACCTGCATGTCCATTCCGAATACAGTCTCCTCGATGGGGCCTGCCGCCTGCCCGAACTGGTCAACCAGGCCAAGGCCTTCCAGATGACCCACCTGGCCTTGACCGACCATGGCGTCATGCACGGCGCTTTGGAATTTTACCAGATGGCCGCCGCCGCGGGAGTGCAGCCCATTCTCGGGGTGGAAGCCTATGTCGCCGCCGGCTCCCGCTTCGACCGCAAGGGCGGACGCGGCGATGCCCCCATCGACGATCTCTCCGACCGCTCCAACTTCCACCTGGTTCTCCTGGCCTATAACGAGGAAGGCTACCAGAACCTCATGCGCCTTTCCTCCATCGCCCAACTCGAAGGCTTCTATTACAAGCCCCGGATCGATCACGAAGCCCTGCGCGAACACCACCGCGGACTGATCGGGCTATCTGCTTGTCTGAAGGGCGAAATCCCCAACGCCCTTCTCGAAGGCCGGTACGGTCAAGCCAAAGAACTGGCCACGACGTATCTTCGCATCTTCGGCGAAGGCCGCTTCTTCCTCGAAGTCCAGGGCAACGGGCTTCCCGAACAAAAAACGGTCAACGAGGGGATCCGTGCCCTCTCCCAGGATCTCTCCATCCCCATTGTGGCCACTGCTGATGTCCATTACTTGCGCCCGGAGGACGCCAAAACCCAGGATTGCCTCATTTGCATCGGCACCAAGAAGACCCTGACCGATCCCAGCCGCCTCAAGATCTCCACCCGCGAACTGTACCTCAAAACCGCCGGGGACATGCGCCGCGGCCTGCCCGGCTTCGAAGACGCGGTGGATAACACGTGGCTGGTGGCTGAACAGTGCCATCTGGAACTGAAATACGACGGCAAGAAACTGCACATGCCCTATTATGCCATCCCCGAGGGCGAGACCTCCCACGCGGAATACCTCCGCAAGCTGGTGTACGAAGGCGCGAAGGAACGCTACGGGGAGATTACCGAAGAACTGAAAAACCGCATCGAACGGGAACTGGAAGTCATTATTGGCGAGGATTATACCGGATACTTTCTCATCGTTTGGGATTACATCCATTACGCCCGCCGCAACCAAATATCCGTCGGGCCCGGGCGGGGGTCCGCCGCCGGCTCGGTGGTAGCCTACTGCCTGCGCATCACCGACCTCGATCCCCTGAAATACGGCTTGCTTTTTGAGCGTTTCCTCAATCCGGAACGCATCTCGCCGCCCGATATCGATACCGATTTCTCCGACCAGCGCCGCGACGAAGTCATCCGGTATGTCCAGGACAAATACGGCAAAGACCGCGTGGCCCAGATCGCTACCTTCGGCACCATTGGGGCCAAGAATGCCGTCCGTGACGTGGCCCGCGTGCTCGGCCTGCCCGCCTCCGAGGGCGACCGCATCGCCAAACTGATTCCCGACGGCCTGGGCGTCACCCTCAAGCAGGCCCTCGACGATGTCCCCGAACTGCGCCGCGTCCGCGACCAGGACGAAATCCACCAGGAACTCTTCCGGCACGCCCTGGCGGTCGAGGGCATGGTGCGGCAAACCTCCACCCACGCCGCCGGCATCATCATCGCCCCCGATTCACTCTGGAAATTCACCCCCCTCATGCGGGGCGCCGATAAGGAAAACGACGTCTCCACCCAATACGAGATGAAAAGCCTGGAATCCATCGGCCTCCTCAAGATGGACTTCCTCGGCCTGAAAAACCTCTCCGTGATCGACGGCACGGTGGCCATCATCCGCGAACGCCACGATCCGGAGTTCGACATCACGAAAATTCCCTTTGACGACCCCAAAACCTACGAACTCCTCGCCCGCGCCAAGACCAACGGCGTCTTCCAGCTCGAATCCACGGGGATGAAGGAGATCCTCAAGAACCTCGAACCGGAGTCTTTCACCGACATCATCGCCCTCCTGGCCCTCTACCGCCCCGGTCCCTTGGGCAGCGGCATGGTCGAGGACTTCGTCCGCCGCAAGAAGGGCGAGGCCAAGATCACCTATGACCATCCCTCCTTGGAGCCGATCCTCAAGGAAACCTACGGCATCATCCTGTACCAGGAACAGGTCATGCAGATCGCCAACGTCATCGCGGGCTTTTCCCTCGGTCAGGCCGATCTCATGCGCCGCGCCATGGGCAAGAAAAAAGAGAGCATTCTGGAAGGCATCGAAAAGGACTTCTACGAAGGCGCCCGGAAAAACAACGTCGATCCCGCCGTCGCCCGCCGCCTCTGGAGCCTCATTTTCAAGTTCGCCGGCTATGGCTTCAACAAATCGCACAGCGCGGCCTACGCGGTCATCACCTACCAGACCGCTTATCTCAAGGCTCATTATCCCGCCGCCTTCATGGCCTCGCTCCTGACCACCGACATGAACGACACCAACAAGGTGGTCAAGTACGTCCAGGATTGTCTCGACCAGGGCATTCCGGTCCTGCCCCCGGACATCAACGAATCGGGCGAGACCTTCACCGTCACCACCGAGGGCATCCGTTTCGGTCTGGCGGCGATCAAGGGCGTGGGCGCGGCGGCTGTCCGCGCCATTATCCGCGAACGGGAACTCCACGGCCCGTACAAATCTCTCTTTGATTTCTGCGAACGCTCCGATCCGCGCGTGGTGGGCCGCTCACTCCTCGAATCCCTCATCCGCGCCGGCACTTTCAACTCCATGGGCCACACCCGGGCCACCCTGCTCGATGCCTGCCCCCGCGCCCTCGAACGCGCGCAGGGCATCCTCCACGACCGTGCCATTGGGCAGGAATCGCTCTTCGAGGAGATCGAGGACGAGGGTCCCGGTCCGGATGGTTTCCTGACCCCCCTCCCCGAGCTGGACATGAAAGAAATCCTCCAGGACGAGAAGAAATTCCTGGGTCTCTACATCTCCGGCCACCCCCTCAAACAATACGAGGAGGAATTGACCCTCTTTGCCAGTGACCGCGCCCGCGACTTGATCGAAAAGGAAGAACTGGGCCGGGTCCGCGTAGCCGGCATCATTACCGAAGTCAAAAAGAAAAAAACCAAAAACGGCGACCGCATGGCCCTCTTACTCCTCGAAGACCTCACCGGCGTGGTGGACGTGGCCATCATGCCCAACCTCCTGGAAGAACGCGAGGCGATTCTTCAAGAGGAAGCCATCCTGGTGGTCGACGGCCAGGCCAGCCACCGCGGCGACCAAGTCTCCGTGCGCGCGGACCGCATTTACACCCTGGACGAAGCCTGGGCGTCGCATGTGCGTTCCCTCCACATCTCGTTCTCCGTGACGGAACTCGACGAGGAGAGGATTTACCGCCTCAAAGGATGCTTGCTCTCCGCGATGGGCGAAAGCCCCGTCTTCCTCCATGTGGCCTTCCCCGGGATCGGTGTCGTCGATTACGAGCTCGAAGCCTCCTACAGGGTGCGTCCCAGCCGCGAATTGAAACTCCGCCTCGAAGACTTGTTCCGCGACGCTCAGATCAATTTTAAATTGGGCAACGCCCCCGCGGCGGCCGGGGGAGGAGGCAACGGCCGCGGATTCAACGGCCGGAGTAACGGCGCGCGCAAGCCGTATGGCCCGTTCTCCAAAAAATCCTGAACCGTCCGGCGGCCCGCTTCTCCCGGTTTCCCATGGCTTGGTTTCATGTTACTTGTCCTTTTTGTCAACAACGCATTCCGCTCAGTTCGGTGCGCTGCCCCGCCTGCCGCGCCCTGCTGCCTCACGAAACGGGGGAGGCCGAACGCCGGCGGATCCTGGCCGCGGCCGCTTTTGTGGGAATCACGATTTCCATCCTGGCCACGGCGGGGCTGTTCTATGTGATTTGGGTATAAGCCGTTTTGGGTTTACACGCCGGGCGATTCCCCTATCCTACGTGGCATTGACTTGGATAAATGAAATCCAACAGGGAGGTTAAGCATGCCAGCCCGGATTTACATCACCCGCCCCTTGCCGGCCGGCGTAGCAGAACATTTGCGTGAGGCAGGGATGGAAGTGGAGATCTATCCCAAGGATCAGGTGATTCCCCAGGACGTCCTGCTTCGCGCCGTGGAAGAATGTGACGGATTGCTTTGCCTTCTGACCGACATGATCGGCCGGGAGGTCCTGGCCCGGGCCGGCCGGCTCCGGATCATCGCCAATTACGCGGTGGGATATAACAATATTGACGTGGAAGAAGCCACCCGCCGTGGCATCGCGGTTACCAACACCCCCGGCGTGTTGACCGATGCCACCGCGGACCTGGCCTGGGCGTTGTTGTTTGCCGCGGCCCGCCGGGTGGTGGAAGCCGAACGGTATCTCCGCGAGGGCCGTTTTCAAGGCTGGGGGCCGCAATTGTTTTTAGGGCAGGAGATCACCGGCCGCACGTTGGGAGTGGTCGGATTGGGGCGGATTGGCCGGGCGTTCGCATCCCGGGCCTCCGCGTTCCGCATGAAAATTCTATATAATTCGCTAGAGGCGGATCCGGAATTCGAAGGGGCTTACCCATACGGGGCCAGCCGGGTGGATCTGGACACGCTGCTCCAGCAGAGCGATTTCGTCAGTCTGCATGTGCCGTTGACATCCGAAACGCACCATCTGATCGGCCGGCGGGAATTGCGCCTCATGCGGCCGCACGCGGTTTTGATCAACACCGCCCGGGGGCCCGTGGTGGACGAAGCGGCCCTTGCCCAGGCTTTGCGGGAAGGTTGGATTTGGAGCGCGGGTCTGGACGTGTACGAAAACGAGCCGGCGGTCCATCCCGGACTGTTGGCGTTGCCCAACGTGGTTCTATTGCCTCACGTGGGCAGCGCCACGTTCGCCACGCGCTTGCGCATGGGATTGATGGCCGCCGGCAATCTGATCGCCTATTTCCAGGGCCGCCGCCCCCCCAACCTGGTGAACGGCGGGGTCTGGAAAAACGGTTGACCCGCCGTTAGACTACCATGTAATCCATCGAGGAAAGGGCGTCCGGGCATGGATCTGGTCCAAAAAGGAAAACAACTGGCGCAAGAGGGGAACTATGAAGAGGCCCTGGACGCGTTCCTGCTGGCCTTGGAAAACGATAAGGAAAACGCCGATATCCATTTTTACCTGGGGCTTTGTTACAGTTCCCTCGAAGAGTTCCGGTATGCCAAGTATCACTATCAAATGGCCTTGACCCTGAATCCGGAGCATCCCAAAACCAAAATGGTTTGGGATGGGCTCAAGGATGTCGTCCCTGAAAAACCGCCCGAAAGGCGGCTGACCCGGGCCGCCGCCGCCAAGGCGCGCCGGGCACACGAGGCCGAAGACTCCGGACCGGCGGAGACGGAAGCGCCGCCCTCCCGCGAAGAATCCCTTCCCCCCCGGCAGGAAGCCGGTTCCGGCGGATTGGAAACCAAGTTCAAACTGACAGACGAAAAATGGGAACAAGCGTTTCCCTCCGATTCCCTGCGGGAGGAAGAAAAAAGCCCCCTGATCACCTTTCTCATCATCCTGGTGGGAGCCGCCCTTCTCGTGGCGGCCGGGTATTTCATTTTCACAATTTTTTCCACCTGAATCCACGGTCATTTTAATCTCTCCGTGTGTTCCCTTAATAATTTCGGATCCTTCCGAAAGCGTACTTTAGCCAAGCGTTGGGATCGGGAATCCCATCGACCCGGATCGAGAGCGCTACCTCTATTTCCCACTCCTTCTGGTAAAGAGCCGGCGTGAGGGAAAGCTTTATCCCAGCACAATGACTCCCTGCATTTCCCTCTGCGAATCCATGGGAGTCTCCATCAGAAGGGTGTTTTAAGTCAGCCGGGGAGTTCAACTTTGAATCAAGGTCGTCGGCAAATATACCGGATTATAAATATACCGGATTATTTTTTATCCCTCTGCATGATAATCCCCCCAAAGCCATGACCCATTCCCAGGGCAAATAGTAAAGATTTGTTGCACTGTAAAGAAATATATCAACACGAAGGTGAGTAATCGGAATAAGGGGATATGGAAGGGTCCGGTTTCCCTAATTCAAATTAAATCATGGAATTAGATAGTATGAAATCCCATGCGGGCTTGGCCGTAGCCAGGATATCAAGAAGAGAGACGGGGGCAACGGGTGATGAGGTGGCCGAAGTGCAAAGACTTAGATTCCAACGGGAAATGGCTCTAAATCCGTTCATGAGAGGTTATTGGAAAACGCTCAAGATTTCAGAAGGGATGGACGATATTAGAAAACAACCGCCAATGTTTTGGCTATTGAATGTAAACTTTTTTAGCGTTTTCAATCCACCTTACACATCAGAAAGGAGCAATCGGCCGGCACGGAAATCCTACATAACCCATCGGCGCCCTTCAGGCGCCCTAGGCTGCCACCCTGGAGAGCATGGGCGGGTTCCTTGATGGACAACCGGGGCGGATATCCCCCACCTTTCGGAGGAAAATCCCAGACCAGGACCGAACCATCCGCGCTTCGCACACGCGGGCGGTGCCGCCGGGTCCGGCTCTTCCGGAAGAAAGATACTCCACCATTTAATCGCACCCTTCGCGGTCCGGATCGCACCCACGGGCCGCTCCATCCGGCAGGGATGCCGGATGCGATTTTCAAGGAGGAAGAAGAATGAGTATTTCCCGAGTTGTCAATAACATTTCAGCCATCAACGCGAACCGGAACCTGGACAAGACCGGCCGGGCGTTGCAAAAGTCGATCGAACGGCTGTCTTCGGGCCTGCGGATCAACCGCGCCAGCGACGACGCGGCGGGCATGGTGGTCGCCAACAACCTGCGCACCCAGGTGCAAGGATTGAACCAGGCGGTCACCAACGCCTCCGACGGCATCAACCTGGTGAACGTGGCGGAAGGGGCCCTGGAAGAGACCACCGTCCGCCTCAACCGCATCCGGCAGTTGGCCATCCAGGCCGCTAACACGGCGGTCAACGACCTCAAGGCGCGGCGGGCGATCCAGGACGAAATTTTCCAGAGTATTGACGAGGTCACTCGAATCGCCAATACCACCCAGTTCGCGAGCAACTACCTGCTCAACGGTGATTTCTCGATCCAGTCGTACATGATCGCGGGGCAGGAAGACATCGGTGTCCGGGTGGACGCCTCTCCCGTGGCCAGCACCCTGGCCAGCGGCAAGTCGTTTTTGAACATTATCAAGGTCCGGGATGGCAGCAATCAGATCATCGCCGGCGATGCCAAAGGCTCTCCCCAGGTCCTCAACACCGGACTCATGAACCAGAAGGACGTGGCGGTGACCATGGCGCATTTCGGAGATAATCCGCTGTTCAACACCGGCGCGATCGCCGGAGGGGATAATCTGGCCGGTTCGTTCTTCAACGGCGTCAGTGTGGCCGCCGGTGACACGATGATTTTCACCGGAGTTTTGGCCGATGGCGTGACCCGGTACACCGGGGCTTTCAGTATCGGCGCGGGCGAAACGATAAACGCCTTGGTGACGGCTATCCAAGACGCCATTAATAATGCCGAAAAGGCCTTGTTCGGCGTAAATGACGTGGCCGACGTGCCCGAGGCCTACCACACCACGGTGGCCTTCGGCGCGGACGCCAATCTGGGCCGCCTGGTTTTCGAGAGCCAGGGGAACTACATCAACCGGTCCAGCATCGATCTCTCCCTGGTACGGGGTGATTTCATTGTCACGCAAGCCAAAGGCGTGACCCGCTCGGGAGCGATCGGAGTGGATTCCATACTCACCGGCGGTGGCCAAGTGGGCAACTCCATCACGGCCATCACCGGATCCACCTTCGGTGTGGGGCAGTTCGACATCGTGGTTCAGGATGTCCAGGTGGCCCAACAACGGCTGGTGGAAAGCACCATCGCCTTCCGTGACGCCAACGGCTCGGTCATCAACCGGACAGTCTCCATCGACAGCACGGGCAGCACCCGGTCCCTGGTCGTCAACGGTTCCTTCGTGGGCGGCATTTACACCGGCGGCACTACGCTCTTGGACGGGGATACCATCACCCTGCGGGGCACCAATGCGGACGGTACGACCTTCGAAGGCACCTATACCCTGGACAGCACTGCCGATGATACCGTCCTGAACGACTTTACTTTCGCTTCCATTTCCGGTCTGATTCAGGAACTCAACTACCGCACCCGCGATTATGGCGGAGCCGGTCCGGTGGCGGATGGGGTTCAAACGCGGTTCGAAGACGCCCTGTTTACCTTCACCTCCTCGGGGGTATTGCAACTGGTGGACGACATCGGCCGTTCGAACTCGCAGACCTCGTTTACCTTGACGTTCCAACGCGATCCCACCGATACCACGCGGCCGAACTTCACCCTTCAGGATAAGGCGGTGCTGACCCGCGAGGGATTCGCGGAATCCGCCACCTTCTCCATCAACGGAGGGGAGGAAGTCCGCGCCGAAGCCGGGGATGTAATCACCCTGTTCGGCAAAAAGTCAACGATCGAGGGCGTGCCCCAGCCGCAAATGACCTTCCGCGTGGGCAGCGGTTTCTCGATCGGCATTGACAAGTTGGAGGCGACTCCCTCGCTGTTCAAAGGGACGCTGAACGGCGGCCCGTCGGTGGAATTCATGAACGGCGACCAGGATGTGGTCTTTGTGGACGGCACCAGCGGCGGCGATAAGGGCGTGGCGCGTTTCGTGACCATCGATTTCGATAACATCGTGGACGTCACCGCGCGCAAGGACGGCCTGCCCGACACGGGCCGGACGATCATCATCTCCACGGTAAACTCGTCCCTCAACTTCCATGTCGGCGCGCAGGCCTATCAGGCCTTCCGGGCCAGCATCGGCGATCTGTCCGCGGAAAATCTGGGCTTTGGACGGGGCAGCGGGATGACGATTTCCGACATTGACGTCACGACCACCGAAGGGGCCAACCTGGCTATCAAGATCGTGGACGAGGCCCTCAACCAGGTGAACAAGACCCGCTCTATCCTCGGAGCGGTCACCAACCGGCTCGAGGCGACCATCTCCAACTTGAGCGTCTCTTCGGAAAACCTGACGGCATCGGAATCCCGGATCCGCGACACCGATATCGCCCGGGAATCGAGTGAGTTCACCAAGAACCAAGTCTTGATCCAGGCCGGTATCTCGGTCCTGGCGCAAGCGAACTTCCAGAGCCAGGGCTTCCTGTCGTTCTTGGGGTAATCGCCCGTTTCCTGATGGTTTGATGGATTCCGGGGAGCGGGATCGGTTCCCCTCCCCGGAATTCCAGAATGGCAACCGGCCTGCGAGAGGATGGAGATGATTTGACTGGCGGTTTTCTCGTGGTTCCTTTTCTGCTCGGAGGGCTGGAAAGGACGTAAGGATATGAGCGAGATTGGAATGCCCGACTTATCCATGAATCCGGCTCCCGTTCCAGGTGATCAACGGACGGCCGGGGAGAGCCCGTCGACGCCAGCGGAACCCGCGTCCGAAGCGGCGGAACCGGAAACCTTGCCTCCCATACCCGCGTATCGGCTGCGTTTCCGGCTTGATCAGGCTTCGGGGCGGGTGGCGGTGACGGTTATCAACAAAGAGACCCAGGAGATCATCCGGGAGATCCCTCCCGAAGAATTGCTGGAAATTGCCCAAAAATTGCACAAATACTGTGGGATCTTGTTTGACGAAACAAGGTAATGCGAAACCTCCTCCCACATTCCCTCTTCCTTGGGGAGAGGAGTAGGGGGAGGGTTTGTAAGGGCCGATTTGATGTCTGCCCTCATCCCAGAGTCAATAAAATCGTTTTAACCTTATTCGGTACTCAATTTTTCAGATGCAATATAAGTTTACCGTTTCCATGTTAGGCCACTGTGAGTCCGGCGGTTTTGGCCTGAGGATTGCAAACCTGTCCTCCGAGGAGAGGATTGTTACCTGGTCCCCGCCCCAAGACACGAATACGAGAAGGTGAGCTACAGCCACCCCGCAAGGAGTGGGAGGGGAAAATTCTGCCGGGAATCCGGTGCGATCTTTGCCGGGTTCCCAAGCCGCACCGGAGGGCCGGAGGCCATTCGACAAGGAGTAAAAATTCAACCTCCCGTCCGCCGGACCGATAATAAGGCCGAGGAAACATACATGCCCTGGATTGAGTATCGTGTTTTGGGGTTGCACACACCCATCCCGTCCGGATCGCGGCCGGGCAGAGGAAGAGGACGATGAGCAATTTCGCGATCGAAGGATTGATATCGGGCTTCAACACCACTGAATTGATCAATGCCATCCTGGACATGCAGGTGCGGGGGCCGGTCAGCCAGATCAAAACCCGGGTTGAGCAAGAAACCAGCAAACTCACCGCGCTGCAATCCGTCAACGCCAACCTGCTGGGCCTTTCCATTGCCGCCCAGAGTTTGTCGTCCCCCGGCTTATTCCAGGCCAAACGAATCGATAGTTCCAACCCTGGCGTGGTCACCGCCACCGTGAGCAACAGCGCGGCGGCCGGCAGCTTCAATATCCGGGTGGACAACCTCGCCCAAGCCGATCAGATCTCTTCCGATATATTCACCAGCGGCACGGATGCCCTGGAGATGGAAGGGATGTTCATCCTGAACGGGCGGACCCTTTCGGTCTCCCAGAACGATTCGCTAACCAACTTGGCTTCGAAGATCAACGGGGCCAACGCCGGTGTGCGCGCCTCGGTGGTGCAAATCGCTCCCAATCAGAACAAACTGATCCTCAGCGCGCTCTCGACGGGGGTGAATCGCATTGAATTGCGGGAAGTGGGCACTTCCGGCCTGTTGAGCCAGTTGGGTTTGATCACCGCCGGCACCGGAGATGTCCGTTACGACTATACGGTCAACGCCAACACGGAAGGGGCGGTAAGTGATAAGTTTGCCCCCGATTTTACCCGCACGTATACGGGACAGGCCTTTACCGTGCAGGACGCCGGCGGGCAACACACGCTCACGGTTACCCTGGACGGCGTGGACATGTCCCTGGAAGACATCGCCGGGGCCATCAACACACAATCCAACGCCCAGGGCGCGAACATCCGCGCCTCGGTGATCACCGACGGAGGCCATGAACGGTTGTTGATCACCAGCACGACGGGAATTCCCAGCCGTTTTGATGATCCTGACAACGTGCTGTTCGGGCTGGGGGTCGTAAGCGGCATCCAGAGCACCAGTTTCACCGCGTCCGATGTGCCCATCGGAACCCTGCTGAACCTGGGCGGGACAACTTCCTACAACCTGGTGCTCGGCAATGGCGACGGTTCGCTCGTATTTGCCAATCCGGTTTCGATCGATCTGGATCAGGATTCCCTGGAAGATATCGTCCAAAAGATCAATGAAGAGGCGCTGGCCAGCGGTGTGGATATCACCGCGCGGGTGATCGCCGCGGACGGGCAATACCGGCTGGAATTGGCCAGCGCGTCGGGCCGCCCGGCGGTGGTCTCCGATCCGGGGAATGTCTTGCAGACCCTGGGCGTGGTGGACCGGCAATTCAAACATTATGACCAGCAGGGCGAAAATTCGCAGTTGGCCTTCAATGGCGTACTCGTCAACCGCACGAGCAACCTGGTCACCGACTTGGTGGAAGGTGTTTCACTGGCGCTGGTGCAGGAAAGCACCCAGACCGTCACCCTTTCGGTGACCGAGGACAATTCTCATGTCTCCTCGGTGATCCAGGATTTCGTCGACGCGTACAACTCGATGATTTCCTATCTGAACGAACAGACCTATTTCGATCCCCAAGGGAAGAACAACGGCGTGTTGTTCGGCAATCCCGTCATCCGGGATTTGAAAAACAGCCTGGCGGCGTCGATCAGCCGCAGTATTCCCAATCTGCCCGGGGTGAAACTGTCCGATCTGAATGATGGAAAGGGGGTCAACCTGGGGCGGATCCAAATCACCGACCGGGCGGGCAACAGCGCGGTCATCGACCTGCGGGACGCCCGGACCGTCCAGGATGTGTTGGACCTCATCAACTTGGAAACAGGCATCCAGGTGAAGGCGGAAGCCGGCGCCGGCGGCGTGTCCATCAACCTGATCGATCAGACCGGCAAAACCGGCCTTTTTTCCGTCGAAGAGGTGGATGGGGGAAGCACGGCCCAGGACCTGGGGCTGGCGAAGCAGATCTACTCGAACGAGATCGCCGGATCGGCCATCTATGCCGGGGGCGCCGGCAGTCTGGCCGCGATCGGAATCTCTCTGACCACTACCGGCTCGCTGACGTTCGATTCCAGCGCGTTGCAGAAGGCGCTGAATGAAGATCCCGGGCAAGTCCAAAACCTGATCCAAGCCGCCGCGGTGGGCTTCGCGGCCCAATTCCAAACCACGTTGAAACGCTTTACCGCCTATGGAACCGGTTTGATGGACACCTCCACTAAGGCGGTTCAGAACAAGATTGATTTATTCAACAAGCAGATTCAGCGGTATGAAGAACGGTCGGAACTGTTGGCGGCCACCTTGCGGAAAAAGTTCACGGCGCTGGAAGTCACGTTATCCCAGTCGCAACAGATGAGCCAATATCTCAGTCAAAAATTAGGCATCCAAGGCTCCGAATAAGCCGCGATGCCCTGGGCCGGAAAGAGGAGAGTTTGCATGGCCACTCCGTTGACCCAACCCCAACACTATTACCTGAAAACCCAGATCGAAACCGCCAGTCAGCCCCAATTGCTGGTCATGATCTTCGACGCGGCGGTGAAAAAGTTGCGCATCGCCCGGCAAGCGGTGGAAAAACGCGAAATCGAGAAGGCGCATATCGAGCTGATCAAAGTCCAAAAGATATTCACCGAACTGATGGTCGCCCTGGATTTTGACAAGGGCGGCGATTTGGCCCACCAACTGTGGCGGCTTTACGACTTTATCTATCACCATTTGGTGCAAGCCAACATCAAACAAGACGCCCGCATGATTGACGAAGTGTTGCCCATCGTCGAAAACCTCCGGGAAGGCTGGACCCAAGCCGTCGGAAAATTTTTGAGCGAGAACGAAAACCGCAAGCATTTCTCCCCGCTGGGGGTCTCCCCGCGTCCGGTCGCCAGTCCCTCTACCACCCTCACTTCCCCCGCGCCGGCTCCGGTATCCAAAGCCTCCGGAGAGGAAGCGGCCCGCCCCCGCTTGAACATCCGCGGATAAATCCTGCTGTCTCCTTCCGCTGTTCTGATCATTCCATCTATACACTTCCTGGCCGGTATGCTAGATAATTGTGCGATAAATCCATTCAATTCAGGGAGGAGACTGATCATGAAACGATGGATGGCTGTAGTGGGAGTTTTGTTTTTCCTGATGCCGGACGCGATCGGGCAGAACCTGCTGATTGTATCCGAGCAACCTCAGTTGGAAGAAGAAGGAGCCGGCAATCTCGGGGATTATTTGCGCAGCAAGGGCTACAAGGTGACGGTGGATCCCTCGCAAACCCGGGGCACCAGCGAATTTCAAGGCGTCTTGACGGCGGAGGATATCGCGTTCCTGGAGAGCTTTGACGTGGTTATTGTTCACCGCGCGGTATCCAGCGGCAACTACTATGAAGGAGACATCTCGAATCAATGGAGCGAGTTGAAGGTTCCCATCCTGCTGGGTTCCGCCTATTTGGCCCGGAACACACGCTGGTTTTGGGTGGATGCCGCGCAGATGCGGACCGTGGACTTGGAATATGAAATCCTGGTTCCGGATCATCCAATCGTCAAAGGCCTGACGGGGGAGGTTTTCGACACGCCGCTGGGCATTGACCACGTGGGCGCTGGAGATGTCGGAGAGGGAACGGTGGTTGCGCGGATCTTCGGGACGGAAAATCCCGCGATCATTGCCTGGGGACCCAACGACGCGTTCTGCGCCGCCGGGGGGCGGCAGCATACTTATCCGCGGGTGTTTATCCCCATCTACCGGTATCATGAAACCACGGAAAACGCGGGCGGCAGCTACGCGACCGATCCGGCGGACGGCGATTTCATTAATTATACCGAAAATGGATTAAGCATGTATCATCAGGCCATCCAGTGGCTGTTGAGTTTCTCTACTGATGTGTCCGATTGGTCCTGTTACTGAGCCGGACCAACGGTTTCAATGTCTCGGTTTCCCAGCCGGTGGCTCTTTCCGGTAGGGAAAGACCAGATGGAAGATAGCCAATAGAGAAGGATGCCCTTTTTCTCGGGGATTAATAGAAAGGGCCGCTTCTCTTTTTTTGTTTTGGGCAATTGGAGATACGATATCCAGTACCCGAACGGTTTTTCACGCGCCCACGGCAAATAAGAACTTCAGCCTGGACCCTGTACAGAAAATCGGCGAATCGATGAAATGCGCGATTCCGGATCCCCTCTCGTCCCCGGAGGCGGAAAGCCTGGACATTTCGATTTTAATCACCGAATTCGTATTCCCCTTCACCGGCCGCGGAGTGGCCGGATGGCTTTCAGCTTTTTCCGTTCTCCTTCGCGCGTGGATTTTTCCGTGCCACGCGAATCCTGCGTGAGGGCTTGTTCCGAGGCCAAATCGTTCCATGATGAACACCAAACAGAAATCATTTCGTTCCACATTGGACTGATTGGATCAGGCACATGCATGACCGGCCCCTTTTGCGGGATCTAGGCGAATTTGGGCTTCACCGGCGCATCCGGGAGATTCTGGGGGCGCATTCACCGGATGTTTGGCTCGGACTGGGCGATGACGCCGCCGTGGTACGGACCCGCTCCGGCGCCCTGGTGATCACCACCGACGCGATGGTGGAGGGCATCCATTTCAAGCCGGAATGGACCTCCGCGCCGGATTTGGCTTACAAAGCCTTGGCTTCCACCCTCAGCGATCTCGCCGCTAAGTGCGCGGTTCCGGCTTATGGCGTGATCACCCTCGGCTTGCCCCCTGATACGCCGGTCCGCTGGACCGACGAGTTCTATCACACCCTGGCGGAACTCCAGCAGGAATGGGGGATGGAAGTCATCGGTGGCGACACGGTTCGGTCCCCCCTCATTTTGGTTTCGATCACCGCGTTCGGATACCAGGAATCCGCCCAACCTTTGAGCATCGGCGGCGCCCAGGCGGGGGACCGGATTCTGGTCACCGGAACTCTGGGCGACGCCGCCGCCGGATTGCGGATACTGCTCGGCGGCGCGGCTCCGGAGACCTGGACCCCCGCGCAAGCCGCGCTCGTGCGGCGGTTCCGGCGGCCCACCCCCCGCTTGCGCGAGGCCTTGGACATCCTCCGGACCGCGGTCCCCCACAGTATGACCGATATCAGCGATGGCTTGGCGCGGGATCTGGTAAAACTGTGCGAGGCCAGCGGAACGGGCGCGCGGATCGTGGCGGCACACTTGCCTTGCGGGGACGATCTGCGTTCCGCCTGCGAATCTTATCTGTCCCTGGCGTGGCAAGGTGGAGAAGACTATGAACTGCTGCTGACCCTCTCCCCCGCCGCGGCAGAGACGCTACTGAAATCGTGGGACCCGGCGCGGTGCGCCTTGACTGATGTCGGCGTAATCACGCCCGCGCCAGAGGGCATACGCGTAGAGGGCGGGCCGGGCGAATGGGAGGAGGGATTCGACCATTTCCGCGTGTGAACCGGCCGGATCAGCTCACGGAACGGGTTTTTTCCCCTTTCGAGTACGACAACGTGCTCAGGGAAGAACGGTGCACAATCCGGGAAGGAAGAGTGATCCATTCTGGTTTTCCGCCGCGCATCATTTTTTGCAGAGTTTTTACCGCCCGCTCCCCCATTTCTTGCAGCGGAGGCTTCACCGTGGTGAGCCCGGCATCCTCCGCGAATTCCCAATCTCCGTAACCGGTCACGGAGATCGGGCTTTCGAAACGGTAGGGATTGTTTTGCACGATTTGCAGGACACGGAAGGCGGTCAGATCACTCAAGGTCATCACGGCGGTCGGTTCATGAGTCCGCAACAACGCGATAATTTCCGTGGAGTCCTCTTGCCGGGATTTTCGCCTGGAAAGTGTCACGACTTCGGCTAATTCCACTTTGATTTTTTCCGCTTTGGCGGCTTTCAAAAAACCGCGGATGCGTAACGCTTCGGCCGGTAAAGTCTCTTCATCGCATTGGAGCAGCAGAAGCCGGCGGTGACCTTTTTTTATAACCTCCCGGGTCAGTTCCGCCATGATTTCTTCGTCGTTCGTCTGGATGACAGACACATCGCGGAAGCTGTCCATCCGGCCGCCGGCCAACACAACCGGAATCCGTCCTTCCCGCAAGCGGTTTAACCAGAATTCTGGCGCGGCGGGATCGTAATCGTTCAGCGCGGGCACGGCGATCAGACCGCTGGCTTGGCGGCGGATCAACCGTTCCGCGAAATCATTCATTTTTTCTTCGTCCGCGTCCGTCGAATTGAGCATCAAATCGAATCCAGCTTTACTGGCGTGCGGTTCGATCGCCTGCAACAGGAAACGGCAACTGGACAAACTCTTCCCCGGGAGCATCAGACCGACCAGCGGATGTTTCCGCATGGGGTAGGTGACATAGGTGCCTTTCCCCTGCACCCGGCTCAAAAATCCTTCGTGGACCAGTTCCTGCAGCGCCCGGATCACCGTCATCTTGCTGACCCCGAACCGCTCGATCAGGACTGCTTCGGAAGCCAGTTGCTGGCCTTCCCGCAAGATGCCGGCCTCTATCTCTTTGCGGATCGCTTCCTTGATCTGGATGTATTTAGGTAATCGTTCAAATAAATTCGACATGGCCTCATTTTTCCCTTGACCTCTCCACGGAATTGCCTCGAAAAGCAATGATTCGCACAGCGGGATTCATCCGCTCCGGTCAACAGAATGGGGTGGCGTTGCCCTTCCGCCGCGCCTGTTTTTCCCATTCTGATTTGTCACAACGCTGCCGGTCAGTGGAGAATCTACTACTGGGCTTCTCGTTCAATGATCAAGATGAGGACGTTTGAGCGACTTTCTCGTTTGAGAAAGTGATTCATCCGTTGTTGCCAGAAATGAAAATACACATGATTCAAATTGTGTCAAAAAATAGACATCCTCGGTAAAATCTTATCAACAAATGGTCTTTCCATTCAAGAGCATGTTTCTCACTGCTTATCATGGTAAATGAAAAACGTGGGTCTTTCGAGAATCTGATTCGTAATCCGTTATTTATATAAATATATCATAACTTGATCAGAGTGGTCAAAACATGGCCGCGGAACTTAGATCCGCGTGATTCGGATTTTTTCAATTTCTTGTACATGTGCATATATACAAATTACATGGAATTCTGGTGGCTTGATGAGGGACCGAAGCGGAAAATCCATATCGAATGCCCAACTTCCGCCACGGGTTCGTATTGTTCCAGCCAATTGAAATAAGACGGCGAGCGGGGGAAGATCCGGTGACGGACCGCGTAATGTTTGCTGACCGCCACGATGCCCGAAGGGGGCGTCGCGATCTCCTCTTCCCGCATTCTCCGGGCCCGCAGACCGAACACCCCGGGCTGGATATACCATTCAGAAGCGATGATCAGAGGCTCGTTGGGATAAGCGTCTTGGATCGCGGCCAGCCGGGCGAAATCTTGCCCCCAGTCGAGGTTCGAGTCGTCCAGATACCGGTGCCCTTGGCGGGGACCCCCCACTGCTTCGTTGAAATAAGCCAAATAGTCAGGATAAATCCAGAGATTCCCCAATATGTACCATGCCGCCAAAAGAACAAGCGTTCGGCGTCCGATCCGGCTGCCGGAGAGCTCCCCCAAGCGTCCTAAGTACAAATAAAGCATAGGATAAAACGGCAAAACATGCCGCAATCCGATATTGACCCGGTTGAACGCGGCCGCGGCGTGCAGCAGCACCATGGTGCCCACGAGGAGGCCGTCGGGCAGGCCGCGCCAGCGCCGGGATCCATAACTCAGGCACAGCAGCAGACCCAGCAGAACCGGAAGCGGCGTTTTGACTGCCGCCGCCGCGAGGTAATAATACGGCCATCCTTCCGTGGAATACCGGCCGAACAGGTAAAACGCGTAATTCCGGTGCGGCATGCCCGGGACCGCCTCGCCGCCCCGCCCCGAGGTGAAGGATTTGCCTAGCACGTTTTGTAACGTATCGAGGTAATAAAACGGCTTGAAGGGGTATCCATAGACCGCCAACAGCGTCAGCCAGGCAATCAGGCCCATGGCGAATGTATTTTTAGCGAACGGAACCAGCGGGATCCGGCGAAGGGATCCCGTGGCGCTTGCTTGCATCCAGACCAGGGCCATGACGTACACCGGGATCAGGAGGAGAGCCGTCACCTTAGCGGCCAGGGCTCCTCCCAGCGCCATTCCCGCCAAGAGGAATCGCAGGGTTGTTTGGCGTTCGGTGTACCGGTACAGCATGAACAAAGCCAGGCACATGAAAAAACAGCTGCCCAGATCCATGGTCGCCAACCGCCCGTGGGCCAATAAGTTGGGGCAAAACGCATAGAGGAACAGCGAAGTCAGGCCCCCGGCGGTTCCATACAACTTCTTCCCCCAGAGATACACCAGCCCGGCCAATCCGCAGGACAGGAGCAAGATCGGCAGGCGGGCCAGAAACAGGATCTTCCGCCAATCGTTTGCCCCACCCAACAGCATTTCCCATCCGAGCCGATACCCCAGGAAATAGCTGTCCGGCGTGTCCCATTTCTCCATTTGCAATGGGGGCAAGGTGATGGGGATAAACCGCAGGGGCCATCCGATCAGGAGGCGGATCAAGGGGGGATGCGTGCGGTCCAGCCGGAAATCGCCCGTGGTCACGTATAAATAGCCCGTGGCGATATAGGTGTATTCATCGACGGTGGGGGATTTGATCCAGGCGCTGGTGACTCCCAGCGTGAAATGGACGAGGATGAGAATCATCACGGCCCCGCGGGCCATCCAAGGAGAAGCGAAAAAGCGGAGCGGCGGGCTTTCCATGCCGAATGCCGGATCACGGGGCCAAAGTGCGCTGGCCCTCCCGGAATTTCGAGGCGGCCGCGGGACGTGGACTGCCAAGGAACAGAGAACGCAAAACCGCCACGAAATAGAGGATTCCCCCGGTGATGGCGCCATACGTGAAACCGGTCAGCAGCATGATGGGGACGGCGGTCACCCGCACCGGAATTTCCGCGCCGGAATAGAAATAGGGCGGTCCGAACAGCGATCCATACACGGGCCAGACAAAAGATCCCAGGATCCAGACGAGCAGGACAATTCCCGCGTGGCAGAGGCCGATTCCTGAACCAAGCATAAGGATATTGGAATCCCGGCGCAAAGCGGGGGGGAAAATCTTGAAATAAAAAACGTAACCGTACACCGTGAGAACAAAGAGCGGGATGAGGAGCATGCCGCCGATCATGCTCAGTCCCAGTTCCAATGTCCAGTGGAACGTATTCAAGACCGTGTAAAAGAACAGGCCGGTGCCGAGCAGTCCCAAGCGGGTGAACTGCGACTCGTTGCCTGCTTGGGAGTCATCCTCGACGATGGCGAACGGCCGCATCTTGGGGTAGTAGGGGACGAATTCGGAAGTGCCGTCCTGTTTGAGTTGGGTCAGGCCGCGGTGGGGTAAGCTGGCTAGATTGGCGAATGACACGGCCATGGCCGTCATCAAAACCCCGGTGGCAAACGCTCCCAGGGCATATAGGAATCCCCGGCGGAACAAAGCCCCCCGCGGAATTTCCTGACGCGAATCCGCAGGTGCTGCCGGAGATGGAGGAGCCTCGGTGCTGGGCGGATCTGTTTTGGCGTAATCTAGACTCTTTTTAATAAACACCTTGTCGCGTTTTTTCCGGATATCACTCATGACCGTCTTCCCGGGAGGATTTTATTCCAAGAATAGGCGATTCTGGATATTTAACGAAGGTGGATGACAAAAGGTATTGGAGTTTAAGTTGGAGTTTACATCAGCGCCTCGCCCAATGATTTCCTCATCGTGTAACAAAATAATTTCCCTTCCACCTTATGTTAATTTCACGCATACCACCCGGCTCAGCATGGTTTCCACCGCGTTTTTCTCGAAACGGCCGGGTCCGGTTTGCGCCGCGGCAGCCGAAGCGCAGGCGATGGCGAAACGGTAGAGGTCCGGCGGTTGCATCCCTTGTTTGAGGCCCAGGGCCAAGCCAGCCACCAGCGAATCGCCACAGCCCACCGTGTCTTTCACTTCGCCGGGCCTCATGGGAACATGCAACCGCCAGCCCGCCGTATGGTTGCCGGCGATCATCCCCCGTTCCCCCAGGGAGATCACCCCATGGGCCAGGCCGGGAATCTCCCGGATCCGCCGTAAAGCTTCCCATTCCTGGGTTTCGTTCTCCAGCGCGAGGCCGGTCAGTTCCTGGGTTTCTTTCTCGTTCGCTTTGATTACATATGGACCGGCGGCCGTACCCAGGCGGAGGGGGGGGCCGCTGCTGTCCAGAATGGTCAACGCGCCCTTGGCCTTCGATAATTCGATAAGGTCCCGGTATGCCGGGGCCGGCAAGCCCGGGGCGATACTGCCCGACAAGACCAGGATATCGCCCGGCCCGATTTGCTGCTCCAGCACATGGCGCAGGATTTCGAAAGCCTCCGAAGGAACCGGCATCCCGGTGGTTTGGACGTGGGTGACGGAGCCTGTGGCCCGTTCAAGGATCGTACAGTGGTAACGGGTTTGGAACGGGCCAGCAAAGGGATGGAACTGGATGCCCCGTTCATGGCAGACTCTGCCAAATAAACTGAGTTCTTGTTCTCCGATCAACAGGTAAGCGTGAGACGTTTCGCCCAGGTACGAAAGAGCGTAAGAAACATTGATGCCTTTCCCGGCCGGGATTTGTTCATACCGGCCGCAGCGGAACGTTGTCCCTTTTTCGAACCGATCGGTTTCATAGATCAGATCGATGACCGGATTGAGGGTGACCGTGTGGATTTGGGGCATGATGTCAACACAGATTGCCGGGGGGATTGGTTCCCGGCCTCCTTTCACAAGGCTGACCACCGGATTTCAGATGAATTTTAATCCAACCGGGCCATCAGGTCATCCACCGTGGCGACCGGTTGTTGGCAGGCATAATTCGCGCAGACATAAGCTGTGGGAGAATGATTCACGGGGATTTTCCCTTCGATCAACGGGCTGAGCGCCGCCAGCGGCTCCCGCGTATCCGGCTCCGCGTAGAGGACCACTTTGTTGGGGAGAAAACGTTCGAACAAGGCCTTTTGCATAGGATCGAGGCTGTTTGAATCGGGCCCGGCCAGGACGATTTCCCGGGGAGGAGCGAGCCAGAAATCGAGAGCGGCCAGCATTTGGCAGAAAGCGGCAGGGACGCGGCATAAGCCGTCCGCGAAAGCCTGCAGGCTCTCCACCGCTTTGTGTTTGAAGTCTGTGTTGCCGGTCATTTCCGATAGGCGCAAGAGGGCGAGAATGGCCAGGGAATTTCCCGAAGGAACGGCGTTATCCATGGGATTCTTGGTCCGGGCGATTAGGGGCTCATGGTCGTGGGCGGTAAAGAAAAACGCGCCATCCTGGGTGTCCCAGAAATGCCCGATCATGGCATCCGCCAAGCGCAGGGCTTCATGCAGCCAGCGGACCGTCCGGGTGGCTTCATATGTATCCAACAGGCCGTTGATGAAGAAGGCGTAATCGCTCAGGAAACCCGATGTATGGGCGCGTCCGTTCTTGCAGGTGTGCCAGAGACGGTCCTCGTTTTTGAGGTGGGATAACAGAAAGTCACATGCGCGCGCGGCGGCCTGGATGTAGCGGGGTTCGTCCAGTGCGTTGCCGGCCAAGGCCAGGGCGGAGATCATCAAGCCGTTCCAATCGGTGAGGATCTTTTCATCCCGGCCGGGCTTGATCCGTTTTTCGCGCTCGTCAAATAACCGCCGCCGGGCCTCCTGAAGTAGGTCCCGGACTTCGTCTTCCGGTATGCCATACCGCTGGGCAAGGGCTTCCTCATCCAGGGAAACATGCAACACGCTGAGTCCCTGTTCAAAATTCCCGGATTCATCCACGCCATAATACCGGCCGGCGATTTTGGCCTTCTCCTCTCCCAAGACCGCGGCGATTTGCCTTGGCGTCCAACAGAAGAATATTCCTTCCCGGCCTTCACTGTCGGCGTCCTGCGAGGAGTAGAATCCCCCTTCCGGCAGAGTCATTTCACGCAGCACATAATCCAGGGTTTCCGTGACGATCCGCCGGTACAATGGTTTGCGGGTGAGTTGATACGCTTCCGTATAGGTTTTCGCCAGCAGGGCGTTGTCATACAACATCTTTTCGAAATGAGGAATGAGCCACTGGGCATCCGTAGCGTACCGGTGGAATCCGCCGCCCAACTGGTCGTACATCCCGCCCCGGGCCATTTTTTCCAGCGTGAACTCAGCCATGCGCAGCGCCTCGGTGTCGCGGGTTTTGGCGTGGTAGCGCAGTAAGAGGGCGATATCCATGGCGTGGGGAAACTTGGGGGCCTGGCCGAAGCCGCCATGCCGGGAATCAAACCGTTGGCGCAGATCCTGGACACAGGTTTCTATCACCTCGTACTTCACAGTTCCATGTCCCCGGGGTACCGCCACCATGTCCCGCACATGGGCCGTCAATTGGCCGGCCGATTCGTCTATCAAAGCGCGCTGTTCGCGGTAAGCCCGGGCGACACTCCGCAGGACGGTCTGGAATCCCGGCCGGCCATACATATCCCGCGGGGGAAAATACGTTCCCCCATAGAACGGCTTCAATCCGGGAGTCAAAAAGACCGACATCGGCCAGCCGCCCATGCCGGACAGGGCCTGCACGGCGGCCATGTAGATCTCGTCCAGGTCGGGACGTTCTTCCCGGTCCACTTTGATGTTGATGAAATGTTCGTTCATGAGGCGGGCGGTCTCTTCGTCCTCGAAGGATTCACGCTCCATGACATGGCACCAGTGGCACGCGGAGTACCCGATGCTGAGAAAGATGGGCTTGTCCTCGTTCTGTGCCCGGGCGAGGGCTTCACCGTTCCATGGATGCCAATCCACCGGATTGTGGGCGTGCTGCAAGAGATAAGGGCTGGTTTCATGGATCAGACGGTTCGGCATCGGGTTTTCCTTTCAGGCGGCCCGCGGATAAGAGTTGTAGAGAATATCGTACCTGGAACGCGGCGGGAAACCATGGAAAAACGGGAAAGGGACCCGATCCGCCTTGGAAGGATTGAGCCGGTCGCGTAGTGAATCTAAAATAAAGTATCCAACCATGCGAGTAATGATTCCGGGGTGTAGCGCAGCCTGGTAGCGCAACTGCTTTGGGAGCAGTGGGTCGTTGGTTCGAATCCAATCACCCCGACGTAAATTTAAATGAAGTTGTGACCAGCCTTCCGAAGCCGGGAAATCCAATAGCAACCACATAGCTACGATTCGAATAAAAAAATCCCTCTTTCTTCTCATCCGGCAATATTCCCGCAATATTCCCGCCTTGCGGGGTTCATCCGTCTGTTCGAGAGGGGAAAAATCATGAACACAGTCCTCGATGAAGTCCATGGCATCGCTGGCCTGAGGATCACCCTGAAACTCCCCCCGCCATCCGCCGGCAGGGGGAGGAATTGTTCGGGATGTTCCGGGAAAGGGCCGGCCGAATCCCGCGCCCGGTTCGTCCAACGGCAAACATGGCGCATGATCATTCCTTGCGCGGCGCCGAGGCAAGACACGCCCTCGCGAGCGTAATAATTGGCGGTAGGGGATATTCCAGGCCGCTGCTCCGTTCGGATAGGATATGAACAAACAGGGGATGGGATTTCCGCCTGCCTCAAAAGGGTTCTGGTCACCGGTTTCTGAGCCGCCCGCGACCTGGTCACTTGCGGGCGCCGCCAGTTCTGCCTGGCTTCTCTGTTGCGCGAGTTGGAACGGACGAACGCGGGCAATCCCTCGCCCGCAGGGCAGGCGTTGGCCCGGAAAGCGAAGCGGTTGTTTAGTCCTTACCCGAAGACTCCTATCACCAAGTGCGGGTTACGAAGACGGAATGCGATCCGATCCTGTGGCGGAGGGGGATTCTCACAATTGTTATTCAATTCATGATATTCAATTCATTGTCCTCTCTCCTGTAACGCTATCCGTTACTGTAATCCGCTTGGACACACTCACCTGTTGTCGCTTGGGCCCGCCGCAAGGGAAATGGAAATATCGCTCAGAACCGGAAAAAACCCTCATGACTTGCGCCTCCCCATCTCAAATCGGAATCAACTTTATATAAATCAGTCTATTTAATTAATATCCAGTCCTTAACCCGATTCCTACTCGAATTGTTATATTTAATCTATATATATTTGATATACTTTGAATTGGTCTAATCTTTGCTAGCACTAACTAAAATAAAAAAAGATACTCGAAGAGTAACGTGCATATGGCAACCAGCGGCCCGAATGCCCAACTTACGCAGGGCTTGGCTCGTGGCATGAGTAAGGAGGGGCGCGCAACCGTTTTCTTTCCCACGATGAGGGAATCAGGCTTTGGGAAGCCCTGAAAGGACGAAATGCATCTGAGCTCTGCAATCGTGAACCTGGTTGCCATGCGGAAATCATCCCGTATCTCTAGAGGTTGAGAGCGATGAGGTAATTCACCTCTCCCCCAAGGATTTACGCCTGAAAAAGGCAAACCATTCGAAAGAGTGGGACGCAAAGCCACTGGCCTACCTCCACGATCTTCGTGGACAAGGCGGCAGGGCTGCCGGGCGGATCAGTCTCTTCCGTCACGGCTTGATTCAAAAAAAAACAACCATCCGGACGGGAGGGACTCTCGGATGAAACCGTCTTCTGATTTTCTCACCTTTCATGGAATAATTTTCATCCTGTATGTCTTTTCCTTTGTACCGCCAGGATACACGCAAGCCTTGGCTATTCCCATTGACCTTCCGCCTGATCTGTTCAGCCCCGTGGATCTATCCTCGGCGCCGATTTCTGCTTCCCTGGTCGAAAACAAAATCCCATCCGCCAAAAAAACCGTGCCCACACCTTCCAATGCGAAAAAGAATAGCTCTCCTTCACCCACCCCCACTCCTACAGGAACGCCTACGGCTTCTCCCACGGAGACGCCTTCCCCGGCGGTTCCACCTGCCCCGGCACAGACGCCTACTCCGGCCATTTATCCCACCGCAACCCCCCCCCCCCCCGGGACCCCCCCCCCCCCCGCCACGGAAACACCGGTTCCGGCGGCCGGATCCTCCTTCGCGGCATGGGTTTGGAACGAAGAAGAGATTCTGGTCAGCGAAGCAGCCGTTCAAACATTTCATGACACCTGCGTGCGGTTGAATATCCGCAAGGTGTATTTTTCAACCAATCAAACCCTCCTGAATACACCCGCAATGGTGGAATGGCTGCCAGTGATGCTCCAGAAATTGCGCGCCAGCGGCATCGCGGCCTCCGCGTTGATCAGCTCCGCCCGTTGGTTCAATCCGGAATACCGGTATCTTTTCATCCATTGGATCGAGCGCGTCGCCTCCTTGAACCAAACCTTCCCCGCCGAGGCGCGCTTCATGGGTCTGCATGCCGACATCGAACCGGAAGCCCAATCCGAATGGTCCAATGCTTCCGCCGCGACCCGGGGAGAATGGATCCAAATGCTGGCGGACATGTATGGCGAAGCACGGCAAGCCCTGGACGCCGGCGGGATAGACCTGGCGCTCGAAGCGGATGTTTCACCGTACTACATGAAATACAATGCAGAAGCCATGGATCAACTGGCCGGGCATGTGGATCAAGTGAGCATCATGGCCTATTACAAGACCACACCGGACGCCATCATGGCCTATGCCGGACCGGTCATTGAGGTGGCCCGGATGCATAACACCCGGTATTCCATCGGCGCCCGCACCAATGATTACCTTACGGCCGGGGAGATGATCGCCGTGCTCGAGGAAACCGCCTTCCGCGTGCAGGACGATCCCCTGGCGGATTGGATCTCCATTCACCACTTCAAAAACTATGTCGAATTCAACGAGCAGACCAATCCCGCCATCACCGTGGAATGAGTTTCAGCATAGCCCCGAAGGGATTTGCTGAAGAAATCGGTGGGAAATCGCAACGAAAAGGGTGGACTGATTCGGAAGCAAGGATTTACGAATCATCCGGGAATCGGGTTATGTTTCAGATCCTCCGTTCTCATCTCCTCGAATCGGCCGATGAGAACTCCCCTCCCGGAGTCAACGGATTTAATGGAAACGGCGGCCGGACACGAGAACAGATAAAACAGTTCTCGTGTCACGGCTGGATCGAATCCGTTGGCTTCAGCGTCATTCATGAACCGCCGTATACGAACCGTACGTGCGGTGGTGTGGGAGGACGGGGGCTGGAAAGCCCCCTCCTGCCCGATTCAAGAAATCCATCATCGATCCGAACGAGGTTAGAACAAGGACCAATCGGCAACGCCGGTGGCACCTTCCGCTGGTAAGGCCCAGATATCATACAAGTTGAATCCAGGGTTGCTGGCACTTCTTGCGGTATCCAACTCCAACGTCACGGAAACCAGAACTTTATCCGGATTCACAGGAGCCCTGTCTTCATTTACAGCCGGATCGTTCGCGTCCGCGAAGTGGCTGCTGCCGTCAAGCCGGTCCATCCCATTGATCAGCAAACGCACATCGGCATACTGCCAGGAACTATCCGCTGGATCCCGGAACCAGTCATCCGCATGGAGTTCAGTCACTTCCGTGCTTCCGTCTGCATAGTTGAGAGTGGTTTTTAAAGCACCAAAACCATTCCCAACCGTCGCGGCCATTCGTAATTCCCGGTACCGCCCTGGAGGAACCATATCAAACGTGAAGGGCCCCCGCTGCGCATCGTTGTTCATGAACTTTATGGAGTTCTTTAATCCCAGCCCAAGAGAGGCGTTGTTGTAAGGACCAAATACGTGACCGTTCAAACCGCTCATCCGATCCGGCGGCAGACCATTCGCAACAAAGGGTACACCGCTGGCATTTTCATAGATATAACCGGCAACGACGAGATAGTAGTTGTTGCCATTGTCATGGCCAAAACCGGGTTGACCTACAATGGCATCATCATATTTATCGATAGAGATAACATCCCAGGCGGGAATCGCAGGATCACGGTTTGGATTGTTGAAGGTCAGATCGACCCGGCCGGCGCCGGCGGGAGGCAAAGCGGCATCCGAACTGATCCAGATATTGTCGAAGTAAGAAGATCCCGTTGCTCCACCGCGGCGTAAGCGAACTTCAGCAATGTCAAGGATATTGTCATTCTTCGCACCCCCTGCGTCATAGGTGTCAAGACGGTCGTTTTCATCCGGATTGATCCATAGGTAGGTTGAGCATAGGGAATCGACAATCCGATGAATTGAATTCTTTTGGATTTTCTCCGAGCGGCCTCCGCGGCCCGCACATTCCGCGCTTTAAAGGAGGCCGAAAAACGCCGCCGTTCTGGTTTCATCTGGCCTTT
>ERZ795045.1061-NODE-1061-length-32247-cov-5.534729_pt1 | contig 32247 bp, 26 predicted proteins | sample MGYA00375129_ERZ795045 | MGnify/ENA primary metagenome ERZ795045 (study PRJEB30174, sample SAMN05720166) | activated sludge metagenome | isolation source: anaerobic digester from wastewater treatment plant | place: Japan | collected 2015-05-15 ...
ATAAGATCGGCTGGGAATTGGAACTGCTGCACGACATCCACGAGCGGATTTCGTGCGCTCAGGCGGTGTGGCTTGCCAAGCGGCTCGAGCCGTACAACCTTTATTTCCTGGAAGATCCCCTGCCGCCGGAAGAGGTCGATCATTTCCGCCTGATCCGCCAGCAATGCGCCACGCCGCTGGCCATGGGGGAACTCTTCAACAACGCGCACGAGTGGAACGATTTGATCTCTCAGCGCCTGATCGATTTCATCCGCGTGCATCTCTCGCAGATCGGCGGCCTCTCCCCCGCCCGCAAGCTGGCCGCGTTCGCCGAAGCCTTCGGTGTCAAGACCGCGTGGCACGGCCCCGGCGATCTCTCGCCCTTCGGCCAGGCCGCCAACGTCGCTCTGGATCTCGCCTGCTACAACTTCGGCATCCAGGAACAGCACATCTACAACGACGCGGCCCAGGAAGTCTTTCCCGGCTGTTTGAAAATCGAGAATGGCTACATGTTCGCCAACGAAGCTCCCGGCTGGGGCATCGAGTGCGACGAGGAGAAAGCCAAGCAATTCCCGTATCCCGAATCGCCCAGTTTCGATCAATTCTGGGGCAACACCCGCCGGCGCGATGGGACCATCGTGCGGCCGTGAGGGGAGAAAAAGGATGGATGGGGAAGAGATGTCCGCAGAGAAGAAGGCAGGGCGGGCGGTCTCCTAGGGTGCCCGAGGTATCTTTTCCCTAAAAGGTTTTTATGCTAAGATAAAAAAATACGATATATGAATCGATGTTTTACGGTTTTACGCTAGCCCGGCGGATTGTTCCTCGGGCTAATTTCACGCTTAGGGGCGCCGGCGGATTTCCGGCGCCGTGCACAGCCGGGAAGGAGGGCCTCGCTTCCGATGAAACGCATCCTGGTCACGGGTGGCGCCGGATTCATCGGTTCCAATTTCATTCAATACATGTTGGAAACGTATCCGGACCTTCAGGTGATCAACTTAGACAAATTGACATACGCGGGCAATCTGGAAAATCTGCGGGCGGTGGAGCGGGACAGCCGCTATTCGTTTTTTCAGGGGGATATCGCCGACCGCCAGGTGGTGATGGAATTGCTCTCCCGCAAAAAAGTGGACGCGATCGTCAATTTTGCCGCGGAAACCCACGTGGACCGTTCGATTCTCCGGCCGGACGACTTTCTCAAAACCGATATCTTTGGCGTATTCGCGCTGCTCGAAGCCGCGCGCCACTTCTCTATCGCCCGCTTCGTGCAGATCAGCACCGACGAGGTCTATGGCCCCATCCCTGAAGGCGCCGCCTCAGAAGCCAGCCCTCTGGCCCCCTCGTCACCCTACTCGGCCAGCAAGGGAGGAGCCGATCTGCTGTGTCACGCTTATTTCGTGACCTACAACGTCCCGGTGGTGGTGACCCGCGCGGCCAATAATTACGGGCCGTATCAATATCCAGAAAAATTCATCCCCCTGTTCATCACCAATGCCCTGGAAGACAAACCGCTGCCCCTCTACGGGGACGGCCGCCAGGTGCGCGAATGGTTGTACGTGACGGACCATTGCCGCGCCATCGACCGGGTGTTGCGCGAAGGCCGGCCGGGCGAGATCTATAACATCGGCGGTTATTCCGAGGAACAGAACCGCGTGATCGCCGAGACGATCGTCGAACTCTGCAAGAAAAGCCCGGAACTCATCACGTTCGTCGAGGACCGGCCCGGCCATGATGTCCGCTACGCCCTGGATAGCAGCAAGATCAAAGCCCTCGGGTGGGAACCCCGCGTCAGCCTTGAAGAAGGTCTTGCCAAAACCGTAGCGTGGTATAAAAAGAACAAGGATTGGTGGAAAAAGATCAAGGAAGCCGATTTCAAAAATTACTACACGGCGCAATACGGCAAACGGCTACAGAAAAAAGGACCGGGGAACGGAGGAGAGCCGGGGAACACCCCTTCGCGTTCCTGACGGACGGGGGGGAATGGCGGCCGGGGAAGTGGTGCTGGGAAGAGACATTGGATTATTGAAATAGATCACGAATTGATCGCGGCAGGCTGATCTAGGCGGCAAGGTGGATTGAGCGGGGTGGAATCACCCAGCGCGACAAGAAAGATCAAGGCGGCGCGAGGAATCCATCCCCATGTTGAATTTCCGGGAAAAGCGATCCTTTCCCGTTGAATATAGGAAGGAATTGATACCTCACCATGAAAGGCGTGATCACGGCGGGCGGATTGGGCACGCGGCTGCTGCCCATGACCCGGGTTACCAACAAGCACCTTCTTCCTGTGTACGACCGGCCCATGATCTTTTATCCCTTGGAAGCCTTGGTCCAGGCCGGCATCGAAGACATCATGATCATCACCGGCGGCAATCACGCCGGCGATTTTTTACCCCTCCTGGGCGACGGCAGCGAATTCGGCCTCAAGCAGTTGCGGTATACGTATCAACGGCGGGAAGGCGGAATCGCCGAGGCGTTATCCCTCACCCGGGATTTCGTGGGGGAAGACAAAGTGGTGGTGATGCTCGGCGACAATATTTTAGAAAAGAGTATCGTTCCCTACGTCGAAAAATTCCGACACCAACCGCACGGCGCCCGGATTCTGCTCAAGGAAGTGGAGCATCCCGAGTTCTATGGGGTTCCCACTCTGGATGAAACGGGCCGCATTATTCAGATCACGGAAAAACCGTCATCCCCCCCTACCCGGTATGCCGTCATCGGTGTCTACATGTATGACCACCGCGTGTTCGACATCATCAGCCGGCTTACACCGTCCGGCCGGGGCGAATTGGAAATCACCGATGTCAATAACGCCTATCTCGAAGAAGGCTTGTTGGATTACGATATTCTGGAAGGCTGGTGGGCCGATTGCGGCGAAACCCGCCAATCCTTGCATGAAGCCGGTTGTCTGGTCGCCCGGACCGGCGCAAACAACCGGGAATGAAAATGAATAAACACGCCAATCCCTTGCTTCCTTATTCCCAACAAATCCTTCCCAGCGGCCTGACTCTGGTGCACAAGGCGGTCCGCGTGGCCCCCATTGTGGCCCTTGATTTTTGGGTGCCCAGCGGCGCGGCCCACGATCCCGAGCCGCATTTCGGCCTTGCCCATTTCTATGAGCACATGTTCTTTAAGGGAACCGAGCGCTACGGCGCAGGTGTGATGGACCGTGTCATCACCGCCCTCGGCGGCTATAACAACGCCTCAACCTCGCTGGATTACACCCATTACTACGTGGTCCTGCCCAGTGCCGGATGGCGCGCGGCGCTCGACGTGCTGATGGACTCCCTCCGTCACCCTCTCTTCGATCCTCACGAGATCGAGAACGAGCGGTCGGTCATCATCGAGGAGATCAAGCGCCACGAGGACAATCCCCTCTCGAAAATCTACGACGAATTCACCCAGGCGGCCTTCGCCCGTTGCCCGTACAGCCGGCGGGTTCTGGGAACGGAAGAATCGCTGCACACCATCACCCGCGGGACGTTTTTGGATTTCCTTCACACCCGTTACCGCTTGGACAACGTGACGCTCTGCGTGGTGGGCGATGTGTCCCGGGAAGAGGTGGAGGACGCGGTCAACGCGCTGGCCGGGGATTCCGAACCGGCTACGGCCTCCCCCGCGCCTCCGTCCTGGGAGATCATCCAGGAACCTCAAGAAGTGACCCTCCAGCGGGATGTGAATCAGGCGTATTTGCTGATCGGGTATCCCACCCCTTCCATCGTGGGAACCCCCGATGAATACGCCCTTGATCTTCTCTCCATCATTCTGGGGGAAGGCCGATCCTCCCGCCTGCATCGCCGCTTGCATGATGAGTTGGGTTTGGTCTCCTCGATCAGCACCACATCGTGGACCCTGGCGCGCGCGGGCCTCTTTTTGGTGGAAGCCGTGACCGATCCAGATAAACTGGCCACCGTCGAATCCGAAATCCTCCATGAACTTGAAAAGGTGAGTGAAGGCGTCACGGAGGAGGAACTACGGAAAGCCAAGAACATCGCCCGCGCCGATTTCGATTTTTCCAACGAGAAAATCATCAATATTTCCACTACCTATGGTTACAGCCGCGTGACCACCACTATCGAACACGCGGTGCATTACCTCGAAGTGTTGGAATCGGTTACTCCCGATCAGCTGCGGCGGACTTTCGAGACTCTGTTGATTCCCTCCCGCCGTTGCAAGGGCTTGTTGATGCCGAAGAATGGGAAATGAGGCGCCGCTTTGTGCCGCTGCGGTGAATGCGCCATGAAAATCAAGGACTTTACCCGAATCCTCGAACACGCCGTCCCTCTCGAATGGGCCTTGCCGGACGATCCCGTGGGCTTGCAAGTAGGCGACCCGGAACGGGAGATCCGCCGGATATTGCCGGGACTGGAGATGTCCACTGCTTTTCTTGAGGAGGCGGTCCGGCTCCAGGCCGATTTTCTCTTGGTGCATCATCCCCTGATTTTCCACCCGCTGCGCCGCCTGTTGGCAAATAACCCCGTGCAACGGCTGACGCGCGAATTGGTCCGGCGGGATCTGGCGCTGTATGCGATGCACACCAATTTCGATCTGCACCCCCAGGGGATGGTTCCCCTCTGGGCGCGCAAACTGGGATGCGTCCGCGTGACCCCTCTGGCCGCCAAACCCCAAGCCGAACGGTTGAAACTGGTGACCTTCGTTCCGCCCGAACACACGGACCGTGTGCGCGAAGCCCTGGGCCGCGCCGGGGCGGGGTTCATCGGCGAGTATGACCTATGCTCGTTCACGTCGCGGGGAACCGGTACGTTTCGCGGTTCCGAACGCAGCCAACCGTTCCTGGGCCGGGCAGGGGCTTTTGAACGGGCGGAGGAAGACCGGCTGGAGATGGTTTTGCCCACATCGCGAAAGGGAGCCGTGATTCAGGCATTGTTTGAATCCCATCCCTACGAGGAACCAGCCTACGATTTGTATCCCCTGGAAGACCTGCGGGACCTGCGCCAAGCCCTCTGGATCGCGGAATTGGGCCGGAAGCTCTCCTGGAGTGAATTTGAGAAACGGATCGTGAAGAGTCTTCCTGGGCTCAAATCCCTGGGCGGCGTGCGACCGGACCGCCGCCGTCCGGTCCGCCGTTTCGCGGTATCGACGGGCAGCGGCAACTCATTGCCGGCCCTGGTTTACCCTCTCGATGTGGATGTTTTTCTGACGGGAGAAATGGGTTATCACGCCTTATGGGAAGCGAATGAAAACCGGCTGAATGTGGTCACTGTGGGCCATGATTGGAGCGAATCGTTGTTCGGGGAAGCCGTAACCGCCCTTATAGAACCTCTCACCCGCGAACAGGATCTCACTTGGCTGAGGTCCCGGTAAAACTTTCTGTTCCCTAGGATTCTGGTTTTCTGGCAAACGGAGTGACGGTTTCGCGGCACCGGATCCCTTGCCATTTGTGTTTATTTCTTCCGGCTTACTACCAACAACGTGAAGTCATCCAGGCGTTCCCGCTTTTCACGAAATCGTTCCGCCGCATCGAGGATTTGTTTCGCGAGCCGGTCCGGGGGCCAATCGTGATGTTGCGCGAACAAATCCAACAGTTTCCCGATTCCGAAAAACTGGCCTTGAGGATTCTGCACATCCGTGACTCCATCCGTGTAAAACAAAACCGAGTCGCCCGGTTCCAAGGCCAGCCGGTATTCCGGGTAGGAATCCACGGGAAACGTGCGCAACGGGTAAGAAGGTTCCTGTTTCAGCACCGTGGGATGATCCGCCCGGGCCGAATAATACAAACCAGGAACATGACCGGCGGAAGCATATGTAAACTCCATGGTGGTGAGATCCAACACGCCGTAAATCATGGTCACATAATGATCGCTGGAGAGATTGGCATTGAGTTTGCGGTCAAAGATCCGCAAAGCTTCACTGGGTTGTCCGATGCCTTTCCCGAACTCTTTCACAACCATTTGCGTGAGCGCCATCACCACGGCCGCGGCCGCTCCATGCCCCGCGATGTCCGCCATCACCAGGCCCCAGTGATTTTCATCCCAGGGAATCACGTCGTAGTAATCGCCGCCGATCTGCATCGAAGGTTCGTACACAGCGGCCATGGAAATGTCCGGATGCGAGGGAAAGGATTGCGGCAAAAAGGAACGCTGAATCGCCGCGGTTTCACGGAGATCCCGCTCGGCCAACCGGCGGAACCGCGCGTGGTGTTTCTCCAACTCCTCCATCTTTTTCCGCAAGGCGGAATGTTGAAGTGAGCCACGCACAATCGCCCGAAAATACTGGCGGCCCAATCGCCCCAGAAGGTTCTTTCCGCTGGTTTCTTGCAGGCGCTCGGGATCCTGGCCGCTCAGCGGAGGAAACAGGATGATATCTTCGATCCCATCCTCTTCGCGATTCCCCGGAAGAGTATCACCATCCGCGTCCAAAAAAATCATGGGCACGGAGCTCCCGGCCCGCCGCGACTGCCGGTGGAATTCGATTAGTTTTTCTTGCTCGTGAGGCGGCATACCCGCCGCGCGGACCACCACCAGATCCGGCCGCAGGGTGGCAAAGATTTCATACGCCGTGTCCGCTGTATCCGCAAGGATGGTTTCACAGCGGTCTTCCATGATTAAAGAATCCCAATCCCTCCCGCTGCCGGGCGCATCATTCACCAGAAGAATCAAGGGCCGGGACTGGTTTTCATCATTCATCAGCGATTTCCTATTCTTGGGATCAGCGTCCCCAAGTAGACCATTCTTAGTGGCAGCCCAAGGCTCGTTTTCCTTGCTCATGAATCGGCCGTCAGGAAACCACCCGGCCACCGTGAAGGTTCAACACCGGCATTTTTTTAAATTTCAAAGGATAGATGATAATGAATTTCTGATTGAAGGGCAATTAGCCTATTGGTCCTTGCCAGAAACTTTTAATACCGTTTCCACCCTTCGGGCCCGCTCAGTTCCGTTTCGCCCCTTTCAGCAATTCCCGCGCGAATTTCTTGGAGGCGGCTGGGTCTTCTCCTCCCAGCATGCGCGCCAGCTCTGCTTCCCGCTCCTTGCCCTTCAAGACCTCCACCGTGCTAAGCAGGCGGCCGTTCACTTCTTTTTTATCCACCCGCAAGTTCCGCTGGGCGCGGGAAGCGATTTGGGGCAAGTGGGTGATACACAGCACTTGTTTCTCGCGGGCCAGCCGGGCCAAACGCTCTCCCACGGCATCCGCGGTGCGCCCGCCCACGCCGACATCGATTTCATCGAAAAGCATAAACGGCACCGCGTCGGCCTTCCCAAATACACATTTGATGGCCAGCATGATCCGGGAGATTTCTCCCCCCGAGGCCACCTCCCGCAAGGGACGGGGCGGGCGGCCGGGGATGGTGGAGATGAGAAAGTCCACTTCATCGCCCCCATCCGGTCCGAAGATCACCGGTTGCGCCTCGCCGATGTCCAGGCCCCCGGGACCGAAGCGGTAGGCCGTTTGGATCTCGAATTCCGCCTGCTCCATACCAAGGCTTTGCAATTCTTCGCGGATCCGCAGGGCGGTGGTTTGGGCGTGCTGGGAGCGTTTGGCGTGCAGTTCGCGGCCCCAGCGCGCCACCTCGCCGCGCAACGCATCTTCTTGCTTTTGGAGAGCCTCGCGCTCTTCGTCCAAGTTCTCCATGCGGACCAGCTCGGCCCGGCAGGTCTCACCGTATTGCAGAATCTCCCTCACCGTCGCTCCGTACTTGTTTTTCAAGGTTTTGATCTGGAAATGGCGCTGTTGCAATTCGTCCAATTCTCCGGGATCAAATTCCAGCGACAGCGCGTAGGTTTGCAGCTCCCGGGCGGCTTCCCGGAGGGTGATGGCGGCAGGCTGCCACATCTCCAGAATGGGCGCGGCATGCCGGTCCATGCTCTCCAGGTTGACCAGTAATGATTCCACACGGTCCAACGTATCGAGGAGAGCGGGAGATTCGTCTCCGCCGGTCAGCCAGCGGACCGCTTCCGCGCACCATTCGCTGAGCCGCCCGGCGTGCTGAATCACCTGCAGGCGTTCCGCGATTTTCTCGTCTTCTCCCTCCGCCAATCCCGCTTTCTCGATTTCCTCCACCTGATACCGCAGCATGTCTTCCCGCCGCCGCCGTTCGCGTTCGTTGGTTTCAAGAATTTGCAGCCGCCGGCGGATGTCTTGCCATTCGGCATAGGCGGCCCGGTAGGCGTCCAAAATGTTCTGATAGCCGCCGAAACGGTCCAGCAACGGGCGGTAACTTGATTTATGCAGCAGGGATTGGTGCTCATGCTGTCCGTGGAGATCCATCAACCGCTCGCCCAGTTCCTTGAGATTCTTCACCAGGCAGGACGTGTTGTTGATGAAAATCCGGCTGCGGCCTCCCGGAGCCAGAATCCGCTTCACCAGCAGCACCTCGTCTTCCCACGGGATGCCGGCTGCCTCCAACAGGGCATGAATTTCCCGCGTGTGCGGCGAAGCGGGATCGAGCGCGAATTCGGCCTCGATTACCGCGTCATGATCCGGATTCCGCGCGCTCTCCGGCGATCCGCGTTCGCCCACCAAGAGGCTCAGCGCGCCCGCCAGAATGGATTTGCCCGCGCCGGTCTCTCCGGTCAATACATTCAATCCCGGATGGAATTCGATGCGGCAATCTTCAATCAATACGAAATTGCGGACATGCAAACTAACCAGCATATCGGATCTTTGTGGTTCTTTGCCGTATTGGCGGCCCGGATTCACCCTCCGGCACGCATTCTTCCACCACGGCCGTTATTACTGTACGTTACTATTCCGGCCGGTTTCAAGATGGAATAGCCGGCCCGTGCCTCCGAAATAAGTCCAAATCCGTTATTGGCCAGCAATTTAATATGTTGGAATCAACCGAGTTATTTCACTTGGCTTGATATTCCGGTTCGACATTCACCGTGGCGGATCCCACCAGCGCTTTGCTGATGTTCACATAAAACGCCCGGCGCAAAGCGGAGCGGTTGGCGTCTTCGCGTTTGGGGTGGATGGCATTCGACAACAAAATGGCAGCGGCGTTATGCTCGGGATCAACGTAAAATGAGGTGCCCGTGAATCCGGTGTGGCCGAAAGCGGTTTGGGAGGGCAATCCCCCATCCGCCCCGATGGTTATCTTGTCATCCATACCCCACCAGCCGATCAACTGCTTCCGGTTCCGCAGAAAAGCCGACCCTTTGTCGATGGCGGATTGGGGAAGCTGGGATTTCAGCATAGCCTGGACCGTTGCTTCCTTGAGAATCCGGCGGCCGTGGAGTTCGCCCTTATTGAGAAGCATTTGGGCGAATAACGCCAGATCGGTGGCCGTGGAAAACAGCCCCGCGTGACCGGACACGCCACTCAGGGCGCGGCTGTTTTCATCGTGAACGATGCCCTTGAGGAAGCCATCGCGTCCCGGATCGAGTTCCGTGGGCGCGGCGAGATAACGCGCCGGGAGGCTGGGCAGAAATCCAGTATGGGTCATGCCCAGAGGCCCGAAGATGTATTCCTGCGCGAAACGGTCCAGGCGCTTTCCGGAGACCACTTCCACCAGCCGTCCCAGGACGATGAAACCCAAATCACTATACACGCGGACGGCTCCCGGCGGGGTTTCGAGGGCGAAATCCTCGTCGAGGGAGCGGAAAACCTCTTCCCGGTCGATGTAGATCTGATAAAACGGAAACCAGGAGGGAAGTCCGGAGGTATGAGTAATCAGATGCCGGACGGTAACCTTATCCTTGGCCCGCGCGGCGAAGGCAGGAATGTAAGAAGCCACGGTCTTGTCCAGATCGATTTGACCTTGATCCACCAGGATGAGGATGGATGTCGTGGTGGCGATCATCTTGGTAAGAGAGGCCAGGTCGAAGAGGGTGTCTTCAAGCATCCGGCCGCTGTAGGGGACATAGGTGATTTCATGGCTTTCGTTGTTTTGAAGGGCCAAATGGGTTTGCGCTTGGCCAACCGCCCGCCGGGCAATGATCTTCCCCTCCTTGAGCACCAGGCCCACCGCCCCGGGAGCGGCTCCGCTTTGTATCTCTTTGGCGAGTTCGGAGAAGGCCCGGTTAACGTATTCATAGTCCATGCCCACATCCCAGGGATTGGCCCAGGGCAACGGCTCTGCCGCAAAGGCCGGCGCAAGAAATAATCCGGTGGAGCAAAACCAGACGGCAAGCAAAATACCGATTTTTTGCATCATCTATACTCACTGTGTGATCAAGGATCTGGACGATCAATCCAATGTCTCGCCCACCAATCTTCCGTTATGCAGTCCCGTCAGCCGCACCATGACCGGACAGCCAGGGAGAATAGGACGGCCCGACGTGAAATCAACCCGCAGATAATTGGGCGTGAATCCGCTAGCGCACTGGTCCCGTGGAGTTTCCGGCAGGACAGGAAGAACCGAACCGATGTAGCTCCGCTTGACCTCATCGGCCACGGCGCGGGCCGCCTCGTCGAGGCGGCGGCGGCGATCCTCGATCACCGGAGGCGGCAGGTGATTTTGCATGCGGACCGCGGGAGTATTTTCCCGCCGGGAATACCGGAAGGAATGGACCTTGTTGAACCGGACGGCCCTTACCATCGTCAGGGATTGTTCGAAATCCTCTTCGCTTTCGCCGGGAAAGCCCACCATAATATCGGTGGAGACCTCGAACCGGGGAATCCGTTCCCGGGCGCGTTCCACCCGTTCCCGGAAATACTCCGCCGTATACGGGCGTTTCATGCGGCGCAAGATTCGATTGGAGCCGCTTTGCAAGGGTAAATGAAGATGAGGGCATACAATTTCCGGATTTTCCGTCATGACTGCGAAGAGGTCATCGCTCACATCCTGGGGTTCGAGGGAGGAGATCCGCACCCGCTGAATCCCTTCGATGGCCGCCACAGCCCGGACTAGCTGAGGGAGCCGGATCTCCGTGCCGCGCCCGTACTGGCCGAGGCAGATACCGCATAGGACGATTTCCGGATAGCCGTGGCGAACCAGGGTGGCGCATTCGGCCACGATCTCGGGCATTGGCCGGCCGCGGGCCCGGCCCCGGCTTTGGGGAATGCTGCAGAAAGTGCATTTCAAATCACACCCGTCTTGAATTTTGACAAAGGCACGGGTGTGTTCTTCGAAGAGTTCAATTCCCTCCCCCGCTTCCCAAAGGGCGTCCTGGTCCTCACACCCCCAGCCGAGTTCGTCCGCGACGCGTTGGGCCCAGGTCTCCTGGTCTTCAATGCGGATGACTTCACCAACTCCCGGGATACGGAGGATTTCCTCGGGCTTGCGTTCCGCATAGCAGCCGGTCACGGCCAGCCGGGCGTTGGGAAAGCGGCGGACCAGTTTCCGGATGAGTTGCCGGCCTTTGCGGTCGCTCTCCGACGTAACCGAACAGGTGTTGACAATGATTAGATCCGGTTCACCGTTCTCTCCCGCACACGAACGGAATCCCTGGCGTAACAATCGGGCCCGCAGCCGCTCGGAATCATATTGATTCACCTTGCAGCCGAGCGTTTGAATCAAAAACGAGGGAGAATTCTTGGTAGCCACCGTTTTCCTGAATCGCTAGGAATAATTTCAGATAATCATTATAGTCATTCCGCTCCGCCGGACGAACCGGCCGGACATTGCTCGAACAGGCCCCGCCGGGCCTGCACCAGGGCAAGGCCCACCACGGCCGCGAGTTCCGCCCGGAGAATCCGGCGGCCCAGCGGGGCCATGGGAATCCCGGCGTGCCGGATCCACTCGATTTCCTCAGGCGAAAATCCGCCTTCCGGGCCGAAAATCAGCGTGAGTTCTTTCATCCAATCAAGTGAGGGCCATGCTCCCGCGCCGCCGGCCGCCTCCCAGAACAACAGCGAGCGTTGAGGAGAAACTTCCCCGGTCTGAAACAACTCCGGCAGGGAACGGTTCGACACCGTTACCAGGGGAATGGTGGAGCGGCCACACTGGCGGCAGGCCTCGATCGCGATTTTCTGGAGCCGGGGGGAGGCCGATTCGGATGGTTCTCCGATGGTGCGGCCGGCCCGGTAAAACACGATCCGGGTGACACCCAACGGGGGGAGATCGCGGGCCGCGCGGTCTTTGGTCTTGCCCTTGGTGGCGGCGGCGAAGACAGTAATAGGAGGCAAGACATCACGAAGGTTTTTTTCGGATTGGATTAGTTCGAGGACCAACCGGCCGCGGGAGGATTCCTTGACCTGGTAGTGATGCTCCAGGCCATTGCCGTTGAAACACGCGACCCGGTCGGGCGGTTGGAGGCGCAGCGACCGGCGGATGGCGAGGGCATCCGGGTCGTCAAGAACCAGCCAGCCGTCTCCCGCGCGGGGAACGAATATTCGAGTGCGCGGAGGAGGGATCATGGAGCTTTCACCGCCGAGTGATGTTCCCGCGGCCCGGCCCTCCCATGATTTTCCCTGGGAAGCCGAACCGAACCCTTGCGTGAACCAGAGACAGTTCGTATGCTAATTTGTTGGGTAAATTCACACGAGTCAAGCCAAGAACGGTTATAGGGAGGTGGATGCCATCATGGTGGAACGGGTTAGCGACGAACGGCGGATGGAATTGGTGGCGATGATCACATCCGCGTACCTCAGCGCCTTCAACGGTCCGGAAATGCGTCCCCCGGACTCGATCACCATCGCGCGTTTCATTGAAGACATCACCGACAAGCTGGATGAAAAGTATCCTCGTCCCGAAGACTGAGCCCCATCAGGCAGCGTCAAACCGGTCAAAGAAAAAAATAAAGAAAATCATGGGATGGCACGTCACGTCAGGCAAAGGGTAACCCAGAATGGATCCTAGACTTTGTTCCCTTCTCGAGCTGCAACGGGCCTTAAGCGCCCAGCGGGAACTGGAAAAAGAATATCAAGAAATTCCCCGCCGAAGACAAGAAATCCTCACATATCTCAACAATTTGAAAGAAGAAGCCCTCCGGGCGGAAGAGCGCTATAAAAAGTATGAAGTGGAACAGCGCACCGTCGAGTTGGAAATTCAGGAAGGACAAAGCGCCCGGGTCAAGAAAGAGGCCCAGCTGCTGACCATCAAAAACAACAAGGAATATCAGGCCACTTTAGCGGAAATCGAATCGCTCGACCGCCGGAACGCCCGCTCCGAGGAGCGCTTGATCGAGGTGATGGAGCGGGTGGAAAAAGAGAGGAAACTCTTCGAAGAAAAACGGAAGGAGCGGGAGGAGCGGGAAATCAGTTTCCAGTCCGAACTGCAAGAGCTCGAAATACGGGAACAGGGATTGGGCGCACGGGTGGACGAAGCCCGGAAGGTAACCGAAAAACTCCGGATCACCATTCAACCCGAGTTGTATAACCGCTTTATCCGGGTATTTAACGGCAAACAGGGCGTGGCGGTCGCCACGGCCAATGGCAATCATTGCAGCGCATGCAACATCCGGTTGACCCCCCGCTTGGTGCAGTTGGCCAAACGCGGGCAGGACATCGTGGTCTGTGAAGGCTGCCAACGGTTTCTCTATTGGGATCACTCGCTGGACGAAGACCATTTGAGTACCCTGTAAATTTCCCTTCCACTGTCGCCGGGACGGATTCCGCCTCCGGGAACCAGGCGCGGGGGGTCCCTGGATCATGGGAGCCAAACAAGATCGTGCGTTATTGCGGGTCAAGTGGTTGTACACCGTGCGCCGGTGGAAGCGCCTCAACCTGGATTCCATCCTCCGTTCCAGCGGATTTCTCCTGCTGGTCGGGGTGTTTTGGTTTCTTTGTTACGTGGTGGTCGCGCGGCTGTGCCAGGAAGTCACCAAGGTGGATGTGGTCGGCCCGATCGTTCTGGAACGCATCATCTCCTTTGGATTCCTGGCGGTCTTGATCATCATCGTTCTGGGTCATCTCCTCACGGCGTACTCGTCCCTCTTCCGGGGGATGGAATTGCCCACCCTCTTCAGTTCTCCCTACCCCATTCCGGATCTTTACCGCATCCAATGCCTGGAAGCCTTGATTCTAGGCGGGTGGGTATCGGGAGTGTTTTGCGTCCCCATCATCCTGGCCTACGGGTGGGAACTCAAGGCGGCCTGGTGGTATTACCCGGCGGTGGTAGTGGGTTTGATTGGATTTTTAATCACCGCGGGATTGATGGGCATCCTGGGGATGTTGTTCATCGCCCGGTGGATCATCGGCCGCGCCCTCCGCATGGCCCTCGGATCGGTCCTGGTGCTGGCCGGCTTTACTGGAATCATTCTCTACATTTCCTTAACCAACAAAATTCTGCTGAGCAATGTGGATGTAAGCAAATTGGGCGAAACGTTGGCTAATTTGCGGCTTTCCTCCTATCCCTACGTCCCCAGCCAATGGATGACGCAGGTGATGCAATCGGCCTATACCGGCAAGGTCGGACGCATGTTGTTCTACTTGGCGTTGTTGTGGTCGAGCGCGTTGTTCCTGTGGCATGTGGCGCTGGAGTTAGGCTACCGCTGGTACGCGGACGCCTGGTTGTGGGCGCAAGAGCGGGTCCGCCTCGTTCACCGGCGTCCTGAGGGGCGGCGATTCCGCAAAAAACGCCTGTGGTTGAAGCGGTTGATCCCGGGCCGGGTGGGCGCGGTTTTATTTAAGGAAGTGCATGTCTTCGCGCGTGATTTTTCGCAATGGGGGCAACTGGTCCTGATCCTGGCGCTGGTGCTGTTTTACGTGGCCCATACCCAGAACATCATGTTCGATGAACCCGACTCGCGCATCCGCAACCAGATGGCCTTCATCAATGTCATTTTGCTGGGATTCATTCAGGCCACCTTGTCCCTGCGGTTCAGTTTCCCCTCCATCAGCCTTGAAGGCAAGGCGTTTTGGACCATCCAAAGCGCGGGCATCGGCCTGCCGCGTTTTTTCTTTACCAAGTATTATCTGCACGCGCTGGTGCTCCTGTGCATCGGCCAGGGAATGGGATATATGCTGAACCGGATACTGGGCGTGGATTCCACCCTGCAATGGCTCAGCATCTTCGTGCTCTTCCTGTTCGCGTTCGGATTCACCAGCTGGACGATGGGGTTCGGCGCGGTATTCCACAAATTCGAAGCCACGAACGCCGCGGACGTCACTTCGGACACCGGCGCGCTGGTGACCATGATCCTCACCCTGCTGTATTTCGCCAGCAGCGTGGTGGTGGTGGGCCAGTTCGTGCTCAACCATATCCCCGGAACGGATCTGGCGGGACAATTCGCGATGAATCCGAACCTGATCCTCTTCGGCGCGCTGTTCCTGCTCCTGCAAACCTTTGCCATCCTGATCCCTCCCTTGTACGGGTTGAGGAAACTGGAAGAGGCGGTGATTTAAGATTTCCCAATTTAAGATTTCCCAATTCATATTTCCCTGTTTGCCGGGTAAGGATGCATTTTGCCTTTTCCAAGTTTCCCTCATCCTGATTCCCTCTCAAAAGGAGAGAAGGATTTGGCGTAACCATCCACACTCTGATCCCGGATGGAGCCGTCCAATGCGGAAAATCTCGGGCATGGGCCAAGCCCGGCCATCCCCTCAATGATCCAATCCGCGTCAGGACCGGATCAGGTTTATCATTTCCTGCAGGCCGCTTTTGAGGATGTTTTGCCGGTCATAGGGATAGAGCTGGGGACAGCCGGCGCAAGGTTCGGGGGGATCGCCCTCATAGAGCCGGCGGCGCAATTCGGCCAAAAACGGATGGCCGCGCAACTCGAGCAGATTGCCGTTTTGCAACCGGCCCAGGCGCTTGTTGGTCATGTAGCAACAAGGAAACAGTTCGCCATGGCCTTGAATCATGGCGTTGCGCCATAAGAAGAAACAGAAATAACCATGGCTCGATCGGCCCGTGGCAGAGGACGAGGCATAGGATGCCTCACTTTCTCCCCGGACGTAGCGAAGCGATTTCAGATACGTGAAGGGATCAAGGTCCCACACACAAAAGGCAATGCCCAATTCGCGGGCCCGGGCGCGGGCGGCTTCGATCGCCGGCCGGACCTTTTGCGGATCGGTGGTCAGCTCCCGGCGTTTGGCCTCGGACATAAAGATGACGGAATGAACAATGATCTCCTCTCCCCCTGCCTCCGCCGCGAGATCGGGAAACAAGGGCAGGTCTTCCAGGTTTTGGGGCATGATGCCGAACGACAGACGGATGAGGGGACGGAGGGTCTCCTGCTCCTTCTTCATGCGGCTTAGGCGTTTGATGTTTTCCACGATCGCGGGCAGGCCGCCGGGGGGCCGGACCACGGCGAAGGTTTCCTCCCGGGCCGCGTCGAGGGAGATTCCTATGGACTTGATGCCGGATTCGATGATTTCGCGGCACCGGCGTTCATCCATCAAAGTGCCGTTGGAGGAAAGGCTGACTTCCGCGCCGAAGGACGTCACGTATCGAACCTTGTCAAAATACCGTTTGTCGATCATGGGCTCGCCCAGACCATACAAACTGACTTCCTTGGCCCGTTTCAGGTATGGTTCGAGGCTTTGGTAATAGGCCAGGTCCAAATGCTCATCGAAGGGCATCAGGTTGCCCTCGTGCCCCTCACGCGGACATTGGATACAGCGCAAATTGCAGAAGGAGGTGGTTCCCACGGACAGTTCGACAGGATCGGCATGGGGCTTCTCCCGCCGCAACAGGAGATCCAAATAAGCCAGGAACAAGTTCCATACTTTATACCACTTCTTCATTTTCCGCCCCGTAAATTTCAGGTCAATGAGATTGTATTCCGACATGACTATTGGGAACAGTGGCAATCCAGCCGGGATATGATGTCCATGGGCGAAATGACCTCTCTTTACGGAATCTCACGCAGCGATCCACGCGAATAGTACGCCATCCGGTCTTCGCCGGTTTGGTTAGGAAACCGGACCGTGAATCGAAACCGGTCTCTGTCCCGCACATGAAAAAAAGCGAGGTCTGACGGGGGAATCCGGCGGTTCAAAAAATACGTTCGGGGACTGGCGGTCTTGACTTCATAGGTCTCCGCACTCTCCTGGCGGATTTCGACTCCATCGGTAAGTTCAAAAAGAGTTTGATAAGCAACCACTCGAATCTCCCGCAGGCGGGCAGAATCGCCGAAGAGGTTCAATGCGGGTTTGATCCCGTTGCGGAATACATACGCGCCGCCGATGGTATCCGGCAGATTGAGGATAAACAACCGCCGGGCCGGTTCCAGGCGGGTCAGATCGTGGACGATTTGTCGAGTGATCCGGCCGGCGTTTTCCCAATGCCGGTTGGACTGGTACAGTTGATTGGCGTAAACGACCGCAAGGATTCCCAGCAGGAGGACTTTGAGCCAAGTCCAGCGCGACACCCAATGGACAATGAAGACCCCCGCCAGAATGATGAACACCCCAGGAAAATAGATCAGCCGTTCTCCCAAGGATGAACCCAAGTGAATACTGAGATTGAGAACGGGGGCCAGGGCGGCGAGGTACATCAGTAAGAGGATGATCAACAGAAATAGCCGGCGGCTATGGATTCCCCAGAATTCCCGCCGGCGCGTCCGGCGGTTCCACCACCATGCCATCCCGACTCCGGCCAACGTGGCGAAAACCAACAGGAGACCCAGGCGGCCCAATCGCAATATCATTCCATGGATGGGATACTCCATGGGAGGGAGCAGCGTCCGGGCGGTTAAAAAATAGAAATTCCTCTCTAAAAAAGCAAAATCGAACCGGGCATGGATGTTAAAGCCATACCCGCCGATCCAATCGTTGAGAATGAGGCGGCGAAGTCCCATATACGCCGCCAGGATCGCAAAATAAACCACGGGATTCCATCGGGAATAACCCGCTGGAGGAATCCACATACGGCATGACCAATCGAGAATCAGGATTAGAAAAGGATACGTTACTCCCGATTCCTTCGACAACAAGGAAAGCGCGTACAAAGAAGCCGAACCTACCAGAAAACGGCGGGCGCTGGTGCGTTTATATTTCAAGTAGTAAAAAAGCGAGGGCAAAATCCAAAAGGTGGCAATCACGTCCGAACGGCCGGAGATCCAACTGACCGCCTCGGTGTGGCTGGGATGCAGCAGAAACAACAACCCCGCGCCTGCGGAAGGCACCCATGGGGGTTTTTGATCCGGATGGACAAGGCGGAACAATTCCCAGGCAATCAACGTCACCCATAGCGCGTTGACCGCGTGCAAGATCAGATTGGTCAGGTGATAGCCGGTCGGATTCAATCCCCAAAGCCGGTAATCCAGCCAATAAAAGAACCATACCCCGGGGCGGACAAACCGGTCTGAAGGGATGGTCCAAACCGCCGCGGCACCGATCTGTCGAATTTTGAAAATGTATCCAAAATCATCGGCCACGAAAAAAGCGCGGGCGGCGGGCCAACTTGCCCAAAGCCCGGCCAAAAGAAAAAAGAGGAACAGCCCTACCCGGCTCCACGGGTGGTGTAGAACAAGGAATCGGTCCCCGGTTGAGGGATTGGTTGAATTCATAGGCTTATTGTTTTACAGTCATTTCGTATAGGGAAAAAGAGGAACATGCCCCGAAGGGGAACGCCCGTCCGATGTTCCTCCCTCCAAGTATGCCCGGCCGGGATTAATCGGAAAAGCCTGAGGGAAATTGGCTGGGGAACGCAGGAATCCTTCCCGGCGGGAACAGTGGGAATCAATTTTTTCCACGTAATTTGATATGCCCGGTTTGTCCGGTATACTGAAAGTACCATAATCATTCGAGTTGGGGACCATGGCATCCGAGGACATCGTCAATCAAATCAAATCGGCCTTTGAGAGAGGCGATTGCCAACAGGCGGAGGAGATCATCCATCGCATGGAAAAAGCGGAGCAATTGCGCACCGAATTTTTGGCTATGATCTCTCATGAGCTGCGGACGCCGCTCAACGCCATTATCGGGTATAACTCCATGCTGGAGGAAGAGGTTTACGGCGCGCTGAACGAGAAACAGCAAAAGGCGGTGAGGCGTATCGACCGCAACGCCACCCGCCTCCTCACGCTGATCAACCAGCTGCTGGAACTCTCGCGCTTGGAAGCGGGTATCATCTCGGTGTTCCATGAAACCACGAATCTGGTGGAGGCGGTCAACGAAGTCTTGGAAGAATACCAGGTCCTGGCCGACGAAAAAGGATTGGCGTTGGAAATCGCCCATCCGCGGCGGGGCGTTGAAATCGTGACCGATTCCAGCAAAGTCAAAGAAATCATCCGCCAACTGGTCTCCAATGCCATCAAATTCACCAACCAGGGTTCCATTCATATAGAAATCCGTCCCCAGGATTCAGGTGGATTGATACGGGTCTCAGACACCGGCGTGGGGATCGGGCTGAAACAACGGGAAGCCATCTTTGACCTCTTCCACCAGGGTGATGCCTATCCCCACCGGCGTCAGGAAGGAGCGGGCCTGGGACTGGCGATTGTCCACCGTTTAGCCCGGTTGTTGGGTGCCTCCATCAACCTGGAAAGCGAGCCGGAGCATGGAACGACCTTTACGATTTTATTCCCTTCCCTTTCTGAATCCGCGGCGCATCCCGCTCCAGAACCAGAAAAACCATCCGACACACCCGCCTGGGCCGTATCCTCCGCGGCCGCGCCGGTGACACCATGTCATGTGCCGGTTGAAGCCCCGTCGGTCTTGATTGTCGACGATGATCCTTACACGGTGGAAATCCTGGCTGATTATCTCGAGCACCGGGGCCATTACAAAGTGCAAAAAGCCTACAGCGGGCTGCACGCCATGATCTATTTGGCCGAACACCGCCCCGACTACCTGGTGGTGGATTTGCTTATGCCCCAAATCAACGGCGAACGGGTGATTCAGTATTGCCATGAACTATGGGGGGACAAGGTTTCCATCACCGTGATCACCGGCAAGGAATTGTCCCGGGAGGAGACGCGCGAATTGGAAACCAAAGTCGCGGCGATTATCCGTAAGGGCGACATCAATCAATCCAATCTGGCCGCCGCACTGGCCGCCGCCATCCCCCTTCCGGCGCGGTAAGGGACGTTACCCATTTCCCCCAGGTGAACTGCGATCCCCTAGCGCTCGGCTTTCTCTCATTACCATTAATATAGTGAATCAATACGGAATTGATTCTTCTGTCCGTAAATCGATTCATTTCTAGACCACAGCCCTCATTCCTTGACCACTGCCTTTACTTGTCATCTCCGGCCCCCTGGACGCGTAATAGAACGCCGCGTGCCGATTCCGGATGATTAAATAAGATCAATGCATTGGCTTTATTTATCAATATAATATAGTAAGATAACAAATTTGATCGTGTTCACTCATGCGCGAGATTCCGAAGGACCAAATCATACGGCGTTTGGAGACGGAAAATCCTTGGTGGCAAGGGAAGGAGAAATTCCCGCTTCTATTCAAGGAATGGACCCCTCGGCCCTATCTTCGTTTATTTTTACCCTTGATGATGAACCGCCACGTCCGCCGGGCCGTGGTATTAATGGGGCCCCGGCGTGTCGGAAAGACGGTAATGATTCATCATGCCATCCAGCATTTGTTGGAGAAGAAATATCCACCCTGCCAAATCATCTATCTATCGGTGGATCATCCCCTCTATACCGGATTAGGATTGGAATCCTTGCTGGAGTATTACCGGGAAGCCACGGGATTGGATTATACGCAAAAAGAATGTTATGTTTTTTTTGATGAAATTCAGTATTTGAAAAACTGGGAAGTTCATCTCAAAGCGATCGTGGATTCCTATCCTTCCGTGAAATGCATGGTTTCGGGATCCGCGGCGGCCGCCCTCCGAATGAAAAGCCTGGAATCCGGAGCGGGTCGATTCACAGAGTTCTTGCTTCCTCCCCTGACGTTTTATGAGTATCTCCATTTGCTGAAAAAAGAAAACCTGATCCAGGAATCCCAAAATAAGGACGGACTCCCCCGGTTCCATTCCAGCCGGGATGTGGATTCATTAAACCGGGAATTCTTCCAATACCTGAATTTTGGGGGATATCCGGAAGCGATTTTTTCCGAAGAAATCCAAGCCGATCCCCGGCGGTTTCTGAAAAGCGACATCCTGGACAAGGTCTTGCTGCGGGATTTGCCCAGTCTCTACGGCATCCAGGACATTCAGGAATTGAACTCCCTTTTCACCACCCTGGCTTACAACACGGCGGGGGAAATCTCCCTGGAGGATTTGTCGAAGAGTTCCGGTGTATCGAAAAATACCATTAAAAAATACATGGAATATTTGGAGGCGGCTTTTTTGATCCGCATGGTTCACCGGATCGACCGGGATGGCCGCCGTTTTTTGCGGGCGAATACATTCAAGGTTTATTTAACCAATCCCTCCATGCATTGCGCCTTGTTTAAGCCCGTGGAGATGGATCGGGAAGAAGCCGGACCGTTGGTGGAAACCGCGGTGTATGCGCAGTGGTTCCACGTTCCGGAGTACCCCTTGTATTACGCGCGTTGGAAACGGGGAGACATCGACCTGGTCCATCAAAAGGGGGAAAAAGTGGAATGGGCGGTGGACGTCAAATGGTCGGACCGGCCCCCGGATGACTACCATCTTCTCGAACCGGTTATTGAATTTTGTCACGCCCATAACTTGGGTACGGTGTTGATCACGACCCGGCGTTTACAAACCCGGAAGACCATCAAGAATGTTCAATTCGAGTTTATCCCGGCCAGTGTGTACTGTTATAAGTTAGGGAAGAACCTGATCCAATACAAACAAGATCGATCACCCTAAATCACGGAATATGAATCCAACTCATAAGGGATGCGGGAATTCCCGGCCGTCGGCCATTGGAATTATTCCTCTCCTTCGGAAGTGGATACCGTGGCCTTGGGGGCGGTTTCGGTGGGGACCGCCGGACCGGCGGTGGAAACCGGGGTGGAATCGCGGGTGGAACGGCGGACGTTATCGAGAATGTCTTCATCCACGGGAATCCCTGCCATGGAAAGGGCATACAAGGCCGCGCCCACGACCGGTTCGAAGCGGGGGGGAGTGACGTTGGCGCCCGGCAGCAAATACAGGATTTTGCGGCGGACGATCTGGCCATAATAGGAGGCTTCGTTAAACACCCCGCCGCCCAGTACGACATCCACGCGTTCGGAGAATTCCAGCCGTTTGCAAACGGATTCCACTCCCAAAGCCAGGGCGTCCGCCTGTTGGTTCAGAATCTCGTCGGCCACCGGATCATCCTCACTGGCCAGCCGGACCACGATGGGCGCCAAGGCGGCAATCTTCTCCCGGGTGGCGGACCGGGTGTTGACCCAGTTCACCATTTCGCTGATCTGCGTCATCTGCAAATGAGACAACACGGCGGAGCGGATGGGCGTATCCGGTCCCAGGCCGTCGTGATAGCGCACGATGGCGCGCAGGGCTTCCAATCCGATACGGTAGCCGCTGCCTTCGTCGGAGAGGAGCGGCCCATATCCCCCCACGCGGGACTCTTTGCCCTTGGGGTTGCGGCCAAAGATGATGGAGCCGGTCCCGGCGAGGACCACGATTCCAAATTCCGACAACGTGCCGCTGACGAGGGCGATTTCCGCGTCGCTGGTGAGCAGGTACGATTCCTTGCCGAAGAGGTTGTCAAACAAGGGGCGCAAGATCTCGTGGTCTTGTTCCTGTCCCACGCCGGCGAGGCCCAGGCAGATGCCCAGGCATTCTTCCGGACGGCCCCGGGCCGCGTGCAAGGCTTCCTGAAAAAGACGCTGGATCAGGGCGGTGACTTGACTGGCGCCGGTATCGTGATAATTCAAGCCGGGCCCTTTGCCGTAATAAACCACCCGTCCGCGGTCAGTCATTAAAATCGCGCGGCTGCGGGTGCCGCCGCCATCCACCCCAAAGACATACGGCATGGCCTAGTTCCTTTTCCGCAGCATTGTGTTTTCGTCTTCCAGCAGTTGGAGTTGGGTTTTGAGGTCGGTGATCTGAGTCTCGTAGGTTTTGCGGAGCTCCTGGATCTGTTTTTCGTACATTTCCTTTTGCTTCAGCATTTCTTTCTCGTACTGATCCCGGAGCAGGCTGGTAGCGGCCGCGTCCGGGGGGACGGTGGACACCGCCGGTGTGGGTTGCGGGGGGATAGGAGTGGGACTAAGGGAAATGCTGGTCAAGCCTTTGTTCGCGAGAGGCCCGATCCCGCCCTGGGTCATAACGAATCCCACGACCAGCAGGGCGACGACGCTGATCAAACCCAAGGTAAACAGGATGTTGCTGCCGCCGGAATACTCATCGTAATTATTCCGGTTTCGACCCCTCTGATTCATCGCTACTGGCCTCCGTTGCCGTCGAGACTTCTTCCGTCATGTCATACGTAAAGGTCCGCTTGTCCACGACCTTGATGGGAAGAATGGTGACCAAAAAATCCAGGGGAAACCACGTGTAGGGCTTGGGTTTCAGTTCCACGAACTCTTCCCGCCGCCCATACTCCGGATGATCGAGGGTGATTTTATGGGTCCCCATCCAGCCGGTTTCAAATTCGGCCGGGGTGACCCCTCGCGGCTGATAGTCATAATGGACCGTGGCGCCCGGCGGATCGGTTTCCACCCGGACCACGGTTGAATAACAACCCTCAACCAGGCAAATTATGAGGAAGATCAGAGCGGTTCTCACCATTCAGCCTTGTCTCCAAAACCATTGATTATCATTACAGCCTATCGGGGGGTGAAAGTCAACGGATTTTGAGGGAACGGGTTATGGATTTGGTCCATACAATTCCCACGTCCGGCGCACCAGAGCCGGATCATCCACGGGCTGGATGATCACCCGGCCGATGGCGGTGGGGAACACAAACCGCAAGAGGCCTTTTTCCACTTTTTTGTCGCGAAACAGGCTCTCCAGCAGGTCGTCCGCGGAGAGACCGGGCCGGGCCAGGGAAAATCCGGCTTGGCGGAGCAGGGATTCCAACGCCCGCGTGACAGGGGCCGGTGTGATCCCCAGGGCTTCCCCGAGGCGGGCTTCCACCACCATGCCCAAGGCCACGGCTTCGCCGTGCAGGTAGCGTTCGTAGCCGGTGAGTGCTTCGACGGCGTGGCCGATGGTATGGCCGAAGTTCAAAATGGCGCGCAAGCCGCTCTCTTTTTCGTCTTGCCGGACCACCTCCGCTTTAATGCGGCAATTCCAGGGAATGATGCGGCAATACGTTTCCAGATCGGTGGCCAGCAGGCGGGGAAGTAATTCCCGCACCGCCTCGAACAATTCCTGGTCGGCGATAACTCCATGCTTGATCACTTCGGCGAGGCCCGCCCGGACCTGCCGTGGATCGAGGGTTTGCAGGGTGGCGGGATCGATCAGGACAGCGGACGGCTGGTGGAACGCGCCGATCAGGTTTTTCCCCCCCGGATGATCGATGCCCACCTTGCCGCCGACGCTGGCGTCCACCTGGGCCAGGAGTGTGGTGGGCACCTGGATGAAGCGGATTCCCCGCAGGTACGTGGCGGCGACAAATCCTGCCACATCGCCGGCTACGCCGCCTCCCAGCGCGATCAATCCGCTAAGGCGTTCGGGCCGGAGGCGGACCATGCCGTCATACAGCCGGGCAACGGTATCCAAAGTCTTGGCTGGTTCTCCGGCGGGAAAAGTGAGAATTCCGGTGCGGTACCCTGCTTGTTCCAACGACCGGCGGATCCGGTCTCCATACAGAGGGGCCACCTGGCTGTCGGTGATAATGGGAACGGGAGATTGAAAACCCAAGGCCTTGGCCCGTTCACCAACCTGATCCAAGAGACCGGTGCCTACGGTGATCTGATAACCGCGTTCCCCCAGAGGGACGGGGATTTCATGAAAAGATTGTGGTTCGTTCATGGATATTGGGATGCTCCGATGCGTGGCCAACAGTATATCAATAGATGGTTAGGAGGGCTACCCAGCCGTTTTTTATAGAGAAGAATCCCGACTGCCTTGACATTGCACCTCTTTTCGATAAGCTGAAACCATCTTCGCGTGTACCTGATTGTACCCTCCCAGACCTTCCCTGATGGTGCCGCGGTCCGCGAAAGGGCACAGGTTTTTTCAAATCCAAACCGTTAAGGAGATTATTCCCATCATGTTCCGTACCCGAATCCTGTGGTATGTCCCGGTGCTTTTGGCGTTATCGATAACGGGGCCGCAAGCCGCCGAAGTCCAGCCCGCCGCCCCGGCGGCGCCCGCCAGTGGAGAAATAGTGGCCAAGGTGAATGGAATCAACATCATGGAAGATCAAATGGAAGAAGAAATCGAGATGCTGATCCAGAATCTCGGCCAGAACATTCCGCCCCAGCTCCTGCCCCAGATCAAACCCCAGATGTATAAGCAGGCATTGGACAGTTTGATTTCCAAAATGCTGCTCAAGAGCGTGGCGCAAGAAAAGAACATCACGATCAACCCGGATGACGTCGAAAAGCAATACGAAAAATTCAAAAAACAATTTCCTTCGGAAGAGCGGTATAAGGAAATCCTGGCGGCGCAAAATGTAACGGAGGAGGAAATCCGCAAACGGATTGCCGAAAGTCCGGATTTACTCTACTCCAAGGTGCTGAACACCCAGGCTCCCGAACCGGATGCTACCACGGAAGAGGAAGTCAAGAAGTACTATGACGACCATATTGAAAACATGAAACAGCAGGAATCCGTGACCGCCTCACATATACTGTTGCAGTTTGACGGGGATCCGGACGAGGCCGAGAAAGCCGCGCTGAAGACCAAGTTGGAAGGCATCCGGAAAGATATCGTGGACGGCAAGATCAGTTTTGAAGACGCCGCCAAGCAATTTTCCAATTGCCCCAGTTCCGCGCAAGGAGGCAATTTAGGCGAGTTTACCCGCGGCAAGATGGTTCCCGAATTCGAGAAGGTGGCCTTCGCGGCCAAGGTGGGTGAAATCAGCCCGGTTTTCGAAACCCAGTTCGGGTATCACATTGTCAAAGTAGCGGAACACCAAGAAGAAAAGACGTATCCCTACGATGAGATCAAAGACCGGATCCGCGAGTTCCTCGAGCAGCGGGAACAGGCGGAAACGCACAAAGCCTACATCGCCAAATTGCGGGAAACGGCCAAGATCGAAACCTTGATCACCGAAGAAGCCTGGAAAGCGAAATTCGCGCCGGCGCGATCCCCCGCCGCCCCGGGCGACATGCAAATCCAGGTGGATCCCAATTCCTTGAAACAATAGGGGTGTCCCATCCCGGCTTAGGCAACAGACTCGGGCAACCCGCCCGGGTCTGTTTTGCGTTTGGGAGGAACGATCATGCCGCCGCCCAGGATTTCATCGTCCCGGGATAGAACCAACGCCTGGCCAGGCGCCGCGCCGAACTGCGGTTCATCAAAGCGGAGTGTGACCGTCCCCTCGTCCAGGTTGAGGACATCGGCCGGAGCCGGGTGGTGGCGGGACCGCAACTGGCCTAAGACGCGATCGCCGGGGCGGGGAGGGTGTATCCAACGAGTGGCGGTGGCGGAGACGTCGCGAACCGCCAGGTCTTCACGGCGGCCGACGATCACCGCGTTGCGGGACGCGTCGATTTCACACACGTAATAGGGGCCCCCGCTAAGCCCGAGCCCTTGGCGCTGGCCGACTGTGTAATGCGTCACCCCCGGGTGCGTGCCCAGCACTTTCCCCGCCCGGTTGAGGATCGGGCCTTCGCGGGATTCGAGATGCTGGGCCAAAAACTCATTGTACGAGCGCCCCAGAGTGAAACAGATCTCCTGGCTTTCCGGCTTTTCGGCAGTGACCAGGCCCAGGTCGCGGGCGATGGCGCGAACCTCGTCCTTGGTTTTGTTACCCAAGGGGAAGAGGATGGATTTCAGCAATTCCGGACGGATGCCGTAAAGGAAATAACTTTGATCCTTTTCGCGGTAGACAGCCCGGTAGAGGCGGGGATTGCCATTTTCATCCACGGAAAGGCGGGCGTAATGGCCGGTGGCGGTCCATTCGCAATCCCATTGCCGGGCCAGGGTGAGGGCTTCCTCAAACCGGACGAAACTGTTGCACCGGACACAGGGATTGGGTGTCAAGCCGGCCTCGTAAGCGCGGATAAACGGCTCAATGACCCGGCGGTGAAACTCCGGTGCGGTGTTGATGGTGTAATGGGCGATCCCCAGGGAGGCGGCCACGCGTTTTGCGTCACGCACATCCCCGTACGAGCAGCAGCCGCCGCGCACGTCCTGGCCTGGTTCCACGTCGAGTTGTTTCATGGTGACACCCACGACTTGGAATCCTTGCTGGAGCAGCAGGGCGCCAGCCACACTGCTATCCACGCCGCCGCTCATCAAGAGTAACACACTGTTCTTCGGCATCGGCACTCACGAATGTTGGTTGTAAGAACCACCCGGCATTGGATGTCAGGCAGACGCGCGGCCGGGTGTGGAGAGAAGTATATCCCGGGAGATCAAAAGGAAACACCGCCGTATTGTCCAAATTGGACTGCCCTGGGTTGAATCCCCGGGCGGTTGCCGATGGCCCCTAGAAAGGGGCGCGGAAAGATTAAGGGGGGCTGCGTAATTCGAGAAGAAAGGGAATCGTTTCAGGTTCCCATCGCTGCTCAAAACACTCAAAGGCCTATTGAGAAAGCTTGCATCAGCGCCGATAGTCTCTTCAATCCTTGAACAATCCCATGGAAGGGCGGATACTATCTTTTTGTTTTATCCGGATTCCATATCGAAAATTGACAGGTTCTTCAGAATGAAAGTATTCGTCACCGGCGCGGCGGGATTCGCCGGCCAATCCGTAGTTCGTGAATTATTGGAGAAGAAGTATTCTGTGCGGGCGCTGATCCGCCAAACCTCCGCCCCAGAGGAATGGAAGTCCCAAGGCGTTGAGGTGGTCCAGGGCGATCTGACTCAACCGGAAAGCCTGAAAGGAAAATTGGATGGGTGCGGCGCGGTGATCAACCTGGCGGGCAGGTTGGTGGAACGCGGAGAACAGACGTTTCACCGGTTGTATTTTGAGGGCACAAGGAATCTTGTGGAGTCTGCTCTGAGCGCCGGTATCAAGCGGTTTGTCCACATGAGCGCATTGGGCGCGCGCCCCGCGGCAGCCAGCCGGTATCATTTGGCAAACTATATGGCCGAACAGATCATCACGGACGCACCGGTCATCCAGACGATATTCCGTCCTTCCGTCATTTTCGGCCCGGGCAGCCGGTTTTGCCGCCTGTTGGTCAAAATCGTCCACAACTACCCGGTGGTTCCCGTCATTACATCGCATCATGGTTGCGTCCAGCCGATTTACGTGAATGAAACCGCCCGCGCCGTGGTGGACAGCCTGGAACGGGCCGAGACTTTTTATCAGACCTACGAGCTCGGCGGCCCCACCATCTATTCCATGCGTGAATTGCTTAAGACCTTCGCGGACGCGTTCGGTAAAACTCCTTACTTTGTCACCATTCCGGTAGAACTGATGCCGCTGCCCGCGTATTTGATGGAGAAATATCTCCCCAATCCCCCCTTCACCCCCGATATTCTGAAACTTCTCCAAGAAAACCTGAGTTGCGATACCACCCGCATCCGGGAAACCTTCGGAATCCCTCAAAAACCCATGGAAGAATGCCTGCGCGAACACTTCGGCGCGGTTTTCCCGGCCCGGGCCGCCGCGTGAAGATTCAGTCATGTGAAGCCGATCGCCCAATCCGGTTGATCTCTATGATATTCCCTGATCCCGGTCCTCTCCAGAAGGGAGAGGCAACGAAAACGCGCGGGGCCAAGTTGGTCAAAATGGACGATTTTTAAGTTAAATATACATATAAATATTTGTTGATTCGCAACCATTTTATTTGATCGCGGGGAACAGGCGCATTTCGCCCTTTCAGGGCTTCCCTCACCCTACCCCTCTCCCAGAAGGATAGGGAATTTGGGAGTGGTTATCATCAATCATTTCGGGGAGATGCGAACCGGCGATCTGAAAAAAAGTACGTACTTGCCGGATGAACCTGGAAAAAAGCATGGATGAGGTTCTGAATTCGGATCATTGTTACCAGCGCCCAATCCAGTGCGAGGTTGCATTGCCACTTTCCCAATCTGATTTAAAATCCCCGATCATCTCCATTTCGATACCGGAGGGTTGAATTATGGCTACAGTGGAAGAAGGCAAGGCGGCGCCGGCCTTCACGTTGCCCGCGCATACCGGGGAAAAAGTTTCCTTGAAGGATTTCAAAGGCAAAAAGCAGGTGGTGCTGTATTTCTATCCCAAGGACGATACGCCCGGCTGCACCAAGGAAGCCTGCTCGTTCCGGGACAACCTGCCCCGGATTGAAAGCCGGGACGCTGTGGTTCTGGGCGTGAGCCGGGACAGTGTGGCCTCGCACGTGAAGTTCAAGGACAAGTATGACCTGCCTTTTTTGCTGCTCAGCGATGAGAGGGAGGAAGTCTGCAACAAATACGGGGTGATCCAGGAAAAGAACATGTGCGGCCGGAAGGTGATGGGCATCGTCCGCAGCACCTTCGTCATCGGCAAGGACGGCAAGATCAAGAAAATCTTCCGCAACGTGAAGGTGGACGGCCACACAGAGCAGGTGCTGGCGGCGCTGAGCGAGTGAGGACAGCTCAACTCATCTTATCCCGCAGGGCCTTCTGGAGGCTGTGGCAGAGTTCGGGGATATCCCGCAACGCCACACCGCAATAGGCGAGGCGGATGCCGTTGATCGCGTTCACTTCCAGGGGCACGGTTCCGACCTTGTATGCCTTGAGCAGATGGTCGCACACGTCGGAGGCTTGGACCTTCACGGCGGGATGGATGTTGACGAAGCAGAAAAATCCGCCCTGGAAGGGATCCGGAATCAGCAGCGCGGGCGAGAGTTCGTTCATCTCCTTTTTCATGAGGAGATACCGCTCTTTCAGCACGTTGTAGGCCTTTTGCCGCTCTTGCAGGACTCCATCCCGGTCCCGCAGGGCTTTGTGCACCACCGATTGCGCCACCAGCGAACAATTGGACACCGTGTTGCGCACGATGCCCCGGAACTTGTTCTCGATCTCTTTGAGTACATCGTCCTTGTCCGCCTTTTCGAACCACGCGTCCGGGCACAAGAGGGTGATGGCTCCGATGCGCGCGCCGTACCAGAGGAACTCCTTGCTGATGCCGTCCAGTTTGACCACCAGCAGGTTCGGGCGGGCTTCCAGCTGGTAGAAGAGCGAGCCTTTTTCGGCGTCGTCGTCGTAGACATAGCCTTCGTAGGCGTCATCAAGCATCAGCACCAGTTTCTTACCGGTTCCGCTTACCAGATCGTGAATCGCTTTGACGATCTCCACCGCGGCGGTTTTCGGCGGGCAATAGCCGGTGGGATTGTTGGGGAAGTTGAGCAGGGCGACGGCCCGGTCATGCTTTTCCCACACCCGCTTGATGGCGGCGGTGAAGCCCTCCAGGTTGAAATCCTGCCCCTGGAAGGACGGGAATTCTTCAATCCCCGTGAAGACGTTGCGCAAAAAGACGTTGTCATAATTTTCCCAGCGTTTGTCCGTCACGATGATGGGCATGCCCGGATCGACGAACATCCGGACGCAGAGGCTGATGCCGCCGGTAATGCCTGGGGAAACCATGGGCAGGGTGATCCGGGGGCGGAGATAATCCGCGCGGGCGCCGGATTTGAGCAGCAGCCATTCTTTCCAGGATTCCCGGAAGGCGGGAACACCCACTTCCGGCGCGTAGGGGAAGATTTCTTCCGTGCTCAAGTCCTGAAAATATTTTTTGACGGAAGGGATACAAAACGTGATCTTGGAATCGTCCCCTCCTTCAAAGATCTGTTTGGCGCGGCCCTGGGCCGAACCGATAGTGGCGTTGATTTTCGCTTCGGTTTTGGAACGGCCGGTCCAGTAAAAAATACCAGTGGGATTGAAGATTTGCTTGCCGTATTCGGATAGAAAATCAAGCACGCCGGCTTTTTGTAACGCAGGAAACTCCATGATTGCGCCTCCGGGAGGGTAGATAGAACGTATTCTCTCTGGAGGAAGGAGATCGTCAAGTTCCAGGCCAATTTCGAAAAAAAGTTTCCCACAACAATATCTAGGGTTGGTTTGTGCCCAGGGTTGAAACCCTGGGCTGGCGGCCCCTTGAAAGGGGCGCTGGGGGGAGGAGTCTCCCGGAGGGAGAGGGAGTAAAAGGCTTTCGAGGGGAGAGGGGTGGAAATCTCCGGGGGGAAGGATAGGGATAGCGATCCACTTTACGATCATTCCGAATAAATCAATGAGAACATTCCGCATTGGGAGCAACCGTTCCCAATCCCTTGCCGATATCCGGGAACGTCCACTTGTTACGCCCGGATCAGCTTAGGATAATGGCAGGAAAACAAATCATTTCATGGATCGTGAGGATGGGTATGAATTACGCGCAACGCACTCAGGCGGTATTGCGGAAGATGGAGCAGGAAAACGCCGATTGGTTTTTTGTGACGAATCCGTTCAATGTCCGGTATCTCTCTGGATTCACCGGCAGCCACGGGGTGTTGTTGATCCACCCGGAGCGGCGCTTCATTCTCACGGACGGGCGCTATAGCGAGCAGGTCCAGCGGGAAGTGACCGAGTACGAGGCGGTGATCCAGGGGAACCGCCAGGAGATCGAAGCTATTCGTGACACGGTGGGGGATCTTTCTTCGGATCGCGTGTGGATTGAATCCGAAAACTGCACCGTCGCCCGCCTGGAAGAGTTGCAAACCACAGTGCCCGCCCGGGCTTATGTGGGGCAGAAGAACGTGGTGGAAGCCTTGCGGGCTGTCAAGGAGGAAGCGGAGATCGAAGCCATTCGGCAGGCCTTGCGGGTGGCCGAGCAGGCGTTCGAGAAGGCCCTGGGATTTATCCGGGAAGGGATCACCGAGCGTGAACTGGCCCATTTTCTGGAAGACGAAATGTGGAAAGGCGGCGCGGCCAAGGAGTCATTCGATTCGCTCATCCTCTTCGGCCCGAATTCATCGTTATGTCACGGGAAACCTTCGGACCGGCGGCTGAAACGGGGCGAGGTGGTGCTCATGGATTTCGGCTGCGTGATCGACGGCTACTGCTCCGACATCACCCGCACCGTATTCCTCGGCGATCCGGGGGATTCATTTAAATCCCTTTACCAATGTGTTTACCAAGCCAACGCGCGCGCGGCAGAGGCCATCCGGCCAGGGATCACCGGCGTGCAGGGTGACGAAATCGCGCGGGACGTCATCCGCCAGGCCGGGCACGCCGACCTGTTCGTTCACGGATTGGGGCACGGAGTGGGGTTGGAGATTCACGAAGCACCCCGTCTCTCTCCACTGTATGACAAAGAGATTCAGGCGGGGAACGTTGTGACCATCGAGCCAGGAGTGTACATCCCCGGATCGGGGGGGATCCGCATCGAGGACATGGCCGTGGTGCGCGAGGACGGCTGCGAGGTGTTGAATCAAACAAGTAAGGAAATGATTGTGCTATGAGATTGCGTTGGAAGGGGAAGCAAGCACTATACAGATTCGCACCGGGTTGAATTGTGCCCAGAGGTCGTCCAGGGTTGATTTGCCCAGGGTTGAAACCCTGGGCTGCTGTATGGCGGCCCCTTGAAAGGGGCGCTG
>ERZ795045.1063-NODE-1063-length-32188-cov-5.992811_pt1 | contig 32188 bp, 23 predicted proteins | sample MGYA00375129_ERZ795045 | MGnify/ENA primary metagenome ERZ795045 (study PRJEB30174, sample SAMN05720166) | activated sludge metagenome | isolation source: anaerobic digester from wastewater treatment plant | place: Japan | collected 2015-05-15 ...
CCAGCACGCTGTCCAGGCACTCCGGGAGGAAGCGGGCACGGTTGTAGGCTGGGATAACAACTGAGAAATGTGGCATAGTTCTCGCTCACGATTGGATACGGGTACAGCCTGCTAGAGATGGACGATGAAGAAACGATGGTAGGGATTCTCCCAGACACGGTAGGTATGCACCGGTTTCCCAATCACACGGGTGAACACCTCTGTCACCTGGGCCAGGCCGATCTCACCACAGCCGATCTCCCAGTAGTGCTCAGGATCCGTACAGGTAGGCCGCCTATGCACTGGCCGAGGCAAGTCCCTCAGGATGGAAAACAGGTGATGGCTGGATGTTGATAGACTTGCGCGAATGTATCGTTCCCGATCTGGAAGCGAGATGACCAAGCCCGAGGATGCCACGCGCCGGAGCTCGCGCAGTGCGTTCGGTAGCTCAGAGAACGGCAAGTGCTCGAGCACTTGGCAACATAGGCAGACATCAACGGCGTTGGTCCGTAGGGGGAGGGCACGAACGCTACCCGTGATGGATGGCTGGAGACGGGCGTCTACATCGAGAGTGACCACCTCAACTCCCTCTCGCCGCAATGTGCCGCAGACGAAGCCGGAGCCGATACCCACCTCCAACACTCTGGACGGCCGGAAGTTCAACACTTCGTTGACTTGGTGCCAATAACTGGCCAGGCGCTGCTTTGAATTGTACCGGTGCCGATAATGGTCGGGATCGGTTTGAGGTCGATCCAGCGATTGGCGAACCGCGCAGTGCTCCTGAACGCGTGTATTTGAAAGTGGATGGTGCATCTATGTAGTTCCAGACCGTTTGGCTCTCCAGAAAATGAGCGCCATGTAAGGCAGATACCGCCGCAAGGCGCTCATTCCGCCTGGCAAGAGCACCCACATGACCAGGTACAAGACCACGCCCGCCAGACAGCACGTGGGAACTGCCGCGATATCCGGCCATGCGGCCAAGCATGAATAACCTCGATAGAGAACCAAGCCCATCAGCAGGCTGGCAACGGCCGGGCGCCATATACCAAGGAAGAAGTCGCCCGGCTTGACCGGCGTGTTCCGGAAGCAATACCAGAAAGAAGGGTAAAGGAGAAGATAGTTGACAATGGCGTAGGCGATCGCGACACCAGCCGCGCCCCAGCGCACTCCAATGAGAAAGGCTAGCGACGTCGCGGCCGCATTGAAGGCGCCCCAGCGGAAATAGCGTGCTCCCTGGCCGCTGGAAACGAGGACCGCGCCCCACGTGCTCGCGGCAGGCTGGATGAACGCGGTGATTGCCAGCAATCGAAAGAGCGGCGATGCGGCGTCCCACTTGCTCCCCAGGACCAACTGGATCAGACCCTCCGAGCACACGAATAGAAGCGTGACCAGCGGCATGGATAGGAAGGCGATAATGGAGAGCATCTCCAGATAATAGGCACGGTAGCGCTCTGGGGAGGAGACCAGTCGGCTGAGCGCTGGCAGTGCCACCGTGAACGTCTGCGCCAGCACGCTGTCCAGGCATTCCGGGAGGAAGCGGGCACGGTTGTAGGCCGGTATGATGATGGAGAAGTAGGGCATGGCTATGTGAGCGAGGCCTTTCTGACCGAGTCGTTACTGCAGACGGCTGACGCCGCGCCACTGCGGAGGGTCCACTCCTGGTCTATCAACAGGGCACCCGTGTGGCGGGATGGAAGGCGACCGGTGCCGAAGAAGTCCCCCGCTTCCACATCAAGAGTACCTGCATCCTGCACCCAATCTGCAAGGCAGCCGTTGATCTCAGCATAAGCATTGATCGCGTAGCGACCGGGCTGCAGTGGCAGGCGCGGAATCCGGCACCGTACCTCTCCCACACGTGGTGGCTGCGCCCAGGAGAAGCCAGCTACATCCGCTCTGAGGTTGGAGATGCGCTCACCAAGGGGACCTTTCAATGAGAAAGCTATGACAAGGGAGCCGCGAACAGCATCCCCATGGGCCCTATAGCTGGCAGCAATGCAGATGTCCTGCCCGGAAGCGACGGTATGCGCCCGGTTGCCGTTGGCGTCCTCGACCCAGGCGGCGGTGAACCGGATGCGCCCATCACCACTGCGATCAAGCCGTTGATCCAGGGCGATGACTGTCAACTCGCTCCGCAGGTCGGTGTAATGGCGAATGGCTTCATCTGTCGATGCATCCAGTGTCACATGGCCGGCGTCCAAGACCAGGCCGCGCGAGCATAAGGCAGAAACTGCTGCCATGTTGTGGCTCACAAACAGCACCGTCCTTCCCCCCCGGGCTACGTCGCCCATCTTCCCCAGGCACTTCTTCTGGAAGGCGGCGTCTCCGACGGCGAGCACCTCGTCCACGATGAGGATCTCGGGGTCGAGGTGCGCCGCGACGGCGAACGCCAGGCGCACATACATCCCACTGGAGTAGCGCTTCACCGGAGTATCGATGTAGCGCTCTACCTCGGCAAAGGCGATGATCTCATCGAGCTTGCGCTCGATTTCGCGCTTCGTCATCCCCAGGATGGCGCCGTTAAGGAAGATGTTCTCGCGCCCGGTCAGCTCCGGGTGGAAGCCGGTGCCGACTTCCAGGAGGCTGGCGATGCGCCCCTTGACCTTGATCTGCCCCGTGGTGGGGGCGGTGACCTGCGAAAGGATCTTCAGCAGGGTGCTCTTGCCGGCACCGTTGCGCCCGATAATGCCAAGAACCTCGCCCTGCTTCACCTCGAAGCTGACGTCGCGCAGCGCCCACACAGTTTCACCGTCGCGGTTGCCGTGGTCCTTCTGCCCGATCTTGAGGAAGGGGTCGGGCCGGCCGCGCACGCGTGCCCACCAACGAGTCAGGTCCTCGTGGAGAGTGCCGCCGCCGATGAGGCCTAGGCGGTAAGCTTTCGAGACATTTTCGACAGAGATGACGGTCGACATAGTTGATAGCTGATTGCAGGTAGTTGGCGGTGTCTACGAGTCACGAGCCACCCGCTACACGGTATCCATAAACGTGCGCTCCACGCGCGTAAAGAGGAGCAGGCCCACGAACAGCAGAAGGGCCATGAATCCAAAGCTATAGAAGAGGTGGCCCATGCTGACAGTCCCGGTGCCCAGATAGGCAAAGCGGAAGCTCTCGATCACCGGGGCCATCGGATTGGCTCCGATCAGGATGCGGTAGCGATCCGGGATGGCGGAGAGAGGGTAGATCACCGGCGTGGCATACATCAGGAGCTGCACTCCAAACGCCACGAGAAAGCGCAAGTCGCGATAGCGCGTGGTGAGCGCGGAGACGATGATTCCAAAGCCGAGGCCGAGGCCGGCCATGATCAGGAGCAGTATCGGAGTGAGCAGCACCCAGGCATTGGGGCGCACTGGAGCGCCGCGCACGGCGAAGAGGAGCAGTAGCGCCAGGAAGATGCCGAACTGGATGGCGAACGAAATCAGCTTCGAGAGTAGTACCGAGATCGGCATCACCAACCGCGGGAAGTACACCTTGCCAAAAATGCCGGCGTTTGCTATAAAGGTATCGGATGTGGTGGTGGCGCAAGCGGCGAAATAGCTCCAGATGACCGTGCCAGCCATATAGAAGAGGAACTGCGGCAGGCCGTCGGTGGGCAGTTGGGCAACGCGGCCAAAGATCACTGTGAAGGTGAGCGTGGTCAGCAGCGGCTGGATAATGTGCCAGAGTGGCCCCAGGATCGTCTGCTTATACTGGGCAACGAAGTCGCGCCATACAAAGAGCATGACCAGATCGCGGTAGCGCCAGAGCTGGTCGAGCCGCAGATCCAGCCACCCGCGTTGGGGCCGGATGATGAGCGTCCACTGCTCATCACGCGTCTGGTGGGATGGGAGTTCTTCCCTCTCCCGTGCTTTCATTATCGTTCCGCTCAAATCGTCCTCCACCCACTTGCGAGCGCGCTGCCCTTCAACCCGTTGAAAGCGGTCGGTGCTCCATGGCTTTGATTCGACGACAGCTGGCCTGCCTCTCTCGCCGCTGCCATCGTGAGGGCGCACAGGAACCACCACGGCTCCATAGTGCGAATGGTCGCAAACGAGGTCGCCGCCCATCCTTGCACCAGCAACGCGACAAGCGCGCCGAGAGCGCCAATGGCCAGAACCCCGGGGAAGGTGCCGGCGAGGGCACGACTTGCCTGGGATAGCGTCTTCCAGAGACGTGCCAGGAGCCACAAGAAGAGCCCAAAGCCGATGATGCCGACTTCTACCAACGTCAACAGATACTGGTTATCCACCGTGAAGGGAATACTCCCGATCCCGTTCCCCTGCACCGGGTGCTTGACAAACCATCCGTTCCACCGATACCGCCAGGCATAGAGACGCGCCGTCAGCGAGTTTCCGCCGGGGTTGTCTGTTCGTGCGACCCGGATCTGATGGAGAGTATTGCTGAAGCGCTCGTTCACGGACTCCGGCAACAGGATGGGGGATGCAAGCCAGACGAGGAGCCCGAGAAGGATCAGCCCACGGTATTGTTTTCCCGCCAGGAAGAGGGCGGTTGCGGCGAGCATCACGTAGCCCTCGCGCGAGTGCGTGTAGAGCACGGCCGCCAGGATGGCGAGGGCGAGCATCCCCAGACCGATGCGCCAGGCACGGGCTCGGCTCGAGAGAGCGAGCGCGGTGGCAAGCGCGAGGCCCTGCATCAAATAGCCCACCAGCGTGTTATAGTTCTCACCGGCCGGGCCGCTGGCGCGGGCGAATGCGAGGCCGGCCTCCTGCCATGCCGTCATGCCCCAGTAGATGCTGAGCAGGCCAGTAAGTGCCCCGGCCACGATGAAGACCATGGTCATACGCCGGATGTCAACAAAACTGTGTACGTTGTTATACACCAGGAAGAAGATCAGATAGTACTGCGTGTACTTCGCGAAGCGGAAGAGCGCGTCCGAGCCGTGAGGCACTGTTCCGGTCGCCGTTCCCAGCAGGGTCACCGCCAGACCCCAGAGGGTGATGGCGACCATGGGCGCCGTGAGCGGCGTGCGGAAAACGGGGCGTTCCCGATGGACGAGTATCCGCAGGAGCCAGCTCAGGATGAGCACCGGGAAGAGGAGATCCTCCAGGCGCAAGTTCTCCATGGTGGTGCCAGCAAAGAGCGAGAACTCCGGCGAGAGCCCGGCGAGGAGGATGAAGAGGCCCAGGCCAATACGGAGGTCCCACAGCACCAACCCAACGCCGATGAGCCCACCGAACGCCATGGCGAGAGGCCGCGCGACACCCGCTAACACATAGAGCGCGCCGAGCGCCAGCAGCATGAGGCCGGCGAGCAAGAGCAACGCCTGGCGATGTACGCGCGGCACCGTCGGCAACCCGGCCTCGCTCAATGCTATCGATGGCGGGATGGTGGTCATCCAGTTACGCGAAATCAACGGCGGTCGATGGCGCCCAGCAGCCAGAGGGCGGAGGCGACCGAGGTCGCCGTACCGAGGATGCCGCGCCAGGTGTAGGCCTGAGGCTTTGTCGGGATATAGAGAATGTCGCCGGCAGCAAAACGGAAGTCGCGGTCCGGACCGCCGTTCTGCGTTGCATCCTTGATATCCAAGGGGATGACCTGCGCCTGTTCGTTGGCAATGCGGACCACACCAGCGCGGTCAAGGCGCGCACGCGCGTCGGGCCCGCCTGCCTGGAAGAGCACGTCAATCAGCTTCGCATCACGGCGGATAGTCAGCGGCCCCGGCTTGCCCACCGCGCCAAGAGCGTAGACGCGGATGCCAGCGGGCACAACAAGAACATCGCCGTTCTCAAGCGCCTGGAGCCCATCAAGTTTGCCCTGCTTCAGGATGGCGTTGAGGTCGATGGGGATCTCTTTCCCAGCGCGCTTGAGGATGGCGCCCTCCAGATCTGCGTCAGGGGTGCATCCGCCCCCAAGTGCGATTGCATCGAGGATCGTGGCGCCCTCGTCAAACTCGTAAGAGCCAGGTTTCTGAAACTCCCCAAGGAGGCACACCTCCTGACGGGCCCTCTCCGGCACCAGGATGATATCGCCCTGCTGCAGTGCCAGGTCGCCTGACAGATCACCTTTGCGAAAGACCGCGTCCAAGTCGATGGTGACCGTCAATTCGGCGCGGGTCAGCTTGGCGCGCTTCAGATCCGCCCTCTCTCCCGCGCCACCGCTGGCGCTCATAGCGTCACTCAGACGAGCGCCTAGGGGGAGCCGGTGCGTGCCGGGACGCTGGACCTGCCCGATAACGATAACGGTCACGCTGGTTGATTCCGGGTCTTGGGCCGGCACAAACAGGACGTCGCCTGGGTTCAACGGGATGTTATGGGTGATATCGCCGCCGGCGAGGAGCTTCTCCAGATCTAGAGGTAGCTTGCCGCGCTCCTCCCCGGAAAGCGTCGCACGCGAGGCGGCCGCGTTCGGAGCGAGGCCGCCGGCGAGCGCCACCGCGTCCACGACTCGCACCCCAGGGGCCAGCTCATATGCCCCTGGCTTTGCGACGGCGCCGAGCACGTAGACACGCTTGGCCGCGCCGGCCGCCAGCAAGGTCTGGGGCGCTAGCGCCTTCACGTTAACAGAAACGCGGGGCGCCTTGAGGTGCTTGCCCAGTTCCGCCGTAAGCCGCTGCGTGATTTCGCGGACCGTCATCCCCTTCACGGAAAGGATGCCGGCCATCGGGTAGGAGATGTTTCCCAAGGGATCGACGACAAAATCGTGCCCCTTGTCACCCTCGTTCCAGAGGTGGATCTCGAGCGTATCGCCCGGCTGAACACGGTAATCATCGCCTGTGGCCCGGGTCTCTGGCGCTGCCAGTGCGGCTCCCGCCAGGACTACGATGGCGAGCGCAGTGAGCGAAAACAAGGATGCTTGGCGCAGTATGCGCGCACGGCGCTCCGAGATCAGCGATAGGAAATCCGCACTCCTCATCAGGCTTCCTCATCCGGTCCTTTGGATTGCGACTGGTTGCGGCCATGATCGAGAGCTGTCAAGGGCATCGCTGGACGACGCTGTTGCGCGTCGCCCTCGTTATGGTCGCCATAGTAATAGTAGCGGTAGTAGTGGTAGTAATAGTAGCCACTCGCGCCACTCTTCACCTTATTGAAGACTGCGCCCGCGATCTTCCCACGCGCCTGCTCGACCATGCGGCGGATTTCGGCGATCGCGCGGGATGTCACCCGGCCCTGCTCGATCACGAGGATCATGGCATCCATTCGAGGCGATAGGACCACCGCATCGGTGACTACGAGTGCCGGAGGCGTGTCGAAGATGACGATCTCTGCAATCTCCTTCATCTCCTCGATCAGTTGGCGCATCCGCTTGGACTCGAGGAGTTCGGCCGGGTTGGGTGGCACCGGTCCGCTCGGGATGATATAGAGGTTGGCAACATCGGTCGCCTGGATTGCCTCGCGCAATGGCGTTTCGCCGGTCAGGACGGTGGTGAGCCCCGGTGTGCGCGGAATCCCAAAAATACGATGCAGGGTCGGCCGGCGCAGATCAGCGTCGACGAGAAGGGTATTCACTCCGGCCTGGGCGAGAACGATGGCGAGATTGGTGGCGGTGAAGCTCTTGCCCTCGCCGACGCCGGCACTCGTGACCATCATCGTATGGAGGGGGCTATCGAGATGCGCGAACTTGAGGTTCGAGCGAATCGTTCGGAAGCTCTCGGTGACCGGCGAGCGTGGAGATCGGGCGGCGATCTTTGCGGTTCGCGCTGTGTCGCGCGTCGCCGGGATGAAACCGAGAGAGGAGATTCCCGTGCGCATCAGGAGTTGATCGGGGTCGCGCACGCCGGTATCGGCCAGCTCTTGCAGCAGTGCGAGCGAGAGGCCGGCCACCAGGCCGAGAAGTGCGGCAATGGCCAGTGTCCGGCGCGGGGTCGGGTGGACCGGCTGCTCAGGCACTTGTGCGATGTCTACTCTGCGGGCCGTGCCTTGTTGCTGCGCCTCATTCAGGCGCACCTGCTGGAGCTGTTCCAGAATCTGTCCATAGGTGCGCTCAGCAATTTCCTTGGCGCGTTCCAGGGCCACCAACTCCATAAATGCCTTGGGATCCTTACCTGGCGTTGACGGGGCCTTCTTTGCCTCCGCCTTGGCAAGCGCCTCGGCCCGGGCGCGCTGCACCTCTACCTGGATCTCTCCCTCGCGTACCCGCTCCACCAACGCGGCATAGAGCGGGTTGGGCTCCTCCACCTCGGCGACCTTTGCCTGCGCGGCACGCTCCTGGACCAGGCCTCGCAGTCGCTCGAGCTCATCCTTGATCGCCAGAACACGCGGATGAGTATCAGCATAGCGTGATTGCGCGCGCGCCAGTTCGACCTCGGCTTCGACCAGGGCCTGACGCAGTCCCTCGAGAACGGGATCCTCAACCGGGCGGCGGACGCGGTGCGTGGGGGGAACCGACTTCAGGAGGCGACGCAGCCCATCGAGCTCTGCCTCGGCGGCCAGGACAGCCATCTGCATCTCGACGAGGGAAACGCCAGACCCGCTCGTCGGGGCGGTGGTAGTGGCTACCTGAGAAGCGCTATCTGGGATGTTGTGGCGCGCTTTGAAGCGGCGGATCTGCGCTTCGATCCGCTGCATGTCCTGCTTCACCACCTCCATCTGGGTTTCCAGGAACTGCTTGGCACTCGTGGTCTCGGCGCGAGCCAGGGCCGTGTTCTGGTGGATATAGGCGTCCTGCACCACGTTGGCGATCAAAGCGGCACGCTCTGGATCGGTGTGCTCGACGCTGATAGCGAGAATATCTGGCTCCTCGATGGTCACGGAAAGCGCATGGCGGATCTCCTCCGGCGTGAGAGGGGGGACCGCCTTCTTGCCGGCCATCTCGCACGCTGTGCGCGCGGTGAGTGAAGAGCGGATGTATTTCACCTGCGTGCTCAGCGATACTTGAGGCGCTCCGCTGCGTTGTTCGCTCAGCAGGATAGGCTGCACGGTCTGGACCACCTGCACCTTGGCGGTGGCGCGGTAGATCCGCGGCTGCGAGTAAACGTAAACTGCCGCCGAGAGGAAGACTCCCAGGAAGCAAAGCAGAATGCTCCACCGCCGATTGACCAGGATCCGTACGTACTCGTGCAGAGCGGCGCTGGGATCCTGCCACGCGGCTGGCTGCGGCCCGCTTCCTGGACCTCCTGGAACGGTGGAGGAATGGCCATTCCCTTGAGCTGGAGTGTTATCTAGATCCAAAATGGAATCCTCAATGTTCGGGTGGTGTGCCCGAGGTTACCGGGCAGAGCCGCAACTCCTCGCGATCAAGGCGCCGAGGAGTACTGAGACGGCGATGATACAGAAAGACCAGAAGAGCGGGGCGAGCTGGCGCATCAAGCGGCGCCGCAGAGAGCGTGACCGGGACGCTCGGCGCGAACGACGGCGCACCAGGGCCGAGTGAACCCCCGCCGGCATTCCGTGTGCTCCGTGCGGGGCCGCCCGGTGCTCGGCCATTGCCGCCGCGTAGTGGCGACACATTGGCCAGCCCCCTGCTGGCTCCAAGCAGCTCTCCATCTGCACCTCACGCGTCACGCTCGAATAGGCGTGGGAGCGACCTCGCCGCGCATAGCAGACGTTGTGTCGCGTTGCGTAGGGGCGTGGCTTCTCGCCTGGGTCACGATGACCGAGATAAGGACAGCAGGCAACGGTCGGTGCAGGCGTTGCACACTGGGTTTCACCGGAGGGAGTCATGCGCACCACCCTTCGCCGGGTCTATTTGCCCGGCACTGCGGTCACGGCGCACTCGTGCTCGAATCTGCTCGCCGGTTCGAAATCGATCACGGCGATCACCACGCAGAAGCAGCCCTTATTCTGGAAGAGAGCGATGAAACTGATACCGAGAGAAGGTCCTTCTTCGAAGCAGGCGCTGCCCTTTTCCTCACCACCGTGCTTCGCACGAGGCGGGAATAGCTCCAGGCATGAATGCACCTGTGACTCTGGATAGCAACTCTCACACGTGGCGTGGATAACCGAGAGATGATATGCTCGAACGCCGAAGAGAGGATGCCCCAGTTCTACACTGGACGTATGGCTGGCCAAGGATAGGGGTCGGTGGCAAGGGAAACTTTGACTTTGCCCCGACGGCGGGTGAAGCTCCGTGCTCAGGCCAATAGGCCGCCGTCCAGCTATCGATAGTGGCGCCCCTGTTGTCCATCAAGGGGCGTGCCTCACGACCCAAAGTATAGCACTCAGGTGTGGTTGTGTCAAGCGTTTAAGCATGAAAGCGGGGCCCAGTGTGGGCCAACTTGCTCTCTGCGTGCGCAAGGGGATTGGCCCCTGAAGGTTGAACTCACCTTCTGAGCGCTAAGCGGGAGAGGGCCGGCCCTCATCCAGCCTGCCCCGTTGCCGAAAGGACGCAAGGGACTATGGTAATGACCAAACTAAGAGCAACGATGGATGCCCGGGTGCGCCTGGCGCGCGCGAGCGCCTTGCAGGTGGCTCTGGTCGCTCTATACACGCTCTTTACAGCCGGTGCAAGCGCGCAGGACTCGTGGGATGCCCGCCGGGCGAAGCTGGGCAGCAAGGAAGAACCCTACCGGATCCTGGTCGACAAGGTGCTCATGGCGAGCAATGACTGGGTGATGACGCCGGAGCACGTGGCCGAGATCAAGGCGGCCGGGTTCAACGTGGTCGTGCCGCGCACCGGCGCGGATGAGAACGAACGCGTGGAGCGCGTGGCGCGTATGGCGATGGAGCAGGGCCTCTTCTATATGCCCTGGATTCGTGGCACGCGCGTCGAGACCGGCGACCTGAAGCTGCGGGCCACGGATGAGCTCGGGCGCACCGGGTCGCTTGCCAGCCCCAACGCTGACGCGCTCTGGAACTACTGGCGCGACCGCATTCTCTTCTACGCCCGGCTCTCTCGCGAGGTGCCCTCGGTCCTGGGCGTCTTTCTCGATTTTGAGAACTACGACCGGGTGAAGATCGGCGGCGGGATGTGCTACACGCTCTCGTATGACGAGCCGATCCTGCGCCAGTTTGCTCAGGCCCGCGGGCTGAGCCTGCCGGACCCGCTTCCCGCCAACCGCGCGGAGTGGCTCGAAAAGCAGGGGCTCTCCAAGGCGTTCGAGGAGTTCCAGGTGGGCTGGTGGCGCGAGCGCGCCCGCAAGCTGCGCCAAGAGGTGGATGCCCTCAACCCGCGCTTCCAGTTCGTCGTCTATCCAGCCACCCACTCCCTCTTCATCCGGGAAGTTGTCTGGCGCGAGTGGCACACTAAGCAGGCCCCACTGATCATGGCCGAGGTCGATACCTACTGGCGGCACGAGTATGACCTGGCGGATGCCCTGGAACGCCTGCGCCAGATCATGATCAAGGCCCGCGAAGCGCTCGACCAGGTCGACCCGGCGATCCGCTATATGGCCGGTCTCGACCCGATCGTGAGTGGTGCCAACCCCGAGTTTGAGGGCAAGAGTGCTGTGCTCGGCGCGGAGTTCGGCCACGGCTATTGGGTCTTCTATGAGGGCCCGGACTACCACAAGGACCATCCCGAATACTTCCGCTGGTTCAAGCGCGCGAACGACCACATTGCCCGGCGTGACTACTCGCTCTGGCGGCAGCCGGCTGAAACCCCGAACCCGTTCGACGCGGCGGTCGAGGGTAAGGCTCGGGCCGTCGCAGGCGCGAAGCTCGTTCCGTTCAACGCGACGGATCCGGTTCCCCAGGATGCGCTCGAGCGCGGCTTCATCCACCGCACCGAGGCGACTTACCAGGTGCTCCTGAAGCAGGGCGAGCGCCTGCGCGGCGAGCTGGTTGCGCTCCAACTGGCGCACATCCGCCACCCCAGCGTGATGGCCGTCGTCTCCCCTTCAGGGAAGCTGCTCACTACGGTGCGCGCGGAGGTTGGCAAGCCGGTTCCCATCGATCTCGTCGCCCCGGAGGAGGGCGTTTACGGGATCGCCGTGAGCAGCGGGCGTGCGCGAGGGCAGCTTAAGCTGCAAAACCGCTATGTTTCGCTGACCGGCAAAAAACTGTGGCTTGTGCATAGCCAGCCGGCCGCCTACCTCGCCCCCGAGGCGGACGCCGAGCGCTTCGCGTTGACCATCAGTAGCGATGCGCCCGCCGAACACGTCCAGGTGACGTTCCGGTCTCCCGATGGTGCCGTGCTCGTCGATAAGAACACGCGCGAGGAGCCCGCGATGCGGGTGCGCGGCGAGGTGAAGCCGGCGCGCGGCGCCTGGAAGCTGGACCTGGCGAACGCGGTTGAGGATATCCACATCGAGTTTGGCGAGGGCTGCCAGCCTCGCCTGGCGACGCACCCTGGGCGCCTGCTCGTCGCGGCCCCGTAGCCAGGCCGGGCACGCCAGAAACCGCCCGTGTGCAATTTGGGAGGAAACCAGTGCGCTATCACGACTACCCGAAGCAGCTCGAGGAGCAGTACATCGCGCGGATGCGCGAGACGTATGCCCGGCGCGTGCAGCGCCTCGCGGCGATCCGCTCGCCAGAAGATGCCCGCCGCTACATCGCGGAGGTACGGCAGGCGATTGCCAACGCCTTCGGCCCGCTCCCAGAGCGCACTCCGCTAAACGCGCGCGTGTGGCGGGTGTCCGAGCAGGAAGGCTTCCGAATCGAGCACCTCACCTTCGAGAGCCGGCCCGGCTTCCTGGTCTCGGCCAACCTCTACCTGCCATCCGCGGCGGCGGGACCCGCGCCTGGAGTGATTATTACGTGCGGGCATAGCCACAACGGCAAGGCATACGAGCGGTATGCCGGGGCGTGCGTCCGCCTGGCCCGCGAGGGGTATGCCGCCCTGATTTACGACCCGGTGAACCAGGGCGAGCGCGAGCTGTATAGCCTGCTCGATACGGGCGGGCGGCTCTCGCGCAACAACAACTGCGACGGGCACAACATTATCGGACGGCAGCTTCAGGCGTGTGGCGACTGGTTCGGCGCCTGGCGGCTGTGGGATGGGATCCGCGCCCTGGACTATCTGGCATCGCGCCCGGAGGTGAACCCCGACCAACTCGCGGTCACCGGGCAATCGGGTGGGGGCACGCTGAGCGCCTACCTTTGGGCGATGGAGCCGCGGTTCAAGGCCGTCGCATCCTCCTGCTGGTGCACCAGCTATCTGAGAGACCTCGAGAACGCCATGCCGGCCGACGAGGAGCAGTATCCTCCCGGCCTCCTCGCCGCCGGCTTCGACAAGATCGAGTTCTTCATCGCCCGCGCGGGCGAACCCGCGCTCTTGTTGGGCCAGGAGCAGGACTTCTTCGACGACCGCGGCCTGCGCGCTGGCTACGAGGAGCTGCGCCGGATCCACGAGATCCTGGGCGGCGAACCCGACACCTGCGGGCTCTCCATGGACGTGCAGGAGCACGCCTTCAGCGAAGCCAACCAAGTCGCGATGGTGACCTTCTTCAACCGCGTCTTCGGGAAGCCGGCACCCGCGCCCCAGCGCCCGCTGCCCCGCCTCGAGGAGGAGGATCTGAAGGTTACCCCCGAGGGCGACGTCTGCCGCGCCGGAAGCCGTCCGATGTACGAGCTCGTGGCCGAACAGGCACGCCGCGTCGCTGCCGCCCGCGAGCCCGTTTCGCCCGAGGCGCTGCCCGAAAGAATCGCGTGCGCCCTGAAGGTGCGCGTGCCGGACGCGGTGCCCCACCACCGCCGCCTCTTCCAGACGCGATCGAAATCCGCTGCCACCGGCCATCAGGTGTTCCGATTCGTGGTGGAGAGTGACCCCGGCATCTGCTGCGTGTTGCGCCACGTCTGCCGCGAAGGCTCGCCTTTCCGGCTCAATCCGGCGGCAAGCGCCGTCCTCTACCTCCCGAACTTCGACAGCCAGCAGGAGCTGGAGCGTGGCGGCGCGCTGGCCAGCCTGGATGACTTCTGGATGCTCGACGTCCGGGGCCTGGGCGAGGGACTGTATGATTTGAAAGACCTCTACCGGCTGTATGGCCATGATTACATGGCTGCCGGGCATGCCGTCCTCTACGGCGAGACGTTGCTGGGCGCGCGCGTGCGCGATGTCCTGGCCGCCGTCCGCCTGCTCCGCGCCGAGGGCGCAAAGGAGGTCCACTTGATTGGGCGGAAGCAGGGCGCGGTGCTGGCGGTCCTGGCCGGCGTCCTCGATCCGGAGATCGCGACAGTGGCAAGCCGCGAGGCCCCGGAGAGCTTCCTCGCGCTGGCCACGGCGCCATTCACCTTCTGGCCGGCCGTCAACTTCCCGCGGGGAGTGCTGTCGGCGTTCGACCTGCCGGAGGCGCGCCAGGTGCTGGGCTCGCGCCTGGTGGAGAGCACCTTCTCCTCGCCGGTGGAGTTTGCCGACCCTGCGAATGACACGCCTGAAGCCCAGGGTGCCTGATGTCACCGGAGCCGCATGGGGATGGGAGAGAGGCGAACGCGATGAGTAGAGCGGATCTCGGGCAGGCGCCCGCGGCCGGCCTGCGCGCTGGCACCGCGTGGTGCGACCTGACCACCGATCGAAAGGGCGCGCGGGTTCGCGACCCGCTGCTCGCCAAAGTGCTGGTCCTGGACGACGGCCACACCCAGGTGGGGATCGTCGCGATGGACACAACCGCGATTGGCGGGCGGGCGATCAGTCGGGGGGCGCTGCCCGATGTTGGAGAAGGCTTCCTGCCCGCGTTGCGTGCCCGGGTGGAGGAGGAGCTGGGCATTCCGGGGGCCAATCTCCTGGTCAACGCCTCGCACACGCACCCGCCTGGGCCGTTGCTCTGCGATGACGCCGCGCAGGTGGAGCGCGTCTTTGACGCGCTCCGCCGGGCGCAGGAGGGGATGGTGCCCGCCCGGGCCGGCGCCGGGTCCGGGCGCGAGAGCCGGATCACGATGAACCGGACCCTGCGCCTGAAAAACGGCAGACACTGGACGCTCCGGCACGCGTACCCCTCACCCCCCGATCAAGAGGTGGCCGCAGTGGGCCCCATCGATCCCGAGATCGGCATCCTCCGGGTGGACCATGCTGATGGCCGGCCGCTCGCGGTGGTCTACAACTTCGCGTGCCATCCGCTCTTTGGTGACGCGGAGGGAAGCCTCACTGCCAACTTCCCCGGCGTCGCTTCCCGGGTGATCGAGGAGAGCCTTGGCGAGGGTGCCCTGGCGCTCTTCCTCCAAGGAGCAGGCGGCGACGTGATCGACACAGAGTTCAAGGCGTTTGACCGCCCGCGCGATATCGAGCCGATGGGGATGCGCCTGGGGCTTAGCACGCTTCGGGCCGCGCGCCAGATTCAGACGGAAGACGCCACGATAAGTGTCGCCTCGGAGACCGTCGAGCTGCCGCGGCGAACTGACTTCCCGGAGCGGATCGCCGAACTTCTCCAGGAACAGGCGGCGCTGCTCGAATCGCTTCGCTCCACGAGCCTCAACTTCCGGAGCTTCCTGTCGCTCTACCTCCAGCACGCGCTCTGTCCCGACTATCCCGGGGGCGAGGCATACCGCTACCTCCAGGACGCGAGCGCGGCGCGCGACGCCGATCCGGGCGCGGTTCCAAACCGCGCTGCCATGGACGAGCTGAACCGGCGCAACATCGCAAAATACCTGAAGAACATCGAGGCGATGGAGAAGCTCGCGCAAATCCAGGATGACCTGGCGACGCTGCGCAAGCACCAGGCGATCAATCAGGAAGCCGGCTCGCCAACGATCCCCGCGGAGGTGCTCGGGATCCGGATCGGCGAGTGCGTGCTGGTCTCTTCGCCCGCGGAGGTGCTCACCGAGGTCGGGCTGAATATCAAGCGCGCTTCTCCCTACAAGCGCACCTTTCTGGCCGCTTTCTCGAACGGCTACATGCACTATGGCCCCCCGGCGTCCGACTATGACAAGGGCGGCTATGAAGTGACGGAATGCCTGCTCGCGCCGGAGTGGCAGCGTGTCTTCGAGGATGCCGCGCGGAGGGTAATCGCGCGCCTGTGAGGTCGGCACGAAACCGTGCCGCTTGGAAAGAGAAAGAGAGAATGTCTGAAGTCATTAGGGGCGTGTGCGCCGGTTTCCTGGCGATTGCCCTCCTGGCGTGCGCCAAAGCGGCTGCTATCGCGGCCCCCGAGGGCGCGCTCATTCATTACCGGTTTGATCAGGCGGATGGACGCCGCGTGCCGAACGCGGCCGGGGCGCAGTACGCCGGGCGGATCCAGGGGAACGCGCGCGTCACCCGCCTCCCGGACGCTGGAGGTACCCCGGTGCTCTCCCTGGACGGGAAGAGTGGTTGCATCGAGATCGAAGGTTCCGAGGGGCTGCACCTGGGGGAGGATGGCTTCGCCATTGTCGCCACCTTCCGGTTCAAGGATCTTGGCGACGTGGAAGGCGCGCCCGAGACGCATGATATGATCCTGATGAAGCCGGGCGAGTATCTCTTCGGACGCAACCGGCGCTCGCTCTACTTCAACATCCACGACGGAAACGACTGGGTCGGCGGCCTCACGGGGGGCGACTGCCAGCCGAACACGTGGATCCACGCGGCGGTGCTGGTCGAGCGGATCTATGAGCCGCCCCAGGGGCGCGTCGGCTACTTCATCCGCCTCTACCAGAACGGCGAGCAGGTGGCATCGCGGGAAGTCCTTCAGTGCACGAGCGCCACAACCGACAACCTGGTGGACATCTCGAAGGGGTTTGGCGGGCCGTGGTTTCTGAACGGCGAGATAGCCCACCTCACGGTCTACAACCGCGCGCTCTCCAGCACCGAGCTGAACGCGCTGTTGCGCGCGGAGAAGCTGGCGAAGGTCCGGTTCAAGCCGGTGGCGGCAAGCGACCCGCGCTACCCCGCGTTCCTAGCCAGGGCGCGAGAGGCCGTGATGGCCCAGCCGGACGCGCGCCGGCGCCCTCTCGCGCGGCTTCTCGCCGCGGTGGAGCAGGCGAACATCCATATCGAAACCCAGGCGGCGCTGTTGCCCTACCTGGAGACGGTGCGCCGCCTGGCGTCCTCTGGTCAGGACCCGATCCGGCAGTTTGCCGCGGCGCATCGCGAGTTCACTTTCCTGGGCAGCGAGCGGCTCTCACTCGCGCTCTTTACGCCGCGCCAGGGCCGGACCGTGCTTTGCAGCCTCTATGATCTGCGCGCCGGGCGGGAGGTCCTTGGCGAGCAGCGCGCGCTCTGGACGCTCCACTACGAAACCGCCACGGGCGGCCCGTTGCACGAGATCGACAGCACCGCTGATTCGCTCGCGGTGAAACTCACCGTGGACCCGTCCGGCAAGGCCGCGCGTCTGGAGTGGACGCACCCGGGCAGCGCGGAGCATCCGATCCAGTTCACCGTGCGCTCCGAGCTCTCGCTTCAGGGCCCGCGGCTCGCGCTCAACTTCTCACTGGACAACCGGAGCCCACGGATCGCCGTGCGCCAGGCTCGTTTCCCAATCATCCGCCTCCGGCGCCTGGAGGATGGCACCGACCGCCTGCTGGTGCCGCGCATGTCAGGCGTGGTCCACGAGAACCCAGTGCGCACCTACTTCAAGTATGAGGGCCCGTACCCCTCCGGGGCCGCGCACATGCAGTTCTTCGCCTACTACGATGACCGTAGCGGAGTGTACGTCGCGTGCGAGGATGGCAAAGCGCGGAGCAAGGACTTGCGCGCGTTCGCCGATGACAACGACTGCGACCTCTCCTACCTGTGGCACGTCGGCTGCCAGGGCGCCGGCGGCAACGACTTTACCGCAAACGGCGTGGCGGCGATCGAGGTGTTCGAGGGCGACTGGTTCGACGCAGCGCAGATCTACAAGCGCTTCGCGCGCACAGCGGGGTGGTGGCCGGCCTCCCGGACGCGCGAGGACATTCCCGCCTGGTACCGCGAGATGACCGTCTGGTTCCTCGGGAATGCCAACACCCAGGCGGCAATCGACTCGCTGCTCGCGATGCGCGAGGAACTCGGCCTGCCGATTGGCCTGCACTGGTACAACTGGAATAAGGAGGCGTTTGACGACGACTACCCCCACTTCACGCCGCGTGAGGGCTTTGCCGAAACCGTGGCCCGGCTCCAGGCAAAAGGGGTTTATGTCAAGCCCTACATCAACGCCCGGCTCTGGGAGACGCGCGACCGAGGCGATGAGGACTTCGAATACACCTCTGTGGCGCTGCCGGCGACGGTGAAGGATCGCCAGGGGAAGCCTGCGACCGAGACCTATGCCAAGCGCACTTTCTCGCCGATGTGCCCGGCGACAAAGGTGTGGCAAGAGCGGATGCATGCCGTCTGCACGCAGCTGGCGCGCGATGGCGTAGCCGGGATCTACCTGGATCAGATCGCCGCAGCCCGGCCGCGGATCTGCTTCGATCCGTCGCATCCGCACGCGCCCGGATCCGGCGAGGCGTGGATCGAGCAGGGCTACTGGCCGATGCTCGAGGTGATCCGGCGCGATCTGAGGCAGAAGTATCCCAACGTGATCTTCAACAGCGAGGATGCCGCCGAGCCCTACATGCACGTGCTCGATGGCTACCTGCCGTGGCGCTTCCTCGATATCGGCCATGTGCCGGCCTACCAGGCGATCTACGCCGGGCGCATCCAGATGACCAGCCGGAGCTACAGCGACACGGCGTACGACGCGCTCTTCCCGAAGGCTGCCGAGCAAATGCTGTATGGCGAGCAGATCGGGTGGTTCCCGGTGAGCCTGGTGAACTCCAACCCGGCGTTCAAGCTGTTCGTGAAGAAGCTGGCGCATACGCGGCGCACCTTCCTGCCGTTCTTTAACGAGGGCGACATGCTGAAGCCGCCGCCGTTTGCGTCCGAAATGCCCACGATTACCGCGGATTGGGGGTTCTACGGCCCGCGGATCATCACGACGCCGGCGGTGCTCCACAGCGCCTGGCGGCTTGGCGACAGCGTCGCGGTGATCTTCGCCAATACGTCGTGCGATCCGATCACGGCCCAGGTGGCGCCGGACGCCGCGGCCTGGGGGCTGGGGGCGAAGCCGGTGCGCGTGACGCAGTTCACCGAGGGAAGAGATCCCGAAGTAGCGGAGTGGCGCACGGGCCAGCCGTTGCGCCTGACGGTGCCGGGCTACAGCATGGCGGCGTGGCTCTTCGCCGCCGGCAACGCGAATGATGCTCGCTACCAGGCGCAGGCGAATGCCGCGAGGGAACTGTTCCGCGCGCTGAAGCGGTTCGAGGACGAGGCGGGGCTGACGCCCGAGCAGAAGCGCGCCCTGCACGCTGCCCAGAACCCCTGGATCGCACCGGACGTGCCGGCGCGTTCTGCCACAGAATGGATCCCCGCGACCGAGGCACCCAAGCTGATCGGGGCGAGAAAGGCGCCCGATGGGAGCTTCGTGGGCTGGATCACCGCGTCGAGCGCGATCTGCTTTGGCCCGATTGACTTCGGCGCCGATACCGGTGGCAAGCCGGTGATCGAATGCGAGCTGGCGGTGCCGGACAACGTCACCAACGCCCGAATCCGCTTCATGGAAGCGGTGGAGGGAAGGGGTGTGCCCATCGCCCAGGCGCGGCTGCAGAAGACCGGTGGCTACGACCAGTATGCCACGGTACGGCTCCCCCTTGTCCCGGGCGTGGCCGGACGCAAGAACATCGTCATCCAGTTCGAGGGGCGGGGCGGCGGCCTCTGCAACATCCGCCGGTGGCGCCTAGTGCGCGAGCCGTAGCCGAGACCGAGTTTCGGCTAGGCGCCTTGGGGGGAAGAAGCCCGACAAGCGGATCGCTTCTAGGAGGGGACGATGATGCGCGGTTTGACCCGCGCCCTGCTGGCGACACGGGAGGAGAACAAGGCAACCCTGCCGCTGCGCATCCCGCTCGCGATGATCTTCGTCGCCCATGGCGCGCAGAAGCTCTTCGGGTGGTTTGGCGGTCACGGCCTTGACGCCACGATAGAGGGCTTCGAGTCGCTGGGCATCCCCCCGGGGCTGACCAAGCTCGCCGCGACGACCGAGTTCCTGGGGGGGCTGGGGGTGCTCACTGGCTTCCTGACACGCCCGGCGGCGCTGGGAATCGCCACGGTGATGGCGGTCGCCACGGCGAAGGTCCATTGGCAACACGGGTTCTTCGTGAACTGGGGCAACCAGCCGGGCCGGGGACATGGAATCGAGGCCACGATGGCCCTCGCGGGGATGGCGCTATCGCTGGTGATCTCCGGCGGTGGCGCCCTCTCGGTGGACGCGGCGCTGACCCACGCCAAACCCGAGGAGAAGGAGGAGAGCGGCGAGAGCACCGCCAAGCGCGGTCAGGAGACGCTCTGTGCCTGAGTGGAATACACGACTGAACGGGCGTGAGGATGCGGCGTGTGCTCCTTGCACGCCCGTTCAGTCAGGCGTTCTTCAGGATCCAGCAGGCGCCATCGGATGAGGAAGCGCCTGCTGGCCCGCCTCTACGCGGCCTTCATCTCCGGCGTCCAAAGCTGCTCGCGGGTGATCCCGACGCTCTCCAGGATCTCCATCATCTTGTGGATGCCGTCGAGCCGGTTGATATCGTGTGAGTCGGTGGCGATGCTGAGCTTCACGCCCCGACGCGCAATCTCGGCGAGGTAGTGGGTGTAGGTCTCGCGGAACGCTTCCCCATACTGCTTTTCGGTGTAGAAGGCGCTGTAGTTCGCCTCAATCGCCTTGCCGTATTTCAGCGCCGTCTCGGCCAGCTCGCGCGTGTGCCAGTCGGGGATTTGCGTCATGTCGGTGAGCCACTCCATCGGCCCGCCGGGCCGGAACTCGGACGCGCTGAACCACCACGGGTGCACCAGCACATCCACCAGCGGGTGGGCGAGAACCTGGAGCATCAGCTGGTGCTGTAGATCGATGATCCCTTCTTTATCCGGCTCCTTGAAGTAGGACGTGTGCGGCCCGCCAATCACGACCTCGAAGCCGCCCTCTGCCAGCTGCTCCTCGTCGATGGAGACCCGGCCCGTCTTATCCAGGACGTTGACCTCCACGCCGAAATAGACGCGCATCGGGGTGTCGATCTCGCTCAAGTCACGCTTGATCAGCGCGTGCTGGGGCAGGAATTGGGGGGCGTTCAGGTGGTCGGTGATCGCGATCGCCTCCAGGCCCAGACTCTCGCACCGGCGCACTACGTCCTTGACCTGCATCGTCTCGTTCGCGCACTTCAGGTAGTGGGTGTGAATGTGAAAATCATACGGTGAAGGCATGCTTCCTCCTCGATCCGCTTCGCCCGCGCCTAGCCCGAAGTATTCACCAGAATACTTCAAGAAAAGTCTCTTGCCTGGTAGCACGCCGTTGCTGCCATAGGCGTCCGGAGGCAGGGGGTTTTCGGGGGCAGTGCCCCCGAACCCGCGCCACGCCTGGCAGTGAAACTTCTTTTCATTATTCTGATGAATAATGCGGGTTAGCCCGGCTGTGACCCGGGAGCGCGCTCTGCGGGGATCACATGCCGGTTCGCCCTGGACACGAAATCCCCTTCCGCAAAATGGCGCGTGCCGGTGCCGCTTACCCGCCGCTCTCGCTCCGCCGCGAGGAGAGCGCGTTGCCAGCACAGAGGAGCGCACAGAGAAGCAGGCTCGCGGCCCAGACAGGGAAGACAGCCGGCCAGCCATGATGCTGTGCCAGCCACCCGGTGCCGGCACCGGTGACCATGGCGCCAAGATACCCGAAAGCGTCCAGGATCCCTGCGGCCCGTCCGGACATCTCGCGCGGCACCAGGTCCATTGCCACCACCCCGACCAGGAGGCCGTGCGGCCCATACGCGAACAGGCCCACGGTGCTCAGATAGGCGACCACCTGCCACGTGTGCGCAAGCGGGACCCGCGGGAAGAGGAAGACGAGGAGCGCGGCGACCGCGCTCATGATCGCGATCGCGGGCATCCGCCGCGAGTGGAAGATGACATCGGTAACCCACCCGGAGAACGCCACGCTCACCGCGCCGGCCAGGGGGAGAAAAAGGCTCTGCTTGGACGCGCCGAACGCCGTCAGGTTGCGCGATTCCGCCAGGTAGGTGGGCGCCCAGAAGAGGAAGCCGTAGCCTACGACGCTCATCGCGCTCACCGAGAGCCCGACGAGCAGGAGCCGCCAGCTGAAGAGCGCGCGGAGATCGGTAGGAGCGGGCGCTGCTGCTCTCTTCACGACTTCCTGGCTCCCCTCGGAGGATGCTTCCGCGGGGCGATTCCGGAATCCCAGGTAGAAGAGCAGGCCGACCACGAAGAGCGGGATGCTCGGGATCAGGAAGGCGTGGCGCCAGTGGATCGTGGCGCAGATCCAGCCGGAGAGGAGCAGGGCAGAGATGTTTCCGGCGTGGTACGAGGTGGCGAACAGCCCGAACAGCCGGCCACGCTTCCCCAGCGGGAACCAATCGGCCATCGCACGCACGCACGCGGGCCAGCCCATCGATTGGAAAAAGCCGTTGAGCGCCCAGAGCGCGACAAGCCACTCGATCCCCTGGCTGAAGGAGAAGAGGATGTTGACTACCGCCGAGCCGAGCAGACCCAGGGCGAGCATCCGCCGCGGCCCGAATCGATCGCTGCTAAAGCCATTGACCACCTGGCCGATGGCGTAGCACGCGAAGAAGCCGCTGCCGATCCACCCTCCTTGCGCCACGGTGAACCCTTCGGCGCGCAGCATTGCCGGCAGTGCGGCGGACAGGTTCAGACGGCACAGGTAGAGCGAGAAGTAGGCGACCCACAGATACCAGAAGGCGTGTCGCGGCGTCTGGCATAAGACAACTCCGAGCATGACCACCCCATCCGAGCTTTCCTTATGTAGTCTCTTCGTATGATCACGGCCTCCATCCCTGGCACCTGTGGGACTTCTACGTGAATCACTCGCCATGACCCTCATACGGCACTCTGGAAAGCATCGGCCTATTATACCATCCCCTGGGATCCGAGTCACCACCTGCGATACTGCGGATAAATACCTAACCCCCGACCCTTCCCTACCCTCCGGCCCCTCGCCAACCCCAGGGAAGGGGGGCTATTGCGTGGGGCTCACGGAGGACGCCGAAGGGGCCGGGGCAGGGCTCCCCGTGGGGCTGTGGGAGAGAGGCCGGAGAGAGCCGGGAATTGGAGCCGGGAGCCCCTATGCCCAGATGGGCTTCCTTATCCCGGAATGCCGGCACCGCCACCTCACGCCGGCGCCAGTCGGAGATCCAGGTCGTTCCCGTCCTGGCAGAGGCCTCTTTTTATGCGATACGCACGCGGGGTGGGGTTCATGCCCCAGCTTCATGATTTCTTCATCTCCCTTCGCTACAATGGAACCGTGGCTGATGAGCCGCAAGATGCGAAAGGAGAGAATCGATGCGAACCAACAGACCGATGGCAGCACTGATGGGGCTGGGAGTGACCGCGGCCCTTCTTCTGCCGATATCCGATGCCTCGGCCGACCCCGGGCGCGGTCGCCCCGTGGGCCCGAAGGTCCGCTACTCGGCTCGCCACGATAACGGCCACAAGGCCGGGCACCCTTGGAAGGCGGGTCATCGCCGCGACGACCGGCGCGATTCCTACCGAGACGGCTACAAGGCCGGCCGGCGCGACAACCGCAAGAACGAGAAGAAGAAGTCCAACGACACGCTCGAGGATATCGGACTGGTGATTGGCGGCGCCATCCTGGGCGCGATCATCGCCAACAACTGAACAATAGATGGTGCCGGATAGGGCTCCGGCACCCGAGGGGCCCCGGTCGGGGCGCGCCCGATGCGCCTCGACCGTCGTCACCGCAAATCATCGCAGAACGCCCCTCGGAGCAGCATTCTAAGCGAAGCCCAGATGGGGCAGTATCCTCTTCGAGCTTCAGGATTCCATCCTATTTCCTGCTGCTCGAGGTGAGCCCAATAAGGACGACATGCGCGAAAGGAGACGTTCGATGCGACATACCAGGCTTACCGCTGCGCTCATGGGGATCGGCGCCGCCGTCACCCTTCTGCTTCCAGCAACCGGCGCCTCAGCCGATCCGGGGCGGGGTCACCCGGTGAAGCCGAGGGTTCGCCAGGAGGTCCGCCACGGCCACCGGCTTGGGCACCACCGCAAGCCCCACAAGCCCCAGGTTCGTCGCGATGCCCGACGTGACGCCTACCGCAAGGGCTACAAGGATGGCCTGCGGGATGCGCGCCGCTTCGCACACCGCCGTGATGGCCGCCGCATCTACCGCGGCCCCCGCAGCTGAACAGGCGAGGGAAGCCAGCGGCTTCATCCGGGTGACCGGCGACTCGGCCTGAGCATGGGGGCCGCCGGTTGCCCTGTCGAACAAGAGAAGACCTTTCGGTGAGGAAATCGCACTGGCCGGGGTGTGCCCTGCGCGCGCCCCGGCCGCGCTGCGTACCGGCCCGCGAGCGCGCGCGCCCAGCCACTACAGCGAGCCGGACTGATGAAGCGCGCGGATCAGATCGGCCCGGCTGACAATGCCGATCACCTTGCCCTCCTCGACGACGGGCACGCGGTTGATCCGCTCGCGCACCAGGAGGCCGGCTACCTCGGTGACGGGCGTGTCGGGCTCGACGGTGAAGACCTTTTTCGTCATCACTTCGCTGGCGCGGAAAGTGCGCGCCTTCAGCAGCGCGTCCTCTACGGGGCCTTGGTGAGCCGGTACCATCCCGAAGATCGTAACGCGCGGCAACAGCTGCCTCCGCTTGTCCTCCTCGAGCATGTCACTCTCGGTAACGATCCCCATCAGCCGGCCTTCCGAATCGACGATCGGAATCCCACTGATGCGGTGGGCCAGCATCAACTCGGAAATCTCCGTCAGGGTTGCGTTCGGGCCGGCCGTAATGACCGGAGCCGCCATGATCTCGCGTGCCGTCATCGTGTCTCTCCCTTCCCTTGAGTGATGGCTCCACCGGGCGGAGGCCGTCACGTCGCGCAGCATCCGGGTCTGCACTCCCGTTGTTTTTGTTCGGAATGAGAGGAGATGGCTCCTCCCGGCGGGTTTGGAGTCCACGCGCCTGTGCTGCTTCGCCCCTGTGACTACCGATTGCCCCCAGGGTACGAGAGCAGGCATTCCATAGGTCCCGAGCTACCAGGGCAAGAGGAGCGCGCCCGGGGGCGTCGAACTCTCCCGCGGCGAAGGGGGATGCCATGCACGAAGTGAAGCAAGCGCCGGACTGGGAATGCGCGACCCGGGACGCGGGCTGGCGAGCGCGCGACTCGATGGGCGAGTTTGTTTACGACGGCCACCTCTGGATCCTGGGCGGCTGGTTCGCCGCGCAGGAGCCGAACCCGCTCGACGTCTGGAAGTCGCCCGATGGGAAGCACTGGACGTGCGTTCAGGAGCACGCCCCGTGGGTGCAGAGCGACCTGCCGGTGTCGCTCGTGTTTGACGGGCGGATGTGGATCATGGGCGGGCGCAAGCTGCCGGGAACCGAGTGCAGCAACAAGGTGTGGTCGTCGACCGATGGCGTCCAGTGGACGCTGGAGGGAGAGGCCGGCTGGTGCCCGCGCGTGGCCGCGGGGTTCGCCGTCTTCAAGGACCGCATGTGGGTGATGAGCGGCACCGAGAGCTTCTACGACCACAGCGACCGGATGGTGAAGAACGATGTCTGGTCCTCGCCGGATGGCAAGACGTGGGAGCTGGTGACGCCGGAGGCGCCCTGGTCAAAGCGGGCGCATGGCCAGGTGGTGGTTTTCAAGGAGAAGCTGTGGATCCTGGGTGGCGGGCGGTGGCATCCGGAGCACGCCGTGACGAGCGACGTGTGGTGCTCCGAGGATGGCGCCCACTGGACTCAGGTGACGGAAGCAGCCCCCTGGGCGCCGCGCATCTGGTTTTCGGCGCTTGTCTACCGAGACCGGCTCTGGGTTCTGGGCGGGTGGTCGAAGGAGCATGGGAACTTCGGCGACGTGTGGTGCTCTGAGAACGGGCGCGACTGGATCGAGGTTCGCTCGAATGTGATCTGGACGCCACGGCACGAGCACGCCGCCTACGTCTTCCAGGACCGGATCTGGGTGGCCGGCGGCTACGCCGAGCGGTTGAGCAACGAGGTCTGGTCGCTGGAGATCCTGCCGGAGTGGTTTGAAGCTCGGTAGGGTTGCGGCGGGTGCCTGGTAGGGGGGCACCCTGGCGTGAAGAGGAGTGAGCGATGGGAGAGACGATTCGCGAGCCTGCGCGAGAGATACCGGTGACGCACGAGGCCGACGTGGTGGTCGCGGGAGGCGGCACGGCGGGCGTGGCGTGCGCCGTGTGCGCCGCGCGCCTGGGCCTCTCCGTCATCATGGTCGAGAACACGGCGCAGCCGGGCGGCATGGTGACGCATGTCACGCAGTGGACGAACGACTTCGACAACAAGGGCGGGTTCGCGCGCGAGTTCTACGAGCACCTAGTCGAGAATGGGATTTTGGTGCGGCCCTACTACAACCCTTTCCGGGTGGTGCCCTATCTCGACTCGCTGCTTGAGGAAGCCGGCGTGCTCCCGCTCTACCTCTGCCGGGTGGCGGCGCCCATCGTGGAAGATGGAGAGTTGCAGGGGGTGATCGTCGAATCGAAGCAGGGCCGGCACGCGATTCGCGCCCGCGTCGTGGTGGATGCCACAGGCGATGGCGATGTGGCCGCCTTCGCCGGCGCGAGTTTCGAGTTCGGGCGCGAGGGCGATGGGGCGATCCAGTCGATCTCGCTCACGCACTCGATGCAGGGCTTCCCGCGTGACCGGGTCCACCTCCGTGACGAGCTCCTGCCGATGCTCCGCCAGGTAGACCCGGAGTGCCAGCTTGTCTACGACAATGGCTACATCCGGCGGCAGGTGGACACGCGTGCCGGTCTCCTGTTCGGCACTCCCCACGTGTTTGGCTACAACCCGCTAGACGCGGAGAGCCTCTCGGCGGCGCTCGTCGCGCTCCGCAAGCAGACGGTCGAGCTGTTCAACCTGATGCGCCAGACGGAGATCGGCGCGGAGCTGGAGTTCGGCCCGTTTGGCGGTCTGCCCGGAGTCCGCGAGTCGCGCCGGATCTGCTGCGATGCCCGGGTCACCGTCGACGACCTGCGCGCCGGGCGTTCGCGCCCCGATGGCCTCTTCACGGTGACGCAGTCGATCGATATCCACAAGCGCGTGCCAGAGGATCCGGCGATCATCGTGGAACGGATCCAGCCCTATGAGATTCCCTATGGCGCGCTCTTGCCGAAAGGATTGGAGCGGATCCTCGTGGTGGGGCGGTGCATCGGCGGTGACCACGAGGCGCAGGCCAGCTACCGAATCATCGCGGACTGCTTCGCGATGGGCGAAGCGGCGGCCCTCGCCGCCCACGCGGCAGTGCGCGGGGGCGTAGGCCTGCGCGAGATCGACGTCCCCGCGCTCGTGGCGGAGATGGCCCGGCGCGGCTACAAAAACTCGCATTCGACGGCGTCTGCCTGACCTGCTCGCGCGCGAGGCTGGTCTGCCTCGCTACCGCCTGAAGATACGCTCGACGGGGAACGCGAGGCCGGGCAGGATGCGTGAGGCGACCGTATCGCCCGGCGCGTGCTCGCCAGCCAGAATGTAGGAGCCCTCTTCGAGAGTGAGCACAGTGAGGGTGTGCTGGCGAGGGTCTACCATCCAGTATTCCGGCACGCCGGCGCGCTCGTACACCACGCGCTTGATCCGCCGGTCGAGCCGACCGGTCCGCCGGGCGAGCACTTCCACGACCAGATCGGGCGGGCCCTGCACCAGCTGTCCGGAGACGATGCCGGCGCGCTCCGCACGGATGTAGCAGAGATCTGGCTTCACCGGCTCGGCCAGGCCCGGGATAAGAACTTCCGTGGGCGCGGAAAGGACGAGATCGCCCGGATGCCTGTCCTGGTATTGCTCCAGCTCCCAGGCGACGCGGTGTACCACCGTCTCGTGGCTGACCGTCGGCGCGCGAGTCGTCCAGAGGACGCCGCACACGACCTCGAAGCGGCGGGCGGGCACCTCCGGCAGGCGCTGGTACTCTTCGTAGGTCCACTTGCCCTGGGCCGGCCACTCGCCCTCGGGAAGCGGGGGGAGGGCAGGCCACATCTCGCCAGCGATGGGGGATTCAGCAGCCAACGCCGCCTCCTTTCCCAGATCCTTCGGGTTCCTCGGGCCTGTCGTGGAGCGTGGTCACGAGGGTGACGCGGTCATCGTCGCGCGGGCGCAAGTTGAACGAGGCATAGAGCGCGTTGGCCGCGGCGTTGCCCCGGCCCACTTCCACCTGCACCGCGCGGATACCCCACCTCCGGCATTCCTCGAAGAGAGTGTTCAGGGCGTGCCGGGCGATCCCGTGCCGGCGGTATGCCGGGCGGACGTAAAGGTCATCGATGAAGCCTTCCAGGCCGCCATACTCCATCGCAAAGCGCACCGTCAGGACGACGTAGCCCGCGGGCTCCGCGCCATCGAAAAGAACCCAGGCGCGCCCGAGCGATGGGTCGCTCAGGAAGTGGCGGAAGCTCGCCCGGGCCCATTCGCGGTCCAGAGCGTAGCCCGACTCGGCGTAGAACTCCTCCATGAGGTCGACCAGCAGCGGGACCTCGCCGTGCCCGGCGATTCGGGCGGTGATCTGCATCCTTCTCCTCGATATCCGGGGGCCGGCAGGACGCCGGCACCGCATGTTCCTATCTACTATGCGCGCGCTCAGTGGGCAAACTCGTAGGCGATTTTGGTAATTCGCCCGCGCCAGTAGGGCCGGGGCCCCTCGGGGAGAATCCAAGCCACCTCGCCATAGAGGGGAACGCACATGCCGTCGCGCGTGGCGTACTCCCCGAAGCGGCCTTCCCACGGCGTGGGTACCACGGTGTCGCCTACCATCCGGCCGCGCGCCTCGGCGCGTGCCGTCTCGATCAGGCCCTCGTCATTGAAGGTGAAAGTCATCGTCAGCGTGAGATCGCCATCGGCCAGCGTGGCGCGCGCGCTGCGCCCGTCCACGGCTTCCCAGCGCACGCCCTGGCTGGGAAGGAGCGCGGTGGGATACCAAGCGGCCTCGGCGAAGAAGCGCATCAGCTCCCCCTCGGCGACGCCTGGCTGGCGGCTCACGTCCATGACGGTGAACAGCCCGAGGGGCGCCGCGTAGAGAAGACCCTCCCCGGCGACGTAGGCGTCGCGCACGTGGATCGCCAGACCGGGCACCAGGGCAACACGCGCGTCCCAATCGAAGCCCGGCCGGCGGGTGATCACGCGCTGAGAGGATGTGAACGGCTTCCAGTTCTCCCCTCGCTCGCCGAGATTGAAGTGGCCGGTGTGCTCCACGCTGACCGCGCTCACGACCGGCTGCCCATCCTTCAAAGCGGCCTGGAAGTAGCGCTGTACCGGCGCCGGCAGGCCATCCAACCCGTGCGCGTGGAACACCGCCGGCTCAATCGGCTCTCGCGCCGCCTCCAACCGTGCACGTACCTGGCGCGTGCCGGATGCCCAGCGGCTCCGGCCGTAGGTGAGCGAACCCGCTGTCACGGCTGCCAGGCCAATGGCTCCCCATCGAATGCCTCTCCACATGACCACGTCTCCCCCGCTTCGTAACGTTCCCAGCGCCCGGCCGCTGCGCGGATCCCCGACATTCCATCAACCGATGGGCGCCATCGGGCGGATCATACACCTGAAAGGCCAGGGGTGTCAATGGAAGCGGAGGGGGCGCCAGGATCCTGCGCGGGCGAGAAGGAATCATGGGATGCCGGATCGGAACATGCCGGCGAGGAGGTCTAGCGATGGAGTGGCAAACTGGCTGGCACTTCGGAGGATGGGTCATGGCGCTTGGGGTGGCGCTCGGGGCGACTGCGGCAGCTGGTGCAGAGGAGATACGCTTTACGGTGAAGAACCCGGCTACGCGACCGGTGGCAACGGTGGCGCGGGTGTCGCTGCCCGTGCCCAAAGGAGCGCTCCCTAAGAGACCGCCAGCGCGTGTGCTCCTCGGGGACAAGGTGCTCTCCGCGCAGGAGAGCGTGATCACGCACCACCCGGATGGCTCTCCCCGGCGCGTGATCCTCAGCTTCCCCGTGAACCTGGGCGCGGGGGAGAGTGTCGAGGGCCGCTACGGCTCGGGCGAGGCGCAGGCGGCGCCTGAAGAGAAAGCGCCTGGCATAATCGTGACCGACCGCTGGCAGGTGGTGCCCGGAATCGACCGCGTCGAGCTGCGCCGGACGGATGGAACGCTCTTGGCGGCGATCGAGCCGTTTGGCCCGGTAAAGCCCGAAGGGAAGGCCAGCGCCCAGGTGATTGAAGCAGGACCGTATTTCACCTGGCTGCGGTATGACCGCCCGGGCGAGGTGTGGGGACAGCAGATAGACGTTCAGGTGCACCGGACGGGCGAGGTGCGGCTCACGCATCGGATCCAGGCGAAGCCGGCGGGCGATCACTGGACCCCTGACTTCGGCTGGCGGATGATGGCGCCCGGAGCGCGGGCTACGGAGCCGCTGAAGCCGACGGCACGCTTCTTGGGGCGTGACCCGAACTCGCGTTTCTCCGACGAGGCCAACGCCGATCTGATTGCCGCGTTCACGCTGAGCGATTCTACCCCCGTTTGCGTGGCGAACCCGGAGGCGCTCCGCCAGAACCGGGGCATGTTTGAAGTCACTCTGGCGGATGGGGCGATTGTGATCCGCTCGAACCGGAACGAGCCGGTGAAGGACCTGGAGACTGAAGGGCTGATGATCCAGGAAGGCTCGTGGCGGTTCAGCGAGCTGGTGGTGGTGCCGGGTGGGAGAGAGGAGCTGGCCGCACGGCTCGACGCGCCACTCTTCGGGCATGCCAGCTGGCAGGCGTATGACGCGGTGTATCGGACGGGCCCGCCGCTCGAGGTGAAGCATCCGGTGCTGCGCCAGTGCGTCGAGAGGTTCATCTTCGCCCTTCAGGATATGCAGATGAAGGGCGATGACCTCGGATCGATGCCGTGGTCGTGGTCGCCCTATCGGGCGAAGCCGGATTACACCTCTTCGGTCCGGCTGAACCACTCCCTCTACGTGTGGGAGGATTGGTTCCGTACCGGCGACTACCGGTTGTGGCGCGTGGCTCACGATTGGTGCCGCAACTACTTCGACCTGGGGATGTATTGGGGGCCCAACCCGGAGTTCTACGGCGCGTGCCGGCGCGGGAACGCCTGGCGCGGCAAATCGGGGCATGGTCCGGGCACCTTCAACCCGCGTTTTGCGAACACGCAGATCTACGTCCATAAGGGCTGGAGCAACTTCTGGCTGATGTATGAGGAGACGGGCGACCCGCGCTACCGGCACGCGGCAGAGGCCGCCGCGGAGTGGTCGATCAAGCATCAGCACGCCGGCCTCGGCTACACGCGGACCGTCGGCGTCGTCACCGACGCGGTGAAGCTGTATGAGTACACGGGTGACCGGAAGCACCTGGAGAATGCCCTGCGGATGTGGGAGACGTTCAAGCCCACGCAGGGCGAGGACCTCCTCTTCACGGAGAGCGGCAAGCCTGCGGTGGGGAACGACCTCTACATCGGGATCGATTCGGTGGGGTATAAGACGCCGTTTGTGAAGCCGTACATCGTGCAGTATGCGACCAACGCGCTTCCCTACCTGCTGCGGCACACGCCGGGGGATGACCGGCTGCACCGGACGATCCTGGCACTAAACGACTGGATGGCACGGGTGCAGCAGCCGGGCGGGGGATGGGGCTACCCGCATCCAGCCGCGGCCGGCCCGCGCTGGAACCTGGAATATACCCACGGGATCCTCCTGGCGCATGGCGTTGAGCCCAAGAAGGAGTATCTGGATGCAGCCGCGCGCATCCTGCGGCCCATCGCGCAGCTGTGCGAGTTGCACGGCTGGCCGGCATCCGGGCTGGATCCGTGGGAGTTTCGCGCCAAGATCAACCTGCACCAACGCCAGGAGATGTACAAGCGTGCGACCGATCGCGACCCGATGCGAGACTACGACGAAGGCCGGGTGAAGTTTGACTGGCCGCCCGATGACGTGGTCTATTTCCAGGCGGTCCTGCGCGACTACCTGGCACACCGCCCGGAGGCGTCGCTCTTCGAGAGCGACGCGATCCTGGAGAAGATCAAGCGCCTGCCAACTGCGCTCCCGCCCGCAGACGCCCGGCCCAAGTGAGCCGTTCCGGATAGAACTCCCATCCGGATTGTCCGGGTGGGGAGGGGGAGGCCCGCAGGGCCTTTGCTGGGTAGCAGCGCGGAGCTTCGAGCTCCGCGCGTGGGGATGCGGCCTCCCCCTTCATCCATTCAGCCGGCTAAGCCGCTGAACCCAGCTTGCTGCGGTACTCGGGAATCTCTTCCTCCAGCACGCGCGTGAGCTGGGCGATCTTCCACTCCAGGTGGGCGCGGTCGGTCATGTACTCCATGCTCGGCTCCCACCCTAGGCGCGAATCGGCTTCGACCAGCGGGATAGTGTCGCGAACGTTGGCGAGCTCGGCCTCGCCTAGGCGGACCAGGTCGTCGAGGAGGGCGCCGGCCTTCTGCGGGTCCTTTTCCTCAAGCGCCGCCTGCTTGAGCTGCCACCACCGCTTGGTGTTGATCGCTGTCTGTACGCAGTTGCGGATGAACCGGCCCAGGAGAAGCATGCGCTCGGCATCCTCGCGCTTGCGCTCCGGCGTCACTGCGACTGCCTGCT
>ERZ795045.1065-NODE-1065-length-32163-cov-28.563660_pt1 | contig 32163 bp, 12 predicted proteins | sample MGYA00375129_ERZ795045 | MGnify/ENA primary metagenome ERZ795045 (study PRJEB30174, sample SAMN05720166) | activated sludge metagenome | isolation source: anaerobic digester from wastewater treatment plant | place: Japan | collected 2015-05-15 ...
CACAAACTGTAGAGTCTGCTTCGTCGGTAAGTATATTTGCAGAAGGTACTCTCCAAAAGGTAATTATTACTGTATCTTTTGATTGACAGGCAAGTGTAAATGGTGGTTGCGACATATTAGTCTCAATCATTACGAACTGCCTTGGCCCGTAGGTATTCACGCATACATCAGGATTCGGAATAGTATAATCGGAATACTGTGCTCCATTGTCTGTCCAGCTCATGCTATATCCGGCAGTAGTTCCTTCCAGTTGAGTACATTGCCCGCAAACATGTTTGTCTGGTCCAGCTGAAATTACAGGTATTTCAACAAATTCTATCTGCACAGTATCAGTTGAGAAACAACTTGATAACAGCGAATTATTTTCTCTAAAAATAAATTGCCAAATACCTGTATGAGAAACAGTAACTAAAGTGGTATCGTTATTTAAGTTTGCAAATGTTGCCGATGGTGTAGGTGTAACATTTGGTCGGGAATAAACAGACCATAACCCTGAAGGATTATATCCGCTGGTTTGAGGTAAACTGTATACAGCACCTAAAGTGTAATTATTTCCACAAACAGCATTATCTAAACCGGCATTTGCCTGAGGTCTCTTATAGAAAATTACAGTCATTGTGTCAATTGAGGTACATCCTGAATTATACATTGTCCACAGAAAATCTACTCTTACATGAGCAGTATCTCCATAGCTTGCAAAAGGTGAAATGCAGAATTCAGCATTTGGCGAGGTATTATTGTTATTTGTCCATTCTCCGAGAATATCTTTGGCAATCCACATTCCGCTGGCCCAATTTTGCCCGATAATATCGGCGTTGAAAGTATAACAATTGCCACAAACTTCTGCTTGATCAATAGGTCCTACGCTGGCAACAGGTTGACGAGCAAAATGAACTCGTTTAGTAGCCGTATTTGAACATTGTAAACTTCCGTGTTGTTGAGTCTCCGTCCATACGAAGTCTATATCTACAAAAAGTTCTGTTCCGTAGGTAAGAATAACAGAAGTACTGGGAGAGGTGTTTCCTTGTTGGTATATTGGAGCCGGAGTATATGGAACTCCATTTTGATAAGCTGTCCAATATCCCGTTCCGGTAACGTTGTAAACATTTAATTGATATTGAATTCCACAAACAGTATCTACATTAGGAGTTGTAACAGGTTGTGGCTCCTGTACAAACGTTACTGTAACCTGATCCTCGTCCCAACAGGTGCCGTTTATTTCTCTCCAAGTGTAAATAAATGTGCCGATGTTTCCATTAACAATTGTATTAGGGTTTGATTGCTGCTGGAAAGAGCCTAAGCCACTCCAGAATCCTGATGTTCCTGGTAAACTTTGAATAGCATTTAATTCTGCCTGCGTACCACAAACAGTTATATCTTCGCCTGCATAAGCATTAGGAACTTCGAGAAAATGAACAACAACGTCATCACTTGCGGAGCAAATATTATTAACTACAGTCCATGTAAAAGTTAAATCATCGTAGGGTGGTGGTTTAATTGCTGTAATGTTTGGACTATTAGCAGTCCCGCCTGTAATGAAAAAGTCTCCATTAGCTGTCCAGGTTCCTATTTCACCGGGATTTGGTGTATTTGCAGATAATTCAACACTCAGACCACAAGTTGATATTTCTGTAGGGGAAATGAAAGCAGTAGGATTAGCATGCCAAATCACTGGAATAGAAATTGTCATAGATTTACATGGATCTATCAACGATACATGCCCTCCTGCATTATTCCCTGCAATTGCAGCCAAGTAATAAACTTGTCCGGTTTGCCCTCCAATAATATTTGACAAACAGAAATTTGGAGAAGATGAATTATATGCTAGTATTGTCATTGGATTACCACCATCATGAATAATAAATTCCATCATGTCGTTGGCGTCTAAAACCTGATCGTTATTATGTGTTAATATTGTATTGTTTATACATTGATTTTGACATAAATTTATTGGAGCATAAGAAGAAAATGTTCCTGCAAAAGTAGTACATCCACAATCTCTATATCCGTTTAAAACAATTTCAGTACAATTGTGAAAGTCTATTACAGTTATACTATAGGATGTCTGAGTAGGAAATTGTCTTGAAAAGTTTCCTGTGTAAGTTTGAAATCCGGATCCAAAATTTGCTTGGAAATTTGCAGGTTGTCCTTGGTTGTTCACAACATTAAAAGATACAGTATAATTATCTCCTGTTCCATCGCAAACCTGGTCAGAAAAATTTTGTACCGATAAAGTTTCATATATTGTTACAGTGGTCTGATCTTGATCGGGACATGGACCTCCAATAGCATAATTTATTGACCATGTTCCACCACCTGCAACACTTGGATAAAAAATATTATTTATAAGCGAACCTTCAGGAGCATTTGTAGTCCATATACCTCCGGTGTTTGCAGCTTGGAGAACAAAGGGAGCATCATTTGCACATTTTGGAGGCATTGGAGTGATAGTTGCATCTGTTGGTAATGTATAGAATGTTTCGGCATCACTTATTTGGCAGGATGGATTTCCCGGGACATTAACAGTTTCAGTAACAGTTAGTATAAAATCACTTGTTTGGGTAGGAAAGTCTGGTGTGCCTTGCACTATTTGATGGCTTAATTGATTTCCGGTAAAACTGGAGCCTGTACATGTCCAATTAATGTTTGAGATTGCAGAAGTAACAGTATAACTGCCTGCGGGAGCCTGTGGTGGAACAATATATATTGAGGCTGTTGCAGCAGAGCAGCTATTGTCGTTTATTGTAGAATTGATTGATCCGGAATCGTAAATATAAGTTGTTTGTCCGCATTCTGTTTGTTTAGAAAATACAAGACGAGCCATTGTTAAAGCACCATAATCAACAGGTTCGCAATCATATATTTGAACAGCCCATCCGGACTGACCTGCCATAAAACCATAAATCCCCGACCATGATTCTGCCGGAGCATAAAGTCCTGTAAGTGGTGTAGTCATGCTGCATACGCAAGGTGTTTGGCTTGGGTTTCCGGGAGTTAGAGCCGGACCTCCATAGAAATAATTTGTTCCAAAACAAAATTCTTCGAGATTGTTCCCGCTGTTACATGGAGTATTTTCCTGATCTGGAGCACACCCTGTTACTGTCCATGGAATTGTTAAATTACTTTGGTGAGTTCCGTTAATACCCCAGTCAGAAGCAGCAGGTAAAAGGGCTACTACTCCCGGTGTTCCAGGTTCACTATATGCATGTCCCGGAGCTTTTAGGTAAAAACCAAGATCTGAAACATAAGTATGATTTGCCCAAAAGCAAATTTGTATATAGGTGTTTGCATCTATTTCAAAATCTATTCCGGGTGGATCACTGATAGTAAATTGGTTGTCCAAAACATTTACTTGTCCTGTTAGTGTAAATGTTTCACAACCTGGAGCAATCGGATTAACATTAACATAAGTCTGATTTACCCACACCCATGCTTTATAACAAGAAGTAGTTCCTCCGCAATCTACTTTTGCCATATATAAACCATCAGTAAGACCGGTGGCTGTATATCCGGTTTGTCCTATTGGTGAATAGGAGAAACCATCATATTTGAACCATGTTACCAGACATCCGGGAGCATTTACGGTTAATTCTCCTGCATTATTTATATTTTGATTAGAGCAAAACACATAAACCAAATCGTTTGTTCCTCCCGAACCAGTATATGAAGGTGAATAATTTGTCGGAAACGAAAATGATGCATTAGGGGCTGTAATCTGGGAATATACTTGGGATGTGAAAAATCCCATTAATAAAATTAGATATGATTTTATGTTTTTCATAATTTAAAATTTTCTGCAAAATATTTTTCAATTTCAATATATTTTTCACCATCAAAAATGTATTTTACATTCATATTTTTAAATACAAAATATAAGGTATAGGCATAGTTTTCAGGTTTTATTCTCAAAAAACATGTTCTTTGGTTTTCTTTTTCAAAAGATTTTGATTTTATTGAAAAAGATATAACATTCTGCAATTCATTAACTGCTACATATATAGGTTTAGAAGATTCGTTTTCGTAAATGTTATTTAATTCAAACCTTACATAATAATTATTTTCTGTTTCGTCGTAGCTTAAGAATTTTTGGTGGTCAAGAATATTTACATAACGTTCTGTAACTTGTTGTCCAAATGATTGATTAAACGATGATATTAAAATCATTGAAATAGATATAAGCTTAAATAATTTCATATTTTAGAATTTTTGGCTTAAACTTTACAAATATTAGACAAAATTTAAAATATCAATGTTGTTTTAAAAAATTAAAATTCAATAAGATTTAGTTATAAGATGGTTATTAATCTCTCATAAGATGAAGAACTCCTTGTAAATTATATTCTTTATCATCCCAACCTGATGCTTTGATAATGTAATAATAAACTCCGGGAGCCGCTTTTGAGCCACCTTCAAGGTTTCCATCCCATCCGGCTTCGTAATCCTGCCAGTTTTCCCAGGTATAAACAACTTTACCGTAGCGATTAACAATTTGTCCTGTGAAAGTTTTTAATGTTCTGGCTTTAACCTGGAAGAAATCGTTTATTCCGTCGCCGTTAGGAGAGAATATGTTTGGTACTTCAATCATACTTTCATCATCAACTTGAATACATGCCGAAAGACGAGCAGTATCTCTACATTCTGGTAAGTCTCTGTTCATTACGATAAGGAAAGGTTCGTAACATCCGGATTTGGTATATGTATGTTCAACCATTGGGTCGCAATTTTTGAGCTTGGTACCATCACCGAAGTTCCATTCACAACGTTTACGTACATCATCGTAAATTGAATTGTTAAGGAATGTAACCACTGCATTTGGAGCAACAAGGTTTTCGAGATCAACAGATGCTGCTATTTCCATTTGTGCATCAATCATACCAACAGTTTGAATAGTGTAATAGAAAGTATCAATACAGTATTGAGTTCCGAAGGTACTCAGGTAATGCGATATGTATTGAGTATTTGGGGTAAGGTATGAAGTTCTGATACCGTAATCACCTGCCGGTATATTCAATACCTGAGTAATAGGTCCCGGAGCAGGTCCGACTGTGTCGTAAATCCAGAAGAAAGCGGTATTAGGAGAATTTTCATTAAAAATAATTCCACCTTTACCCAGAGCACAAGTATCTTTAATAATATTTACATCAAATTCAGGAATAGGGGGTTCATAAACAGTATCAATAGCAATAGGAGAGTTACATCCCCAGTAATTTGTAGTAATCAGATTAAATACATGGAAATCTGTGCCGTCGTTCCAGCGTACAAAATTTCTGTGATTTCCACCTTGAGAGTTAGTGAAACTTTGTACAATTTGCCCGTTAAAGAAGTTCCATGTGTATTGTTGCAAAGTATCTTCCACAGCTCTGATTGTAGCTTCTTCGCCGAAACATTTTGGAGGAATAATAATTACATCCGAAGAAGGAATCCTTGCAAAACTAACTTTAATTGTATCTTTATCAGTACATCCGTTAGTGTTGTCTTCTGTCCAAATAAGTAAGAAATATGGATTGGCGGGATTTCCTGCATTCAAAACCTGCGATTCAATATATGAATATGGGTCGTTTGGATTTTCAATTGTAATTAAATTAGTTGAAGGAGTACTCCATACACCTGATCCTACAGAAGGAATGGCACTTAAATAGCCGCTATTGCCACAGAATAATGTGTCGTTACCGGCATTGGCTGTAGGTATTTGAATAAATCTGATTCTTAAAGGGCCTGCTGTATCAGCACAGAAACCGGGCATGTCTTCGGGTCCGTTTTCAACTACCCAATAGAAATAATGATTTCCATAGCTTGGAACTGTAACAGAAGTAAAGTTCGCCCATGGATCGTCAAAATATGCTGCAGGATTTAGAGCATACCAATAACCTCTTGTTCCGGTGGATGGTAACTCTGCTCTTAGTCTTGTGAATGTCAATCCGCAAACTGTTGAATCTGCAGGATCTGTAAGAATATTTGCATTTGGAATTCTCCAGAATGTTATAATTACAGTGTCAATTGCAGAACAATATTGATTACTTTCGATCCATACAAAGTTTATAGGACCATAAGTATTTGTAGTAACTTGTGTAGTAGGACTGTTGTAATCTTGGATATATACTCCGTTTGGTACCCATTGTCCTGCAAATCCTGCACTAATTCCTTCAAGATTTGTTGACTGACCACAAACATGTTTATCGGGACCTGCCGAAATTACAGGAATTTCATGGAAAGTTATCACGACTGTATCAGTTGAAAAACAAGATGATAAATTGGAGTTGTTTTCTCTGAAAACAAATCGCCATTGTCCGTAATGACTCACAGTTACAGAAACTGTATCTCCTGTTTGAGGATTAATATTTGCAGCCGCACCAGCAACGGGAGCTTGCCCTACAGACCAAATTCCAAATGGTTGGTAATTCTGTGTTTGGGGTAAACTGTAAACTGCTCCAAGCGTATAATTATTACCGCAAATAGATCCGTCTAAACCTGCATTAGCAACCGGACGACGATAAAAAGAAACCCACATTGTGTCAACAGAAGTACAACCGGTATTTCTCATCGCCCAAACAAATGGAGCCCTAACCCAGGCTGAGTCACCATAACTTCCGGGAGTATTTATTGTAACTGTGGCTGTTGGAGAACTTTGATTATCAAAATTTGCTATCAACAAAGGACTTATCCAGAAACTTTCTGCCCATTCACTTCCTGTAATATCTGCATTAAAAGTGAATTGATTTCCACAAACTTCAGCTTCATTAACAGACCCAACACTTGCGGTTGGTTTACGTGCGAAAGTTATATTTGCAGTAGCAGATGCTTCGCAAACAACGCCGGCGTTTTGAGTGGTTTCTGTCCAAACAAATTGAATTGTTCGACTTAATTCCCCCTGCTCAAATGCAGGAATAGTTACCGATGTATTTGGCGAATTACTTCCGTTTGAATATGAAGGAGCAGGAGATAGTGGATTTCCATTAAAATATGCTGTCCAGTAACCACTTCCTGTAACTCCTGTAACAGATAAGTTTGCTGTAATACCACAAACAGTATCAAAAGAATTTGTTATAATTGGATTTGGTCCTTGAATGAATGTTACTGTAATTTGATCTTCTGACCAGCAAATCCCGTAATTTTCTCTCCACGTAAATGTTTGTGGTCCAAAATTTCCGGAAGTTACAGTTGTGTTAGGGCTGAATTGATTAGCAAAATTACCCGGACCTGTCCATTGTCCGTTGGATCCATCAATGCTTATTATAGCATTTAGTTCTGCTTCAATCCCACAGATGCTGAAATCTTCACCGGCATAAGCAGTTGGTTTTGGGAGAAAATGAACAAGAACCTGATCTTGTGCTGAGCAAATTCCATTATTCACACTCCATGTAAATATTTGATCACCATAATTTGCTGCTAAAACGCTCATTTGCGGTGAATATACATTAGTTCCGTTTGTAGTAACAAACTGCCCGTTTGAAGACCAGACTCCGGTAATACCTTGTTGAGGAGGAGTAGCGTTAAGTGTTATTTCTAAACCACATGTTGTAAGTTCATTTGCCGGGATAAAAGCAATTGGATTTTCGAACCATACTACAGGTGTTCCCGGAGATTGAGAATAACATGGTCCGCCAATATTTACATATCCGCCTAAATCTTGTCCTGCTATTGCAGAAATATAATATGTTACTCCATATTGTCCGTTCATTAATTGAGAAAAACAGAAATTTGGAGAGCTTCCTCTCGCAAGTGGTGAAGTAGGTGCATATTCTCCTGTATGGACAATAAATTCTAACATTTCACCCGATTGAACAAATTGATCTTCATTATGTGAAACCATATTCGTACATTCGTTTGCACATAAAATAATTGGTTCTAAACTTGCCATTGTTCCAGCATAGGTGGCACATCCGCAATCTGTTAATCCGTTATAGGCAAAAATATCACATTCGTTAACATCGGTTATTGTAAGAGTATAACCTGTTCCTGATGGATAAGTTGCTGAAAAACTTCCATTATATAAGGTGTTTGAAGTTCCATTATTTACATAAAATTGAGCAGGACCTCCCAAAGTAGAGTTCACTGAAAAACTTACTTCATAATCAAGATTTCCGTTAATACAATTATGATCAGAAAAATTATAAACCAAAATATGCGGATGGAAATTTATAGTTGTCTCTGCAGTTGTGGTACAAGTTCCATAAGTAACGGTTACGGTATATGTTCCTGATGAAGAAATTATTGCAGTTTGACTGTTTTGTGGAGGTGTAGTATTCCATTCATAAGTACATTGTGCCGGATTTGCTCCTGTAACGTTTGCTGTGGCACTGATTGTAGGATCGCATTGAGATCCGGTAGTAGTTATATTTGCACTTATATTTCCGGAGGAAGTTATGGTAAAGTTTTGTACTACACTCTCACAATTTGGCCCGTCTGAAACTGTAACGGAATAATCTCCTGGTTGTAGATTATTAATCGTAAAACCTGTTGCTCCGGTACTCCACTGAATTGTTGGAAATCCTGTACAGGATTGTAAGACTGTAACAGAAGCAGAACCTCCTATTCCGCAAATAGCATTGGTAGTATTTAAGTTAATTTGGATATCTCCTTCCTCGATGTAGGGAGCTTCGAATCCAAATAGGCATAAAGAATTCCCTGATAAAGTACTGTATCCATCCATTGCTAGAATATAGTTTCCGGGAGCAAGATTAGCAGAAAATATTACTGTTCCTGTACCATTAGCACATCCTTGATAAGTAGCTCCTGTACCTCCAATACCGGTACAATTAACTCCGTTCCATGAGTAAACAGCAAATTGAATTTCCGGATTTTCACCTCCTCCATTATTCCAGCATTGCCCGTTCTGTGCTGATATGGTATATGGTTGAGGATCACCGGGATTGACTGTAAAGTAGAAGAATATTGAGTTATCGGTTGTTCCCCAACCACATTGATCGGGAGCAGGAATGTCTCCGCCGGTTGACAAAATATTACATCCGCTTGAACCTAAAGGCATTGGTGTATCACAATCATCTTCTTCCATATTTAATCTTACAGAAGCTGCAATAAAATACTTTTGACCTGTAACATTATCTTTGTCCCAAGTTCTTATCCATATTGTTTCTCCTGGAATTAGTCCGGAAACAGGTTGCCATCTTATTTCTCCATTTGTACCAAAACCTCCGTTACTGTCAAAGCATGCTAGTAAAGTTAACGTAGAACAGTCGTTGCCACGGTAAATTGCCATAGCGGGTTCGGAATTATTAAACAGAGGTGTTGTTAAATTAGAATTGAAAGCATGAAATGACATTGTGTTTACTCCTGCCGGAACTGTAAACTTATACCACATGTCTTTTGTACTAGTACTAAAATTCCCGCAAGTAGGGTTTGGAGCTTCTGTGGAGGCTGTTGCAGAATTTAAATCAACATTTTGCAAAGCCATTAGTCCACAGGTGGAATACATTTCTACAGGAATGTTAACCGCTGTAGCACAAGTATTTTGAGCATAAATTGAATTAAAAAATCCAAACAAAATAACAAGAAAAATAACAAAGTGGCTTTTCATATTTTTTAAGTTTAATTTTAAAAAATTAAAAATGAATATTCTATTAAAAAGTTCAAAAATATTAAATATTTTCTTTAAGACACAAATTTTTGTGAATTCGTTGTTTCAATAAAACCTTTCTAAATTGTGGTATTCAATACCAAATTTGATTAAAATTATATAATACTATAAAAATTTTATTTATGTGATGGAATAAAAAATTTTATGGTAAATTTGTCTTTGAATAAGTTGTTAGAAACATAATAATCATTCGGATTGAATAAATCCAATGCTCAATATGTTTGTATCTAAAAATCAAACTTTCTTTTATTATCTCATTAAATGAAAAGCTCCACTTAGGTTGTATTCTTTATCATCCCAACCTGTGGCTTTAATAATGTAATAATAAACTCCTGGAGCAGCCTTTGTGCCACCTGTATTATTACCATCCCATCCGGCTTCATAATCCTGCCAGTTGTTCCATTCAAAAACTATTTGCCCCCAGCGATTAATTATTTGACCGTGGAAAGTTTTTAAAGTTTTTGCTTTAACCTGGAAGAAATCATTTATCCCATCTCCGTTGGGAGAAAATACGTTCGGAACTTCAATCATACTTTCATCATCAACTTGAATGCAAGCTGAAAGGCGAGCAGTATCTCTACATTCAGGCAAATCACGATTCATTACTATCAAAAATGGTTCATAGCAGCCCGATTTTGTATAAGTATGTTCAACCATTGGGTCGCAATTTTTTAGGATAGTTCCATCACCGAAATGCCATTCACAACGTTTACGAACATCATCATAGATAGAATTGTTTAAAAATACAACAAGAGCTTCCGGAGCAACAAGGTTTTCAAGATCGATTGACGCATCAACTTGCATAATAGCATCAATCATACCCACTGTTGGAATTGTATAATAGAATGTATCAATACAATATTGAGTTCCGAAAGTACTCAAATAATGTGAAATGTATTGAGTGTTTGGAGTGAGATAAGAAGTTCTGATTCCGTATTCTCCGGCAGGAATATTTAGAACCTGAGTAATAGGTCCCGGATCAGGACCGATTGTATCATTAATCCAGAAGAATGCTGTGGTGGAAGAATCTTCGTTGAAGATAATTCCTCCTTTGCTAAGAGCACAGGTGTCTTTCACTAAGGCAACATTAAAATTCGGTATTTCAGGCTCATAAACTGTATCAATTGCTATTGGAGAATTACAACCCCAGTAATTTGTACTGATTAAGCTGAAAACATGATAATCTCTGCCATCATTCCAGCGTACAAAATTTCTGTGGTTACCACCCTGATTATTTGTAAAGCTTTCAACGATAAGTCCGTTAAAGAAATTCCATGTATATTGTTGCAAAGAGTCTTCAACTGCTCTGATTGTGGCTTCTTCGCCGAAACATTTTGGAGGTATTATTATTGTTTCGGATGATGGTATTCGAGCAAAAGTTACATTAACAGTATCACTGTCTGCACAGCCGTTGGTATTATCCTCTGTCCAAATTATAATGAAATATGGATTTGTAGGATTGCCTGCATTGATAATGTTGGAGCTAATAACAGCATTAGGACTATTAGGATTATCAAAACTGATATTTTGAGTAGATGGTGTTGACCATACTCCGGTTCCAATACTTGGGACGGCATTTAAAGTTCCGGAAAATCCACAAAACAGGGTATCATTACCGGCGTTAGCTTTAGGAATTTCAATGAATCTGATTTTTATCGGACCGGCAGTGTCGGCACAGAATCCCGGCATATCTTCAGGCCCATTTTCTACAATCCAGTAGAAATAATGATCTCCATAACTGCGGACAGTTACAGATGTGAAGTTTGACCATTGATTATCAAAGAAAGCAGAAGGACTGTATGTTGTCCAGTAACCTGCTGTTCCTGTTGATGGCAATTCTGCTCTTAAACGTGGGAATGTATGACCACATACTACTGAATCTGCTTCATCAATTAATATGTTTGCATTTGGTTTACGCCAGAATGTTATATTAACGGTATCGATAGCAGAGCAATATACATTGCTTTCAATCCAAACAAAACTAATTGTACCGTAAGTATTGGTAGTTACTTCTGTCGTAGGACTATTATAATCGTTGAATAGCACTCCGTTTGGTGCCCATTGTCCCGGGAAACCGGAACTTATTCCCTCAAGAGTTGTTGTAGTCCCGCAAACATGTTTATCAGGTCCGGCATCAATTATTGGAATTTCATAAAAGTTAATTGTTACTGTGTCGGTTGAATAGCAGGAGTGTAAGTTTGAGTTATTTTCTCTGAAGATAAATCTCCATGTCCCGTAATGGCTTACTGTTACCGATACCGTATCTCCGTTTTGAGGACTTATATTTGCAGAAGCTCCTGGAATAGGAGCCTGAGCTACTGACCAGATACCAAAAGGTTCGTAACTTCCGGTTTCCTGTACACTAAAAACTGCTCCGAGTGTATAGAAATTTCCGCAGATAGATCCGTCAATTCCGGCATTTGCGTTAGGTGCTTTATAAAAATAAGCAGTTAAAGTGTCTACACTCATACAAGCATAATTTCGTAATGCCCAAATAAACGGGATCCTTACATATGCAGTATCTCCATAGCTTCCGTACTCATTTATACAGTATGTTGCCTGTGGAGAATTTGCATCATTTTGCGTGAACGAACCGATAATATTAAGTGGAATCCACGTGCCTTGAGCCCATTCGCTGCCCGTCATGTCGGCATTTAGTTGGATACAATTACCACAAATTTCTGCTACATCATCTGCTCCAACACTTGCAAAAGGCATTTTTGAGAAAATGATATTTTGGCTTACTGAACCTGAACATTGTATCCCCGCAACTTGCATGATTTCGGTCCAGACAAATTCTACAGGAGCATAATGTCCATCATAATTTGCTACACTAACCTGAGTTTGAGGACTATTTTGTCCGTTTGAATAATAGATATTAAAGGAAGGTTGCTCTCCATTCACATAAGCATTCCACTGTCCCGATCCTTGAACATTCATTACATTTAAATTATAAGTATTCCCACACACAGAATCTGAGGAAATCAAAACTATAGGATTTGGAGGTTGAACAAAATTTACTGTTATCTGATGGTCATCCCAGCAATCTCCGTTTATTTCTCTCCAGGTAAATGTGCGAGGACCTGCCGGAGGTGTAATAGTTACGCTCGTTGAATTAGAGTATTGATTTGAAAACAATCCCGGACCAGTCCATTCTCCCGTACTGCTCGGTAGAGAAAATACAGCATTAAGTTCGGCCGTATAGCCACAATTTGTGAAGTTTTCTCCGGCATAAGCAGTTGGATTTGGTTTGAAGTTAACTCTAATAGTATCTTTAGCTATACAATTACCATTATTTACATTCCAGACAAAAGGAATTTCCTGATAATTTGATGCCATTACGCATACATCCGGTGAATACGCTGATGTGCCTTGTGTGGTTATGAAAAATTCAGGAGATGTCCAATAACCAAATGCTCCTGATAATGCAGGTTGAGCAGAAAAACATGCTTCTAAACCACAAACCGAAAAGTCGGGGGAATTAATATGCGCTACTGGAATATCATACCAAATTACAGGAGTTCCTTGACTTATAGAAAAACATGGGTCTGATAAATCGGGAATTCCCGGAGATATTTGATTACCTGCTACGGCGGAAATGTAATATGTTTGTCCGAAGTTTAATGAAGGAATTAAGTGATAGCAAAACTCGGGTGTTGAATTGTAAGCAATAATATTTGGTGGATATCCGCCTGTATGCAAAACAAAACCGAATGTATCGTCAGCATCAAGTGTTTGATTGTTATTATGATTTACCATATCTGAACACTCTCCATAACACAACTTTACTGGAACCAGGGAGGTCATTGTTCCGGCATAGGTAAGACAACCGCAATTTCTCATGCCCTGGAAAATAAATTCCGAACAAGCAAAATTTGGATCTACTACAGTTATACTATATGGTGTTTGTGATGGTATTGTCAAACTGAAGTTGGAATTGTATGGTTGGAATCCATTTCCTGAATTAGCTAAAAATGCAGTTGGATTTCCAAGATGATCAACAACATCAAAACTAACAGTGTAAGCAGTATAGGTATCATTACATTCCTGATCGTTGAAATTCATTACCTGAATTGGATTGTAAACATTAACAATTTCGGTATCACTATCGGAACAAGCCGGATTTGATATCGTATAGCTTATTGTATGAGTGCCTACTCCTGCCACTTGGGGGTTAAACGAGTTGCCACTAACTCCGGGTCCTGACCAAGTGCCACCGGGTGTTACTGCATTTAATAAAACTACCGGATCAGTAGCACATAAATTCCCGACAGGTGAAATCGTTGCATTTACGGATGGATATACGGTAATCTGATAATTACCAGTATTAGTACATCCGTTAGCTGCTGTTACAGTAAGAAAATATGTTCCCGACATTGACGGGTTTGAATTAGGTCTGCTAATACTTGAACCTGATGCAGTATAGCCTCCGGGACCTGACCATTGATACGAAACAGCTCCGGTAGCTGCGGTTAATTGTATATTTTCTCCCTGACAATATATCTGATTTCCTGAAATTGTTGCTTCCGGACTCGGCAGTACTTCTACAACTGTTGAGGCTGTTGCTGTGCATCCGTATTGATCGGTTATTGTAACATTATATACTCCACCTTGAGATATTTGAGAAATTGTTGGATATTGTAGGGAACTGCTGAAACCTCCTGGTCCTGACCATGCATAAGTACTGTATGTTTGAGTAGAAAGTTGCACACTACTACCCGGACATGCCGGACCATTATTACTTGCTGAAGGAGTAAGCATCGGATTTTGGTTTAATAATACAGTAGCACTTGAAGTACAACCGAAGTTATCCGTTACCGTAACGCTAACAGTTCCTGCGGCTAAGCCTGTTGCTGTACTGCTGTTGCTTGAAGTTGTTTGGTTGTATCCGTTCGACCAATTAAAAGTGTAATTTGGAGAACCTCCTGTAACTGTGGCAGTTGCTGTTCCTGTTGAAGCTCCAAAACATTCTATGTCTGTTCCTGTTGCACTTGCTGAAATGAAGCCAATATCAGTTAAAGTTGTATTAGCTGTTGTAGTACATCCAAGATTATCTGTGATTGTTACCTGATATGTTCCGGAAGGAATGTTTTGTGCAGTAGCTGTAGTTTGGGTAGGAGTGGTACTCCATTGATAAGTGTATGGCGCTGTTCCGCCGCTTGGAGTTACGGTTGCAGAACCGTCAGAATGTCCGCAATGAGGATTGCTTTGACTAGTAATCTGAGCTGTTGGAATAGAACCAACCTGAACAGTTGTATATAAGGTTATTGTATCACAAGGATAAATCACCTGAACAGAATAGGTTGTGGTTTCTGTGGGATTAACTTGTATTGATGTTATGTTGGTTTGCCCTGTACTCCAGTTTATTTGAACATGTTGTGGCTGTGGAGTATTTAAATTTAATGTCAAAGTTGCCGGTGAACCCGAACATACAGGAGAATTATTTGTTAATACAGGATTTATTACGAATGCGTCGGTTATTGTTATAACGTGTTGAATTGACTGCTGATCACATGGACAACCAGTAGTGAAAGATAGTATTATTGTTCTGTCTCCGGTAGGGTATCCTAAATCAAAAGTGTTAAAATAAATAGTTGTGCTTGGTTGCCCTGCCGGAATTGTAACTGTAGTTGGGATTGGAGTATAATCTGTTCCGGGAATTGCTGTCCCTGATACTGTGTATGTTATTGTAACTGTTTGATTTAATGGAACATCAGGATTTCGAGTAAAAACAATATATCCCGGACATCCTCTCATAACTGGTAAACTTGGTGACCATGAGTTGAATCCTTCAGCAGTGAAGTTATTATCATCACCGGATGAAAAAGAATTTGATTTAAGAAATACGGCTGAATCATAAACACCGTCACCTACATCAGCAATAGCAAGTTTTATATTATAAGTTGCACATGGAGTAACCGGTTTTTGAGCTGTTAAGGTAACAGTCATTCCATCGTACTGAATATGGGCATTTCCTGAATTGTTGACATAATATTGAGAATTGGTGTAGTGGTTAACATTGTTAATTGTTACCGGTGTGGAAGTCCCCGGAATAAGTGCGATATTAACATTGTTGTAATTTTCCGGTCCTCCTGATAAAAAGAATGCAAAAACGTCATTATAACTTGAACCGGCGTACTCCGGATATTCTTCGCTTGCGAATACATATTGAAATTCAAGCATATTTGATGCTGGTACAAAATTAAAGGAGAGAACCGCTGCATCATAAGTTGTCCCGTTGGCAATGCTGTTAAGAAGAGAATTTCCCGGACGTCCTAGATTTGTTCCTGCAGAACCGGTATTATTTGGTCCAGGAGCTGTCGAAATATTGCCGGTTGATAATATAACTCCATCTGCAAAATTTAATGGGGGAATTCCATTGTAAAAATATCCAATTGCATTATTGTGTCCTGTATATTGAATGTTGTTGGCTGTAAGACATCCTGTTACTAATACATCCTGCACTAATTGGTTAACATTATATTGCGTAGTACTTATTGAAATAACTTTTTCATATCCGGAAATAGGTTCTGAGAAAACACATAGGTTTAATATTCCTCCGTTTGGATTGCTTATATTCCAGTATCTACCAAGAATTTCTTTTCCGGCTAATTCATCAGTTGGTCGTATTCTTAAATAACCTTCTGTACTTTTGAAAATATCACATTTTATTTCAACATATTCTCCTTCTTCAAAACTGTATATCGCTAATCCAAAAATATTTTCTTCTGCAAAACTCACTTTAATTGTTGCCCAACCTTCTTCGGGTACAACAAATTTAAAATATGAACTTTTCCCTGGATAATTTCTATAACATACCGGAATTTCCAAATCATTTGCCGATTCTGAAGAATATTCAAATTCAACGGATTCGCAGTTATAATTTACAAATAATAGATTTGGATTTTGATAATTATTGCTTAATTGGTTTTGAGAAAAAATTAATTTTCCAAATATTAGCAATAAGAAAATAAGAGAATAACTCCTTACTTTTTTCATGGTTTTAATTTATTTAGGACACAATACTGCTTATTAAGTTCAAATATATAAAAATTTTTAAAAAAACAAAAAAATATATAAAAATTTTTTATTTTGAAATAAAAGACAAAAATATCTAATTACGCATTAAATGAAAAACCCCTTGTAAATTATATTCTTTATCATCCCAACCTGTGGCTTTGATAATGTAATAATAAACTCCGGGAGCAGCTTTAGTACCACCTGAATAATTTCCATCCCAACCAGCTTCATAATCCTGCCAATTTTCCCATTCATAAATTACTTTTCCCCAACGATTAACGATTTGTCCTGTGAAAGTTTTCAAAGTTCTTGCCTTAACCTGGAAGAAGTCGTTAGTGCCATCACCGTTAGGTGAGAAAATATTCGGAACTTCAAGCATACTTTCATCATCAACTTGAATGCAAGCTTCCAAGCGAGCAGTATCTCTACATTCAGGTAAATCTCTGTTCATTACGATAAGGAATGGTTCGTAACATCCTGATTTGGTATATGTATGTTCAACCATTGGGTCGCAATTTTTGAGTTTAGTACCATCCCCGAAGTTCCATTCGCAGCGTTTGCGTACATCATCGTAAATAGAATTGTTAAGGAATGTAACCACTGCATTTGGAGCAACAAGGTTTTCGAGATCAACAGATGCTGCTATTTCCATTTGTGCATCAATCATACCAACAGTTTGAATAGTGTAATAGAAAGTATCAATACAGTATTGAGTTCCGAAGGTACTCAGGTAATGCGATATGTATTGAGTATTTGGGGTAAGGTATGAAGTTCTGATACCGTAATCACCTGCCGGTATATTCAATACCTGAGTAATAGGTCCCGGAGCAGGTCCGACTGTGTCGTAAATCCAGAAGAAAGCGGTATTAGGAGAATTTTCATTAAAAATAATTCCACCTTTACCCAGAGCACAAGTATCTTTAATAATATTTACATCAAATTCAGGAATAGGGGGTTCATAAACAGTATCAATAGCAATAGGAGAGTTACATCCCCAGTAATTTGTAGTAATCAGATTAAATACATGGAAATCTGTGCCGTCGTTCCAGCGTACAAAATTTCTGTGATTTCCACCTTGAGAGTTAGTGAAACTTTGTACAATTTGTCCGTTAAAGAAGTTCCATGTGTATTGTTGCAAAGTGTCTTCAACAGCTCTGATAGTGGCTTCTTCGCCGAAACACTTTGGAGGAATAATAATTACGTCAGAAGAAGGAATTCTTGCAAACTGTACTTTGATTGTATCTTTATCGGTACAGCCGTTTGTATTGTCTTCAGTCCATATCAGCAGGAAGAAAGGATTAGCGGGATTTCCTGCATTGAGTATGTTGGATGTTACAATAGCGTTCGGACTGCTTGGATTATTAAAACTGATATTTTGAGTTGAAGGAGTTGACCAGACTCCAGTTCCAATGCTTGGGATAGCATTAAGAGTTCCTGAAAAACCACAGAAGAGAGTGTCGTTACCTGCATTAGCAGTTGGAATTTGAATGAAATGAATTCTCAAAGGACCTGCAGTGTCAGTACAGAACCCGGGCATATCTTCGGGACCGGTTTCTTCGATCCAATAAAAATCGTGATATCCATAAGAAGGAACGGTAGCAGAAGCATTATTCCATGTATTTGCATCTGGATAGAACTCTGTAAAAGGATTATTTGTACTCCAATATCCACGAATACCTGTTCCCGGATTTTCAGCTCGAAGTCTGGGGAATGTCAATCCACAAACTGTAGAGTCTGCTTCGTCGGTAAGTATATTTGCAGAAGGTACTCTCCAAAAGGTAATTATTACTGTATCTTTTGATTGACAGGCAAGTGTAAATGGTGGTTGCGACATATTAGTCTCAATCATTACGAACTGCCTTGGCCCGTAGGTATTCACGCATACATCAGGATTCGGAATAGTATAATCGGAATACTGTGCTCCATTGTCTGTCCAGCTCATGCTATATCCGGCAGTAGTTCCTTCCAGTTGAGTACATTGCCCGCAAACATGTTTGTCTGGTCCAGCTGAAATTACAGGTATTTCAACAAATTCTATCTGCACAGTATCAGTTGAGAAACAACTTGATAACAGCGAATTATTTTCTCTAAAAATAAATTGCCAAATACCTGTATGAGAAACAGTAACTAAAGTGGTATCGTTATTTAAGTTTGCAAATGTTGCCGATGGTGTAGGTGTAACATTTGGTCGGGAATAAACAGACCATAACCCTGAAGGATTATATCCGCTGGTTTGAGGTAAACTGTAAACAGCACCTAAAGTGTAATTGTTTCCACAAACGGCATTGTCTAAACCAGCATTTGCCTGAGGTCTGCGATAGAATGTTACCCACATTGTATCAACTGATTGACAAGCTCTTGCATCGGGGTTGTATAAAGCCCATCCTACTGGAACTCTTACGTGAGCAGTATCACCATAAGAACCAATTTCTTTAATACACAATGTTGTTGTTGGTTCAAATTGTGATGGAGTCCAAGATTCTGGAATAACTTTTCCAACAATCCACATACCTTCTGCCCATTGAGATCCGGTAACATCAGCTTGTAATTCTACACAATTTCCACATCTTTCGGCTTCGTTTACACTTCCAACACTTGCAACAGGCATTCTAGCAAATCTAACTTTTTTGTCTACTGTTCCTGTGCATTGTACTCCATTTAATTGTGTGGTTTCTTGCCATCTAAAAAGAATTTCGGTATAATTTCCTGTATAGTTACCAATGGATACTGTTACTACCGGGGAATTGATATTAGGAGTAAATGTAGGTTGTGGAGTTATTGGTGTTTCTGTTGTTGGATTTAATGCTGTCCATTGACCAGCTCCACTTGAATTATAAACAGTAAGTATTGTAGATGTTCCACAAACAGTATCTGTACCTGGTGTAGTTGTCGGATTAGGTTCAGGAACATAAGTAACTAATACTTTATCAGAACCCGAACAACCGGATATACTTTCTGTGAGTGTATATTCATAAGTTCCAAATACACTAATTCTTGCTTCAGCGTTAGCACTTGTTTGTGGATTAAAAATAGTTCCTGAACCACTCCACGAGAGATTTGTTCCAGTTACACTGGGGACACCTTGCATTATTGCAGAATTACCGCAAACAGTGAAATCATCTCCGGCAAATGGAGTTGGTGTTCTTAAAAATCTAATTACTACATCATCGCTTGATATACATTGCCCGTTTGCAATATTCCAAGTAAAAGTACAATCTTGATAATCAGGGACTAAAACTATCGGATTAGGTTGGGTATAATTTGTTCCTGCTATTGTTACAAAATTTGAACAGCTTGAAGTCCAATATCCGTACATACCCGGAACAGGACTGTTGGCATTAAGTCTTATCATTAAACCGCAGGTGTCTTTATCGGTTCCAGCATTTGAGTATGGCATTTCAAGCCACATTACAGGAGTACCTTGCGAAATGTGGTAACAGTCGGACGTTATATTTGCGTGACCGCTGCCGTCATTTAATCCAACAATTGCAGATACATAATAAATGGTATTGTAATCTAGTCCTAAAGGTAAGCGACAGAAATTGGGCGTCGAATTTCTTGCAATTGGGATATTATTTCCGGTATGTATCATAAATTCGAAAATGCCGCTACCTCCGTCGGTATTTTCGTCTCCATTGTGAGTTACAGAAGGTGACGTACACTCATTCCCGCAAAGAATTATTGTACTTAGAGTCCCCATGGTTCCTGCGTAGAATGGACAACCGCAATCACGGAATCCGCTAATTTCAAAACTGCTGCACCCATTCACATCTGCAACCGTGTAATTGTAGGAATTGGGAGATTCTAATGTTGCCTCAAAATGTGGATTGGCTTGAGATACTCCGTTTACAAGATATCCGGAAAATGGATTACCTTGTGAGCCTACAACATACCAGGAAACATAAAACAGTGTTGGAGAATCTGTAGGACCGCAAACTTCTTCAAAGTTCTGAATATTAATTTGATCATAAACCGAAAAGTTAATTTGAGAAGTTACTGGTCCTCCTGTACATGGATCATTCACGGTATTTGTTATCGTATAGTTTCCGGGTAAGTTAGGTGAGAAAATAGCCGAATTTTGATCTAACAATTGTGGATTAGGTGAACATGTTAATGTTCCGAAGTTTGGAGCAGACAATTGTACAGGCATTGACCCAACACACATATTATCTACAGGAGATAGGGTAGGGACGTATGTAGGATTAAATGTTATTACTACATCATCACTTCTTTGACATCCTGAATTGCCTAAATATCTTTCTGTAATTCTAAAAGTGTATGTTCCATACATACTTACTGTTACATTTGTAACATTGCTTGTTTGATTTGCAAAGGATGCTGTTCCGGGTCCAGAAACAAGTGTCCATTCTACTGTATTATTTGGAGCAGGATTTGATGCGTTTAATGTATATGTCAATGCACAAACTGCATTGTCCGGACCTGCGTTTGGATTGGGTAATATACAGCAGTTTGGATCATTCATGTGTCTTACTAATACTGTTAAAGTAGTATCGTGGGTACAACCAAAATTATCTGTAATTGTAAATGTAAATGGTTGTTGAGAATTAATATCCGGAGTTCCTGTAGTTGTATATGTTCCTGTTGCACAATTCTGATTTGACGGTGGATTAATTTGTGATCCAAAAACTCCCTGCCATGAAGTAGGAGTGTAGTTGTTTGTGTAGCTCCACAATTCAGGGAATAAGCTCGGATTGAATTCTATCCACCAACCAAATAATGTTCCTGAATCAATTGCCCAGTTATCACAAATTCTAATTGTCCATGTTCCATTAAGTGGACACCCTATTAAACCTGCCAGGCTCTGATATGAGGCATAAGTTCCTGCAGGCAAAACAGTAAGCCCTGAAGCAGCTTGTTGCATTGTTTGAGTACCGGATGGACTTATAGTATACCACCATCCTTGATTTGGAGGGTTACCCAAATCACAACCATATCCACCTTGAATCCCCATCTGAACAATAGTCCCGTTAGGGCATTGAATGTAAAAAGTGAGGTCACCAATATATGTGTGACACATATTCATGTGAATACCAATAATATCATTTATACTTGTTACAGTTTGTCCTGGATTAAATTGATTTTGCATTAATGGACTATTATAACAAACTCCTGTTCCATCAGGTAATGGTACAGTATCTGCTACTGCTGGTACAACACTGCTATTCCAAGTCGAGGAAGAATAATAGCCACACATATTTACTGTATTACCCATACAAATAGCTGTAGGGCTGAGAGTTGTTGTTTGAGTATTCCATATTGGAGCCCTCGAAACTCTCACCCTCTGTGCTACTGCATTGGTATTAGTACAGTTTTGTTGGTCAGTTATTGTAACAATAACAACATAGCCTCTTCGATCAGGGAAAGTATGAGTAACCTCATTTAGCCCTACCCCGGATTGAATTGGTGACCCATCCTGGAAATTCCATGTAAATGTTACTGTTCCATCATTTAACGGATATCCGGGAATTGGATATACTCCATTAGCTGTGAATGTTACAGGAAAAGATGTATTATTATCTTCATCCCAGCAAACATTTATATAATCAATTCCTCCTTCATTAACCAGTGGTGGATCCGATGCTGTAATATATACTTGACGAGGCATACACTGAAATTCACATGATAATGTTCCGGAAAAAGAGCCTCCGCTTACATTTCCTACAAAAACAAATGTTAAACATCCGGATTCATTAATGTTTGATGCTACCACTGACAACGTCCCTGATGTTGTTGTATGATTATAAACTTCCAAAACAGGAGCTGAAGTGTTTGGTCCATCATAAACTGTTAATGATGTGCCATTTGGAAATGAATATGAACTGATAAACAAACGTACAAATCTATTTATTGGGTCATTTGAACAAACAGTAACAGTTAAGGTTTGTCCAACACTGTAACTTCCAACTGAAAGCGAGCCGGAACATGTTGAAATTGTTTGTCCATTGGATCCGCTCATGGTATATGATTGGCTAATTACCATAAGACTAAGCGAGATCAAAAACAATGTTAAAATTAACTTTTTCATATATCTTGATTTTTTTGTTATCTAATGTTTTTTATCCTCATTTCATTTGTGACAGCTACGTCAATATCTTCGTCTGATTGAACTACAATTACATAACCGGTATCTCCGGCTCTGAAATAGTTATTTTTTAATGAACTTCTGTAAATGTTATATTCCAGAGGATTAAAATCATCCAGATCTTCAAGCGTTATTATATAATCCGGAATAACGTATCCGGTTTTAGGATTAATCTTTTTTAACTCAATCAATTCTATCGGTTTGCTCGGCATTTCAATAATGTAGCAACCTTTTTCCACAAAGTAATTCAATTTGTAGAACTCCTTAAGATTGTCTTTTTTGAATTGATTTAGTTCTTCTTGACTATACTTTGACAACAATTTACTATTCGCTTCCTGTGCAGTTATAATGCCAATAAATGCAAAAGACGCGAAAACAAGCATCAAGACTTTAGTTTTCATCTTCTTCAATTTTAGTTAATAAATTACCTCTCTTAGACAATTATAATTTTCTAAACGTTGTATAAATTCTAAGATTTTTACAAAATTATTAATTTTTTTTAATTTTAAGTTTAAAAATAATTTTTTATGAAAAATTACCTTGAGTGTAAATATTTTTTAAATAGTTAAAAACTTATTTGCAAAAAGTAAAAAAAATTGAGGAGCTATTTGTAACTTTGTAAAAATTTTTTGTGTGGAAAAGTTATTATCTAAATTAAATCCTGCTCAACGAGAAGCAGCAGTATATACAGAGGGTCCTCAATTAATTGTCGCCGGAGCAGGATCCGGAAAAACACGTACATTAACTTATAAAATTGCCTATCTTTTAAAACTAGGTTACAAACCAAGAAGAATTCTTGCACTTACTTTTACTAACAAAGCTGCCGAGGAAATGCGAAGTAGAATAGATAGTCTTCTAGGGGATAACTATTCGCGTCATTTATGGATGGGTACTTTTCATTCTATCTTTGGTAAAATGTTGAGAATTGATGCCGAAAAAATTGGTTTTACTGCAAACTACACCATATATGATAGCAGCGATTCTGCAAGTATGATTAAATCTATTATTAAAGAGTTTAAACTTGATAATGAAAAATATAATTATAAAAACATTCAATCTAGAATTTCAAATGCAAAAAACAAACTCATAACTGCCGAAGCTTATGCCGCAAATCAAGATTATATAACTGAAGATACCAAAGAAGGACGAGGAGAATTCTTTAAAATTTATCTCGAATATGCAAAAAGATGCAAACAAGCCAATGTAATGGATTTTGACGATCTGTTGCTTTATACAAATATATTGTTTAAAATCAGCAAGGATTCTCTGGAAAAGTTTCGAGGAATGTTTGATTATATTCTCGTTGATGAGTATCAGGATACGAATTTTGCACAATATCTTATTGTTAAAAAACTTTCCGAAATCCATCGTAAACTTTGTGTAGTTGGTGATGATGCCCAGTCAATTTATTCTTTCAGAGGTGCACGTATTCAAAATATTCTTAATTTCAAAAATGATTATCCTGATTATAAATTATTTAAACTCGAACAAAATTATCGTTCTACAAAAAATATTGTTGAAGCTGCAAATTCACTAATTGCTAAAAACTTAAATCAAATTTCCAAAATTTTGTTTTCCGAAAATGAAAGCGGAAGTTTGATAAAAGTTCGCAGATCACTCGACGATAATCAGGAAGGATACGATATTGGAATGGCTATTAGAGAATATTGCAATAAAGAAAACTTTGAATTCAGCGATTTTGCAGTTCTGTACAGAACGAATGCTCAATCTCGTATTTTTGAAGATGCTTTCAGAGCTTTAAACATACCTCATAAAGTTTATGGGGCTCTTTCTTTTTATCAACGTAAAGAGATTAAAGATGTTTTTGCATACCTTAAATTGATAATAAACCATAATGATCCTGAATCTTTTAAAAGAATTATAAATTATCCGGCTCGTCGTATTGGATCTACAACTGTAGAAAAAATCTTTGAATTTGCATCAAAAAATAATGTCAGCATCTGGGAAGTTGTCAGCAAAATAAATGATTTGTATGAAATTAAAATTTCTAACGAAACTCGCAGACATATAACTGGATTTGTCACTTTTATTAACGACATGGCCAATAAATTGCACCTGATTGACGCTTATGACTTTATTGTAGAGCTTGTCAATCGCTCAGGAATTAACAATGATTTATTGGCGGATAAAACTCAGGAAGGAATAAGCAGATACGAAAACTTGCAGGAATTACTAAACAGTGTTAAAAATTTTGTCGAGAAAAGAAAAAAATCCGATCAAGCATCTTCAATTTCGGCCGAAGATTATTTGCAGGATATAGTGCTTTACTCTGACCTCGAAGAAGATGATGATGACGAGAATGAATCAAAAAATGTCGTTTCTCTCATGACAGTACACGCTGCTAAAGGTCTAGAGTTTAAAAATGTTTTCATAGTTGGTGCAGAATCCGAATTATTCCCTTCAGGACTTAGTAAATTCTCAATGGAAGAATTTGAAGAAGAACGCCGCTTGTTTTATGTGGCAATGACTCGGGCTATGAAAAATCTTATTATTAGTTATGCAGATAAAAGATTTCGTTTCGGACGTATTATTTACATGGCTCCAAGCGATTTTCTTTATGATATTGACAATCAATATCTTGATTGGCCTGATAAGTACGATGAAGATGAACCAGATACCGATTTTGAGCGGGAATTAAACAACTTTTATTCAAACAATATTGATTTTGTAAATAATAAACTAGTAATTCAAAACCAATCCGAAAAGAAGGGTCCTCCTAAAATTAAAAATCCAAAACCAGAAAATCTTGTTTCAATAAGCAAAATAGATAAAATACTTGGAGGAAATGAATCTGTAAATACAGATATTTATGCTGAAGGAATGTTAGTACTGCATGAAAAATTCGGTCAAGGTGTGATTAAAAAAATAAATGTTGTAGATAAAATAAAACGAGCTTATATCTTATTTGACGATTACGGATTAAAAACACTTCTATTAGAATATGCTAAACTACAAATAATTTAATTTTTTTTTATTTTAATTAACTTCGCAAAAAAAATATTATGGATTACAATACTCAAAGACCTAGATTAATACTACCGGAATACGGACGAGTTATACATCAAATGGTTGAATATTGCTGTACGATCGAAGACAGAGAAACGCGTACAAAAGCAGCTAATGCAATTATAGAATTAATGGGGAACATGAATCCTCATTTGAGAGATGTTCCCGATTTTAAACATAAATTGTGGGATCATTTGGCTTTAATGTCGGATTTCAAACTTGATATAGACTGGCCATATCCTTTGCCTGAAAAGAATATTTTAAACTTAAAACCTGAAAAACTTCCCTATTCCGATGGAGAAATAAAATATCGACATTATGGTAAAATTATTGAAAAACTTGTAAAGAAAATTCCGGAGATTGAAGATCCTAAGGCTCAGCGTGCTTTAATAGAGCTTATGGCAAACCATATGAAACGCTCTTACATGACTTGGAAAAAGGAAAACATTAATGATGAAATAATTATTAAAGAACTAAACAGGTTGCTCGAGAACAAAGTTCCAATTCCCGAAGATTTAGTGTTGAACGAGTTTAGAGATGTTCTCGCGAGCAAACAAGTACAACAGAATTCACAAAAAAAGAAGAAAAAATCTCAAAAAAAGAGATAAAACATATTTTATAACATGAGTACATTTAAGATTTACGGGGGGCATAAGCTTAAAGGTGAAATAATACCTCAAGGTGCTAAAAACGAGGCTTTACAAGTTCTTTGCGCTGTATTATTAACAAATGAAGAAGTAAAAATTTCAAATATCCCGGATATTAGAGATGTAAACAAACTTATAGATTTGTTATCGTCTCTTGGAGTTGTTGTTACAAAGCACGGAAAAGGAGATTATTCGTTTAAAGCCGAAAATTTGAATCTCGACTATCTTAAATCAGATACATACCGTCAGGATGGATCTGCTCTCAGAGGTTCGGTTATGATAATGGGTCCGCTTCTGGCAAGATTCGGATATGTTTGTTTGCCAAAACCGGGTGGGGATAAAATAGGACGTCGTAGATTGGATACTCATCTCTACGGATTTGCAAAACTCGGAGCTGAATTTAATTTCGATTTTAAAGAAAATTTTTTCACTCTCAAGGCCCAAAAACTCGAAGGAAATTATATACATCTCGACGAAGCATCTGTAACCGGTACTGCAAATATTATTATGGCTGCTGTATTGGCAAATGGGAAAACCACAATTTATAATGCAGCCTGTGAACCTTATGTTCAACAGTTATGTAACTTGTTGAATAATATGGGGGCAAAAATATCAGGTATAGGTTCTAATCTTTTGACTATAGAAGGCGTGAATGAACTTCATGGGGCTGAGCACAAAATTTTGCCCGATATGATCGAAATAGGCAGCTTTATTGGAATGGCAGCAATGACCGGTTCCGAGATAACAATAAAAAATGTACACTACGAAATGCTCGGAATTATTCCCGATTCTTTCAGAAAATTAGGAATTCATATCGAACATATAAATGATGATATTTATATTCCTCCACATGAAAATTATGAAATTGAAAGTTTTATTGACGGATCAATAATGACAATCTCTGATGCAATTTGGCCGGGTTTAACTCCCGACCTTCTGAGTGTTTTTCTTGTAGTTGCTACTCAGGCGCGGGGAGAAGTGCTTATTCATCAAAAAATGTTCGAAAGCAGACTGTTCTTTGTTGATAAACTTATTGACATGGGAGCAAAAATTATACTTTGCGATCCACATCGAGCAACAGTAATAGGCCTCGACAATAAAGTAAAACTTCGTGCTACCACTATGCAATCACCCGATATTCGTGCAGGGATGGCTCTTTTAATTGCTGCTATGAGTGCTGATGGTACAAGCATAATTCATAATATTGAGCAAATTGACAGAGGTTACGAAAAAATTGACCAGCGACTTAATGCTCTTGGTGCTAAAATAGAACGTATAACAGTTTAATTATCTATTATGAAAATTTTATTTTTTATTGTTTTGTTTTTTGTTTTTTCAATGTCGGGTTTCTCCCAAAAGATTGGTACTGAAATAGGAGATATTGCTCCTGAAATAAAATTAACTTCTCCAAATGGGGACTCTATTGCTCTTTCTTCATTGAGAGGAAAAGTTGTGTTAATAGATTTTTGGGCTTCGTGGTGCGGACCCTGCCGTAAGGAAAATCCTTTTGTTGTAAGTGCTTACCAAAAATATAAGGACAAGAGATTTTCAGTCGGAAATGGATTTACTGTTTTTGGTGTATCTCTCGACAAAAATAAAGAAAGCTGGATTAAAGGAATAGAGGATGATAAATTAACCTGGTATCATGTTTCCGACCTCAAACAATGGGATTGCGATATTGCTAAAGTTTATGGAGTCAGAGGAATTCCTTCTAATTTTCTTATTGATAAAAATGGCGTTATTATAGCCAAAAATTTAAGAGGTGAAAAACTTGAAGCAACTCTGGAAAGCTTATTGGTGATTGATCCGGCTGATCAATTTACCAATTCTTTCAAACAACTCAAAATAGATTTTAATAAGCTTACCGAAGATGAGTTTTATAAAAACAAAAAAGAACTTAAGAAAATCCAAAAAAACATTGAAAACCTTGATAAATACATAAATGGCTTAAAAAATTGATTTTTACTGTCATTTTGTCATTTATTTAGATCTGGCTTAAATTTTGAAAACCTTTCTAAGATTAAAAAATAGGGTTATATGGAAGAAAAAGAAATAAAAAATGATAATAGTATTGAAAATATTGAGAATGAGGATTCAAACAAAACTGATAAAAAATCAAAGAAAAAATCAAAAAATAATGAAGTTCAGATTTTGAAGGAACAAATAAAAGAACTTGAAGATAAGAATTCCGAGCTTCAGGATAAATATCTGAGATTAGTGGCAGAATACGATAATTTCAGAAAACGCACTGCAAAAGAGAAAGCTGAATTGAAAGATATAGTAAAAGCCTCTCTTTTGTTGGAGTTTTTACCAGTTGTAGATGATATGGACAGAGCTATGGCTCATCTTTCAAATGTAACTGATGTAAAAGCGACGGTTGAAGGGATAAATCTCATTTACAATAAATTTAACGATTTTCTTAAATCGCAGGGTTTGATTGAAATTGAGGCTAAAGATAAAGATTTCGACACAGATTTGCACGAAGCCGTAACCAAATTCCCTGTTGATGAAGAAAAAAAAGGAAAAGTAATAGATGTTCTAACAAAAGGTTATACTTTAAACGATAAGGTTGTAAGATTTGCCAAAGTAGTTGTTGGTGAATAAAAAATGAGAACTTAGAATGAGTAAGAGAGATTATTACGAAATATTAGGTGTATCACGTGATGCGAGTGCCGAAGAAATAAAAAAGGCATATCGCAAAAAGGCTATTGAATATCATCCCGACAAAAACCCCGGCAATAAGGAAGCTGAAGAAAAATTTAAGGAAGCTGCCGAAGCTTACGAAGTTCTTAGCGATCCTGAAAAACGTGCTCGCTACGACAGATTCGGACATTCAGGAATTAACGGAAGCGGATTTAGTGGCGGCGGAATGAGTTTCGATGATATTTTCTCGCGTTTCGGTGATATTTTTGGGGATGCTTTTGGCGGATCTCCTTTCGAAAGTTTCTTTGGTGGAGGATCCAGAAGCAGCCGATCAAGAGTTAATAAAGGAACCAATATTAGAATTTCTGTAAAACTAACTCTCGAGGAAATTGCAACAGGAACAACTAAAAAAATAAAAGTAAAAAAATATGTTCCTTGCAAAGAATGTAATGGTACCGGCGAAAAAAACGGTAATAGTTCTCGAACTTGTCCTACTTGTAACGGTAGGGGAGTACAAACCCGCGTTATCAATACAATAATGGGACAAATGCAAACAACAACAACCTGCCAAACATGCGGAGGTGAAGGTAAAATTATAAACGAAAAATGTACCGCTTGTTTTGGTGAAGGTATAGTGCATGGCGAAGAACTTATCGAACTCAAAATACCGGCCGGTGTTGGTGAAGGTATGCAATTATCCGTTTCAGGAAAAGGTAACGCTGCTCGCAGAGGTGGAATAAACGGAGATTTGATTGTTGTTATACAAGAATTGGAACATCCTGATTTTATTCGAGACGGAAATGATTTAATTCACGATTTGTTTATAAGCATTCCTGAGGCAATACTCGGAACACAGGTTGAGATTCCTACCCTTGGCGGTAGAGTCAAAATTAAAATTGAACCGGGAGTTCAGTCAGGGAAGATACTCAGATTAAGGGGTAAAGGATTGCCGGATGTTAACGGTTATGTAAAAGGGGACTTACTTGTAAGAGTTAACATTTACATTCCAAAAAATCTTACTAAGGAAGACAAACTTATCCTCCATAAAATGCAAGAGTCTGATACCTTTAATCCCAAAAATAAAAAAACCGAGAGTATCTTTGATAAATTTAAAGGATATTTCTTCTAAATAATACTTAAAACAGGACGTTTCGGTCCTGTTTTTTTTTATTTTAATTTAAAACATCTTTTATCTTTGCTCTATGAAAAAATGCGAGGATATATTAAACAAAGTTAGAAATCTTCCGCAAGTCCCCGGAGTTTATAAATTCATTGATGCTGCCGGTAAAATCATTTATGTTGGTAAAGCAAAAAATTTAAAAAAAAGGGTGAGTTCTTATTTTGCAAAAAATTTAAGCACCTATAAAACCCAAATGATGGTTCGTAAGATTCACGACATTGATTTTATAGTTGTAGAATCTGAAACGGATGCTCTTTTGCTTGAAAATCAACTAATAAAAAATCTTCAACCGAAGTATAATTTTATGCTTAAGGATGATAAAACATATCCTCTCTTATGCATAAAAAAAGAACCATTTCCTCGGTTGATATATACTCGCGAAAAAGTAGAAGACGGAAGCGAATATTTCGGACCATTCAGCTCTGTTTATACAGTAAAAACTTTACTTAGCCTTATTCGTCAACTATATCCACTTCGTACCTGTAATTATAATTTAACTCAAGAAAATATAAAAGCCGGAAAATTTAAAGTTTGCCTTGAGTATCATATCGGAAATTGCAAAGCTCCTTGTGAAGCAAAGATTGACGAAACAGAATATAATTCTTATATCGAAGATGTTAGAAAAATAATTCGCGGAGATCTTCATCTTGTTCAAAATTTTTTGTCGGAACAGATGAAAAAGTTTGCTGCTGAATTAAAATTCGAAGAGGCTGCAACATTGAAACAAAAATACGATATAATAGAAAATTACAGAAGTAAATCAGCTGTTGTAAGTTCAAATATTTCTAATCTTGAAGTTTTTGGATATGCAAAAGATATAGACAATTTTTATATAAATTGGTTTTTAGTTAAAAATGGAGCCATAATATCTTCGCATTCAATGGAAATTCGAAAAAAACTTGACGAAGCAGACGAAGAAATATTGCTATATGCTATTATAGAAATGCGAAAATTTTCTGAATCTCAAATAAAAACGGTTTTGCTACCTATTATTATTAATGAAAAGATAGAAGGATTGAAATTTGAAGTTCCAAAACGTGGAGATAAATTTACTTTATTGGAATTGGCTCAAAGGAATGCAAAGTTTTTTATGCTGGAACGACACAAACAAATTGCAAATAAATCTCCTCAAAACAGTATTCAGCGAAAATTGCGTACATTACAAAATGATCTGGCATTAAAAGATATTCCCGATTATATTGAGTGTTTTGATAATTCTAATATACAGGGTACTAATTCTGTTGCCGCTTGCGTGGTTTTCAGGGATGCCAAACCTGCAAAATCCGAATATAGACATTATAATATTAAAACTGTAGAAGGACCTGATGATTTTGCTTCGATGTACGAAGTGGTGTATCGCAGGTACAGGAGATTGCTGGATGAAAATCAATCTTTGCCCAAGCTCATCGTTATTGACGGTGGCAAAGGTCAACTTTCTTATGCCTGCAAAGCACTTGAAGATTTGAAAATTTCAGATAAAGTCGCTGTAATCGGAATTGCAAAAAAACTCGAAGAAATCTTTTTTCCAAACGATCCCGTTCCGTTATATCTGGATAAAAATTCGGAATCTTTAAAAATAATTCAGCAAATTCGCGATGAGGCTCATCGCTTTGGTATTAGCTTTCACCGCGATAAAAGGTCTAAAAATTTTATTACTTCCGAACTCGATGCAATTAAAGGAATTGGCGAAAAAACAAAAACTATTCTGTTGAGGAATTATAAAACTATTCAATATATTAAAAATGCAAACTTTGACGAACTATCCAAACTCGTTGGAAAAAGCAAAGCAAATCTGATTATCGAATATTTTAAATCACAAAATTCTACTTAATCAATAGAATTTTGCTTGTCTTCTTCAATAAGAAGTTCCCAGTACTCCATAGCTCTTCTGGTATGTGGAATTACTATTGTACCTCCCACAACATTTGCAACTCCGAAGATATCAATA
>ERZ795045.1068-NODE-1068-length-32105-cov-5.365991_pt1 | contig 32105 bp, 25 predicted proteins | sample MGYA00375129_ERZ795045 | MGnify/ENA primary metagenome ERZ795045 (study PRJEB30174, sample SAMN05720166) | activated sludge metagenome | isolation source: anaerobic digester from wastewater treatment plant | place: Japan | collected 2015-05-15 ...
CAGCCCTGGCCACGTGTTCGTCATGGGCGACAACAGGGACCAGAGCTACGACAGCAGGTTCTGGGGCCAGGTGCCCATCGAGAACATCAAGGGCAAGGCCCTGATCATATACTTCTCGTGGACCTCCGAGAGACCTTGGGTCAGATACTGGCGTGTAGGGAGACTCATCCACTAGCAGAGGGTTCTCATGAAACAGGCGCCTACAGACCCTGCGATCATACAGGGCCTTGTCGAGAGGATCGCGGAAGAACTCTCGCCCATGGTGAGCAGCGGCGCGCCTATCGCCTTCGTGGCGATCAGGAAGGGCGGGGAGATCCTGGCCGGCAGGCTCGTGGAACTGCTCGAGGAACGCACAAACATCAGGGTTCCCCTCGGCGTGCTCGACATCACGCTGTACCGCGACGATATCACGCGGCGCAGGATCTACGAGGTGAAGGCCACCGACATCCCCTTCGACGTCTCATCCCAGGACATCGTCCTCGTGGATGACGTGATCCAGACCGGGCGATCGGCGCGGGCCGCCATAGACCACATCATGGATCTCGGAAGGCCAAGGCGGATCTACCTGGTCGTGCTGTTCGACAGGGGCGGGAGGGAACTGCCCATCCAGCCCGACATCACGGGCATGAAGGTGGACCTGCCGGAAGACCGTACCATCAAGATCGAGGTGGACGACCGGGGGGCGATATCCGGCTTGATCATGGGCGGGGTGAAGTGATGGAATGGTCCCGCAAGGATCTGGTGTCCATAGCGGAGCTGAGCGCGGAAGAAATCCTCACCGTCTTGGACGTGAGCGCCACCTTCAAGGAGATCAACCGGAGGGAGATCAAGAAGGTCCCCACGCTCAGGGGGAAGACCGTGGTCTTGCTGTTCTACGAGCCGTCCACCCGCACGCGGCTTTCCTTCGAACTGGCGGCCAAAAGGCTCAGCGCGGACACGGTCGCCCTGTCCGTATCGGGTTCTTCCTTTCTCAAGGGGGAGACCATCATGGATGCGGCCATGAACGTGATGGCCATGATCCCTGATTGCATAGTCATCAGGTATCCCTATGCGGGGCTGCCGGCCAGGCTCGCGAGAGAGCTTTCCTGCTCGGTCATCAACGCAGGCGACGGTGCGCACGAGCACCCGACACAGGCGCTCCTCGATCTCTGCTCCATGCGGGAACGCTTCGGGAGGCTCGCAGGGCTTCACGTGGCCATGGTCGGGGACATAGCCCACTCGCGTGTGGCCCGCTCCAACGTGTACGCGCTGAAGAAGGTGGGCGCGAGGGTGAGCGTCGTCGCCCCGAAGACCCTGCTCCCCCAGGATATATCCACGTGGGGGGTGGAGGTGTGGCACGAGTTCGACCCCGTGGTGAAGGACGCGGACGTTCTCATGATGCTCAGGGTGCAAAAGGAGCGCATGGACGAACAGTGCTTCCCCGACGAGCGCGAATATGCCCACTTTTACGGGCTTGACAGGCGCCGCGTCGACATGATGAAGCCCGGGGCCGTGATCATGCACCCGGGGCCCGTCAACCGCGGCGTGGAGATCACGCACGAAGCGGCGGACGGGAGCCGCTCGATCATCCTCAACCAGGTGGAGAACGGGGTGGCGGTTCGGATGGCCCTCTTGTACCTGTGCCTCGGAGGATCGGCAGATGATCGTTAAGGGTGGGAGGTTGATAGACCCGGCGAGCGGGCGGGACGCCCTGGCGGATATCGTGATCGCCGGCGGCAGGATAGAGGGGATCTTCCCGCCTGGCAAGGCGAAGGGGGGCGGGGGCGAAACGATAGATGCGACCGGCCTGTGGGTCCTGCCCGGGCTCATAGACATGCATGCCCACCTCAGGGAACCCGGGCAGGAGTACAAGGAGGACATCGCATCAGGGAGCGCGGCCGCGGCTGCAGGTGGGATAACCACGGTCGTGTGCATGGCGAACACCGACCCGGTCAACGACAACCCCACGGTGACCCGCTCCATCATAGACAGGGCGCGTGCGGTCGGGCTCGCGAGGGTGCTCCCAGCGGGTGCCATCACGATGGGCCTCGAGGGAAGGCGCCTGGCGGAAATGGGGCTCATGAAGCGCTCGGGTATCGTCGCCGTCTCGGACGACGGGAGGCCGGTCGAAGACGCGTCGGTCTTGCGACGTGCCCTGGAGTACGCCTCCACCTTCGGCCTGCCGGTCATACTCCACTCCGAGGACAAGTCCCTGGCAGGCAAGGGGGTGATGAACGAGGGGCCCCTTTCGGCCCGCCTCGGCCTTCCAGGGATCCCTGCCGCCGCGGAGGAGGCGATGGTGTGCCGTGATCTCGCGGTAGCCAGGTACGCGAAGACCCCGGTCCACATCACCCATGTGTCGACCGGCGGGGCCCTGGCCGCGATCGGGGCGTGCAAGGAGACTTCCTTGGGAATGACCTGCGACGTGACGCCTCACCATCTGCTGCTCACCGAGGAGGCGCTTTCCGCCTATGACACGGTCTTCAAGGTGAACCCGCCGCTGAGGACGGAGATAGACAGGCTCGCCCTCTTAGAGGGGTTCAGGAACGGGCCCGTGGACTGCATCGCAACGGACCATGCACCGCATGCCGCGGACGAGAAGGCCCTTGATTTCGACCTTGCGCCGTTCGGGGTGATAGGGTTCCAGACCCTGCTGCCGGCGATCATGAAGATACACCTCGAACACGACATTCCCTTCATGAGGCTGCTTGCGTGCGTCACGACGAACCCCGCGAGAATCCTGGGTATCGAGGGCGGGGTGCTCTTCGAGGGGGCGAGGGCCGACCTCGTCCTGTTCGACCCTAAGGCAGTCTGGACCCTCACCGAGGACAGGGTCCTCTCCAAGTCGAAGAATTCACCCTTTCTCGGCTGGCAATTCACCGGCAAGGTGGTCCGGACCCTGCTCGAGGGCCGCACAGTCCACGTCGCCGACTAGAGGAGCCCTGAATCCTCGACCATCCCCTTCACGAGTTCGGCGATGGAGAGACAGCTCGTGAGCCCCGGGGACTCTATTCCCGCGAGCGTGATCATGCCGGGCAGTCCGCGGTCGGCCTCGTGCCGGATTTCGAAGTCGCGAAACGGCCCGCCTTCGGCCTGGAGTTTCGGCCGTATACCCGCCGTGTCCGGGTGGAGGTCCCCTTCTTCGAGGAACGGCAGGATCGTTCGCGCCCGATCGAGGAATACCCCGGCGGCGCCGCTGTCCACATCGTAGTCGATGGTATCGACGTAGCTCGCATCAGGACCGAGCCTGAGGGCCCCTGAGAGGTCCTTGGTGGCGTGGATGCCGAGCCCCACGAGATCCGTCTCAGGGCTCGGGTAGACGAGGCCGTGGACGAGCGCCTGCTTGGACCTGCGGACGCGGAAATACTGCCCCTTGACCTTGTGTATCCGGTATCCTGCGCTGTCGCAGTCGATGCCCGCAAGAAGGGCCACGTGGTCCGCCCACAGGCCGGCCGCGTTCACGACCACACGGGAGGCGAAAGAGTATTCCTGGCCGTCCGGCCCCTCGACCCTGCACACAAAACCGTCTTTGACAGGGGTGACGGCGCACAGCCGGGTCCTGTACAGGATGGTGCACCCGCTGTCGGCGGCCATGGCCTCCAGGCGCCTCAGGAGGCCATGGGTGTCGAGTATGCCGGTGTGGGGCGATGAGAGGGCGCATGTCCCCCTCACGTTCGGCTCGATCCGGCCGAGCTCGGCCTGGGTGATCAGGGCGAGACCCTCCACGCCGTTTTCCATGCCTCTCTGCAGGAGGGCCTCGAGGCCGGGTTCCTCGGCATGGCTCGCGGCCACGATGACCTTGCCTGTTTTCTTGTGGGCGATCCCGTGGCGTACGCAGAAGTCATAGAGCATGCGGGCCCCCCGCACGCAGAGGCTGGCCTTGAGACTGCCCGTGGGGTAGTAGATCCCGGCATGGATGACCTCGGAGTTGCGCGAGCTCGTGTGACGTCCCGGGCCCGCCTCCTGCTCCAAGACCACCACGGCCCTCGATGACCCGGCAACGGCGCCCGCCACAGCGAGACCGACCACACCGGCACCGACGATCGCGATGTCCACGGAGAGCATGAAGTTCGTATAGCAGGAAAGACACGAAAGGGGAAAGGCCCCTGGAGAGGCAGGGAGGCCTCCTTGCCACGCGGCCTGCGTTTTGGTATATCTAGTTGTGTTCGCACTCGTCGGGCACACCACACCACACATTCTTCGGAGGAAGATATGGATATCAGGGACAGGGTTCCGGTGATCAGGGTCGCCATCAGGGGTGCCAACGGGAGGATGGGCCTTCAGGCTATCTACGCGTCCATGGAAAACAACGAGGATATCCTGGCGAGGGCCAAGACCAAGGAACTCACTGACAAGGACGTCTGGATCGATGTCGTTTTCGGGGCGTTCACCGCTGACATACCGACGGTGCAGCAGCTCATGGCGGGAGTCATGAGGTCTGAGAAGGCAAAGATACTCGAGGGGTATGACAAGAAGGGGAGTCCCATTTACCGGGTCAAGTCTGACGGGAAGTTCGAGCTTAGAACCAGGTACGTGGAGCAAACGCTCGACGAGGAGCCGCAACGCCGGCACGTCATCCCTTTTGATAGGCAAGAACTGGTCGACTCGCCCGAGGGGCTTCCTGCGATCAAGATCCTCTCTCGGGACAAGCAGGAGGTGCTCTCGGTCATCAGGCACGCCAACGTGCGCCTGGGCGAGCTCTCGGCCGAGGCCATCATGGACCGGGTGCTGGATACCGCAAACGATCTCGGCGCCCACGTGCTCCTTTCCTGCGTGGGCGACACGGCCAAGAAGGCCGACCGCATGCAGATGTGGCTCGACAAGATACACGAGAAGAACTACGCGATCGGCTTTCTCGAATCCGCCCCGGCAAAGGGATGGGACAAGAGGATCCTTTCGAGGCAGGACCAGATCAGCGTCTTGTGCTCGAGGAACTTCAGCCCCACAGGGACCCTCTTCAGGACCGGTATCGCCCTGAAGCAGCCGCTGTTCGACTACAATCCCTACGAGTTCGGCAAGGCGGCGGAGCGGTTCAAGAAGATCTTCACCAGGATCGTCGAGAACGTGATAGCCACGGACATGTTCAAGGATTTCGCACAGATCCTCAAGAAGACCCCCACCACCATAAGGGAGATAGACGGCGAGGAGATCCTGGTGAACTTCCCGCCGGACTTCCTCACGATCACCTCGCCTTCCTACCTGGTGTTCAGTTTCTATGAGGACAACGAATACGGGTTCATCTGCGCGGCGCTCATCCCGAACCTCAAGGCCCTGGGGCTCATCTACCGTGACGCGGCCCTCGTGGAGAAAATCAGGAAGAACGGCCATCGGTACGAGGCGGTCACCAACATCCCCGGGCTCTTCGGAACGGACTGGATGGTGAAGGCGCCCGCCGAGATCATAGCGCGGGGCGGGGCGATGTCCACGAGTTCCTGCACGACCAACGGCAACATCGTCGGGGACACGATCGTGATGCTGGCCCTCCACTGCTACTACGACTTCTTTGCCGAGGCGGCGAAGGACTACTTCACGGCGTCGGATTCCACCGCCAGGTCAAAGGCGGAGGAGAAGATCGAGAAGAGGTTCTCGGATTTCAAGGGGTACCTGTCGAAACTCCTTGCGAAACGTTCCACCATGATCAAGACCGTGTTCACCTTCTACTACGACCAGGTCGCATTCATGAACACCGACATGCAGCACGGCCTCACCCGCTCCGAGTCTCCAGAGGTGTTGGCGTTCCTCAGGGAGACCTCTTCCGGCTCCCAGACAGAGGTCCCGAGACTGCTGTCGCTGCCCGCGAGGGAGAAGGAATACCTCACTGCGCAGAAGGCCGTGATGGAGAAGCAGGCCTCGCGCGAAAAGGACGAACAGGAAAAGGCAAGGCTCCTCGACGAGATGAAGAGGATAGATGCGAGCCTCAAATCCCTCGATACGAGCATCGATATCGTGGATATCATCGAGAAAACCGAGGGCAAATAAGCCTTGACACCTTTTTTTCGTTTAGACTAAGAACCTCTTGACAGAGGGCCCATAGCTCAATTGGTAGAGCCACCGGCTCATAACCGGTAGGTCCCTGGTTCGATCCCAGGTGGGCCCATCAATGGGCCAAAGGAACAAGGGTGAGCAAGGCGGCGATCAAAGACTGTGTTGCTACGAGCAGACTGACCGGAAGGTCCATGAGGGGTGCTCTTCGAGAGCACCCCTTTTTACATCGCCCATGAGACTCTCGGACGTCCTGGCGGTGTTGAACTCGATAGCGCCGTTCGACGCTGCAGAAGCGTGGGACAACATCGGGCTGCAGGTGGGCGACCCCACCATGGAGGTGCGCTCGATACTCGTGGCGCTTGATCCAACCCTCGAAGCCCTCGGCATGGCGTCGACCAACGGGTGTGAGCTGGTGGTAACCCACCATCCCCTGATCATGACCCCCCTGGGGAGGATCGACCTGGCCGAGACCGTGTCCAGGAAGATAGAGCTCCTCTTGAGGCAAAAGCTCGGGCTCGTGTGCATGCACACGAACCTCGACAAGGCCCCGGGAGGCACGGCCGATATGCTCGCGGAGGCGCTCGGCTTGAAGGATGCCTCAGGTCAAGGGTTCCTGAGGGTTGGGAAGGCGGGAACGAAGACGCCGCTGTCTTTATGGGTGGAGGGCCTCCCCTTCCGGGCTGCGCGCTTGTGCGACGCGGGAAGGCTCGTTGAGACCGTGGGTGCATGCCCCGGGAGCGGGATGGAGCTGTGGCGCCAGGCCCGCTCGCTCGGATGCGACACCTATGTCACGGGGGATGTACGCTACCACGCAGCCCTCGAGGCCGTAGAGGCAGGGATGAACGTCGTCGACCTCGGCCATTTCGCGACAGAGGAGATCGTCCTCGACAGCCTCGCAGGGAGGCTGGGCGCAGAACTGTGCGGCATACGGGTGATCGTCCACAAGGGCAGGGACGTCTTCACCGCCTACGAGAAAACGAATCGAGGAGAGGCACATTGAAAAACTTACTCGAAGATCTGATAGCCCTTCAGCAGGTGGAGCTGGAAATCTTCAAGGCTGAAGAGGGGTTGAGAGAGCTTCCCAAAAACATCGAAGAGATCGAGAGCATCATACAGGCCCGCAAGCGATCCCTTGATGCCATCGACGAGGAGATCGCATCCTACGAGCAGCGCAAAGAGCCGCTGGAGGCGGAGCTCAAGGAAAACCAGGCGATCCTGGACGCCGCCGATGCGAGAATAAAGAGGATAAAGACCAACAAGGAGTTTCTCGCCCTCCAGCGGGAAATCGATCTCGCGAAAAAGCGCAAGGCGGATCTCGAGGAACAGATCCTGTCCATCATGGAGCGCATCGAGAAGAAAAGCATGGAACGGGAGCGCATCAGGGAGTCCTTCAACGCGGACCGCGCCGTCCTTGAGGAGCGAAAGGCCAAGGTTGAGCAACAGATCAGGGAGCTCGAGGCCGTGCTCGCGGACTACCGGGGGAAAGACAAGGCTCTTCGCGAAGGGGTGGATCCCTCGCTCCTGTCGAGATACGACCGGATCAAGAACAGCAAGAAGGGCCTGGCCGTGGTGGCGTGTGTGGACGGCGTGTGCCGCGGGTGCCATATGCACATCCAGCCGCAGCTCTTCAACGAGCTCGTGCGCGGAGACAAGCTCATCACGTGCCCGTCCTGCCAGAGGATCCTCTACGCCGAGACCCTGGACGATCACGAGGACCACTGACCTCGTCTCCACGAGCATGCCCGCTTCACGGCCTTGGGAATGCGCCCGTGTCCGCACCTAAGTACGGGTTTTTCCGAGGAGCCGCCGGGCTTTTCCCAAGGCCCTGTACCCGTTGCCCGCGTAGGTCTCTCGGCCGTCTCTCGGGAGAGACGAGCAAACAGGTCACCAGCGGCCAGTGCGATGTGAGAAAAGCCGATCCCGTTCGGGCGAAGGCCCTTTTTCCGTAGGTTCGCTCTCTGCTCGAACACCTCCAACCAGGAGAGGGTTGCCCCTCACTGCGTGGGAAGGCGACGTGGGATACGGTGAACAAGGAGCGGTCCTGTGCCGCTTACAGGGCTCGTCCTCACCCGAAGCCTCGCATGGAAGAGAGGGAAGGTTTCAAGCGCTCCTTTCTCCAGGGCTGCCGTCCTCTTTGCCGAGACCGCTCTCGAGAGGGGGAAAGGCACCATGGCACACATCGTTATGATGAAAGACGTCCCTCGCATCGATGCACCCCTCCTTGCCCCTCTGGATGTGGATGCATCTGGCCCCTGCTTCCCGCCGTCACGGGGGCCCGGGTGAAAAGTGTCCGCACTCTTCATGGGATGACCCATGCCTCGGGTCTCGTGGGTTACCAAAATGTATCTTGTAAAAAATTTTTCTCAAGTTATTATTGTCCCTGCCGTATATATTGGTTGATGTGCATGTTTTCCAGTCAGGATGGGAGGATGGATACGACGCCCAATCGGTGCGGCTTAATCATACCTTAAGCAATTCCACACAAAAGGAGGAATGAGGCTATGTTACAGTCCAAGAAGGGTTTCACGCTCATCGAGTTGATGATCGTCGTTGCGATCATCGGTATCCTGGCCGCCATTGCCATCCCGGCATACAGCGACTACACCAAGAAGTCGAAGGTTTCAGAGGTGTCCAATTCCCTGGGAGCAGCCATGACCGCGGCGCAGGCTCACCACAGTGACACTGCGAGCTGGCCCGCCGACATCACCAACAACTTCTACACGGTCTGCCAGAACACCTTCGGCGTGACGCTCCCCACCACGTACTGTGCGCAGGCGAACTGGACATGCACTTCAGCCACGGCAACCGAGTTGGTCCTTCAGGCGACGCTGGCCAATATCGGTACGAACGTGGACGGCACAACCCTGATCTTGACCTCCGGCGCTGACGGCGGCACTCGTACCTGGAGCGGAACTCTGCCCCAGAGGTATCGGCCGAGACAGTAGTCGATGGATCCAGGGGGTGTGCCCAGGCACACCCCCTTTCTTGTTAGATACTGTTAGATAAAGGGATTGCCCGAGAATGCGCATATGAAAACAACCAGAGGCTTTACCCTCATAGAGGTGATGATCGTCGTTGCCATTATCGGCATCCTTGCAACCATTGGCATAACGGTATACGACCAGTATACCAAGAAGACCAAGGTTTCAGAGTTGGCCGACGCCCTGGGGGCGGCGATGACGGCGGCACAGTCTCATCACAGCGATACCGCGACCTGGCCTGCAGATATCTCCGATAACTTTTATGCTGTCTGTCAGAACACCTTCGGGATCACTCTCCCGACGACGTACTGCGTACAAGCTGCATGGGACTGCGCGGTTGCAGACGCCAACACCCTTTCGTTACAGTCGACGATCTCGAACATAGGTCCGGGCATTGACGGGACCACCCTGACCTTGACATCGGGTGCGGATGGTGGATCGAGAATCTGGAGCGGTACTATCCCTATCAAGTACATGCCCAAGAATTGACGGGGGCGAATAGAGGCCATCCTCCCGATTCCAGGAAAGGAAACCGGCCGTCGGGGTGAGACGTTCCGACAGCCTACGGGGGCAGCCGGCGTTACTGCCGACAATACCGCGGGCTGTGGGAACTCGACCATGGCTGGTACCCTCGCCAACGGTCTCGACAACTATCTCAACGAAGACACGCTCTCCTCGAGGGAGAGACAGGGCGAGAGGGCCCGGTGAAATCCCGACGGTACGGACACGGTCGAGAGGTTCTCCATTCCCAAGCGGGAGCAGCTCCCAGGTGAAACAGGACAGGGACCGGCGCCTCATCGCCGGTCCCTCTTTTCTTCTCTGGCGCCGCTGGCCAACATCCCCTCCCGCCCCTCTTGGCGAGTTGAACCATGCTTGTCTGTCCGGCTGATCCCGTATACCATGGTTTCCGACCGGGCGAGCTGCGCAAGAAGGTTGCCGCCGAGAACAGGTGTTCGGCGTACGCACGCACACCCTTTGTTCGGTGCGTTCGAGGAATATAAGCCAGAGGGAGGCCAACGCGCAGGGCATACCGGCATTGCGGGCATTCATGTATACAGCTTTTCTTGAGAAGGTTTTCGATCATTATGAACGTCATCGCAGGGATTTGCCCTGGCGTACGGAGGTGACGCCTTACAGGGTCCTCGTATCCGAGTTCATGCTCCAGCAGACGCAGGTTGAACGGGTGCAGGGGTGCTTCCAGTCGTTCGTGGATGCGTTTCCCAGCATCGAGGCCCTGGCGGGGGCTGACCTGAAAGAGGTGCTCGTCAGGTGGAGAGGGCTTGGGTACAACCGCAGGGCGCTCAATGTGTGGAGGACGGCCGGGGTCGTGGTGTCCAGGCATGGCGGGGTGATCCCAGCGGACAGGCAAACCCTGGAGACGCTCCCCGGTATAGGGCCGTCAACCTCGGGTGCTGTCTGCGCCTTTGCATACGGGATCCCGGTCGCGTTCATCGAGACCAATATCCGTCGGGCGTTCATCCACCATTTCTTCCCGGACCGTACGGATGTGCGCGACCGCGAGATCCTGCCCCTCGTGGAGAAGACCCTGGACAGGGAAAACCCCAGGGATTGGTACTATGCCCTCATGGATTACGGCGCCATGCTGAGAAAACATGCGCACAACCCCAACCGCAGGAGCGCACACTACACCAGGCAGGCGCCCTTCGAGGGCTCGAACCGCCAGGCGCGCGGCAGGGTCATCAAGGCCCTCCTGGAGCGGGGACCGATGACGAAGAAGGAGCTTGCCGCCCTCGTGGGGATCGAGAGGAATAGGCTGGAAACGGTCCTCTCCTGCCTCGAGCAAGAAGGGTTCCTCGCCGTGACCGGACAAGGCGTCAGGCTTTCGTGAGCCCGAGGGAGGCAGGTTGTCCTCAGGGAACAGGAGAGACCGCCGCCTCCACATCCTGCCAGAACCGCCTCCTCTTGTCTGAATCAGGGGGCGACAGCGCAGGCAGTTCGAGGAAGGGGACCGTGATACCCTCCCTGGACAGCTCCTCCTCGAGGATCTCCGCCATGATGCCCCTAAGCGCCGGGTCCTTGCCCCCTGGTTCTTCCGCAGGCATGGGAGACTCGGTGCCGTACCGGTTCACCTTGTGCTTTCCCCAGTGGATGCCGCAGGTGGGGCTGTTCTCCAGCCCAATGAAGCAGCAGAGCCGGTAGCGGTTCTTGAGGAACTCCCGCACCATGAGCATGGGAATCTTGAGCAGCTCCTTGCAGTGGGTGCGGAAGAAGACGCTGTCGTACTGCTGGCGGCCCTGGGGGTTCCGCATGAGCCCCATGGCCGTGGTCTCCGGGCAAGGGTACTGGATGATGCCCACGTTCCTCTGCAGGAGGTAGTCGGTCACTTCGCGGGAGAGCGGGAAGTTCTGCCCCAGGATGTGCACCCTGCAGTAGGGGTTGACCAGGCACTGGCAGATGAGGATAATCCTCCGTTCTTTCCTTGGCAAGGGGAGCGGTCCTTTCTGGGGAAACAATAAAGACGGAAGTCGGCCAAGGCAAGTGGCGGGGAGAAAGGTCCGGCCGCACAAGGGCCGTCTCGAATGCCCCCGGCAAGGATCGAACTTGCGACACCGGGATTAGGCCGAAGTTCAACCATCAGAAAGAGTCAAAGCTTCAGTCTCAGGCTCGCGCCGCACCAGGAAGCCCTTTAGGAAAGCGGAGATCGCCAAGAAGCTCGGGGCGGTCGTGAACCGTTACAAGACGGCCAAGCACTTGCGCCTTACCATTGAAGACGGCGTCTTCACATGTTCCCGCAAGCAGAGTGTCATCCACGGGGAGGCTTCTACTCTGACCATGTCTCTGCTTACAACGCCAAAGCATCTCCAGCAGAAGGTACCCGCTCACCTAGGCTATTTCGAGTCACAGGAAACTTATTCCATCCGGAAAAGCTCGACACAAGCCATTCTGCAGCTCGCCATGATATGAAATTACGGTTTCATTGCCATCACGCATGCACACAGCACTTCCGATTTCCCAAATGCCACGACCGCATAGTCTCTCTATCCTCCCCGTGAAAATATCTCGAATATGCCAACGTCTGGTGAGCCCGGATGCAGATCCTTGAGTAAAAAAGCAGCGCCTTGTACGGCACTGCCCTTCTTCGCTTTACTGTCAAAGGTTCTCTGTCGAGACCCCCATCCTCGGGATGCTAGAGATTGTCTATTCTGGTATTGTCCCGGTTCAGGACGAATCCGAGGAATTTCTCTTTCGGGAGCAGCTCCAACGCCCTATTAACGTCTTTCATGGGGGTCCGGTTCGCCTCCACCACCATGATGATGCAATCCACCATGGATGCGAAGGCAATGGCATCTGCGCCGGTGAGTACCGCGGGGGTATCGAAGATGACATACCTGTCCTGGTAGCGGCCCTTCACCTCTTCCACCAGGGTCTTCATGCGGGGCGAGGTCAGGAACTCGGTGGTCTCCTTGATCGCTCTCCCGCCCGAGATTAAAGTCATCTTGTCAATGCCGGGCCATATGATGAGGTCCTTGATGGGGACGCCGTCGGCAAGATAGTCAATCAGTCCGTTATTGCTCTCGATGCCCATGAATTTATGGACATCCTGGCGATGTAGATCGCAGTCGACGAGAAGAACGGTGAGGTCGAAGGCTCGGGCAAATGTGAGGGCCAGGTTTATGGATGTCAGGGTCTTGCCCTCGCCAGGCAGTGCACTTGTAACCATGAGACTCTTCCAGTTATGGTTCACGGTAGCCTTTTGGATCTGGGTCCTCAAAACCTTGTAAGCCCCCAGGTAAGGGGAATCGTGGCGCATGCACACGCACCTGTTTTTCTCCATGGTATCCATATCGGGGTCAACCCGCCTCGATTCCGAATATACAGGCGCATTCCCATATACCTTCATGACAGGTGTCTCTCCATCCGATGCGATGGATGCCTGACGGAAACGTCTGACTTTGTCAAGTGCCTTTATAATCTTCATGAGCAGTTACCTCTCTCCTTTTCCCATGGCTATATGCCCATCCATCTGACCAGCTTCACCCACACCATGTCGAGATCCATGATAAAGAAATGGAACATGAGGACGCCAAACACCAGGGAGGCCAGCAGCCCGATGACGATCCGGGTCATGAGATCCCTCTTCTTTGCAACATCACTTTCCAAGACGATGGTCGGGATGTTCGCAAGGACAGGGAACGATGTGTATTCGGTCAGCATGGAGGTGTTGCGTACCGAGGAGTCGACATACTCCTTGAACGAGGCTGTTCCTATCCCGGCACCGATCCCTAGAACCAGACCGATGAGCATGATTGCGAGGCGGTTTGGCTTGTAGGGCTTCTCAGGCATACGCGCCGGGTCAATGATGGTGAACCGTTCGCCTTTCTGCTCCTTCTCTAGGCCTTGGGAAACTTTAGACTCCATGTATTTCCTCATGAGATCGTCATATTTCAGCTGTGTGCTGTTCCGCTCCATAAGCAGGGCGTTGTATTCCGCCTCCACCTGCGGGGAAAGCTCAATGCGGCGCTTGTAGTCGTTGAGCCTGTTCCTGAGGCTCTCGATCTGTGCATTCACGGAGGCCATCTCAGACCGGGTGCTCGCAAGCTGCGCGGCAAGATTGATATAGGCCGGATTGTCAGGCCGGGGATTTCCCTTGCTGGTTGATGCATCGACCCTCTTCTCCAGCTCGGCTATCTCGGACCTGGTTTTGATAACATCAGGATGTGCATCCGAAAACTGGTGCTTAAGGTTCACGAGCCTCACGTTCAGCTCGCTGAGCCGCTGCCGGTCTGTCTGCATGAGATCCTGCGGGGTGTTAGACAATTGCGTAAGAAGGTACCCCTCCTTCTCCCTGAGCTGGGTCAGCTGGTTGTTCAGCAGATCAATATTCCGTTCGGTGTCGTTGATGCTCTGCATATTGACCTGGACTAGCTCAGGGAGATTGTTCATATGCAACTGTTTGAATTGGGCAATGGCTCCGTCCAACCGCTCCAGGTCCCCTTTGACCTTTGCGACCTCGTCCTGGAGAAAGTTGGAGACCTCGGTGACCTGCCGTTCACGGACCTGGGAATTCTCCTCCAAGAACAGTGATGTCAGGACGTTGCCTACCTGGAGCACCTTGCCAGGATCATTCTTGCCCTCATAGGAGATCGTGAATGCGATGGTCACCGTGGTTGGCCTGCCTGTTTTGGGGTCGACCACGTCCACGCTGATAGGTTCGAGCGCGATATCTTCTCGCATGCGCTCGATGATCTCCTCGGTCATCATCCTGCTCTTCAGTTCAGGGTAGAGGTTCAGCCTGTTGATGATCTCCATGAGACGCGTAGTGCTCATAATGCGTTGATTGATGATCTGCAACTGCTGCTCGGCATAGGTGGATACCGCAGATTTGACGTAATCAAGCGGAACATCCTGCTGCTCGATGAGGATCGTGGTGGTCGCCTTGTAAACCGGCGGCAGGACAAACGCCACGACCACGGAGACGATAAAGATGAGGCCCAGTGGCACGATGAGGGCCCACTTCCTCCGTTTGAGAATAGCTACATAGTCGACTGGTGCATCAGAAGGTCTTTCCATATGACATCTCCCTGCATTTACTTAAGAGCCTTAATGATGAAGGGATGAGATCCCTGTGTTCGAGTTAGATTCTTGACATCCCGGGACTTCAACGGGGTATTGGATGCTGCCAGGCGAAGCCCAGATAGTAGAGGTTCTGGGGCTTGGACTTGTTGGCCTCATTGTCCTTGAGCCTCGTGTATCTGTACGAGGCTTCCAGGCTGAAGTCCTTGCTGAATACATAGATGACCGCCGGCTGTATCCTGAAGGTCTCCTTATCGAGGTCGGAACCCGGGGCCTGCTCCCTGTTCTGCCTGTTCAGGTAGTACTCGGCGGAGAGGTCCCCCTTCAGTTCATAGCTGAACTGCCGGGCGAGATTGTACCTAAGGGATGTCCTCCGTACAGTGCCTGCCTCACCGCTGATGGAACGGATATCGGAGGAGAAGGTGAGGCTGGAGGTCGTGAGCTCCCCAACATATACAACGGCGACATTGCCGATGGTCCCCCGCGACCAGTCCCGGGACCTGATGAATGCCGAGTAATCGTATGAGGTGCGTGTCATATGCCTACCTAGAAAAGCGGAAACCTCGAGGTCCTCGGTGAGTTTCCGGTTCGCGCCGGCAACGAGGGAGAAGTTCGAGATATCCTCATAGGGATATTTGTACTGGGCATAGGATGCACGGATTATACCGATGGTTTCCCGAAAGAGGGGGCCGAGGTCATGGTTCAGGGTTATCGCGGCATCCTGTGATGTAGAATCATCGAATTCGGGATCATCGAAACGCTCCCTGTCGTATGCATAGGAGGCATTCGCCTTCGACGTCTCTGTCAGCACCAAATCCAGGTCCCCCCCGTAGTGGGAACGTTTGCGTGTGGGTGTTCCCAGAACAAGCCCCGTGGTCTCGATGTCGCGATCGATCTGAGAGTCCTCGGAATATCCAGCCTCGGCTGAAATGACAATTTTCTCAGTGTAGTGCCAACGCATGCGGCCGTCATGGTACTGGTCGGTGGCATTCAGGTCTTTCTCGTCATAATATTCCGTCCTCACAAGTCGGCTCATGAAAGAGGTTTCGAACGTCTCTGTCCTATCGGTCAGCCGGATGGCAGGTGAGAGAACAGTCGCAAAGTCACTTGTCATGTCAACCTTGTCTTCATCATAGAAGATGTTGTCATTGAACGTGGTCCGCACGTTCACCTGAGGGATCACCTTGAGCTCGTAACCGAAGGCTACCCTGCTGGGCAGCGCTAGCATGAGGATAATGACGCTGTATCGTGCAATGAAGAATATGGGATATGCTCTTTCATGCACCTGCTTCATGAAGGTACTTCCGGTATCAGGGGACTATGATGACATCGCCACGTTTGAGGATGATGTTGTCTTCGGTGTGTTCTCCCTCAATGACATCGTCATACCGGAAGCGGATAAGATTGGTTTTACCCAGCTCAGTGCGGAATATGGTGATGTCGTTCTTGTCCGCGAAGGGGGTGAGGCCGCCGGCAATGGCAAGGGCCTGGAGGACACTTACCCTGCTGTTCAGGGTAAAGCGGCCGGGATTGTGAACTCTCCCGAGCACGTAGATGTAAGCGCTGTTTATGTTCTTCACCGAGACCCACAAAACCGGTTCGGGGACATACTTGGCAATTCTCTTTTCTATCTCGGCCTTGAGCTCCGAGATGGTTTTATCTTCCGCCTTGATCAAACCAACAAGAGGGAACGATATCGTCCCATCCGGGAGCACAAGCACCTCCTGGGTGAGCGATTCATCTTTCCATATTGAAATCATGAGCACGTCACCAGGCCCGACGAGGTAGTCGGTTTCCGAAGACCCGGGCGCCATATCCACCGCATGGGCATACCCGAAAGACAAGAAGAGAACAGATAGAAGCTGTACGAGCATCCAGCGTTTCTTCACCATAAGGATCCTCCACGTAACGAAATATCTCTCCATGATGTTCCAGGCGGTCCTCTCTGTCAGTGTACCCCTTTGATCGACGCCATCGTCCTCTGAGCATCCCCCCTTCCAGGGTAGTCCTCAGGTGACTTCAGTGCTGCCTCGAGCCGTTCCCGGGCCTTTGCCTGGTCGCCCTTTTGGAACATGATGACTCCCAGGTGATAATTGAATATAGGGTTCAGGGGGTCCTGCTCAAAAGCCATGCTCACGTACTTGAGCGCTTTCTCGAGCTCTCCGGTGCGGTAGTAAACCCACCCCAAGGTATCATTCACTGCCGCGTCATCGGGCCTGATAGCTTTGGCCTTTTTCGCAAGGGCAAGGGCCCTGTTGAGATCGGTCCTTGATCTCGATGTCTCGGATATAAGGAAGGCAAGATTGTTGTTGAACGGCCAGAGGTCGGGAAACCGCGCCACGCCGGACTCATATACCTGCCGTGCCTTGCCATAAGCGCCACCTCTCTCAAGGAGAAAGCCAAGCGAAAAATAAGGTGCAGGGTTGGCCGGCTTACTCCTTATCGAATCCTCAAGCCAACGGATCATCTCGTCCCGTTTCCCCTGCATGTCGTAAATTCTTGCAAGAAGCAGGTAGGGGTCCACCCACTCGGGGGCCTTTTTTATAGCAAGGGAAATCGCCTCTTCGGCCTGTTTGTAATTCTTGTTCATGGCGTGGATTCGGCCTGACAGAAAAAATGCCAGGGCATCGTTGGGATTCTTGCGCAGTCGATCATTGATGACAGAAAGTGCCATGTCGATCTTCCCGTCCTGGGCGTAGAGGTTCACAAGCGTGGTGAGCGCAGGCCCGGCATCGGAATTGTATGCATACCCCTTTTCCGCAACGAGGATTGCCTTCTTAAGGTCGCCCTTTCGTGCGTGAAGTCGGGCAAGCCTCTCGTACCCCAGCAAGTTTTTGTCATCCCTTTTCAGGATCTCCTGGTACTCCTTCTCGGCCAAGTTGTAATCACCACGCCGTGCATACAGATCACCGATGTAGCCATGGGCCTCCAGATAGCCAGGATGTTGTCTCATGATTTCACGAAGGGCCTTGATTGCGCTATCCACATCATCCCTGCTCAGATAGAACCTGGCAATGGCAAGAGAGATCTCGATAGAACGGGGGTTTGCCTTCTGGGCATTTTTCAAGGTGTCGAGGGCAAGGCCGCTCTCGTTGTTGAGCCGGTGTGCCTCGGCCAGGGCCAGATGGGCGGGGATGAAATGAGGCATCTTGTTCACCACGGGCCTGAGCTCTGTTACCGCGTCGAAAGCTTCGCCTTTTATCAGGCAGATGCGACCCTTGGTATAGTGAAGGTTCGAGTCCTTGGTGTTCTCTTTCAGTGCCTCATTTACACAGGACTCGGCGGTATCCAGGTCTCCCTTGCTTATGTAAAGTGCCGCCAGGGCGTTCTTGCCTGGAGGATCCCCTCTGCTGAATCATCCTTCGCGAGTGAGAGGTAGTCCTTCAGGTTGGCAACGGCCCGGTCGATCTTTCCGCTCCTTGCATAATGCTCACTGAGAGCGAGGCGCAACTTGACCCCTTTCACGTTTCGGGCAACACCTTCCCTCAGGGTCTGCTCCATGTCCTGCATCATCCCGTGCCTCTGGTAGAAGAATGCCGCCGCGAGCCAGTTCTCCTCGTTGCCCGGATCTGCATTGAGAACCTTGTCAACGATTCCTCTGGCCTCATCCTTTCTCTCCGACTTCACATATACGGACGCGAGGTTCAGCTTGTGGATGATTTTTTCGGGCTCCAGACGGATGACCTCCTTGAGCGATGCCACTGCCTCGGTTTTCCTGTCAGCCCTGAGATAAAAATCTGCCAAGGTCATGTGGAGCTCGAGGGTTTTCGGATTGGCACGAATGCCTTCAGCCAGGAATGCCTCCGCACGTTGCAAGTTGTTGTTCTTCAGGGCGTTCCTGAATAGCATGAGGTAGACCTCGGGCCTGGTGACCTTGTGAGCAAGAAGTCCGGTGAGAATGGAGATCCCTTCATCATCCCTTCCACTGCCCAGGAAGATGTCGGCCTTGAGAATGAGGGCTTCAGTGTTGTGCGGCTCCTTCTGCAACACGGCCTCGGCCTTCTCCATGGCCTTGTCGGACATCCCCGAGATCAGAAAGATCTTGCCTAGTTCGATGTTTGCCCCGACATGGTCGGGTTTCATGCCGACAACCTTTGAAAAGATACCGAAGGCCTGCTTCAGGTCGCCCTGCTTCTCCTCGGTCATGCCAAGGAGGAACCAGGCATCGGTGTACTCCGGATCCAGCTGGATTGCATTCTTCAATTCGAGTCCTGCCTTAACATAGAGCCCCTTTTCGTACAGATCCTTGCCCCTGTTGTAGAACCTGTCTCTTTTTGCCTCCTTAGATGAACACCCGATAAGCGAGATGGACAGGACGATTATGCAGAATGCTAGAAGACACTTTTTCACTGCTTTGTCCGACCCCATGTCATAGTCCTTTCAAGGCAACTATCATGAGAGAGGTAACGGTCGAAGCAATTGCAATGCTCCTCCCTCTCTTGCCATTGTTAATCAAAATTTCATAACTGTAGAAGAATATGAGTATCTGCACAATGAAGAATCCGGTCTGTTTTGCATTCATCATAGTGCCTACGAGGGGATAAACACTTATCGCTATAATGAGTATGAGAAAATCCATGGGGCTCATGTGAAAGGTGTCCCTGTTCTTGTTCAGTCTGACCATGACGAGTGCTGACAGGATGCAGACGATGCAAGACCCGAGATAGACCGTTCTCAGATTGAGCCCTGAGAAGGAGAAGGATTTCTCGAGGTTCAGGTAAATCAGGCATGGAATGAGGAAATAAATAATGACTCGCACGACATTTCCTGCCATGGACTTTTTCATAACCCACAGCCCACAGACACCGGCCGCCAGGCTCAGCAACACCAGTGAAAGGTAGCCAGGAATCCTCGATACCAGAAGGCAGTTGATGAAAATAAGCAGCGGCAGGAGGAGATCGAGGGTGAGCGTTGCGGTGAAAAGAATCCTGTCCCGGTCCTTCAGGAACTTAAGTCTTCCCTTAATGCCCCGGTCTATGAAGTCATATCTTTTGATCCTGAGCCCATATATCCCAGCAACATAAAAGAAGGCGATGATCGCCCCTGAAAGCGACACGAACAGCCCCAGGATGAACCAGTCCGAACTGTACCGGAACAGATATGCCGAACCGACGAACACCGTCTGAAGCAGGTATATGATGAACACCGCCTCGGTGTGGAAAAAACCGAGGCTGAGGAGTTTATGGTGAAAATGGTTGTTGTCCGCCACAAAGGGCGATCTTCCCTCCTTCATTCTTTCAAACATGACAATGCAGGTATCAAGGATGGGGAAGCCCACAATCAGAAGTGGGAGTGAAGGTCCGAGTAGGGCATGTGAACCGGTGATCCGCAGTGCCAGCACAATGGAGGCGAACCCAAGCAACTGGCTGCCAGAATCACCCATGAAGACCGTTGCCGGATACGTGTTAAAGCTCAGGAAGCCGAAGAGTGCGCCCAGCATGGCCAGACTCATAATCATGGCCGTATCGTCGCCCGTCTGGTAGGCAAGGCCGAAAAGACACAGAAAGATGATGAGCGTTATGCCTCCGGCAAGGCCGTCGAGCCCGTCGGCGAGGTTGATCGCGTTGGTCACCCCCACGATCACGAGCAGCGTCAGCGGCACGGATGCCCACATGGGTAGCACCACCCCGTCGGGCAGCAGCATGCCAAGGGATTTGATCTCAATGCCGCCATAGAGGATGACCACCAGTGCTGCAGCGACCTGGCATAGAAACTTCGGTTTGTAGCCAATCTCATACCTGTCGTCTACCAGCCCTGCCGCCACGAGTATGAAGGAGCCTGCCAGCACTGAACCAATGAATCTTTCCACGCTCACGCCGACAAGGATCGCCACAGAGAACCCCAGGGCCATTGCTAGGCCGCCGCTCCTGGGCATGGGCCTGGCATGTACCTTTCGCTCATCGGGTACATCAAGGATATGCGCCCTCACTGCCACGGACTTGAACATGGGGACCGTGACCAGGGTTATGAAGAGGGCTATGAACAGGGTGGAAACGAGGGTCATAATCTTGCTGTCTTATATATGTGCCATCGGTTGAGAAAACCTCACGACCGCGGCAGGTACTGCTCAAGGACAGGAGTAATAAGCCTCACGAACGATATCAGCCGTTCCTCCGCCTCCTCTGCATCCTCGCCTTCGGAAAGCGGAGTGATAATCCTGACCAGCGCCCCGTCAGTCCTCTGCGAGATGAGCGCATCCCAGAAGGCGTAGAGCTTGACCTGGTAAAGGCTCGTGAGAATGCGCCCCCGCTGGGGAAACCAGAAGTAGACAAGCTGCCTGGTATCACCCTTGGCCATGATCGCCTTGTTGACCCGTGCCTCCTGCCCTCTCCCCGTATCGACGGTTACGATCCCTGACTGTTTGAATTCCCACCCGCTGCCCGGCAGACATGTCTCTGGAGAATGAGTACCCTCTCCCTTTCTCTGGCTTTCATAATAGGCAACGTAGAAATTGATGCACTGACCCCTCTGATTCAGGTAATTGATCATGATGTAATCACTGAGGTGAAGGGCCTGGATGAACTGCTGCTCCATGGCCAGCCGTTCTCCCGTCCAGCCACCTATGGAGAGCGGAAACTGATCAAAGGATTTCTTGATGGGGATCTTTTCGCGAAATTCAATACGTTGGGTACATGCCAGGGTGCCTATCATGAGCGCGATCGAGATGAGAAATACTGGATGGATCAATCCTTTAATAACACCCTGACCGGAGTTGGTTGATGGATCATGCAGGGGCAGTGTCTCCGCTATGCTTTCTCGTGACACTTCTTTGGAGACAGGAGGCCCGACTCTGTTCAACACCCACGTCTCCAGGAGCAGCACCGGGATCGTGAACATGAATATGAGCCAGCCGGAGAAGTCATGGAAGAAACCTTCTGCAACCTTAGCCCCCCAGTAATTATACAGAATACCAGTGATCGCTATGCGCAGACTGTTTACTGCCACTGCCAGGGGGATGGATGACAGGACAACCACGGCCTTTTTCCAGATAGCCCCCCTGAACCAGTAGGCCAGGATGAGACTGATGACAAAGAAGGGGATGACATACCGCAGGCCGCTGCATGCATCGACAACCTGGAGTTGGGTGAACCCCAGATCAATGATATTGCCCTCACGGTAGGCGGACATGCCGACTATCTGGAGGAGAGAAACGCCGATCTGCGATGATATAAGTCTTAAGTTCACAAGGATCTTTGTATTGATGAAATTTGGAAAGGGGAACATGGTGAGGAACATGACCAGCACGAAACCCATCGCCTTTATCTTTTGCCACCCCATGTGCATCCACAGCAGTCCGACAAGGACGAACCAAAGGGAGATGTACATGGTGAAGTACTCACCTCCGAGCTCGCCCAGCCAGTAGAGGAACAGACCGAACATGAATGGAATGAGGCCCGTCCATGCGGGACTGGCCGGGATTGAGGATAGTTTCCCGCGCTTCTCCCATAAGATGTAGATGAGAACAAGGGGGATGAGATAGCTATGGGAGTAATCTTCCCTGGCCCAGTCTATGATTATCAGATACCTGAGGGCCGAATAGTAGACGGTGATGATCAGGATGACATAAAGGACGACCTTCAGGAGGCACACCAGATCAATCTTCTTCAGATAATGGATCATCTCATCAATGCCGACAGCCTCATGTTTGCAGCATTTCCTCCCGATCTTCTTCAAAGAGCGCTTCGGAACAATCTATCATAGTCACGGATTACCCTGTCCCAAGAATAGTGCTCCTCTATCCTGCGCACTGCCTTCTGCCTGTATGCGGCCATTACTTCATGGTGTACGAGCAGGTCCTCCAGTGCGGCCTTCAAATTTCCCGGTTCCTTCGAGAAGGAGCGACCCGCATCACCTAGCACCTCGAGATTGAAGGGAACATCCAGGGCTAGGACGCAGTTGCCTGCGGCAAGGGCCTCGAGCAACGAGGGATTGGTACCGCCGACCTCGTGGGCGTGGATATAGCAGAATGCGTTGCTGCGAAGTACGTCGTAATCATGCCCGTATACTCCACCAAGAAACCTGACGCGTTCGTCGGCATTCTCATGGAGCCTTTTTTTATACGCATCCGCATACGGTGCATCCCCTATGATGACGAGGGGCATGTCCGTGGTCACGGCGGCATATTCCCGAATCACGACATCCGTGTTGTTCTCGGGTTCCAGACGGCACACCTGCAGGAAGTAGCCTCCATTGCGCAACCCGTACCTTGCAAGCACGGATTCGTCTTCATGGCGTCCAGCAATTGCGCCGTAGGGGATGTATACGGCGTCCCTGCCGTACTCGGCTCGTATGTAATCGCGTATAGCACGGGAGTCGGCTACGAAAGCATGGCAGAAGACATGGGCGAGCCGCTCCGAGAGTTTGAGGTACCAGGATCCGATCCTGCCCCATTTCCTGCGCTTCCACTCGAGACCGTCAATATTTATTATCAGCTTCTTTCCCGTGAGTCTGGGAATCCACGCGAACATCACGGGAGCAACACCCAGAAAGAGAATAATGTCATAGGGGGCGAACGCCGAAAGAATACAGGAGATGAGTGAACTACAGATCTTCTCTATGGATTTCACGCGGACGGTGGGTACGATGACGCGCCGGATACCCAGGTACCATCGGTCACTGGTCGTGCTCGAAACAGACGGACAGTACACAGTGACCTCGTGACCCAGGCCTACGAGGCCTGTCCCGAGCCTCTCGGCAAAGGTCTCAAACCCGCCGTAGTTCCCCGGAATGCCCCGGGAGCCGATGATCGCGATTCTTTTCTTTCCTTGATAAGTGCCTGGTTCTCTTTCGTTCATGATTCGATCGTGCCGTATCGTAGGCCACCATCAGCATCCGGTAATTCCTTTCCTCCATGTAGTTCTCTTCAAAGGCCCGCCTCGCGTTTTTCCCCATTTCACGTGCTTCTTCCGGGTGGGTGACAATCCATCTCATCTTTGCAGCAAGCTGTCCTGCAGAACCCGCCATGAACACAAGGCCGTCGACGCCGTCATTCACCATGTGGGGCAACACACCGAGGTCCGAAACGATGGAGGGTTTTCCGGCCGACATGGCTTCGAGCATGACCATGGGAATGCCTTCGTACGACTGGGAAGGCAATACATGGAAACAGGCGCCAAGCAACGTATCCATGCACTGGTCATGGTCGCGGACACCGAGATACTCCACATTGGAGAGATCCCATTGGATGATCTTCTCTCTCAGATAATCCCTCAACGGGCCGTCGCCGATTATCTTGAATTTAATCTCAGGACAATTCCTGAGTGCTGACAAGAGACACTCTATGCCTTTTTCCTCTACGATCCTCCCCATGTATATGCCATATCCATCATTCGTAGAACGGGGCGAGATGGGATTTTGGAGAAAATTGGGTTTGACGAAGAAATCCTCCGATGGAAATCCAAGTTGCTTGTACATACCGAGGGCAAATTCGCTGAGTGCAATGTAGAGATCCACTGATTTCTGCCATGTGCTGAGTTGTTTGTGGAAGAGGATCACGCTGGCCATCCCGGCTGTAAGGATACGGGAATTGCGATAGCAACCATATCTGATGCCTGGCATGAAATTCATGCCCGAGCACTCGACGCATATCCGGTTCTCCCGGAAAAGGAGGGCGCCCGGGCAGACAATCCTGTAATGATGAAGTGTCTGTACCACAGGGACACCCTTATTCTTGCATACCCAATAGGCTGCGGGGGATATGAGGGGGAAGATGTTGTGGAAATGGGCGACATCCGGTTTATCCCGCTCAATTATACGGGAGATATCATGGTATGCCCGCCATGACCACATGGCCTGGATAGGGATGAATGCCTTTCTGAACGACGGCATCCCGCTGATATCCTGGTTGTGCTTCGTATAAGCAAGGACCGTGTCCCCTTTTGACCGCAAAAGGTCCCGCTCCTGTTCGAATACTGTATTTTCTCCGCTTGGTGGTCTCAGGTAATTATGAACAAGCAAGACTTTCATACTGATTGACAATTCACTTGCTTATACTATGGACATGAACAAACATCTTTGTAATATTTGTTGATGAGATGTATTTTCTTACTCCATGTATACTTTTCAGAAACTCGAGCAATGGCCGAGATACTCATTTTCCTTATAACGTCAGGATTATCATAAAGATACTCCAAGGCTTTCGCTAACGACCGTATCGTATCATCATGCCCTCCTACATCCACCCTGATCCCGCAAGCATCGTCAATCATGGTCCCCGGGCCACCCCAATTCAGGCATACCACTGGTATCCCTGCAGCCATAGCCTCGAGGATGACCATGCCGGATCCCTCCATAGAAGGAAACAGGAACACATCGGCTGTTTTCATAAGTCTCAGCATAGCATCTCGCGGCATCCACTCGATGAAAGCAACTCTGTCCTCGACATGATTCTTCATAACGAGCTGCCTCATCAATTCTTCCAAAGGTCCCTTTCCGATGATAGTCAAATGGACGTTGTCTCTTCTTTTTGAGAATTCGGCAAATGCCTCAACTGCCAGATGGGCACCCTTTATCGATATGAATCTGCCGGCATACAGTATGTTAAACATGCCCTCCCTCTGATCCTTCACAATAGAATCATTGATTACCTCGGAGCCGATTGCCGGCTCTATTCGAATCTTGTCCTTGGCTACCTGCCTCAAAGGGAAGAGGTTTCCGGTATCCTCATTAATAACAAGAATTAGTTCGGCCCTGATTGCAGACATCCAATATAACGGATCAATGCTCCGAATTAAGCTCTGGATAAAATAACGTAGCTGATATCTTATGCGTTCTCTCAGATTCGGCAACAGACAGGATGGCGGTATTCTATTCGTTCCGATTGGCCCCCAAACAAAAGGGATGGGCATCAAGGCGAGGAACGTCCATATCCATGCATTAACAAAGGTGATATGATGTCCCAAGTCAAAGTGAATCGTTCTGTGGAGTCTTATTGCATGAGAGAGTGCACAGACTTGCCATAAGTAATAGTAGAGGTATATACCTCTCTGCCCCTTTTTCCAGAATGACAACGCACGGGGTACATCAACATATACGAAGTGCAGATTATTGTTTGGATGTGTTCTTAGTTCTCTTTCTATGCTTTCACGGTTATTTCCTTTGGTACAAACCCATACCTCGTGATTGGCCGCTATTGCACAAACCCAGTTCCATCCAACTCCTGGTTCTGAACCTTTGTCCGGCTCACAGGCATATGCAGAGACCAGGACCTTCATGATACGTCAGCCATGCTCCTGCTCAATACCATTCCTAACAATCCCATCCAGGTTTCTCTCAGGATCTTCCCGTCAGGAGGAACACACCTTTCCTGTCCGTTATGAGATAGGTACATGGTGACGATGTCGCACAGGTAAAAAGCAAACAGGGCAGGTATGTCACTCTTTTCCACCACTGTCGCGGCTGCACACTGCCTGATGAAACGGCCATCCCTCGAGCTTGCGGAGAACAACCTCTCCCACAGGGCATCGGGAAGACACCTATCCACCAGGATGCCCTTCTGGATGATGAAGTGAAACGCATCCGTCATAGGTGCCCAGTCCCGTCGCGAGAACTCCCAATCAAATACATTAAGCCTGCCTCCAGAAATGTATGTGTTCCATGGGGTGAAATCACGGTGAGCGACACACAACATCATCTTCTTTCCACTCAGAGCCTTTTCGAGCCAAGTAAGAACATGACCAAGCCTCCGGTAATGATCCGTGTCCGCATATGCCCGTACAGAAGTGAACCGTTTGGCCACCTCCCGATAACAGGAACTCTGGAGAAACTCCATCTCCCTGCCTGTCTGTTCAGCCAGCCTCGTGAGGAAATCCACATGGATATCCCCTGGCGTAAGCGGCGCAGAAGAAAGGGGCCCTTTCCTTGCTGATTGGATGAGGAAAAAATCTCCGGCGTGAGATTCACCGGCAAAGAGCAGGGAAGGGATCATGGATCTGCCGAGAGAGAGCCCGGAGAGAAGTTTGAGCATCGCGGCCTCATTCTGCAGTACGTCCTTTGTCTGCAGGCTGTTTCCGATCTTGCAATACCCGAGGATGTTTCCCGATGTATCCATGATTTGTACAGTCACCTTTCTCAGATACCCCGGCGTCCCGGTGAAAAGGGCGAACTCGACGGCACGTCCGAAATGTTCTTCAGCAAGCCTCCGAAGGCCCTGCTTTGATTCATCGCGCCCATTATCCATGACAACAATCCGATAAGGCGTCCAGATTCCGGCAAGGCCCAACCTGCTCAGTGTATATGCCACCAGTTTCCTGGCTTTTGCTGTTTTCAGGCTTGGTTGATAGAGTGCCAAAGATGCGGTGGCACAGGCATTGTTCATCAAAGGTGCCATGAGCCGGATTTCATCCAGGGACGGCGCCAGTCCGTACGTCTTCACCGTTGAAGTGTTTCCCGCCGCTTGAGCAAGCAGGCGTTTCTCAAGATATTCCGAAGAGATCCTCGCCGGGGCTATGAACACACATGTTCCCCTTTTACGAAGGGAAAGGAACACATCTTCAAGCAGTCCTGACCTGGGAGGCATAGGAATGTGGCAGAGCACCAGATCGAATGCATCATGCTTCCATCCCGTAGTATAATCCGCATCGCTGAACTCCAGGTTCTGCACGTATCTCTTGAACCCTTCTCTGACAGATGCATCCTGGAAGCCAGCCGCCATTCCGTCCCTATACCGTTTTGCGGGAAGGAGATTGCATAGTTCTGAAATCCGGCTGTCCACGTTCTAGAGTCCCGTTCTCCTTGTGAGCCTTCTCTGGAGCGTACCGAGGATGATCTCCTCAATCTGGGCGACTTCCTGGTCCAGCGGTTGATCAGCCCGGATCACATGAGCATTCGGTATTTTTCCCGATAACTCCTGGATGACGTCGAGTTGTCTGATGATCTCATCCATGCCGATCTCCTGCTTCCTCGCATGAATGACCTCAGGTTCGGCGGTGATCAGAAAAAGAAGGTCTGGCCCGGGGATGCCGCGCAGGACCAACCATGGGAGTTTCTGAGATATATTGAGCCGATACCTCCTCGTGTCGATGAGGAAATCGTAGTAGTACCTTTCCATGACGATGAGATGCGCACGGATCTTTGGCCAGAGAACCTTGGGTGCATAGCCGAGTATGTAATCCGCACAGTAGTAGGAGAAGCGTAGGACCGAGCTCATCTTGCCGTCTGAGGGCCTTCCGTGCGGATCATAATTGGGCTGTTCCGGTTCACTCCATGTTAGCGGTGATAGGAGTCTGCGAGGAGGCGGCAATAGGTAGGGCCTCCAGTGAATCCTCGTGGTATTCCTGAATGCATAACGGAGCCTGGTGAGGAGCATTTCCGCAAGGGTTGACTTTCCTCCGCCGTCAGGCGATACCAGGACGACGACGAGCCCTGTGGGCGACATTATCCTTTTGATGACTCTCCTGAAGAACCATGCACCCTTAAGAAGCATGCGGTGAGGCTTCAGGAGCGAGAATCTCACGAACAGGGCCCTGTTGAGCTGCCTGATCAGAGGCCCCTTTTCTTCAGCTCCACCCCCATCGATGATCTCCCGTATGATCGACAGGTTGTCTGCACCAAACACATCCACCAGCAGGGATTCGACCGCATGGGTATCTTCCCTGAGGAGATCCCGAAGTTTCTGTTCATGCTCGGGCAACAGCTTCTTTTTTATAACCTTTTTGATGAGAAGGTAGCACGCCTCCATCGGGACTGAGGGAATCCAGAAGCATCTGAACCTCCGCCTTCTGGAAAGCAGGGCCTCGGTTTTCAGCAAATATCTTCCGATACCCGGCCCGTCATTCATGATGTCTATCTGGACAAAACCCGGTCTGCCGTCATCATCCCTGAAGGAGACGATATAGAAATAGCAACGTGGCACGTCATAGTACAGCTTCTGGACAATCCTGAAACCCAAGGCGTCTGCCGTCTCGAAGACCGCAGACTCAGCATGGCGGAGGTCTTCAGATGCAACCGCCATATCCACATCGGAGGGTGCATACTCGGGAAGGCTGTCATAGGAGTGAAGGACGCAATATCGCACACCCTGGCCGTCAAGCCTGCCAAAGAACGCGGTGAGAAAGTCACCGACTTTTTCTGAATGGCGGAAGGTCAACCTTATGTTCTTACTATGAAAGGATCTTCAGTCGCCGTCTCGGGTATGGTTGAATATGCGGTTAATATGAGAAAAAGGAGAAAGAAGCTCTCATGGCTTGCAAGAAGAGAACTGGTTATCATCTTCACCAATATCAGTACGTAAATAGAAACCATCACTGCACGGATGATCTGCATCTGTCTGCTGCTACCCGATCTCTCCCTCCCCCCGAGAGGCCATACAAGACGAATTCCTGTGTATACTATCGCAACCGCCCAGGGGATGAATCCAAGTATTCCCACCCCTACCAATACATCCAAGACTGATCCATGGAGTGTTGTGGTGGATGACCCTTTGAGGACGTCAAATTTGCTCGCAGAGGCGAATCCATTACCGATGATCGGCGACTTTTCAAACAAATGCCAGGCATTTTCCCATGCGACAGTACGACCTGACATGGTATTAAGCAGCTCTTTGCTCTGACCCCTCTGGAGATAGGAAGCAGATACATCGAGGCTGAACAACAAGGACAAGGCAACAATGAAGGCCAAGAGCGACTTTATTCGTCGATCAAAAAATAAATAGGCACTGGTTGCTGCAATGAACGCCACGATGCTCGTCCTTGCCTGGGCAAGGATCAGGGAGATAAATGCCACCAAGAACAAAAGGAGATAGAACAGCTTATGGAGTCTTTGACCTGTTTGAATGAAACACACAAGTAAGATGATGGAAAGGAAAGCGCTGATAAAGCCTACCGAATTCGGATTGATAATCGGAAAGACCCCGGACAACTGGTACTTAAAGAATGCCCGGGGCATGTATATGAAGGCATTCGACGGGGAAATGACGGCACCTACCAGAACGGATAAGAGTATCAAAGCATAGAGGATGACTGTGATCCTGAACAACATCAAAACGGCATTCCTTGCGGGTGATACATGGAAAATTATGACAATGGCAATGACATCAACACAGATCTCTATGGCTTTCCAGATAGCGTAGTACCCTTCAGTGGCGTATGCACCGGATATGATGCCCGCTATCCCGAACATCAGGAAGCAGAGTATAGGGATATCGAATACATGCCCGAAAGCCCTCTTGCTTGTTAACAAGTAGAACACGGATAGAAGACCTGCAAAAACCACCATTAGAATGCGCGTAATATTTGCCGCACTCAGCGATATCGCCGCCATGCCGGTCTTGAGATTCAATGTGAAGACACTCATGAAAAGCACGATCCACGGGATATATGCCGCATGGAACCTGTATGACTTTGTTTTTATGATAGGATCTATCATGGCAGGAGTAACATCAATCTTTCTATGTGGTAAAGAAATACCTCATGGTCTAAGATGGCGTCAGGTTAAGGTGAACACATGATGGAGATATTATTGTGAAACTGCATGCATGGCCCTGTTAATGGCCTCCCGCCATGCCTCCCATTGTATGGTGGAAATGGGTGCACCTACCGTGGCGTATGTCATGCAGTGTGGACGCCACTCTTGATCGCCCCAGTCATCCCAGCATCCTCCGGATTGATAGGTGAAATTACACACTCCCTTGTACCCATCATGCACTATACTCTCGCCATATGCATGAACGTAGGTCCCGGGTAGTTCCATTCCCGCCTGAGGATCGTTGTAGGCCCACGGGATGATCATTGGACTGTTCTCTTTCCCGTGTTCGGTCACTTCCCGAACACGGATATTGGACAACTCGAACTCAGCCCTGGATGACGCCCCGATTCTTAGTCTGCGGTTGCCGTTGGAGGTGAAGCATATCTGATGCACACCCTTGGTGGTCGGCATGGGTATATCCTTGTCGACACAGCTGCCTCCACCGGCTGCAAGGAATAGTCCCATGTCCGGCAGAGAACCATGACCCTTAAGAACCGTGTACTCCAAAATATACGTGTTGCCCTCTCTTATAGGCAGTGTCTGAGCAAAATATGCGTATTCTCCTCTCTTCTTTACCAGCCTGTCTCTCTCTATGAAAAACAGGTTTTTGTTCGAGGATATCCACCCTGCGCCCTTTTGTTCTAGGGGGATCTTCATATCGCCGTTCAGAACCAGATTGCCGCCGTCCTCTAGGTTCAAGCCTCTAAGAGGCGTGTCTCTCGGAAGAATTGCATAATCCAGGAGTCCTCTCATATTCATGGCCGTACTTCGGTCTGTGGCAACAAAGTTTTTCACTCCCAATTCGTGGGCGATCTTGAAAGTGTTCCTATACTGAATCAGACTTTCATATGGTTGTTCATCCTTGTTGTAGACGAGTAACTCCTCAAATCCATATCGTGAAACCAGGTCCTTCAACCGTGAAATCTTCTTTCTGTATAAGATGGCATTATCCCATCCGCTCATCTGCCAATCCACATAAAGAAAACGTTTGGTGGAAAATCCGGCTTCACGGAACAACCGAACGACCGGTTCAAGGTTCGAAAAATGAGGTTCCCCGTCTTTTGAGAATGTACAGCGATGATTGAAGGCAACGTTCGTCAATCCATGCTCTCTCATATCTTTCAGTTCGGCAAGGATCTGGACGCCGTTTTTGAACCTGCTCACAGGGGAATTCTCCATTGGATCATAATAGGCCAGATAGAAAAGCGCATATTCAATTGGTGGATTGGCGAGACGCGAAGGGATTACCTCAGCGTTGAGTTTCAGTGTGGTGGTGTATTTCTTGTCAGCGATGGTAAAAGAGACCATAATGACGCTGGAGAATTTTCCGGGATGGACATCGGCAGGTGTATGCACTGTTATCCATATTTGTTGGTTTGATTTCGCCGGAATCGAGAAGGGGAGAAGCTTCTCCGCATCACGGATGGTCTTCAGGTTTCTGATCAGATTTACCTTGTACGTATGATCAACCTTCACCAGGTTCAGGTCATGAAGGAGTAATTCCGGTGTCAGTCTCTTCTTGTCATGAATCGTTCTCCTTAAGTTCAAGCCGGATTGATACCAGCACTTCACTCCCCTTATATCCACGTTTTCTGCTCGGATTACGGAATCTTCCCCATTGCCGTGTAGGTCACTGACGGTTATATGAACATCCTCCAGTGCTCCTTCTCCGGAGCGAAGCACGAAACTTGCTGACGAATAAAGACCGGGGGATGTTTTGATATCAAGTGATTTACTTATTGCCGAGTTGTGAATGATATTGGAGTATGGAAGTATTGCCTTGTCACTAAAGCAGTCTTTGATCACTACTACTTCAAAAGGATTATCACCAACAGACCATTCTTCTTTCTCCTGGTTAACAAGTTCATTTTCTTGTACAGCACCGAGAATTGTCCACTCAGCTTCGCCATCGTGGTAAGAAGCACTTGTATTTTTTATCGTTAGAGGCCGTCCATTGCTTATTTTTTGATACACGTAATTGGCATTATAATTATCTAGGCAATAGACGGTTCTTGAGAAATGAATGGGAATAATTAGGAAAGACATAACTATCAAAGCACAACAATAGCACGATTTATTAGATTGTCGACGGGTCATATTGGTGCAATCAAATAAATAAGGTTCATGACAACTTTAGGGGGTTAGATCGTAACATTTTGAGGA
>ERZ795045.1091-NODE-1091-length-31672-cov-5.705095_pt1 | contig 31672 bp, 22 predicted proteins | sample MGYA00375129_ERZ795045 | MGnify/ENA primary metagenome ERZ795045 (study PRJEB30174, sample SAMN05720166) | activated sludge metagenome | isolation source: anaerobic digester from wastewater treatment plant | place: Japan | collected 2015-05-15 ...
AATACGAATTCGTCACCACCACCACGCCCAACCAGGGCCGCTATTTCCACAACCGCTACCGCCGGTTGTCGGACTTCTTCGTGCCTCCCTCCATCGCCTTCCAGGCCGTGATTCAAGTCATCAACACCAGCGCCGTGTTGCCCCTCACCGTGTATCTGGACAATTTCGAAGTCTACCGCCTCGCGCCGGACCGATTCTACAACACGCGTTTTCTGGATGGGGATGAAGAAGATCCCCTGGTGATTTCGGTAGCCGCCGGAGATTCCCTCCCGGCACCGTCTCCTTCGCGTACCGTGGCGTTGGATTTGCCCGAAGACGCGCTCCCTTTGGAGCTCGTGTGGATTCCGCCCGGGACCTTTGTGATGGGCAGCCCAACCTGCGAACCGGACCGCGGCAGCGAGGAAACCCAGCATCTGGTAACTCTTTCCAAGGGATTTTATATGGGCAAATACGAAGTGACCCAGGCGCAATGGACGGCCGTGATGGGCGCGAATCCATCGGTGCGCGCCGGGTCGGACACGATCAACCTGCCGGTGGATAGTGTATCATGGCACGATTGCCATGATTTCATAAAACAGCTGAACACGCTGGGGCAGGGAAAATTCCGGCTTCCCACGGAAGCCGAATGGGAATACGCCTGCCGGGCGGGAACCTTCACCCGGTATTTCTGGGGTGATGACCCTCAGCAGACGGAAATTGACCGCTACGCCTGGTATCTTGAAAATTCCGACTTGCAGGTTTTTCCGGTGGGCCAGAAAGCGCCGAATCCCTGGGGGCTGTTCGATATCTGTGGAAATGTGATGGAGTGGTGCCAAGACGGGTACGGCCCGTACCCAGCTACCCCCCAATTGGATCCCACGGGCGAATCCTCCACCCGGTTGGTGGTTATCCGGAGCGCGCCATCCCCCGGTTTTGCCTGGGCCCACCGTTCCGCTCAACGCATGAGCGGCGATCCCGCCGCCCGGAACCCCTACCTCGGCCTCCGCGTGGTGATGGATTACCCGTGAAATTCACACCGCTTCACCGCCCCCTCCCCATTTCCGGCATGGTGATATAATCCCGAAAGGCTTTGTGCTTTATGAAGCAAAGAGCCAAATTTCTTTTGAGGAAATGAAGAACGATGAGAAGTCACTCCCCCCATGCCTTTACTCTCATCGAGTTGCTGATTGTCGTGGCCATCATCGGCATCCTGGCCGCGATTGCGGTACCCAATTTTTTAAATGCCCAGATCCGGGCGGGCGTCACCCGGGTTAAGGCCGATTTCCGGACGATCATGACCGCCTTGGAGACCTACCGGCTGGATAATAACGATTATCCCCCCGATCTATCCGGACCTAATGACGAAGACCGGGCGTACAAATTCCTCACCACGCCCGTGGCCTACCTGAGCAGCACCGACGTTTGCCGGGATTATTTCACGGCCAAAACCGGGCGGCTGGACGAAGGTGGTTACATCCGCAACTTCTACGATTACGGACAGGTGGATTACATTCGTAAATCGGGTTTAAATTATGTGATCGTCAGTTTCGCCCCGGACCGCCGGCTCAATATGCCCTGGACCACGGATACCATGGACATCCTAAGCAAACGGGACGGCCGCCGGGCGTATTTTCTGTACGAATCCAGCAACGGTTTGACTTCGTCGGGGGACATCATCGGCAGCGGCCACGGATTGCATAATAACTGAATTGCGTCCCGCCCGTGGCAAGCAGCCCATGTTTGTGGCAAGCAGCCCATGTTTATAGATCCACTTCGCGGATGGCGTCCGTTTTCTCCCTGGCCGAGAAAGGACGCCGCTCGCCTTTTCCGGGCAACTCCCATCCTGGCCCCAGAGAAAGAGAGAAGAGGAAGCAGTGAATCCATTCAACACCACACACCGGTGGTGTCAGGTTTCTCCGTTGCCCCGCTCTTGATCGGATACGAACGGCCGCTCGAAGAAATTGGCGACCGGCTGGCCGCGAAACCAACTGCTGTAAAGCGAATCAAATCCAATCGGTTCGCCGCCGATATCCACGTACTCGACCTGCTGCCAGGGGAAAAAAACGGTATGCAGCATTTCCCGCATTTCGTCCAAGGCCCCCGACCCCGGGGGAACGGTTTCGAGAGCTTTCACGGGAATGCAATACATAACGAGACCTTCCCCGTCCTTGCTCGTAATTTTTCCCAAAAACCGCTTGCCATTCAGGAGGTGGACTTCCACCAGTTTGCCGTTTAACATGCCCGTAGTCTCGTTGGATTCCGCCGGTCAGGCGCTTGATTACCAACTAGATTCTGGTTCATCCGGCGGTCAACATCAAGAGGGAAAACGAATCCCTTCTGGAATCAACAAAATGGGATTGTCATCATTTTATCGAGAAAGGGAGAAAAAATCAGATGAAAAAAAGGTGGTTTGCTTCGGTTTTTCTGATGGCTTGGCTGATCACGCCTGGCATAGTGTCCCCGGATGAATCTCTCGGAAACCTTCCCCCCATCGGTGAAAATGCGATCCGGCTTTTTGTGGTTCGTCATGGGGAAGCCCTGTCGAACGTCGCGCACGAGGCGGGGATGAGCGCCGAAGAACTTGATCACTTGACAGACCTGGGGAAACGGCAGGCGGAAGCCGTAGGACGGGCGCTGGCCGCGCAACCCGTGGCGGCGATCTTCACATCGGAAGCCCAACGGGCTTATGAGACCATGGAGGTTAGCGGACTCGCGGAAAGCAAAGGCCTGGCCATCCAGAAAAACGCGGCCTTCAACAAAATGGCGCTGGGGAACAAAGAGGATGGCAGCGGGGCCAACTTCCAATGGCGGATTGAACTGTGGCAAAAGGGCAGCGATCCCACACCAGCCGGCGGCGAATCGCTGTCGTCTGCCGTGGAGCGGTTTGTCACGGCCGTAAAAGGTCTGGACTATGCGTACGGCAAAGCAGTAGTCATCACCACGCATGGAGAAATCATCGCGGGATTAGCCGGTTCAGCGGACGCCCTACCATCCTGGAAGCGGTGGGAAAAATACCAGTCCGCGTTGGGATCGATCACGGTAATCGATATCGAGAAAAACGGGCCTCTTGTCCTCCGGGCTTTCAACATTCAGCCACGAGTGATCGAGTAAACCTGCCGTGAGAATGAAATTGCCACCAAGAGGATCATTGAAAGCCAACCGGGGCGGCTGATCCAAATCCGCCCCGGTTTTTCCTCTAGGGTAATTGTTTACTCGATTGCCGAGAAAAAAGGCCCTACGCCCTCATTAAGCTACCCTCACCTTGGCCTTCTCCCAGAGGGAGAGGAATTTGTTTTGTGTTTTCATTTGGAGTCATACCACGATTCACGTACGAACTAAGTCCAGCATTTGAGTAAATAGTGACCCGCTGGGATATTACGCCGAATCCTACCGATTGGTTCAACTCTCCGGCTCTTCCACGAAAATCCGGCCTTCACCGGGGGGAATAACGAATTTTGTCCCCGTTTCGCCCGTCAAAATGTCTTTGCGCGTTTCAGGGAATTCGACGGTGACGCTCTGCTTCGCACCGGGAAGATTGACGTGCACCACGGCGTTTTCGTATTTCCGCGTCCAGTGGTGTTCATTGATCCGCTCCCCCTGTTGAAGTGGCAGGCCGAGCTTTACATCATACTCGGGATACCAGTCATGGCGGTGGCTGGTGTTGTCGGAGAAGAGGTAATAGTAATCCCCGATGGTCAACGCGAAACACAGGCTCCAGCGCCGGGCGGCGGGATCCGGCTCGGGCCGTTGTCCCCGGCGGGCGTCGCCCGGCCAGCCCGCGCGGTCCCGGATTTCCTCGAAGCGCTCGATGAGGCTAATGGTGGGCTTGCGCAGCAGGCTCTCGGTATGTTGCATTTTTTTGATGACGCCGTCCCACTCGGTTCGTTTGTGGCTCCAACCGGATTCGTACATCATGCCGTTGAGATAAGGGGCGGCGAAGTCGTAATCACCCACCGCGTAGCCCGCGTTGGCCAGGATGAGAAAATCATCGCCCACGGCCTCGCGGACTTCCTTGAGCAGCGCAACCCAGGGTTCCGGCTCGTTGCGCAGATTATCGTAGAACACGCCATCCACACCGGTTTCTTTCATCGAACGAGTCACCTGGACGGTATGATGCCGGTACTCGGGGTCGTACCAGTTCATGCGGTGCGTGCCCGGCCAGAATTGTTGCCGTTCGCCGTTCTTGCGCATCCACCAGGGATGATCTTCGGGCAGCCAGGAATCGGGATATTCATAGAAGAGAATATCGCCTACTATCACCGCGTCCGGATTGAGCCGTCGGATTTCGGCCACTCGGTTCCGGGCGGCTTCAATCGATTCGGGTGTGAAACCGTCGGCCAAGCCCGCCGGTTCCCGGTTGAATTTCAACTGGAGGCTGCCATGGCCCAACATGATCAGATCGTGCCGGGCGATGGCTTCCAGGGAGCGGTCTCCCCGTAGCGAGGCCCACAGCATGGCGATACGCGGATAGGGTGTTTTGAGGAACGCGCGCTCCGGCAGCGCCGGGTTGGATTCTTCGGCAGAGATAGCCAACGGGAAGAAAGCAATAAAGATCGGAAATATCATGGATATTATTTGATTGTTCATGAGTGGACCTCGAAGCATTGATTTGTTTTCGGTGGAGTCATTCTCTCAGAAAAGAGGCGAGGGGATCAAGATAGATGTCCCCCTGGAATGCAATCCAAGATTCTGTTGCGTTTTTCCAACATAGATCAGATGCCCCAACCGGGAGGAAATAATCGATTTCGCGAAACACCAATATGCCGTCCATTCAAAGATTATTTCTCCTTTGGATCAGATATACCACGCGTTAAATCCACTGAACTGTCAACTGCCATATATGATCTCGCGGTCCTCTCCATCCCGGCAGCGAACCTCACTTAAACAAAGCCCCAGCCTTCGACTCAGGCCGCCTCCCCCGTTACAATAGGCGGTTCGCAGGGCCCAAACGCGGATGCTGATGCTACGCCGTGCCGGGCCGCGTGAAATCCCAAAGAAATGAGGCACGCGAAGATAATGGAGCTCCGGTGGTATAAATGGGCAGTTGTGGTGATGCTGTGGTTTACTTGCTTTTTCAATTACGCGGACCGGCAAAGCATTTTTTCGGTTTTCAAGTTGCTCGAAGAAGAGATGGGACTGACGTCCATTCAATTGGGGTGGATCGCCGCCGCGTTCATGTGGGTGTATGCGGCAACCGGCTGGTTCGCGGGCATGATCGGCGACCGGTTTTGCCGGAAGACGGTGATCCTGAGCGGCTTCTTGTTCTGGTCGGTCATCACCTTGCTATTCGCGTTTTCTACTGAGTACTGGCATTTGCTGGTGTTGCGCGCCGTGGAAGGATTCGGTGAAGCGTTTTATTTTCCGGCGGCGATGTCGATGATCAGCAGCTATCACACCAAGGAAACCCGTTCGCGCGCCATGGGGATTCATCAATCCAGCGTGTACGCGGGCACCGTGGCCGGCGGCTGGCTGGGCGGGTGGATGGGCATGCATTACGGGTGGCGGTCATCGTTCTACGTCCTGGGAATCAGTGGCATCTTCCTGGTATTTCTTTTGTTTTTTCTGCTGAAGGAGCCGCCCCGGGGCACCATTGGCGAAAAGACCAATGATGATCCAGCCGGCAAAGGCCCCGAAAGCGCCGCGGCCATGTTCAAGAACATGCTGTTTCTTTATAAGATCCCCATGGTGGTGGTGTTGACCGCTGTGTTCATCGGGGCCAATTTCGTGGCGACCATTTTCCTGGTTTGGACACCCAAGTTTCTGGTCGATAAATTCAACATGAGCCTCTCCATGGCCGGATTCAGCGCCACCGCGTATCTGCAGGTGGGTTCGGTGCTGGGCGTCCTGGCTGGCGGTTACCTGGCCGACCGGTGGGTGCGGAAGCACCGCGGCGGCCGGATGTTGACGCAGTCCATCGGATTGCTCGCCGGAGTGCCCTTCATTTTCGCCGTGGGTTGGACCTTGCACATTTACGTGCTGATTCCCGCCATGTTTTGTTTCGGCATCTTCAAGGGAATTTACGACGCCAACATCTGGGCTTCGTTGCACGACGTGACCCCCGTGGAACGGCGTTCTTCCGCGGTGGGGATCATGAATTCGCTCAGCTGGTTCGGCGGCGCGATGGCGCAAGTGATTATCGCCCGGGCCTCGATGCAATACGGCATGAGCGCGTGCCTCAGTGCCACGTCGATGATTTACCTTTTCTTCGGCCTGTTGCTGGTGTGGGGTGTTCTGCGGTATATGAAAGGCCGGCCGGTGGCGGCCATCGGACAATAAGGTGTGGGGATCACAGGGGGCTTTCGCTAAGGCGGGTCAACGCTTGTCAGATGAAAGGCTCAACAACCATGTTTAAAGTCTGGACGTACTTCTGGATGAGCCTCTGTTATTCCGTTGTGTCTTTATCGGCCGGCGCGGAACGGATAGTACTCACCCAGGCGGTGGTGTTTTCTCCCGACGGGGCCACTCCCCTGGAGCGGAAGTCCGCCCGAATTCTCGTGGAAGAAGTAGAGAGACGCACGGGCATTCGCTGGCATATCGCGTCCCGCCCCACGGATGAGAACGCTTGCTGGATTGTGGTGGCCACCGCGCGGTCGTGGAACCAAGTGGGCCGTCAGATTTCCAATCCTTTCGCGGATGAGCCGGACTTCACCGCGCCGGAGGGATACCGGATTCGCCTGGCGCGCCCGGGCGGCAGGCCGGTTGTTTATATCATCGGGAACGATGACCGCGGCGTGTTGTATGGCGTGGGGCATTTGCTGCGCAAAGTGGAAATGTTTCAAGGACAAATCACTTTGGACAGCGGCTTCCAGGTTGAGTGTAAGCCGCGATATCCGTTGCGCGGGCATCAGCTGGGATACCGTCCGAAGACCAATTCGTACGACGGGTGGACGGTTCCCATGTGGGAGCAATACATCCGCGAGCTGGCCTTGGCCGGGGCCAACGCCATCGAGTTGATCCCGCCCCGCTCCGACGACGACGCGGACAGCCCGCATTTTCCCCTGCCGCCCATGGCCATGATGATGGAGATGTCGCGCATCGCCGATGAATTTGGGATGGATGTCTGGACCTGGTATCCGGCGCTGGAAGCCGATTATACCGATCCGCGCACCGTGGAAGCCGCCTTGCGCGAATGGGGCGAGGTGTTCCGGCACTTGCCGCGCCTGGATGACGTTCTGGTTCCGGGGGGCGATCCCGGCCACACGCCGCCGCCGGTGCTCTTCGCGTTCCTGGAAAAAGTCACGGCGGTGTTGCGGGAATACCATCCCCGGGCGCGGATATGGATTTCACCCCAGGGTTTCTCCCGCGAATGGATGGACGAGTTTTACGGCCTGCTTCGGAATGATCCCGCATGGCTGCACGGCGTGGTGTACGGACCCCAGTGCCGCGACGAGTTGCCCGTGTTGCGGAAAGCGGTGCCCGCGCGGTATCCCATCCGCTTCTATCCCGACATCACCCACAGCCGCCATTGCCAATTCCCCGTCCCCGATTGGGACCTCGCCTACGCCATGGCTGAGGGCCGCGAGGTGATCAATCCCCGCCCGCAGGACGAAGCCGTGATCATCCGCCGGCTGATGCCTTACACCATCGGGGCCATCACCTACTCCGAGGGATGCAATGACGACGTGAACAAGTTCATCTGGTCGCGGCTGAGTTGGAATCCGGAAGAGGATATCATGGAAATCCTGCGTGATTACGGGCGGTTCTTTATCAGCGCATCCCTAGCGGATGCCTTCGCCCAGGGGCTGTTGGCGTTGGAAACCAACTGGCGCGGACCGCTATTACCTAATTCCGGCGTGGAAATTACGCTGCAACAATTCCAGGCCATGGAGAAATCCGCCCCGCCCGCGGTGTTGCTGAACTGGCGTTTTCAGATAGCCCTGTACCGGGCGTATTACGACGCGTATCTCCGGTGCCGGCTGATCTACGAAACCAGCCTGGAGGAGCAAGCCATGGAAATATTACGCCAAGCGGGACGCATTGGCAGCCTCCCAGCCCTGGAGCAAGCCGAGGCGCTTCTTGACCGCGCCGTCCTCGAGCCAGTGGCCCGCGACTACCGCGCTCGAGTATTTGAGCTGGCTGAGGCGCTCTTTCAAAGCATTCACATGCAACTGAGCGTCGATAAATACCAGGCGATCGAAACCGAGCGGGGCGCCAATCTCGACACGATCGACGTCCCTCTGAATAACGCGCCCTGGCTCAAACTCCAGTTTGCTGAAATCCGGAACCGGAACGCTGAACCAGAACGCCTGGCGCGGATCGAAGAAATCCTGAATTGGACCAATCCCGGCCCTGGGGGGTACTATGATGACTTGGGGAATCCCTCCCGGCAACCCCACCTGGTCCGAGGCATGGGTTTCGACCAGGATCCCGCGTTGTTCCATACGCCCTTTGTTTCGTTCGCGTACCGCAGTGAAAAAGAGATTACCTGGCGGCTCTCCTGGCTGCGGCATATCGACGCCTTTTTTGACGGAAGCGTGATACTGCGTTACACCGGCCTAGATTCCAACGCTCAATACCGGCTCCGCGTCGTCTATGCCGGTGAATCACGGACTCATCCCATCCGCCTCACCGCCGATGGGGAGCGTGAAATCCATCCCTATTGGCAGCGGGAAGGAGCCACGCCCCGGCCCCTGGAGTTTGACATCCCCCGGGACCTCACGGCGGACGGCGTGCTGGAACTGCAATGGCAAAAGATCCCCGGCGCGGGCGGCAACGGCCGTGGTTGCGTGATTTCGGAAGTCTGGTTGATCAAGAAGGATTCTTGAATCCCAGAGGGAACGGAAAAAATGGATTCCATGGAAGACTACATCATTTCGTGTTCTTCGTGGATCATTCATATTACCCAGGATTCGAACAAACGCGGGAAGATTTCACACCTGTCTGGCAGAGACCGCCGGATTTCTTATATGACAATCTCTTCCTTCTCCCGGTCGAATTGGGCGGTTTTACCGGAATGGAGAGCCAGCATCCCCATGTGTAGCGTGGTTTGCACTTTATAGGCCAAATGCATGGGGCTGAGGGTTTCTTTCTGCCGTTTCCGGATGCAAGTGATAAACGAACTATAAAAGTCCAGAAAACTCTCGCCCTTCTCGATCGGAAAACGCCGGGATTCTGCCTTGGATCCCTCCACAGGGATAAAGACCACCTCGTCCTTCTCCACCGTGAGCGAGCCTTCCCAGCCCCGGATGACCGGAATCCGCTGGCCCGAGCCACGCGCGCCGGTGGCGTTGTAACTGTTCCCTTGCGTGCCCAGGCAGGCAACGGTGATCCGCTCCGGATAGTTAATGAGCATGTTGTACGTGTCGGGCACTTCGCGCTCCTCGTAACGGAGAATGCCGCCCACGGCCACCACCTCGCCGGGCATGCCCACGCCCATGATGTTCAACGTGGGAGTCAGCGAATGCGGGAACAGATCGGTGGCAGGCCCTCCCGCATAGTCCCGGTACATGCGCCAGCGGAAGAAGCGGCTGACGTCGAAGGGGCGTTCCGGAGAATCGCCCAGGAAGGTTTCCCATTTCAAATCGTCTCCTGGCTTGGCGTTGGGGTCATCGATGGGCATGCCGCGCTCCCCCCAATCGCCGATCCGGAAAAAACCACACTCGGCGTGAATGAGTTGCCCGATCAGCCCGTCCTGAACCAGCTGGCGCATTAGGCTCCAGGCCCCATCCGACATTCCTTGCGTACCCAGTTGAAACACTTGGTTGGATTTTTCCACGGCGTGGGCCAAGCGCTTGGTGAGTTCGAACTGCCGCCAGTGGGTAACCGGTTTCTCGCAATAGACATCCTTGCCGGCCTCGATAGCGTCAAGGGCCTGATACCCGTGCCAGTGGTCGGGCGTGGCGATGCTGACGGCGTCCACGTTGGGATCCTGCAGCAATTCCCGGTGATCCATGTATTGTTTGGGGACGGAGTAACGCCCGGCGGCGGCCTGTAACCGGGGGCGGAAAGCGTCACAGACCGCCACGATCGCCAGGTTATGATCGGCTTTCAACTTATCGATCGCATCGAGATGCGAGTGGCCACGGCCGCCCGTGCCGATCACCCCGAATCCCAGACGGTCGTTGGCGCCTAGCACCCGGCGGGACGAGAGCGCCGTCCAGGAGACCGCGGCACTTCCGGCCAGAAAGGATTGTTTCAAAAAACCCCGGCGAGGCAGAGCCGGGGTGGTACCGGTTTGCAGGATTTTCATTTTTGACTCCTTTATGAATTTTTTGTGATGTTCTGGAATTGGTGTCCATTGTATCGAAGGAAAGCTGCACAGGGCTAGGCAACCTAAACAAATCATTGGGGATAATCACGTCCCGTTCCCTCTCCTACTGAGAAAAGGGCAATGTTAGGGGAATTGATAGCGGAGAACTCATACCGGCATTTCTCAATTCGCCTGACCGCTTTCCTCCCCTTCCCCCGGAGCCATCTGCTTCCCGGTGGCGCCTTTTTCAATCTCCTGGTTTCCACCGGTAAAGTATCTCTCCGTACTCCCGAAGCGGAGGCTTACCAAATTGGCTCACATACTCCTCGTCGATGTATACCGCGAAGGATGTGATGTGCCGGATGCCCCGCCGTCCGTAAGTATGTAAATCAGATTGAAACGACTTCAAGGAAAAAGGCAATGGTTGCGCGGGCCGGGTCCACTTGGAGAAACGGGAAACATCCAGCCAATACTCCAGCGCTTGGGCGTTTTTCACGCCGAAGATTTTCAGATTCGCGTCGAGCGCCTCCAGGTTTTGCTTCTGCAGCGGATCTTCCCCCGATTCGAAAGGGATGTCATACCGCCGGTGAATGGGCGCGAATTCCAGGAATAGGCCGGAGACTGGCCGAATCTGGCGGGGCGGCTGCAAGGAGTTAGCGTACGCCAGATGCGCCAATTGCGCTTGGGCGTCCAGGGAACGCAAGGCTTCCACCAGATGGTTTTCTAGGATCAACGCCTGTTCGCTGTCCGACAGGTCACGGCATAGGCCGCATCGGCACCAAGGCAGCCCATCATCCCCCCAAAAATAATACCGATGGGTAGTGGGCGTGAGAACTTGAGCCAACCGGATGGCGTTTTGGGCGGCTATCTCCAAAGCAGGCGCTGAATGCACACAGAGATTTGCGTCCGGAGTCCGCTGGCCTTCCTCGTTCACACGGAACATCGTGGGATCCTTGGCAAACCAATCCCGCGGTAACAATTCGCTCATCGCGTGCAGTTCATATTCAACCTGAAGGCCAAGTTGCTTACATTGTTCCAAAACCGTCTGGCCGGCCCGGGATTGGATAAACCGGATGATTTGCGACGGCGAGCGGGGGTGGTGAATCCCGATGGTGGTCAGCTTCGCGTCTTTCACGGCCTGCGGCCACTGGGTCCAGGTGAAATCCTCGGGCGTGAGCACCACGCCCCGGGTGTGGAAATACGGTTCTTCCTCACTGGAATCATCACCCGCGTCACCACTCCGATAACTCCACGTGGCGATTCCTCCCAACGTTGTGCCCAGAAACACCCTCCGATTGATATGAAAATGGAAACGATCATTCATCCGAAGGCCTCTTAAAAAACAATTGGAAGGTTCCTGTTGGGCGGGAGTTCGTTGGGCCGGTTCATCTTCACCAGTCCAAACACCTCCTTCCCTTTTCCCTGGGGAAAAAGAATCGTTTCGCGTTCCTATTCAGAGACATACCACGAATCAAGCCCAGAGTAAGTCCGGCCGATGGGCAAATCGGTCCATTTCGTTTGCTCTCATATCCCCCTGACCGATTCCCGGTCACCACCGGTTGGGATTCAAGCCGGGATGGGTTTCGAACAGGACATCGCCATCGCTGACCAAGCCATTCGAGGACGCGTAGGAAACCCATTTGTTGGAATTCGGATAATTCCCGAACTCCAAAGTATCATCTTCCCGGTCCGGCCCGAGGCTGGCGAGCGCCCAATCTTTTTGAGTGCCGGCCGCAGTCCGGTAGGCTTCCGCGAATTCGTAGAAATTGTGTTGATTGACAAAATATTCTTTTTCTTTCGGCTGGAAGATATCAATAGGCACACTGGGCAAATAAGCGACCGGCGTAGTGAAGCATCGCCAGGCCACGTACCATCCTCCAATCGTCCATGCGTCCGGCAGGCGGCCGTTACCATCCATCCGGTACATTTCGAAGGCCGTGCGAATGGTGGTGAATTCCGATTGTACACGCCCGATTTTCGCCCGGATTTGCGCGTTCAAGAAGTTGGGCACGGCGATCGCCGCCAGGATGCCGATAATCGCTACCACGATCAGCAATTCGATCAAAGTAAATGAATCCGGTTGCCGTGACATTTCGCGTCCCCTGCGGATTGTTCTTAACAACACCGCTCCATCCAGAACGGATTTCCCTTCCTAGGGAAACTGGTTCACTATGGCACATTGGCCTCGGCGGGTCAATGTTTTTTCAGAATGAATCAGGATTAGAGATAGGTGTACAGGCAGGCGGGATGGTCTGCCAAAGCCAGCCGGGCAGGAAGGAACTAGGGGAAAGAATTGGAAAGAAACGGGCCACGGTGTCCGGCCGTATCGAGACATGAGAAAAATGCCTATGTTCCAAAGAAATACGCACGAGCTGGATGAATCATATAAAATACCCATCATGAGAATTGCCGGATGATCATGCCTCCACCGGCTCCAGCTCATCCTGAATGTATGTCTTTTCCTGATAGCGCAAGGCAACGAAGATGAAGACCACCGCCGTGGTCAGCATGAGACCCGCGAAGAAGAGATAGTAATCCGCACCTGCCAGTTTGCTGGTTCCGTCGGGATTCTCGATGACATGATTCACCGCCGAGGTGAAGGCGTTGCCCAGCGAGATGGATAACAGATACGCGGACATCACAAACGATTTCATTTTCTTGGGGGCTTGCGTGTAGGCGAATTCCAGGGAAGTGATCGAAATGAAGACCTCGGCCGCCGTCATGATCACATAGGAGACGAACTGCCAGACGATGTTGGGGCGCCCGCCCGCGCTGATCTGCATCTCGATCCAAGCACAGACGAGAAACGACACGGCGGTCAGGAACATGCCAATGGTGATTTTGCGCAGCGGCGTCAGTGGAAATACTTTGTTGATCAGGGGATAAACCACATACGAAAAGAGGGGAATGAAGATCAGAATGAGGATGGGATTGATCGCTTGCAATTGCGAGGGAAGCCATTCGAAACCCAGCCAGTTCCGGTCCATCTTTTCGGCTTGCAGCACCCAGGCCGAACCGGTTTGATCGTACAACGCCCAAAACATCGCCACGAACACGTAAATCACGGCCAGCTTGCCCAGCGCGCCCAAGCCCTCATGGCTGAAGGTTTCCTTCAAAAATCCGATTCCTCCCGCGGGGATGTGAACGAACTTCTTCCTCCCCATCCAAAACACTACCGTGGCAAAGAACATCAGGATGCCAGGGACGGCGAAAGCCACGTGCGGGCCGTATTTCTCGAGAAGCCAGGGAGTCAACAACGTCGAAATGAACGAGCCGAAATTGATCGAGAAATAAAACCACCCGTACACACGCTCGATCAGGTGTTTGTTCGTCTGGCCGAACTGGTCGCCCACGTTGGCCGAAACGCATGGCTTGATCCCGCCGGACCCGATGGCGATCAGGGTGAGCCCCGTGGCCAAGCCGAGCCGGGTGTCATCCAGCGCCAAGGCCAGGTGGCCCAGGCAGTACACCAGCGAGAGATAGATGATCGTCCGGTATTTGCCCAGCCAGACATCAGCCAGCAAAGCGCCGAATATCGGGGTGAAATAAACGGCCGCCACAAACATGTGGAAATACGACTTGGCCTCGTCCGCGCTCATGACCGCCAGTTGCCCGCCGGCTCCCATCAGGTATTGGGTCATGAACACCACCAGGATGGTCCGCATGCCGTAGAAGCTGAACCGTTCCGCGGCCTCGTTGACCACGATGTAAGGAACGCCCGGCGGCATGTGGGGCGTCTTGAGCGGCGCGGTGAGATATTGCGTCTTTTTCATCGATATGTTTTTCCCTCGCTGCGGGATTTGCGCTTCCAGCCGGAGCATCGGGATATAGTATGGGAAATCCGTCCCGGAGGGTAGTTGTTGGCGTTGGTTTGAAGGAAGGGATCTGCCTTGCGGCCGCTGTATATTTTTCAGACAATAATCAAGCGACGGCCTTTACGGCGACTCGTCACCGAACTGTCCATGGATTGCCATAGGCCGGAAGCACCGCCAATCCTCATGGGGAAGCAGGGATCGACCATGATTGAACAACCAAAGACTTTGACCCGGCGTGGATTCTTCCACCAAGCGGCCTGCGCCTCCACCGCGTTTCTGCTGGCCGCGCCACGGGTGCTCGGACGGGAGAAAAATTCCTCTCCCAGCGACAAACTGGACTTGGCCATCGTGGGGGCCGGCGGACGCGGGGGAGATACCATCGGCGAATTCGCGAAGGAAAATATTGTGGCCTTGTGCGATGTGGACGACAAGCGCGCGGAGAAATCGTACAACCGGTTTGACAAGGTGCCTCACTACCGCGATTTCCGGGTGCTGCTCGACAAGCATCCAGCCATCGACGCCGTGGTGGTCAGCACCCCCGATCACACACATGCCGTGATCGCGCTGGCCGCCATACAGCGGAACAAGCATGTGTACGTGGAAAAACCGCTCGCCCATAACATCCAGGATGTGCGCCGTCTGATGCAAGCCGCAAACGAACACGGTGTCCAAACGCAATTGGGAAACCAGGGCCATTCCTACGATGATATCCGCCGGGTACGGGAGTGGATTCAAGACGGCGCGCTCGGAACCGTGCGCGAAGTGCACTGCTGGTACACGCAGCCTTACGGTGACAGCACATCCCGGCCGTCGGATACGCCGCCGGTCCCCGATACGCTGGATTGGGACTTGTGGCTAGGCCCTGCCGCTGTCCGTCCGTATCATCCCGCTTACGTGCCAGCCAAATGGCGGAGCTGGGCCGCCTTCGGCACAGGTGTGCTGGGAGATTGGGTTTGCCATATCCTCGACCCGGCGTACTGGGCGTTGGATTTAACCGCCCCAACGAAGATCCTCGCCCGCAACGAAGGCCGGGCGTATTCGCCGGAACGGTTCCCGCTGATTTCCACAATTCAATACGATTTCCCCGCCCGGGGAAACGGTCCGCCCGTGAAAGTCCAATGGACCTACGGCCAATTCCCGGATATCCCCCAATTGAAAGAGGTGCAACTGGACGATTGGAACCGCAAGGCCGGCGCGATCCTGATCGGCGAAAAAGGCTGCCTGGTGCATGGCTCCCATGGAGGAAGCAATCCCCGTATCCTCCCCGCGTCCCGCAACCGGGAATATCAACGGCCGCCGGAAACGATTCCGCGCGTGCCGGGCGGGCATCCGCAAGACTGGATCCGGGCCTGCAAGGACGGCCAACCCGCCGGCTCGAATTTCAACTACGGCGGCCCGTTGACCGAAGTGGCCTTGCTGGGCGTCATCGCCACTGTATTCAATGACGAAACCTTGGAGTGGGACAGCACGAACGCCCGCTTCACGAACCACGAGAAGGCGAACGGGTACCTCCAGGAAGCCTGCCGGGAGGGGTGGGGGTAAAACTAAGGTCAAGTTCTTTTGAGATTGTCCAATGTAGTTCCGCTTATCAAAACGGTTTGGATTAATCAATTGTCCTAAAAACCTATATGGCACCTTATAGGGCTTCCCTCAACCTGAACCTCCCCCGAGGGAGAGGGGATCGGAAATGAAAGGCTTGTTGAAAACCGGTTTGAACCACGGATGCTCCCGATCGACGCGGGGATTACCCGGAAAAAAGGCATGCGGGCAGGCTGTTTTGCCCAAGGTTTGCCCAGGGGTGAAACCCTGACAGGACCCGGATCTCCGATTTCGCGGGAACGGCATCCTGAAAGACTCGGCCCTACATCGTATCAACCGAATCATCCCACCGGAGCGCCCAGCAAGCCTTCGTGGAAAAACACCGGCTGGTAGCCCTGTTCTGTCACCCAGCGGATGGCCGTATCCAACCGCTGCGCGTGATCGGGCAGGTAATTCGAATAAAACGGCCAGAAATATTGTTCATGGGTGAACAAATCCATGATCTCCGCTGTGTTGGGATCGCGCGTGAGCGGCTCCAGCGTGGGGATGATCCGCTCGATGGGCGTGCTGTTGCAAATGATGTCGACCCGGGAGAACACGATGCCGCTGTCGAAATCCTTGAGTGCGTCGTGGCGGGAGAGGTAATCGGAGCGGTCATCCTCCAATAGATAATTGATATCCCAGCCGCTGGGCACCCGGCTGAAATACCCACTGAGGGTGCGGACACCCCGTCCAGCCAAAGCCTTGAAAGCACCGGGTTGGGTCATCGCCCAGTGGATGACCGTCGGCGGGGTATAGACAGATTTGCCCGCGAACCGGTGGATCTGCTCCGCCACTTGGTCCAAATCGTGGAGTAATTGCTCTGCCGAAGCATATTGGTACGGCCGGTCAGGCAGATTGGCGTGCGCGTGGAACGCCAGCCGCAGCCACTCGGCGTTATCCTGCCATTCACCCTTGTATTTGTCCGGGAATTGCGGAAGAGAGAAATCCCCGCCGGTGGTGTAATAGATATTCAACACGAAACGCGCTCCGTACTTGGCATGCAGGTCCCGCAGAATGTTCAGATAGAAACAATCGAACAAGGACGCGTATTGTTTTTGGGCAATGTCCCGCAAAAAGAAACTATTGTCGTCGATGGAAAACCGGTACCGCGGAAAGGAGTGGCGGTCCCACACGACCCGCACGCGGTGTTCGCGGCGGCCCTGGCTGCCTTCGGCCACGGCGGTGATGTCTGTTTCCATATCCCGCAGCGGAATGGTGGCGGTAAACCGGCGGCCTTCCCGCCGCGCCGGCCGGCCGTTCACGATCACCGTGTCCCGCAAAGGCGCTTCGCCGCGCACATCGATCCATAACGCTCCGTCCGCTTCTTTTCCATGCCGGCGGTTCAGCACCGCGCCGTGGAAGGGTTCCGCGATCCACATCTCCGGGTCCGCCTGGGCCGTTTTCGGCATCCAGCCGCCCAGGGTCATGCCCCATATTCCCGCCGCGCCCAGTTCCAAAAAATTTCTCCGTTTCATGGCGGCCGCTCCTATGATAGATTTCCACTCACTTGGAAATAAAGTAAATCCATTTCCGCCGTTTGCCTACGGGACCTGAAATCCGGAAGCAGGATTGACGATCTTCAGTATTCAATGGGATAATCGCTCCATCGATCAGAGGAAAGGAGGTGGCTGATCGTTTCATACACGATCTTTAACCACGATGCGGAGGAGAGAGGTCAGGTGAAACACCTGAACACAAGCGTTATGGATAGGAGAAAAAAAATGAATAAAGTGTGGATTGTATGGACCAGTCTATTGTTGCTGGTATTGTTGTCCCCGGCCGGGAGTTGGGGCGAAACGGTGGCCTATTTCAAGTTCGATAACATCAAGGGTTCGAACTTCACGGATGACACGGGGCGCGGATTGCTGGGGACGCTCGGACTTCCGCCGGAAGGCGGGGCGCCGGACGTGGTCGCGGGTCCTTCCGGGGCGGCTACGGATAAGGCGGTAAAAATTGCCACGGACAAGGAACTGATCATTGACGATGCCACGCTATACAACCTCGAAGTGTATCCCCCCATGACCATCGAGTTGTGGGTACGAACGCCGGGTCTCGTGATTCCGGAAAGTTACACCACCTTGTTGGGATACGGCGGCGGGAGCGGCGGATACCGCTTGCAGGTCAACCAGGACGGCACGATCGCGTTCGTGGGATTGAGCCAGGTGAATACGGGCGTGGCGCTTCCCACGGACAATGTCTGGCACCATGTGGCTTTGGTGGATGATTGGGATCAGGATGTCATCATTTTGTACCTGGACGGCCAGGAAGTCTTCCGGCAAGCCGGAGCGGTCGATACCTCTCCCGCAGGGAGCGTGGTGGCCCTGTATATCGGCAAAGCCTATCACACGCCCAATTATGTGACCTTCGAAGGCGAAATGGACCGTATCCGTATCAGCAACGCGGCCTTGGCCCCCGCGGATCTCGACAGCAACGCCGCCAGCATGAAAGCGGCTGGGGAGAACACGGTGCTTCTGCTCGATTTCGATGAAGGCGCTGTGCCTTACGTGGCGAAAGGGATGGCCGCGCCCATGGAAGCCATCACCTTGCAAGCCTGGTCCACCGGGAACGCGGGCGGACCGGATATCGTGACCGATACGCCTTCGGGTAAAGAAGGGGATTTCGCGTTGCGCTTCCATGGAGCACAAATCGCTAGGGTGGAAGATCCCAACGGAATCATGGATGTAGGCGGTGAAGGAAACGACTGGACCCTGGAAGCATGGGTGAAATACGAAAATACCTCGCTGGGCCGGATGATCATTTTCTACTATGGCCCGGGCGGGATTTCGTTCTCCCTCAGCGCGGGTAATCCCCGCCGGGTTTTTGTCACGACCCTCCGGATCGCGGATATTGATTCCGGAACGGCGGAAGTCCCGGTGGGCGAATGGCATCATGTGGCGGTGGTTCAGCGGTACGGAGACGGGATGTACTTTTATGTGGACGCGGAGGAATTGGGCTATATCGCTGATGCCCGCGGGGCGCGGAAAGCCGATGTCCGGCGCATGAACATCGGCTCCGAACCCAACGGGGTCTTGCCGTTCGACGGGTGGATCGACCGGATCCGCATCAGCAATGTGGCGTTGGAACCGTCCGAGTTCGACGCGGTAGCAGGCACTCCGGCCGCGGTGATGGATTGGGCGGTCTTTTAATCGCCAAATCGCTCAGTACACAACCTGGAATTAACGAGGTGGAACATAAAAGGGAGCCCTTTTCAGGACTCCCTTCTTCTTCGTAATCAAGCATGACGAAGAGGAAATGCGAAGCCTGGATCGGGGCATGAAAACCACCAGCATCCTGCTATAAAAAACCCCCGGCTGGTGAAGACCGGGGGTCTTATATTCCCGTAATGGAATTCAGATCAGGGACGCAATTCGGTGGCGCCGCGGTGCGCCCCGGTGATCACCTGGTGCGGGGCCTTGAATTGGCGCATGCGGTCGTAAATCGCCCAGGCTTCCTGGCACAAACCGCTATCCCGCAGCTTCTCCGCGCACCGGAACAATCCTTCGCAGAACGCCAGCTGACTGGCTTCGGGCACATGGGCCATGGCGCTTTCGATCGCCCGGGCGGCGGGGAGGGTGCCCATGTTGCCCAACGCGCGCGCGGCGGCTTGCGAAACCACCAAATCCTCACTCTTGAGCAGGCCGGTCAACGACTCCACCGCCTTGGTGTCGCGGCGCACCCCAATGCTGCCGATCACACCCGCCAGCAGATTGCCCTGGAGTTTCCCCAAGGCGGCACGGAAAGCGTCATCCACGGAGGGATCGGGAATCGTCTCCAGCGCGTAACGGGCCATGTGCGCCAGTTGCTTGTCTTCCAGCAACGCGGCCAACACGGGAACGGCCGCCTTGGAGCCCACGCGGGCGAGCCCCCGGCAGGCGTCGAGTTTTTCCTTCAGAGCCGCGTTGGATTGGAGAACCTCGATCAGTTGCGCTTCCGAATCTTGTTCTCCGGCCGCGGCCGTGACAGCGATATTCAGTGTATTGGTTAACATAATGCGATCTCCTTCAGGATAGGATAAACGTCAAATGATCCACGGTTCCCGCTGGGCGCGCGAGCGCAGCCGGTTGGCTTCGTCGTCGTTGAGGAATTCTTCCTTTACGGGATCAAATTTGACGTCCCGTTTCAGCCACATGCAGATGTTGGCGGCGTGCACAGTGGTCATCGAGCGGTGCATCATTTCCGCGTCCGCGACACACGGGCGGCGGGATTTGATGCAATCGAGGAAATTGCGCCAATGATTCATCGGGCGCTGGGTTCGGGCCATGTATTCGTTGACCAGCTTATCGAAATCGGCCAGCAGCGATGGAGTGGAGACTTCCGGCTTGTCGTAGCCATCGGCGATGGATACCCAGCCCTCGGTGCCTTCGTAACGGACCCCGCACGACCCGTGCCAGTATTTATTGTCATCGTCCCGGTGCAGCACCATGCGGATGCCGTTGGCGAATTGGGTCACCATTCCGTCGCCGGTCGGATTGTTCACGTACCCGTATTCGATGGCCGACGTGTGAGCCGCGCCGATCGCCACTTGGCATTGCGCGAAGGTGTGGGCGCCCCATTCGCCGATGCAGCTGGTGTGGAAATCGTAGAATCCCCGCCAGCCGCCGCGGACATACTGCGAGTTGTACGGCCTCCAGGGGCAGGGGCCGAGCCAGGCATCCCAATCCATTTCTTCCTTGGGCGGCTCCGGTTCTTCCGGCAGCCAGTCGAAGCGCATTTCGGCCGCGTCCCAGGGCGCGATGTGGGCCCGAACCGTATGCACATCCCCCAAGCGCCCGGTCCGGAGCAGTTCGTTGGCGAAGGTGAAATTCGCTTCGCTCAGCCGCTGGGTGCCGGTTTGATAGATGCGTCCATACCGCTTCGCCGTGTCCATCACTGCCCGCCCTTCCTGGATGGTCATGGAAGACGGTTTTTCGGAATAGACATCCTTGCCCGCCCGCATGGCCAGGATCGAGGCGTAGGCGTGCCATCGGTCGCCGGTGGTAATCAGTACCGCGTCGATATCGGTGCGCTCGGCCAGAAACTCACGAATATCGCGGTATGTGGCGCACTCGGTGTTGTCGTTGCGGGCATCCACCAACGCCTTGACTTTCTCGCGCCGCGCCCGGTTGGGATCACAAACAGCGACACATTGGCAATCGGGATACTGCAACAACATCCGCAGGTCGTACTCACCCCGCCCGCCGATGCCAATGCCCCCCAGAATAATCCGGTCGCTGGGTGCCACGTAGCCATCCCTGCCCAAGGCTTTGGATGGAATGACACTGGGTGCCGCCAGCACCGCCCCGGCCTGGGCGGCCGTCACGATAAACCGGCGCCGGTCCGTTTTCGCGGAAAGCGCCTGATTCAGAAGATCTTTGGTCTCACTCATCATGTTGCCTCCAAATAAGATGCGTTCACATCGCCTCATCCATACCACATTCCCCGCCGCCTGTCGATGTTCGTGAAAGGGTTCGGCGTCCGGTCAAAGCATTATTCCGTAGGTTTCTTCCATCTCTCCCACACCATCTCCCCCGCGATGGCCGTGGCCATCGATACCAGCGCTCCCACCGGAACAAACCAAGTCCAATGAAACTGACAGCGCGATATGGCCAACACCGCCCCGGCCCCCGCCAGCATCCCCGCCATGAGCGTGTACTCGTTGCGGAAACGCGTGAAAATCCCCAACAGAAAGGCGGCCAGGAGGCTGCCATAGGTGTAACTGGGAATGCTAAGACCTGTGTCGAGGATGTTCTTCGAGCCGCTGGCCCACATGGCGATGCCCACCAGCACCACCATCCAGAACACGGTGATCGCGCGGGACAGCAGCACCTGCCGCCTGGGGGTGAGAACGGGTTTCCAAATTACCAGCACGAAATCACTCATGGTCGACGAGGCCAAGGAGTTGAGCGAGGCGGCGGTGCTGGAGAGCGCGGCGGAAAGTATGGCCGCGATCACCAGGCCGGCAGCCACCGGCGGCATCCGCTGCGCGGCGAAATAGGGAAAGATCTCATCGGTTTTTTCCAATCCGGGGGGCAGCGTTCCGTAATACGTGAAGAGCATTATCCCCAACAACAAGAAAAACGCGAATTGAAACAACACAAAAATCCCGCTGCCTACCAGCGCCTTCCGCGCTCCCGGCAGCGATTGGCAGGCCAGCAGCCGTTGGACGATATCCTGATCGGCCCCGTGGGTCGCCAAACCCAGGCAGGTTCCGCCCAGAAGGCCCATGAAAAACGAATAGTTCCCGCCACCCGTCCAATCCCAATGAATGACCGCGAATTTGGCGTGCCGGGCTCCGGTCTCCAGGATCGTCTCCCATCCGCCGGGGATCAACTGCCACGCGTAATACGCGCCAAGGATTCCGCCCAGGATCATCACCCCCAGTTGGAGCACTTCGGTCCAGATCACCGCCTTGAGTCCTCCGGTGGCCGAATAGGCCAGAGAAACAACGCCGGTGATCACGATGGCGGCCGCCAGATCGAATTGGAACACACTGGAAATGACGAGCGACGCGGCGTAGTGCCGGACTCCAGAGGCCAGGGCGCGGGTGATAAAGAAAAATAAGCCGGCCATCTTTTGCGTCCGCGTTCCAAACCGCTTTCCCAAGTAAGCATAAATGGTCAGGATTTCCTGCGACATGAATTTGGGCAGAAAAAAGACCGCCAAAACCACGCGGGCGATCAAGAAACCCAGCGCCACCTGCAGGAATGACAGGTCTCCGCCTTCCTGGAACGTCTGCGCGGGCGCGCCGATAAAGGTCACGGCGCTGGTCTCGGCGGCCACCACGGCGGCCAAAGCGGCCCAGGCGGGGACCGCATGGCCCGCCAGGAAAAAATCGGACAGGGTGGTTTGCTTGCGCGCGAACGCCAATCCGATGGCGATTAAAATGGCAAAATACAACATCAATATGACAAGGCTGACCAGCGACATATTCTCTCCCGCGCGATTGAAAATTGGGATCCCGATATGGCATGGATTCCCGCCGGTGGCCTTCCCTTCCGTGCGGCTGCCCTTATTCCAGCAGTTTGTCAGACATAAGTCTTTCGTACAACAATTCCGCCGCCAGCCGGTGCCCCGGTTCGTTGAAATGGCTGTCGATGGTAAACAACGGCTGGGATGGACTGGCCTGGAAGGGTGGGAGAAGATTGAGCACCGGGATTCTCTTCTCTTCCAAGAATGCGGCCAGTTTTTCCAGATTTTGATCCGCCAGGCGGATGCCATCCTCGGAATATTGATCCAACCGCTTTCCGCCTTCTACCAGACGGTTCACTTCCACATGGAGGGGAATCAGCACGGCCAGCCAGGGAATGCCGCGCTCCCTCAAGAGTTCATCCGTGAAGACCAGGTTCTGGGCGAGGATATGAAACACGGAATCGCTGATATTCACCGTCAGTGTGCCGATGGGCGCGGTCTGATCTTCGCCGATGGCCGCCTTTTCCCACTCTCCCTCGCGGAACCGCAGCCAGTGCAGGAGGGTGTTGTATCCCCGGGACAGTTCCCGGTAGAGCCGCGAGTGATACCGCAGGAAATTTTTGAAAGGAATCGGGACCTGCCCGGGAATCAAGCGGGCTTCCCTGGAGGGCGCGTCGGGGGGGCAGCGTTCCGGCCGGCCGCGTGCGTCCAGCACCATCTGAGACTGGTACACGGCGTCGTCGTTGAAGTCGTTCCCCAGGAACACACAAACCACTACGGTGTCGGGATCGAGATCGAGCAATTTGTGTTTCAACAGCAAGTAACACAACGCCGGCGAGTAGCTGTCGATGCCGCAGTTCCAGACTTCCACACCCTCGTACCCGGGTGTGGCCTGGAATGTTTGTTCGAGGATCTGGGTGAAATTCAGCTCGTGATAAGTCCGCCGCACCAGGGAATCGCCCAAAATCATGATCCGGCGGGTGCCATGCGGTTTGGCGGCGGGATACTCCCGGTCGTAAAAGCCGAAGGAATTCGTGCTGGGATTATTCCCAGAGAAATGATGCAGAATGGGATGGGCGTTTGTGATTTCATGCGCGACCGGCCCATACAGAATCTGGAGCACTCCTTCCGCCAGCAGCAAGGCAATAAGCGTCCCTAAGGCCGCCGCCAACGCGCCAAATAGCCATTTCTTGAGAGGCCGCATGGGAGCCGGCAAGGCGTGTTCAGTCATGAAGAATTGGTTTCATTGGCTGGGATCCGTGGAATCCGGATCCGGACGGGGACGATTCATCACGTCCTGGTATTCCGGATACAATTTTTCAAAACACGAGGGGCAGATGCTATGGCTGAAGTCCGCTTCCGAATGATCCCGGATATAATTTTCAATCTGATTCCAATAGCCCTCGTCGTTTCTCACCTTTTTACAATACGCGCAGATGGGAATCAATCCGCTGAGAATTTTGATTTTGCGCAAGGCCTCTTCCCGCTGGGCCATGCTCAGTTCCAGTTCCTCATTTTTCCGCCGCAGCTCACGGGTTCTCTCGGCGACCAGGCCCTCCAAATGGGCTTGTTCGCGCCGGAACCGCGCAATTCGCCGGCGATACTCCCCCCAGGTCAGAATTCCCACTCCGGCCAGCGAAGAAACAAGAAACCACCAAGTTCTCCAAAACGGGGGAAAGACCACAACCGGTATAGACAATCCCGTTTCGTTCCACACCCCATGGTTGTTGCTCCCCTTGATCTGCAATGTGTACGATCCTGGACTGAGATTCGTGTAATTGCCAAAACGGCGGGTCCCGGCATACACCCAGTCATGATCAAATCCCAGCAACCGGTAGGCATACTGGTTTTTAGCCGAATTGGTAAAATCCAACGCCGCGAACTGAAAAGTGAAAAACTTATCTTGATACGATAAATCAATCCGGCCGGCATGGTCAAAGAGGCCCGGGGGTGAAAACGGCTTTCCCATGATGCTGAATCCAGTCATTACTACCGGCGGCACATGGGCGTTAGTGGTCACCTCTTCGGGATGAAGAATTGTAAATCCCGAGGCGCTGCCGAAAAACAGTTCCCCCCGCGGATTTCGGTAACCACTCCGGCTGCCGAATTCGTTGCTGGGCAAACCGTCGTTCTCGTCATAATTGAGGAAGACTTCCTCTACCGGCGAAAAACGGCTGACTCCGTGGTTGGTACTTATCCACAAATTGCCTTGAGCGTCTTCCAGAATGCCCCGGATGCTGTTATCCGGCAATCCATCCTCCATGAAATATTTGATGAACGTTTCTGTCTCTGGATCCCACTGGTTCAGGCCGTTCGCCGTGCCGATCCACACGCGTCCCGCCTGGTCCTCCTGCAGACAGATCACCCGGTTGTGGCTCAAGGCGCCGGGATCTTGAGGATTGCTCTGGTACCGGGTGAATGTTTGAGTGGCGGGGTCGAACCGGTTTAATCCCCCTTGCGACGTTCCTACCCAGAGATGACCGCGGTGATCCGGCAGAATGCCAGTGACATACCGATCGCTCAAGCTGGCAGGATCCTGATCCACCGGGACAAACGAGGCCACCAGATTCCCGTCCCCGTCCATCTGGTGCAGCCCATTGTCGTCCGTGCCGAACCAGAGAAATCCTCCGCGGTCCTCCACGATCGACCGTACTGAATCCACCCGGATGCGGGACAAAACCGCCCCGTTCCCCGGCAACGGGTGGAACAAACCGGTTGACCGGTCGAAAGACATCAATCCTTGTCCATACGTGCCCGCCCACAGGACGCCGCGGCTGTCTTCCCACAACGCCAACACAGTATTCATGTAATTTTCCTTGCCGAAAACACCCGGCAGATCGTAATGAGTGAATTCCTCCTTCCGCCGGTCCAAGCGGTTGAGCCCTCCTTCATAAGTGCCCACCCAGAGAATCCCCTCCCGGTCTTCCAGCAAGGAATATACAAGACCGGAGGATAAACTGTTGGATTGTAAAAAAGAGTGGGAGTAATTGACGAAACGGCTGATCTGGTAGTGGCATTTGTTGACACCGCCTCCGATGGTTCCCACCCAAATCATTCCTGACCGGTCTTCCCAGAGACAATCGATTGTGTTGCTGCTTAAACTGCGGGGCAGTCCGGGATCGTGCGTAATCCGTACCGGACGGCCCAATTGGGGACTCAAATAGAATAGCCCATCCGACCACGTCCCGATCCACAAACACCGGGCGCGGTCCTGAAGGATACATGTGATCTTCCTTCCTTCGAATTCCGGCAGGGAGGTAAAGGTCCCGGACGCCCGGTCCATTCGCTGCAATCCCCCGTTCCAAGTCCCGACCCAGAACATCCCTTCCGAATCTTCCAGAAGATACATGATAAAATCCGAGGCGACCGAACTGGGATCGTCCGGACGGTGGGTGAAACGCGTAAACCGCCCGGCCGATTCATCCATCCGGTTCAATCCCCCGCCGCTTGTGCCGATCCAGAGCGAGTCTTGCGAATCACGAAAAATCGTCGTGATATGGTTGGACGAAATCGACTCCGGATTTGCCGGATCGTGAGTGTACCGTTGCTGGATCCCCTGTTCCGGATCAAAACGCAAAAGGCCATCCGTCGTTCCGATCCACAAGCCGTCCGGGACATCTTCAAAAATCACGGTAATGAAATTGGCGGGCGAAGGGGGCGCTTCTCCAGTTTGGGTCAAAAAGGTCTGAAACGTATTCGTGGCCGGATCGAAGAGATTCAGGCCGTTCTGGGTGCCGGCCCAGATCCGCCCCTGGGAATCCGCCAACAAGGCGTTGACGAAGTTGTCGGACAAGGACCGGGGATCCTGAAAACGGTGTTTGAAGATCGTGAATTCATAACCGTCATAACGGCACAGGCCGTTGGCAGTGCCGAACCACAGGTACCCTTCCGCGTCCTGGATGATCCGGTGGACGTTGCTGTCCGGCAGGCCGTCATTGGTGGTAAACCGCGTGAATTGGCAGCGGTTGATTTGCGCGAAGGCTTCTGGGCCCTGGGCCGTGAACCAGAGAATGGCCGCCAGCAACCAACCCGCCGCATGGGCCGGAGACGGAGACAAATTACGGTTCAGTTTTCCGGATCTGCTGCCTATTTCAGCAAATTCCAGTGTATCTGGACTCTTCCCCTCGATAAATCCATAACCCATGATGCCGCTCCAAGGAGAAAGATAAGAAGATTATACCGGGACCGTCCTGGATTCAGCATGTGGTGAAGTCAAGTTTCTAGAGATTTTTTCCAGATTTCTGACAAAATCCGGTAACGGACAGCCATGCGGAATGACAGATTCTTAGTGATGCCCACCGAAAACAAAATACAAAAAACAAAATACAAAGAAGGGGGGGGCCATGGACACGGCCCCCCCTTCCGTTACTCATTCATCAGCGATTCCCGGTGGCAAGCGTCTCGATGGAACGCTCAGTACAGCATGAAATGATCCACTCCCGTGGAAATTACATCGAAGACACGGAACGCGACCACCCGGTCGGAAGTGGATTCGTGGTTGGTGCTTTCCCAAGTAATGACCGCGGTGTTCCCCCGGAGTGCCGCGCGGGGCCGCCGGCTTTCACCCTGGTAATTGTCCACGGTTTCGCGTTCGCTGACAAAGAAGGTCCCGCCCAGCGGTTCCCCAGTGGCATCGAACAATCGAGCCTGCACCAAGTGAACCGTCAAGCCGGTCACATCGTTGTCCATGAAGGCCGCCAGCACCCGGCCCTGGGCGTCGATGGCGCAATCCACGCGGTCCGAGTTGGCGAATTCGAAATCATCGGTAGCGATCCGCGAATAGCGCAGGGTGCCGTCCTCATTGATCACGGTCAGATAGACTTCCCGCGCGCCGTCCCCGTTCGCGTCGGCCGAGTTGCATACCGCGTAGGCATCAACTCCGTTGCCATGAAATCCGGTTCCGTCTCCCCGGCCGCCGCCCGCCGGGCCTTCATTGCCCGCTAACGTGCCGAGGTCGATGTTATCCCCCTTGGGAGTCCCGTCGTTGGTGAACAAGCGGACCTGGGCGCGCCCGCCCTCGTTGAAACGCACCGCGAATCCATTCCGCGTGACGCCCACGCCGTGCCAGATTTCATTCGCCACGGCGTTGGAACTAACCAGACCCACCGGCCGCACTTCCTCCCCGCTGGGGGTTACGATCCGGTAGATGGCATGATTGCCGGGCGCCGCGCCGCCATACTTCGTGACCAAATCGTCGGCCTGCCGGCTTTCGCCGATGATCACGATGTTGCCGTTGGATAGATAATCCCAATCGCCGATCCGGATGTTGCCCGCCGGCTCCGCGTCTTCATCCGAAACGCCGGACAAGACCGCGACCGGTTGTCCCGTGTTGGTCAGCAATTGCACAGCGGGAAAATCCCCGCCGCCGCCCTCGTCCAAATTGATGTCCGCCAGCTCCGCGATTTCCTCGCCCAAGCTGAACGCCGTGGCGCCCATGCCCACGCCGTCACCGAACAGGTTGGCCTTGATTTTAGGCCCCCACGCCGTGGCGCCGGCCACCGCGCTCCCATCCGACCGGAAAAAGGCCAGGAACTTGGTGGTCATGGTCTGGCCGCCCACACTCACCACGGTATCGGGTGTGATTGAAACGCCATTCCCGTCGAACATCGTCCACACCGCTTCCAAATCGCGCACCCCATCCCCGTCATCTTCCCATCCGATGATGATGTTCCCATTGTTGGCAATGGCGGCTCCCAAACTCTCCGTGCTGGAATTGTTGATCGTATCCGGCGTGTTGATATACAAGGTGCTGGTTCTGGGCGTCAAGCCATTGTCCTCGGGCATCCCCGGAAACTCGGGCGCTTGCGCGTGGCACAGGAACGGCATCGTCAATAGACAAAGCCCCAGCGCCATGTAAAACCCTTTGGTTTTTGCCATTATTTCACCTCGCACTTTTGGAGTGTTCCGCCGCGCCTGGTGGCGCTACGGATATTTATAAATAAGTATAATTAAATAATCTAAATAGGATTCAAATGCTTTGTCAACACAATTCTCACCGGGATTCATGGGCATTTGCCTTTTTCGGAACACATGGAGTTAGCGGGTAGAAAACCGGATCTCTGGTTGTTTCTCTGTCATCCACCGTCGGATGGCGGAATTATGATTCCCGGCGGGGCTCTTCGGACACCATTTGAATCCGCAGGGGAGCAGGCGTATCGAGGTGCAGATCGCGCTGCGGGTACGCAATCGTAATCCCGGCGTCCCGGAACAAGTGGTCCAACCGGTGGCGGACATCGCTTTCCACGACCAGCCGGTTGGAAGTCTCCAGGCGGATCCAGAAAAACACCTCAAACAAAAGTGCGCTTTCGCCGAAGTCCCGGAAAACCACAAACGGCTCCGGCTTCTTGAGGATCAACCCATGCTCGTCCACGGCCTTTTTCATGATCCGGAACACGTCCCGCAGGGGAGAACCGTAGGCGACTCCCAAGGCTACGGAGGTCCGGTATACGTCGTCGGTGAGCATCCAGTTGATCACCTTGTTTTCCAAAATCTTGCTGTTGGGAATCAGGACGTCGATGTTGTTGAACGCCTGCACCTGGGTGCACCGGGCCCCCACCCGCACTACCCGGCCCGCCGTGCCGTCCACGTCGATTAAGTCGCCCACCCGGATGGGCCGCTCCATCAGGATAATCAGGCCGCTGATGAAGTTATTAAAAATGGTCTGGGTGCCAAAACCGATCCCAATGGCCACCGCGCCCCCCACCACCGCGAACATGGTCAAAGGAATACGGTAAACATGCAGTGTGTAGAACAACAACACTATCAACAGCAAATAATACGACATCGGTTGCAGGGTGATCTGGGCACTCTCATGCACACCCAGGCGCGATAGGATGCGCTTCAAGACGACATAACTGAAAAAGCGGATGGCCAGGATCCCGAACGCCAAATAGAAAACGATCGAGATCACCGTCCGGACGCGGAACGAGGTTTCCTGGGTTGTGCCATCCTCGAGAATGGATTTATATACATATATTTCTGTGTTGAGTAGATTTTCGATTTTGTCTTTTCCGTAGGCCAGCCAATCATTCAAGGACCAGGATTTATAAATTTCATCAATCTCAGCAATCAATTTGCTGTAATCCCGCTGCAAGATGGCGAGACTGTTCAAAATGTCCTGCACAAAACCGATTTGTTTTTCCAGAGCCGCTTTTTGTTCATCCAGATATTTCAAAAGGGTTTTTGATGGCTCTTCCAACGAATCCCGGCGGGAAAGCAAATTAATCAATCGGTTTCGCAAGACCGAGATGTACACATTCAAGCTGTTCTCCCGCTCTTTCAGCCCAGCGAGGGCTTTGACGGCCTCTTCCCGCCAAGGCGTGATCTGCCCCCGTTCGGCTGTGCCGTTGATGATTTCAAACCGTTGTTTCCAAATCCGGCGGCGTTCAGGAATCCACGTCAAACGGTTTTCCAGTGTACTCACGGCCAATTGCGCGGCTTCCCGTTCCAAGCGGCGGGCGTTGATTTCTTCCTCCTTATCCGGGGTGATCGCGGGATTGTCCAGCAAGGCCGTCAGTTTTTTATCCGCGGCCTCCAACGCTTTTTGTTGTTTACTCACTTCCTCCTTGAGCGAGGCCTCCTCTTTGTCATACACCGCCAGCTGGGTGTCCAGGTCAGCCTGAGTGAAAGAAACCGTCAGTTGGATCCATCGGATCCGCTCTTCCATCTCACGCAAACGGGTCTTGAAGGTTTCCACCCGTATCTGGGCGGTTTTCGATTCCAGATCCCGCAAGGTGACGATTTCCTGAGCTTTGCGGCGGTCCAGCCAAGCGGTCCGGGTTTGCGCCTGCAACAGGTCGGCCGCGCCCGGGTCCGTGTTGGCGTCCAGGGCATCCTTCACGCGCCGGTACACCGCCGCTTTTTGTTCCTGTTGCGCTTGCGCCCGTTTCAGGCTCTCCTGGGCGGTGGTCAAAATCCCGGTCACGCTTTTCTCCTGGTCTTGTTCGGCCTTCAACTCGTCCCGGAGCCGGTCGAGCAAAACATAGGAATACGGCGGTTTTTCATCCGGACCCTGCTGCCGGATTTTCTCCAGATTATCTTTGGCTTCTTTCAGCGAATTTTCCGCGTTCACCATCCGCTTCAACAGGCTGATCTGCTGCGTATAAACCGACTGAAGCTGACCCAATAAGTCGATTTGTTTTTGGATTTCCTCGAGGATGGCGGGGGGGCGAACCGGCGGAGAAGCGCTGAGGACCTCCTGCAGCGAACTGATTTCTTTCGCTGTTTCCTCCATGCGGGCTTGAATACTTTCCAGAGAGTACTGTCCACCAACGGTTCCGGCCGCCGGAGGAACGGATGCGGTCGCGGCTGTCTCGGATTTCGGCGCCGGAGGCTGGGGAATGGGAGGAACCGCCTGCGCCGCCGTGTCGAGAGTGGCGGGGGCGTCGGTGGAAGCCGCCGCCGGCGGCTGTTGCGCCCACGAGGCCCTCATCCCGGTTCCCGCTACCAGGCTGGCCCACAGCCACATCAGGCCTACAAGGAATGAAAACCGGCGGGATACCATAAAAAATTTAGAACCAACGGGAAAATTCATCATAGTGTATTTCAGTAGGCTCACCGGATTCCTGCTCATGAGTCCCTCAACCATATTTTTTTCAATATCACACCACTCTACAATCCCCTGCCTCAAAAGACATTCCACGCCAAGATAACGTTCCTTCGTGTGGATCAATAAAGCGGCCAATCCTCGAATCCGCTACCGGATTTGGAATATGGCCCAGTCTCCACCTCCACACCAGGGAGGTCCTGGTACGATCGGAAACCACCCAACAGATTGAGCAGGCCACCGAATCCTCTCTCGTTCAGAAACCGGACGGCCCGCGCGCTTCGCGCGCCTGACCGGCAATAAACGAGGATGACACGGTCCCGGGGCAACTCCCGCCACCGGGTTTGAAGCTCCCCGCTGTTCCAGGGCATCAGACAGGCCCCAGGGATATGACCTTCGGCGTATTCTGGAAACTCCCGGACATCCAGAATAAAAACCTCTGGGTATTGGACATATTTCCATGCCTCCTCCGGATCGATGTCGGCCACGAGAAAAAACAGAATGGCCAGTAAGGTGGGCTTCAATCCGGCAACCGGTAGGAAAAAACCTGGCATCATGACACGAATCCTTGCTTTACACAATTACGCTTATTTGCCTATAAACAGACCTGCCGAACAGGAAACGTTAAGGAAACATCGAACGACTACCGGTTGGATGGAGATAATCGACTCCTCA
>ERZ795045.1112-NODE-1112-length-31263-cov-5.488561_pt1 | contig 31263 bp, 22 predicted proteins | sample MGYA00375129_ERZ795045 | MGnify/ENA primary metagenome ERZ795045 (study PRJEB30174, sample SAMN05720166) | activated sludge metagenome | isolation source: anaerobic digester from wastewater treatment plant | place: Japan | collected 2015-05-15 ...
AGCAGGCGCCTCCCCATGGCGATGTCGCGGCTGCACCGGGCAGACCCCGCCCCGATGGCGCCTGCATACCCAAGGGGGCAGGGGGTGAAGGCCGGGGTGAGCCGGGCAGGGGCTTACCCGCCGTAGCTCGACCCATCCCAGCAATGGGTACAGAGCTTCTCCTTGGGGAGGCCGATGGCGTCGACGAGATCTTCCAGCCTCTGGTACTTGAGGGTGGTCATGCCGAGCGTCTTCCTGATCCACTCGGTCATGGCGCGGTTACGGTCGGACCCTGTCGATGCATACTCCTCGAGGTGCATGTCGTCGCGGCCCTCGAGGGCGAGGATGGCCTTGCGGCCGGCCAGGTCGAGCTGGGAACGGGACGTGGAAAAGTTCAGGAAGTCGCAGGGATAGATGAGGGTAGGGCATGCCACGCGCATGTGCACCTCTTTCGCGCCGTACTCGAAGAGGATCTGGATGTTGTCCTGGAGCTGCGTGCCCCTCACGATCGAGTCGTCGCAGAACACGATCCGTTTCCCCTGGATGATCGCCCTGTTGGGGATGAGCTTCATCTTCGCCACCAGGTCCCTCACGGCCTGGTTCTGCGGCATGAAGCTCCTCGGCCACGTGGGCGTGTACTTCACGTAGGGTCTCATGTAGGGGATGCCTTTTCCTATCGCATACCCGAGGGCGTGCCCGATGCCCGAGTCGGGGATGCCCGAGACGAAGTCCACGTCCACCTCGTCGCCCGAGGCGAGCGCCCTGCCGCACCGGTAACGCACCTCCTCCACGTTGATGCCCTCGTAACAGGAAGGCGGATACCCGTAGTAGACCCACAAGAACGAGCATACCTGCATCTGTGGGCCGGGGGGGCTGACCCGTTCGTACCCATCGGGCGTGATGCATACCACCTCCGAGGGGCCGAGGAACATGTCCGTCTCGAACCCGAGATTGGGAAACGCGCTCGACTCGGATGACACGGCGTAGGCGCCGTCCCTTTTCCCGATGACGAGAGGGGTCCTGCCGTAGCGGTCACGGGCCGCGTAAATGCCCTCCTTCGCGAGCACCAAGAGCGTGCAGGAACCCCGAATGTTCTCGAACACGTGCCGTATGCCGTCGACGAAGTTGTCCTGTTCACAGATGAGCATGGCCACGAGCTCGGTGGGGTTGATGTCGTAACCCGAGGTCTCGGAGAAGTACTTCCTCTGCGAGAATGCCTTTCTGCCGAGCTCCGCCATGTTGTTGATCCTGCCCACGGTCACGATGCCGAAGGTGCCGAGGTGAGAGTTGATGATGAGGGGCTGGGAATCGGTGTCGCTGATGACGCCGATGCCCATGGCGCCCTTGAAGATCGCCAGGTCCGGCTCGAACTTGGTCCTGAAGTACGAACTCTCGATGGAGTGGATGGACCTCGTGAAACCCTGTTCGTTGACGACGGCGAGGCCCGCCCTCCTGGTGCCGAGGTGGGAATGGTAGTCAGTGCCGTAGAAGAGGTCCCTCACGCAATCGGTCCTGGAAGCGACGCCGAACAACCCGCCCATGTCCTGCCCCCCTTGCTTTCGTTGTGGCGATTCCTCGAGGTTCTCTTTCTTACAAAGTGTCTTCGTTCAGTGCAAGCGAGCCGCGATCGGCCGTCGTGTCCCGAGGCGCCCAGGAGACGGGCTCCTCCGTGCGCCCGGGATTGCGTGGAGGACGGCCATGCCGATCGATCCTTCCCAGCCTCGCCGCGGCTCGACACGCAGGCCGGTCCCCGGGAACCGTTGCATGCCCTTCGGGCCCGCTTCCCGTAACACCCCTCACCGGGTGCAACCCGACGTCGCGCCGCACGGGCGGGCCCGTCTCACTCCCACTCGATGGTGCTCGGCGGCTTCGAGCTGATGTCGTAGACGACGCGGTTGACGCCCCTGACCTCGTTGATGATCCGGGTGGACATCCTGGCCAGCAGCTCGTAGGGGACCTTCACCCAGTCGGCGGTCATGCCGTCCACGCTGTGAACCGCCCGGATGGCGATCACGTTCGCGTACGTCCTCTCGTCGCCCATTACGCCCACGCTCTTGACCGGCAGCAGCACTGCGAAGGACTGCCAGACGCCACGGTAGCCCTCCCACGCGGCCATCTCCTCCTGCACCCTCTTGTCCGCCTCCTGCAGGATCTCCACGTTCTCGGCGGTCACCTCGCCGAGGATCCTGACCGCCAGGCCCGGCCCCGGGAAGGGTTGCCGCTCTATGATGGTCTCGGGCAGGCCGAGCTCCCTGCCGAGCAGGCGGACCTCGTCCTTGAAGAGTTCCTTGAGGGGCTCGATGAGCTTGAACTTGAGGTCAGGGGGCAGCCCGCCCACGTTGTGGTGGCTCTTGATGGTGGCCGAAGGCCCACCCTTGGCCGACCTGCTCTCGATGACGTCCGGGTACAGGGTGCCCTGGGCGAGAAACTCGGCGCCGCCTATGCGATCCGCCTCATTGTAGAACACCTCGATGAAGGTCTTTCCTATGACCTTGCGTTTCTCCTCCGGGTCGGTCACCCCCCTGAGCGCATCCAGAAAGCGTTTTCTGGCATCGACGATGTCCAGGTTGAGCGGGTAGGTCTCCGTGAAGGTCCGTCGGATCTCCTGTGCCTCAGAGGCCCTGAGGAGGCCGTTGTCCACGAATATGGCGGTCATGCGGGGACCCACCGCCTTGTCGAGCAGGGCCGCCACCACCGACGAGTCCACCCCGCCCGACATGCCGCAGATCACCTTCGAGTCCCCCACCTGTTCCCTGATGGAGCGTACCGATTCCTCGATGAACCCCTTCATGGACCACCCGCCGGAGAGACCGGCTATCTTGTAGAGGAAGTTCCGGAGGATCTCCTTTCCCAGGGGGGTATGGGCGACCTCGGGATGGAACTGCACCCCGTAGATCTTCCTCGACTCGTCAGCCATGGCCGCGACCTGGCAGGTGTCCGTGTGGGCGAGCACCGTGAACCCCTCAGGCGGGACGCTCACGTGGTCACCGTGGCTCATCCAGACGTCGAGTCTTTCGCCGAGGCCGTCGAAGAGCCTTCCGGGGACGTCGATCTCGATGAGAGCCGGCCCGTACTCCCCTGATCGTCCACGTTCGATGACCCCTCCCAGGACCTTCGAGGTGAGCTGCAACCCGTAGCAGATGCCGAGGATGGGCACGCCGAGCTCGAAGACCTCGGGGTCGATGCCCGGGCTGCCTTTGTCGAGCACCGATGCCGGGCCTCCCGAGAGGACCACCGCCCCCGGGTGCATGGAGTCGAGTTCGGGGGCCTTCAGGTCGTGGGGCAGGATCTCGCAGTACACACCGCACTCGCGGATGCGCCTCGATATGAGCTGGGCGTACTGCGAACCGTAGTCGAGCACCGCGACGAATTCACGCATGGCTCGTCGTCCCTGGCGAACAATGGTGTATCAGGATCGTTTCGGCCTTACCGCCTGGCATCTATCTCCCCCTTGAACACGACATCCACCGGCCCATCGAGCCATACGGAAGTGTAGGCGCTTCCATTGGCGGCGAAATCCACGGCGAGGTCGCCGCCCGGCATCTTCACCGTTATGGGTGGGGCCTGCACCATGCCGAGACGGTGAGAGACGATCGCCGAGGCGACGGCGCCTGTGCCGCATGCGAGCGTCTCGGCCTCCACGCCCCTCTCGTAGGTGCGCACCCTGATCACGTTTCCCCCTGCGGCCTCGACGAAGTCCACGTTCGTACCCGTCGGGGCGAAGAGCTCGTGGTACCTCAGGCGCCTCCCGAGATCGGCAACCGGCTCAGCGTCCAGATCCCTCGTGAAGAGGACGGCATGGGGCACGCCGGTGTTCACGAAGTGCACGGTCAGCGGCTCGTCGTCCGCTTGGACGCTCATGCCGCAGGCGAGATCCCTGGGCTCGGTCATTTCTATGGCGGCCCGGTTTTCCCGCACCTTCGCGCCGATGACGCCGGCCTTTGTCATGAAGCGCATCTCCGGGCCGGCGAGCCCCTGCATGCGGGCGAAGAGGGCGGCGCAGCGCGCGCCGTTGCCGCACATGTCCGCCTCGCTCCCGTCGGAGTTGAAGATGCGCATGGTGAAGTCGCACTCCTCGTGGGGTGCGATCACGATGAGGCCGTCCGCGCCGATGCCCGTCTTCAGGCGGCACCAGGATGCGGCCTTCTCGCTCCACGGGAGGTGGAGGTCGCTCGAGCAGGCGTCGATCATGATGAAGTCGTTGCCGGCACCCGACATCTTGGTGAAGGTGATGGTCTCCATGTGTCCGCCGCTTTGCGTCTCAAGGGTCATGCCGCCTGCAGGGCCGCATAAGGTAGGCAAGAATTAACAGAGTGAAAAGGCGCCGTCAACACCGAGGCTGGGGGAATGGCGGTGAAGCCAGGCACGAGGTGCCGCCTCGCGGGCCCGGCATCGCGGTTCTCCCCAAGCGTGCGCCGCGTGCCCGGCCGTGTGGAAGGCAGGCGTGGCTTTCGTGCGTGGCGCTCGGATACCGTGTTTTTGCGCCCGGGGCCTCGGCCGCATCACGGGAGGCGATCCGCCCATGGTTCGTGACCGTCGGAAAGACCCGTCACGACGCCGTTGTGGTCTTCACGTGTGCCCCTCGAGACCCGATTCCTCGATGTGGGGCTCGCCCGAGGGCCGCAGGCGTAAGCGCCCGTGAGCCCGGCGGCCGGCAGTGAGCGACCCCGCCCCGGTGGTGACGGGAAGACACCGGGTGAAGGCGGACACACGGGCCCGGGACGTGGGGGTGCACCCGGATGCCGCTTTTCGAAGGGGCCCCGGCTCCATCGGACAAGGGGGCTCTTGTCTTTGGGGGTCAGGACAGGACCTTCCTGATCCTATCGATGGCGAGCTCGACGTTCTGCCTCGAGTTGAAGGCGCTGATGCGGACGAAACCCCTGCCGCACCTGCCGAACCCCTCGCCCGGCGTGCATACCACGTGCGCCTTCTCGAGGAGCATGTCGAAGAAGTCCCACGAGTCCATGCCCGTTTCGACCCAGATGTACGGGGAGTTTTCCCCACCCGTGCTGGGGAGGCCGAGGTCTTCCATGGAGGACCTGATGAGGGATGCGTTCTCCATGTACCCGTCGATGAGTTCCTTGACCTGGGCCCTTCCCTCGGGCGTGTAGACGGCCTCGGCCGCGCGCTGGACGGGATACGACACGCCGTTCATCTTCGTCGACTGGCGTCTCATCCAGAGTCCGTGCAAGGAGTGGGGCCTGAGCGCGGAGTCGTACGCCGTGCACTCCTTGGGCACCACGGTGAACGCGCACCTCGTCCCCGTGAAGCCGGCGGTCTTCGAGAAGCTCCTGAACTCGATGGCGACCTCGGTCGCGCCCTCGATCTCGTAGATGGTCCTGGGGAGGTCATCGTCCCTTATGAAAGCCTCGTACGCCGCGTCGTAGAGGATGAGCGCCTTGTTCCTGCGCGCGTAGTCCACCCACTGGGCGAGCCTCTCTTTCGTGATGACGGCGCCTGTCGGGTTGTTGGGGTAACAGAGGTACACGAGGTCCACCTGCCCGTCGGGCGGGGTGGGCACGAAGCCGTTGTCGGGCGTGGCATCGAGGTAGGCGATGTTCGAGTACCTGCCGTCGGTCATGTCCCCGGCCCTGCCAGCCATGACGTTGGTGTCCAGGTATACCGGGTAGACGGGATCCGGGATGGCAACGCGCACGTCCTGGGAGAAGATCTCCTGGATGTTCGCGGTGTCGCTCTTCGCGCCGTCGCTGATGAAGATCTCGTCGGCGTCTATGTCGGCGCCGCGCGAGCGGTAGTCGAACTCGGCGATCTTCTCCCTGAGGAAGAGGTATCCCTGCTCGGGGCCGTAGCCCCTGAAGGTGTCCTGGCGGGCCATCTCGTCCACGGCCTTGTGGAAGGCGTCGATGCATGCCCTGGGCAACGGCCTGGTCACGTCGCCGATGCCCAGGCGGATGATGCTCGCCCCCTTGTGGCTGTCCTGGAAGGCCGCCAGGCGCCTCGATATCTCAGAGAAGAGGTACGACGGCCTCAGCTTGAGGAAGTTTTCGTTGATCCTTATCATGCATGCCCCTTGTCTGACCTTGTTTCCACCCGGATGCGCCGCTACGGGGCGCAACTCGGCGGACACTATTACACAGGGCCTCGGTGTCATGCAACAAAGGCGTTTACCTGCTCGGCGAGCCAGCCGGCCCACGCATCCACACCCCGGCCGGTCTTCGAGGAGACCTCGAATATCTCGATATCCCGGTTCAGGGCGCGCACGCGTATGGAGAGGGCCTCCATGTCGAAATCCGACAGGCCGAGGTAATCGATCTTGTTCACCACGAGCGCGTGCGACACCGTGAACATGAGGGGGTACTTGAGGGGCTTGTCGTCGCCCTCGGGCACGCTCAGGATCATCGCGTTCTTGATCGAGCCCGTGTCGAACTCCGCCGGGCACACCAGGTTGCCCACGTTCTCGATGATCACGAGGTCGAGCCGGTCAAGATCGAGGGCGTCGAGCCCCTTTCTGACCATGGATGCATCGAGGTGGCAGAAGCCCCCGGTCCGTATCTGCACGGCGGGTATGCCGAGGCCCGCTATCTTCTGCGCGTCCACCGTCGAGTCGATGTCCGCCTCGATCACGGCCATGCGGAAGGTGTCCCTCAGCCTCTCTATGGTCCTCGTGATGAGCGTGGTCTTGCCCGCGCCCGGAGAAGACATGAGGTTGAGGAGAAAGGTCTTCGACTGTTTCAAGAGTCCCCTGAGCTCTTGGGCCTCCCTCTTGTTGTCGGAAAGGATGTCCTCCTTGACCTCGATCAGCCGTATCTCTCCCATCACTCGGCCTCCATGTCCTTGATATGGTACTCCCTGCCGGATGCGAGCGAGAGCCTCGTGCCCCCGCACCCCGGGCACGCGGGCGGTTCACTGCGGTTCCTGTCGAGCTCGAACCGGGTGGAACACCCATCGCACACGAGCACCGCCTTGACCCATCTCACCTTCAACCTGGCGCCCTCGGCCACGGTACCCCTGCTCAGGTGGTCGAAGTACTTCTGCATCCACTCCTCCTCGAGGTCGCTCAGCTCGCCGACATCGAGGGAGATGGAGTGGACCCTCTTCACGCCGTGCATGAGGGCGTGTCTGAGCACGATGCCGAGGATGCTCTGCATGACGGGAAGCTCGTGCACCAGCTCATCCCTCCTCGAGCGGTCCCCGGATGCCTGACACCCTAAAGGCGGCCTGCACTCAGACGTCCCCCTCGTATTCCTTGAGGAACCTCTCGAAGAAGGCCTCCATGAAGGCATGGCGGTCCTGGGCCATGCGCCTGCCCTCGGAGGTGAGCATGCGGTCCTTGATCTTCCTGAGCTTGACCATGTACTCGCGGTAACCCGTGTCGTCCCTCGTGTAGGGCAACGTCTCCTCGGGGGAGGCCTCCGGGTTGTGGAGCACGGCGCCGACCTCGCCTGCGAAGAGGTACGCCCTGGCGATGCCCACGGCGCCGATGGCGTCGAGTTTGTCCGCGTCGAACAGGCACCTGGCCTCGAGGGTTTCGGGCACGTGGCTGTTCCGGAAGCGGTGTGTCAGGACGCAGTGAATGACGTTGTCCTTCTTCTCGGCGGGCAGGTCGAAGGGCGAGAGGATCTCGCGTGCCATGCGCGCGCCCTCCTCGGCATGGCACACGGCGCCCCGGGAGACATCCTGGCTTATCCTCCCGATATCGTGGAGCAGGGCGGCGACCGAGAGGACCTCGCAGTCGGCGCCCTCGACCTGGCCGATATGCATGCAGAGCCTGTAGACGCGCTGGGTGTGGTCCCAGTCGTGGCTGAGGGAAGCGTTCTTGAACAGGCCGTACGCCAGGCGCCGTATGTCCTCGACGATGGGGTTCATGCCGCAGGTTTCTACCACAAGTGCATCGCCCTCTCAACGAGAGCCTATCTCACCGAGAATACGAGAAGTGTTTTCTTGACACCATATCCCCGGTATATTAGCGATACACCGTATTGATTCGTTCCATGGCAAGTACAAGGAGATGAGCATGAACCAGAGGAGGAAACCGGGGATCGCATCCCGAGCCATCCATGCAGGTGAACCGAGGGAGCGCTACGCGGACTCGCTGACCACCCCCATCTTTCAGACGTCGACCTACGTGTTCAAGGACAGCAGGGATATAGAGGAGTACACCAAGGGAAACAAGCCCCGGTTCGAGTACGGCCGGTACGGAAACCCGACGGAGCTCATCGCCGAGCGCAGGCTGGCGGACCTCGAGGGCGCCGAGGACTCCCTCGTCTTCTCCTCGGGCATGATGGCCATCACCACCACGATCCTGTCCCTGGTGAACACCGGCGACCACATCGTGATAACGGACGACAGCTACAAGAAGACCCTGGAGTTCTGCAACACCTATCTCCAGCGCTTCGGGGTGGAGTGCACCGTGGTCCCGTTCGGCGATTACGAGGCCCTGGAGAAGGCCATCAAGAAGAACACGAGGTTCATCTTCTCCGAGTCGCCCACGAACCCCTATCTGAACGTGTTCGACCTCGTGCTCCTCAAGAAGATCGCCGACAAGTACGGGGTCATGACCCTCATCGACAGCACCATCGCCACCCCCATAAACCAGAGGCCGCTGGAGTTCGGCATCGACCTCGTCACGCACAGCTGCACCAAGTATCTCTCGGGTCACAACGACATCCTGGCGGGCGTCGTGCTCGGGAAGAGCGAGCACATAGGGCCCATCAGGAGCCTCCACAAGTCCATGGGCGGCCTCATCGACCCACACTGCTGCTACCTCCTCCTCAGGGGGCTCAAGACCTTCCCCATGAGGGTCCAGCGCATGAACGAAACCGCGCTCGAGGTGGCGCGCTTCCTCGAGTCGCACCCTGCCGTGGAGAGGGTGTACTACCCGTTCCTCGATAGCCACCAGCACTACAGCATCGCAAGAGAACAGATGACCGGCGGCGGTTGCGTGGTCACCTTCATCATGAAGGGGGATCTCGAGGACGCCAAGCGTTTCATGGATTCCCTCGAGATGATCTTCATAGGACCCAGCTTCGGGGGGCCAGAGACGCTCATCACGCACCCGGCGACGGTCAGCTACTACGACTATACCCGGGAGAGACGCTACGAGCTCGGCATCATCGACACGCTGTTCCGCCTTGCAGTGGGCCTGGAGGATGTGGAGGACATCATAGACGACCTCGAGAGGGCCTTCGACAAGGCCTCGAGGAAGTGACCGAAGGGAAGGCCCCCTCTGCGACCGCCCTGGCACGGCGGATTCCCGGGGCCTCCCGCCGAGGACAAACGAGACAAGAGATACACCAGCGCATGACGAGACGATCGACCCCGCAACCGGCAAGGGTATCCAGGAAGGCGGGGCCGATCACGCTCCTGTGCGTGTTTCTCGCATGCATCGCCGCCGTGACCCCTTATACCGGTGCGTCCGCACAGGTCTACAACCAGACGTGCCAGAGCGCCGAGTACGCGCGGAGCCTCAACCGCAACGCGGCGACAGACGCCGCCGACATCGTGGTATACAACCCGGCCGGGCTCGTGGACCTCTCGAAAGGCTATCACCTCAACATCTCGAACCAGACGTGGGTGAGGAGGCCGAGCCACTCCTTCGATGATCCCCTCGGCGGGGGCCGCCTCAGGTTCGAGCAGAAAAAAACCGACTGGATCGTCCCGAACGTCCATGCCGCGTACTGCGGCCCCGGCTGGGCCTTGTTCGCCGCGGCCTACATCCCGGCAGGCGGGGCGGCCGTCGATTATCCGGACGGCTCGTATTCCACGCGGCTCCTGGGCGCCGGCATCATAGGCCCGGGCGGGCCGTACGAGCTCATCTACAACGACATCGACGACGAGTACCTGGAGGGGACCTCGCTCTACCTCGCCCTGTCCGCCGGCGCAGCGTGCAGGGTCACGGAAGGCGTGAGCCTCGCCGCGGGCATCAGGACGGTCTCCATCAGGAACGAGATCAGGGGGGGGCTCACGCTCACCGGGGGTCTCCTGGGTCCCATGACCCAGGACGTGCCGCTCAGGGTGAGGGTGAGCGAGGAGGGCAGGGGCTGGGGCGTCGTGTGCGGCATCCAGGTGAGGCCCTCGGACGCGGTCAACCTCGCCTTGCATTACGAGTCGCCCACGAGGATCGACGTCAGGGCGGACGTGAAGTCCGGCGACAACGTGAGCCAAGAGGCAGGGCTGTTCTCGGACGGGGCGGAGAGCCCGAGGGACCTGCCCGCGATGGTGGGCCTCGGCGCATCCTTCCGTGTCGGCGACAGGACCAGGGTGGAACTCGATGCCAACTACTGGTTCCAGAAGGACGCAGACTGGGGCCGCTCAGCCGACGGAAGGGGCCTGGCGGACCTCGCGGGCGACTCCTACAGCGTGGGCGCCTCGGTATGCCACGCCCTGAACAGGGACCTCGAAGTCAGCTGCGGCTTCCTGTACACGTGGTACGACTTCGAGGACATGGATGGGTTCTACAGGAACACCACCGGGGCCGTGGAGGTGTACTACGAGAACGATCTCATGATCGGCCTCGGCTTCGCATACCGGGTCACCCCCTCGATCACCTTCAACCTCGGCACCGGGGTCATCACGTACCGGGACGCGGCCATAAGCACGGGTGCAGGCACGGTGTCCGTGGAGAACGACCTCTCGGGCGCGCTGGCCTTGGGAGTGGACTGTTCTTTTTAGACCGGGACGCCCCTTTAGAGCTCGGAACGGGCCTGCATCGGCCGGGTGGGCATCGAGAGAGCGGCTCGGCCTCGTCCATTGAGGCCGGTTCGAGATGTCCGGGTTGTCGGGGCTGATCGGTCACCCATGCAGTCCTGCATGCTTTCCTTTTTCTCGGTGACGCGTGCGTTCCGGCCGTGGCGCAAGGGCACACGTCATCCATGCTGGCCTGCATGCTTGGCCTTTTCGTGGGGTCCCCCACCTGCAGATGGCATCCTGCCCGGCCCAAGAACGATGGCGGTGGTTGCCCGAAAGTGTCCCACCTTGTCGCCTGTCGGTTCCATCCTGCAGGATCGCCTGTAAGAACAATATGTTGCGCCCGATGAGAAGCGCTTCGGGGTCATGGCCGCACCAGGGGGATGGGCCGGGGCGGCAGCAACCCTCTAAAAATCAAAAAGAATAACAATATGATACAGGGTGCGATGCCGTGGCACCCATATTGCTGTCCAGGCTGTCAGGGGGTGGGCGCGGCCACGTGGGCACGGCGCGGCCGCAAGCCCTCCCGATCACACGGTGTGATTGAACAGGGGGGTCGCGGTGAAGACGACGAGACATGGCACCCTGGTGGCAAAGATCAGCCAGTGGGGGGAGGTACGCCCCACGAACCCGCTCAAGATCCAGGACGTGACGTTCAGGGACGCTCACCAGTCCATCTTCGCCACGCGCGTCCGCACACAAGACCTCCTGGTGATCGCCGAGAAGATGGACAGGGTGGGTTTCCACTCGATGGAGGTCTGGGGAGGCGCCACCTTCGACACCATGCATAGGTTCCTCGGGGAGGACCCGTGGGAACGGATCAGGGTCCTGAAGAGGCACATGGGCAGGACACCGTTCTCCATGCTGCTCAGGGGACAGAATCTCGTGGGGTACAGGAACTACCCGGACGACGTGGCCGAGGCCTTCGTGGAGCGCTGCTGCATCAACGGGATCGACATCTTCAGGATATTCGACGCGCTCAACGATTTCCGCAACTTCGAGACCGTCGTGAGGGTGGTCAAGGAACACGGCAAGCACTTCCAGGGCGCCATCTGCTACTCGCTCACCGAGAGGCGCATGGGCGGCGAGGTCTACACGCTCGAATACTACCTCGACAAGGCGAAAGAGCTCGAGGACATGGGGGCCGACAGCGTCTGCATCAAGGATATGGCGGGGCTGATCTCGCCCTACGATGCATACGTCCTGGTGAAGGCGCTCAAGGAGAGGGTCAGGGTGCCCATCCACTTTCACAGCCACTTCACCTCCGGCATGGCGGACATGAGCTTGCTCAAGGCCGTGGAGGCAGGGGTCGACATCGTGGATACCTGCCTGTCGGCGTGGGCGTACCGGTCGTCGCACCCCGCGGTGGAGCCCCTGGTCGTGACGCTCATGAACACGAGCAGGGCCTGCGGGCTGGATCTCGGGCTGTTGAGCGAGTGCAGCGAGCTCCTCGAGGAGGTGTCGCGAACATACCGTCACCTCCTCGATGACCGCACCTCCATCGTGGACGCGAACGTCCTTTTGCACCAGATACCCGGGGGCATGATCTCCAACCTCGTGAACCAGCTCAGGGAGATGGACGCCCTGCCCAGGCTCAAGGATGTCTACGGCGAACTCCCGAGGGTCCGCAAAGACCTGGGCCAGGTCCCCCTCGTCACGCCCACGAGCCAGATCGTAGGTATCCAGGCGGTCAACAACGTCCTCTTCGACAAGCCGGGCGAACGCTACTCCATGATCACCGCCCAGGTGAAGGACCTCTGTTACGGCCTCTACGGGAAGACACCCGCGCCGATCGACGAACAGGTGAGGACGAAGGCGCTCAAGGACCACCCGAGGGGATCGACCCCCATTCATGTCAGGCCGGCGGACATACTGGAGCCGGAGCTCGAAAAGGCGCGCGAGGAGACCGCCGGCCTTGCCCGCGACATCGACGACGTGCTCGTCTACGCCCTGTACCCGACCACCGGCAAGAGGTTCCTCAGGTGGAAGTACGGGCTCGAGGAGATCCCCGCCGAGGTGACAGGCGAGGGGACATCCATGCCCAGCCGGCAAGGACCGCCCCCGGCTCAGGGAAAGGACGCCGCGGAGGGAAAGTGCACAGGAGGAGACAGCCTGAGAAGGGATGTCCAGGAGGGGTTGGGCGGACCGAGACGGGATGAAAATGCCGGCTTCCCGGTCGGGGCGACGAGGTACAGGCTGTACGTGGACGGGCAATGCGTCGAGTTCGCGCTCGAGCAGGTCGCACATCCTGCAGGCGGTCTCGTATCCAGGGGGGGCTCGCAGAGGCCGGGTCTCGAGCTGAGGGAGAAGAGGGGGCTTCCCGCAGACCCGGTGCACGTCAGACACGAGGTGCGAAACGAGGAAGGCGTCGCAAGGGAGGGCACGGGCGGTGAGGCTCCAGGCTCCCCCGGCGACGGTGACACCCCGGTGACGGCGCCCATGCCCGGGATGGTGGTCAGGTACGTCCTCGGCGAGGGTGAGCGCGTTGCGAAAGGGGACGTGCTCGTGGTCCTCGAGGCCATGAAGATGGAGAACTTCATTACGGCGCCCAGTGACGGCGTGGTGAAGAAGATCTGCATGAGAGAGGGGCAGGCGGCGAAGAAGGGGGACGTGCTCGCCGTGGTGTCCGCACCATGACGGGCATGACGGGTATGAAGGCGCCAAGCTTTGAAAGGTTGTCGGACATGGACGAGAAGTATGCTCGAGCGTTGGACAGGCTGCGCACGGTAAAGAACTCGGCGCTTAAAGGGGGCGGGAAGGAGAAGGTCGACGCGTTGCACGCATCCGGGAGGCTCACGGCCAGGGAGCGCATAGATCTCCTCCTCGACGACGACACGTTCGTGGAGCACAACCTCGTGATCGGCCACCTGGAAGGGCTCCCGTGCGACGGGCTCGTGGCGGGCCACGGCACGATACACGGCAGGCCGGTGTGCGTCTACGCCCAGGACTCGACGGTCAAGGGCGGCTCTATAGGGCCCATGCACGGGTTCAAGATGTACCGCACGATCGAGTGGGCGCTCCAGATGGGGGTCCCCTTCATCGGCCTGCACGAGTCGCCGGGCGCCCGTATACCGGACATGGGCACCTCGCGCAGCGTGTTCGGGGAGGCCATGGAGAAGCATGGCGGTGCGGTCTTCTTCCCGAACACCCAGGCATCCGGCGTCATACCGCAGGTATCCGGGATCATGGGGAGTTGCGCGGGGATCTCGGTGTACTCACCGGCACTCACCGACTTCATCTTCATGGTGGACAAGAAGAGCCACATGTTCATAACCGGACCCGCCATCGTGAAGGCGGTCACGGGAGAGGAGCTCTCCAAGGAGGACCTCGGCGGCGCTGGGGTGCATTGCGTACTCTCAGGGGTGGCGGACGGGAGGTTCGCCTCGGAGCAGGACCTGCTGGCAGGGATCAGGGAGCTCATGACGTATCTCCCGCAGAACGCCGATGAACGGCCGCCTTACCTGGACCTCGGGGACGACCCGGAGAGGCCCACCGACGAGCTCATGGATATCGTGCCCTCGGACGCATCGAAGGCATACGACGTGCGCGACGCGATCGCGTGCATCGTGGATGCAGGCAGGTTTTTCGAGGTCAAGCCCGAGTTCGCCTGCGAGATCGTGGTGGGCTTCGGGAGGCTGGCCGGCGAGGTGGTGGGCGTCGTGGCGAACCAGCCTTCCTGCCTGGCCGGCAGCCTCACGGTCGACAGCTCCGACAAGCAGACACGATTCATGCGGTTCTGCGACTGCTTCAACATCCCCATCCTGCTCCTCGTGGACACCTCGGCCTACCTCCCGGGCAAAGACCAGGAGCACCGGGGGATCATCCGGCACGGCGCAAAGGTGCTCTACGCGCTGTGCGAGTCGACCGTCCCGAGGGTGGGGCTGGTCCTGAGAAAGGCCTACGGCGGCGGCAACCTCGGGATGGGTGTGATACCGGCGCAGGCCGGCACGGACATGATGTTCTACTGGCCGATCACCGAGCTCGGGGTCATGGGTGCCAAGGCGTCGGTCGAGCTCTTCTTCGGCGAGGCGATCGCCAAGGCGCCGAACCCGGAGGAGACGCGGGCGGCCCTCATGAGGGAGTACGAGGACAGGTATGCGAACCCGTTGCGCGAGGCGTCCTACAACCCCTTCATCAACGACGTGATCGAGCCCGGGGAAACGAGGAGGGTGCTCGTGAAGGCCTTTGCCTTCCTCTCGACCAAGAGGAAGAGGCCCACCTACCCGAAGAAGCACGGAAACATGCCCGTCTGAAGGCCGGGGTGCGGGACTCTGCAACGAGAGTGGAGCATGGGGGTCGAGGGGAGCGGCCCCTGGGCGCACGCGTCTGGACGCCTTCGGGTTGTCTTTCGCCCCAGGCGCACGTCGAACTGCACGCACGAACGGGGAGACACGCCTCGACACCCTCGGGCTTTCAGTCACTCGAGGATGAAGGTCCCTGCGTGGTCCAGGTCGACGAGCCGGTCGGCGAGGCCCTGCTCGGCCATGACCCGCCGTATGTCTTGACCGGGTTTGAACACCGGCTCGTCCCCGAGCCTGAAGGTCCCCCAGTGCACGGCGAGGAACTTCTTCGCCCCGAGCTCTCTGAACGCCCTGACGGCCTCTTCCGGGTCGAGGTGCGAGCGCTTCATGAACCATCGGGGTTCGTAGGCGCCCACATTGAACACGGCGAGGTCGATGGCCCCGAGCCTGCCTATCTGGTCGAATGCCTTGAAATAGGCGGTGTCGCCGGAAAAGTAGATGGTCTTGCCCGAAGGGGTCTTGACGAGGAAAGAGCCCCACAGGGCCCTGTTCGGCCCCTCGATGATGCTTCGCATGGTCCAGTGGTTGGCCGGCAGGAAGGTGACGTGGAACCCCCCTGCGCTCGCGGTGTCGAACCAGTCCATCTCCATGACCCGGTTCATGCCGTGCTGTGCGAGGAACCCCTTGAACCCGAGGGGAACGAGGTAGACAGGATCGCCCCTCTTCAGCGCCAGGAGCGAATCGATGTCCAGATGATCGTAGTGGCCGTGGGTCACGAGAACGACATCCACCGTGGGCATGGACGAGACGTCGAAGGCGATGGGGCTGAAGTCCTTTATCGGCCAGAAGAGGCCGAAGAAGACGGGATCGATGATGAGCCTGGACCCGTTGTCGCTCACCAGGACGCAGGCGTGGTTGATCCACGTGACGCTGGTCGAGGAGCGTGAGAGCACCTTGGCCCAGTCGATGCTGACCGGCCTGACCCGTTCCCTGGCGTACTCATCCTCGAAGCGGTTCTTGGAAAAGAGCTTCCACCTGAGGATCTGGCCGAAGGAACGCCTGTGGAACGGCTCGTCGGAGAAGGGGTTCAGAAACATGCCGTCAGCATGGTGGACCTTGCGTGCGGCAATGGTCTCGAGGTCGTACACGCCTGCGTGCCCCCCTGTCATGTCGAGTGCTTCAGGAACCTCTCCTTGGCCCCGGCACAAGACAAAGGAGGCAAGGAGGATCGCGGAGAACGCGACGGCGGCTATCGGTGTCACTCTCATGCAAGGCATCCCACAGGCGAGTCTTTGTATGAACCCTCGAGGACCACATCCCCATCGGTCCTTCAGCCGGGGATGCGGGAGAACGACACTGTCTTCAACCGCACAGAGTCCTCACCACCCTTGTGCATGCCGAACCTCTCCCCCGGGCGGCGTCGTGGGTGCAGGCAAGGGGTGACCCATGCCGTGGGCTTGGGCCCGACACACCGCACTCCTCGACGGCGGTGCTGCCCCTGCCGCCCATACGCACCGGTTCCAACATAGGGTTCTCCGTGCAGGGATTCAATCGTAATCGTAGAATCCCTTCTTCGTCTTTCTGCCCAGCCACCCGGCCTCGACGTACCTGCGCAGCAGGGGGCAGGGCCGGTACTTGGAGTCGCAGAACCCCTGGTAGAGGGTCTCCATGATGGCCAGGCAGGTGTCAAGGCCTATGAGGTCAGCCAGGGCGAGCGGTCCCATGGGATGGTTCATGCCGAGCTTCATGACCGTGTCTATGGATTCCCTGGTCCCCACCCCGTGGTAGAGGCAGTAGACGGCCTCGTTGATCATGGGCATGAGGATCCTGTTGGAGATGAACCCCGGGTAGTCGTTCGCCTCGGCCGGTGTCTTTCCGAGGACTCCGGCGAGGTCCCACGTGAGGCGGAAGGTCTCCTCGGTCGTTGCCAGGCCCCTTATGATCTCGCAGAGCTTCATCACCGGCACTGGGTTCATGAAGTGCATCCCGATGACCTTGCCGGGCCTCTTGGTCTGTGCCGCGATCCTGCCTATGGGGATGGACGAGGTGTTGGAGGCGAGGATCGTGTGCTCGGGGCACACGGAGTCGAGCTCGGAGAATATCCTGAACTTCATGACCTGGTCTTCGGTGGCGGCCTCGATCACCACGTCCGCCTCCTTCATGTCGGGCAGGTTCGTGCTCAAGGCGATGCGGCCGAGGATCGTGTCAAACTCCTGCCTGGAGATCGAGCCCTTCTCGAGCTGCCTTCCCAGGTTCTTTTCGATCACCCCGAGACCCTTCTTCACGAGATGCTCGCCGATGTCGTTCATGATGACCCGGAAGCCAGCGGCCGCTGAGACCTGGGCGATACCGCTTCCCATCTGGCCCGAGCCTACGACCCCTATCGTCTTGATATCCTTGATTTCCATGGGGAGAACTCCTCCTTTCACCTCGTGACCACCAGCGCCACCGCTTCCCCTCCACCCAGGCACAGGCTCGCGACGCCGGTCTTCTTTCCGGAACGGATCATCTCGTACAGGAGGGTGGCGAGCACCCTGGTGCCGCTCGAGCCGATGGGGTGACCGAGCGCCACGCTGCCCCCGTTGACGTTCACCCTGTCCATGTCGATCCCGAGTTCCCTGATGACCGCCACCGTGGAACCCGCGAATGCCTCGTTGATCTCGAAGAGGTCGACCTCGCCGATGCCGATCCCCTCCTTCCCGAGCACCTTCGGTATCGCGAGGATGGGGGCCACCAGCACGTATTTCATGTCGATGCCTGCGCTGGCCTGTGCGCCCACGCGCGCGAGCACGGGACACCCGAGCTCGCGCGCGCGCCTCTCGGACATCACCACCACGGCCGAAGCACCGTCCGAGATCACCGAGGAGTTGCCCGCCGTGGTGAGCCCTCCCTTCTTGAACGCGGGCGGCATGGAGGCGAGCTGCTCGTAGGTGGTGGTCCTGGGGCACTCGTCCACCGCGAAGAGTTTCGGTTCTCCCTTTCTCTGGGGTACGCTCACCGGGACGATCTCCTCCGTAAACTTCCCACCGGCGATCGCGGTCATGGCGAGCCTGTAGGAACGTTCCGCATACCGGTCCTGGTCCTCACGGGTGACGTGGTACTTCTCCGAGCACAGCTCGTTCGAGATCCCCATGTGGAAGTCGTTCACGATGTCCCACAGCCCGTCGTGCACCATGTGGTCCTGGATCTGCCCAGGCCCCATCCGGTACCCGAACCGCGCCTTCTCCAGGTAGTAGGGGGCCATGCTCATGTTTTCCATGCCGCCTGCGACCACCACCTCGGCGTCACCCGACCGTATGGCCTGGGCAGCGAGCATTACGGCCTTCAGGGCCGATCCGCACACCTTGTTGACGGTGATGCAGCCGGCTTCCCACGGGAGGCCGGCCATGACGGCCGCCTGCCTGGCCGGGTTCTGGCCGTAACCGCAGGGCAGCACCATGCCCATGATGACCTCGTCGACCAGGTGCTTTTCGATGCCTGAGCGACGAATCGCCTCCTCGATGACTATGGCCCCCAGTTTCGTGGCCCCCACGTGAGCCAGGGTGCCGTTGAAACCGCCGTTCGGGGTCCTGGCGGCCGAGGTTATGACGACCTCTTGCATGATCCCTCCTCTTATCTCAGCGTATCATCGCCATGCGCGCGGTGACCGTCCACGTTCCAGCGCACGCACGAGAGTGAACCCTAGAACAAGACAGAGGAAAAAGCAACAGGAAGGCCGACGGCGCTCGCCCGAGAGAGGTGGGCGTTTGGGGTGCGAGCCTGGCGTGGTCGAAGGAGAGAGGGCAGGGGAAGAGGCGAAAACGAGAGAAAGGAGGCGGCCTCCGGCCTGCGCTGGGTGATGCCGATGGCACACACGATGGAGGAGGCTGGAAGGGGAGAGAGAGAAGGCGGCGTCTCACCTGGTCGAGACGCCGCCCGGCTTCCTTGGCTTTACTTCCGGATGCTGTAGAGCACGCCCTTGCCCCTGAAGACCGCAGCCGCACCGAGCTCTTCCTCGATGCGCAGGAGCTGGTTGTACTTCGCGAGCCTCTCGCTGCGGGAAGTGGACCCCGTCTTCAACTGGCCTGCGTTCGTCGCCACGGCCACGTCGGCGAGCCATGCGTCCTCGGTCTCGCCGGAGCGGTGGGAGAATACCGTCGTGAAACCGGCCCTGCGCGCCATCTCGATCGTTTCGATGGTCTCCGTGAGGGTCCCTATCTGGTTCACCTTGATGAGGATGGAGTTGGATGTCCCCTCGGCGATCCCCCTTGCGAGGTACTCCTTGTTGGTGACGTAGAGGTCGTCCCCGACGATCTGGATCCTCCCGCCGAGGCGCACCATGAGTTTCTTCCAACCCTCCCAGTCGTCCTCGGCCAGACCGTCCTCGATGGAGACGATGGGGAACCTCCTGATGAGGTCCTCGTAGAAGTCTATCATCTCTTCCGAGGTCCTCTCCGGGTCCCTCTCGGAAGCGAGTATGTACTTGCCGTCCTTGTAGAAGGAGGTGGCAGCAGGGTCGAGGGCGATGGCCACGTCCTCACCAGGCCTGTAGCCGGCCTTCTCTATGGCCTTCACGATGAGCTCGAGAGGTTCGGCGTTCGACTTGAGGTTCGGCGCGAAGCCCCCCTCGTCGCCGACCCCCGTGGAATAGCCGCTCGCGACCAGGATGTCGCGGAGGGCGTGGAAGGTCTCGGCCGCGTATCTCAGTGCCTCTCGGAAGTTCGGTGCGCCCAGCGGCACGATCATGAACTCCTGGAGATCCACGTTGTTGTCGGCGTGCTTGCCCCCGTTGACGACGTTCAGCAGGGGAACCGGGATCTCCCGTGCGAAAGCGCCTCCCAGGTACCTGTAGAGGGGCAGGCCGAGGAAGTTCGCAGCCGCCTTCGCGACCGCGACGGAGACGCCCGTCGTGGCGTTCGCCCCGAGGTTCGACTTGTTTGGCGTCTCGTCGAGCTCGTTGAGCATGCGGTCGATGCCGACCTGGTCGAGGGCGTCCATGCCCACGAGCGCGGAAGAGATCTTCTTGTTCACGTTGTCCACCGCCTTCGTGGTGCCTTTGCCCTTGTATCTCTTGGGATCGCCGTCCCTCAACTCTATGGCCTCGTTCGCACCGGTGGACGCACCTGACGGGACGGCCGCCCTGCCCATGTCCCCCGTCGAGAGGAACACGTCGACCTCTACGGTGGGATTGCCCCTCGAATCCAGGATCTCGCGCGCAACAACATCGACAATTTCGCTCATGGCCTCTCCTCCTCGGTCATATGGTGGGTATCTTGTCGCCTGGTTCAGAGACCCACAATATAGCAGGAGATACCCTGGGATGCAAACGACTGTGCGAGGTCTTTCGCCCCCTCCATGGAGGAGAACGCGCCGAGCCTGACACGGTACACGGTGTTACCATAGACCTGGGCCTGCTCGACGCTCGGCTGGTACCCCTTCGACTCGATGACGGAGGCCAGCCTCTCCGCGTTTTCCTTCACCGCGAAGGCCCCGAACTGGATCGTGTACCTGCCCCCGGTGTAGTACCTGGGCATTTCGAGGACCTCTACGCGGACCCGGGCGAGGCCGCATTCCACCATGTCGAGAACCCTTGCGGCGCCGTAGGACATGTCGATGATCCTGTCGCCCACGAAGGGCCCTCGGTCATTGACCGGGACGACGATCTGCCTGCCGTTGTCGAGGTTCGTGACCCTCACCTTGCTCCCGAGCGGGATGGTCTTGTGCGCGGCGCTCAGCGCGTACATGTTGTAGGGCTCGCCGCACGCCGTCGGCCTGCCGTGGAACTCCTCGCCGTACCACGAGGCGACACCGACCTCCACCCAGCCGGGACCGGGCCTGTACTGGTGGGCGCACCCCGTTGCGAGAAAAAGGACGAACAGCGATACGGCGAGTTTACGTCTCGAGCAATTCCCTGATTTCATGAACGAGCTCCTCGATGCGTTTCCTGTCTGTGATGCGGTTCTTGGCGTCTATGAGACCCTTTTCCCTGAAGGTGTCGAGGGCGCCCTTGTACACGGGCAGGCACAGCGACTCGAATCGCTTGATCTCCCCCTTCTTGAACATCCGCTCGGCGTGGCGGTTGATGGCCTTGAGGACGTTCTTCTCCGGGGTGTCTTGTATCCTGTCGAGGTTTTCGGCCACGCAGAGATACGACTCGAGGTAGTTCTCGACGAGTCCACCGAACAGTCTCAGGACATCGACGGATCTCTCGGATGCCGTGTACACTCCCTTGCTCACCGTCACAATCCCTTGCGACGTCAGGAAATCCAGGGCCTTGTAGAAGCTCTCCAGGTCAAGGATGAACTCCTTTTCCAGGAGGCCCGCAAGCTTCCTGACCTGTCTCTGAAGGTCCTTTTCGACAGTCGAGCCCTTGTTCTTGAGGAGCACGTTCGCTATGAGGGAGACAGGCACGAAGAAGTTGAGGATGGTGTTCTTGTAGTACTCGAGGTGGATCCTGTCCTCGTTCTCCACGTACGCGAGCCCCGGCTCGGAGTTGGATTCACCTGCATCCAGGGTCAGAAGGCCCTTGCCCTCGAGGAGTTCGATGGCTTCCTTGTAGGCGGAGTCCTCGTTGGCGAGCGTCGAGGAGAGCGAACACCCCTGGAACTTCAGGTATTCAAGAAAGACGTGGAAGCCTTCTTTCAATTCGGCCTCGTCGAGAGCCCGGCCGAGGCTCAGGAGCACGCAGGACATCAGGGATACCGGGGTGACGACGGTCTGGCGGTATATGGCGGAGATGATCCTCGTCGCCACGTCTTCGTAGAGTTCCTCTTTCTGGTCCGGGCTCATGCCGGAGGCGCCCGGCCTCGACATCATGTACTCCTCGAGGGACAGGGGAGGGGCGAACCTGATGTACACCTTGCCGTAGCGGTTCTTCAGGATGGAGCCGGCCTTGAGGAGCTGGAGGAAGCTCTCCCTTTCCTTCGGGGCGCCCTTCATCTCGCGGATATAGGCGTTCTCCTCCACCACGGTATCGTATCCGACATAGACGGGGACGAAGATGACGTCCCTGCACACGCCGGCCTCCCACCCCTGGATGATCATGGACAGAAGACCCCTCTTGGGGAGCATGAGCTTCCCCGAGCGGCTCCTCGTGCCCTCGATGAAGAACTCCATGGGGATCCGCTCCCCGAGGATGGTCCTGACGTACGCGCTGAAGGTCTGGGCATACAGGGGGTTGTCCTTGAAGGTCCGGCGCATGAAGAAGGCCCCGCCCTTTCTCAGGATCGAGCCTATGGGAAAGAAGGAGAGGTTGATGCCCGCGGCTATCAGGGGGACGCTCATCCAGTTGTGGTAGAGGCAATACGAGAGGATCAGGTAGTCGATGTGGCTCTTGTGGCAGGGGACGTAGACGAGCGAGCCTGTCCTCGCCCTGTCGCGCACCGCCTGGAGACCCGCCATGTCAACGTCGAGACCCTCGAAGATGTTGTTGAACACCCAAGTCAACGATTTGTCGAGGAAGGTGATCGTGGATGGCGTCAGGTCGGATGCTATCTGGTCCAGGTATTTCCTCGCCGTGTGCTCGGCTGCCTTGAGGGCCTTGGCGTCGCCTTGGGCGAGGGATTCCAGGAAGGACTGGAGGATCGGGTCCCGCATGGTCTTGTCTATGATGAAGGAACGCTCGCGGATGGGTGCGCCGGAGACGTTGCTGCCCAGGACAGCCAGGGTGTGCCTGAGTTCGGAGGTGATCTCGCCGGCCAGTTCCTCTACGAACTTTCGGCCGGAGACGTCCTTCTTGAGCATCTCCTTGAGGTTCAGGGGCTCCCCATGTTCCACGAAACCGCGCTCCCGGCCCTTCAGGAGGACGAGGAGTTTCCTCGCGTCCGTTATGCGCAGCTGTTCCTCGTCGCTGGTGTCCTTGAGCTTGAGCGGGGCGCGCTGGTAGACGATGCGGACCGGGACGACGAACACGGGGTCATCGATCCTGCGCTGGAGCTTGAGCAGCTCGAGGATGACGTCCGCCCCGCTCGCCGGGCGTGATTCGTCCAGGAACACGAGGGATGCCCTGAGCCGGTCTTTCATGAACTCCACGTAAGAATCATGGGAAAAGGGGGTCTCCCCCTTGACCCGGTGGGCGATGTCCCTGAGGGCGCAGAACACGCTCTGGAGCAGGAAAAAGGTCTTCGAGAACACGAGCATGGGGGCGGGCAGCCCCTCGTTTCTCAATCTCATGTTGAGGAGCAGGGCGTCGACGGTGCTCGACGATGCGAGTGCATAGACGACGTGCCCTTTCGTGGAGAGGTTCTTCATCGAGGCCTTGAAGATCTCCGGGGTCGAGATGCGGGAAAAGAGCCTTCGCATCAGCGGCCTCAGCAGGGGGCCGTACTCGCCTGCAAAGGTGAAGGGGATGCGCGACAGGTCCCGAGCCATGGCCGGGATCATAGATCATTCAAGACGGAATGGAAAGATGCCAGTTGCCCGTGCATGTACCCCGCCGTCCTCGGGTATCCGCGTATGGGCCCTCTTTTGGCGGCGGCCATCATACAAGACGATACGCACGGACAGCGAGGCCGCCTGTGTGCGCACGGGGGATCATCGGGGATCATCAGGGTCTCAGGCGGTTCAGGTGATCGAGGATGTGTTCGATGTCCTTGCGGTTCAGGCATCCGAGACCCTCGAGATCCGACCTCCCGATCGCCGAGATATCCCGGCCGCGCGAGGCCAGCTGGAGCAGGGCCCGAGCCTTGACCGGCCCGATACCGGGTATGTCCTCGAACAGGGAGGTGATGTTCCCCTTCGACCTCAGGCGCCTGTGGTATCCCACGGCGAACCGGTGAGCCTCGTCCCTGAGCCTCTGCAGGGTGAGCATGGCCTTGCTCTTCGGCCCGAGGCGCACCGGGTCCTTCCTCCCGGGCAGGTAGAACCTGTCTTGGGTCGCCCCCCGCGCCTTGGCCATGGCGACCACAGGGAACGACTCGATGCCGAGCTCCCGGGCCACACGGAGAAAGACGTTGAGTTGGGCCTTGCCGCCGTCGATGACGAGGAGGTCCGGCCTGGCCTCGTCGCCCGCGAGACGCCTCGCGAGCACCTCCCTCAACATCGAGTAATCGTCCTTGGCCGAGTCGTCGCGTATGCGGTACCTCCTGTAGAGGTTCTTCGCTGGTTCTCCGCCGAGGAACGCGACGCATGACGCCGTGGAGTACGTCCCCCCGAGGGTGGAGACGTCGAGACACTCCATCCTGAAGGGCAAGACCTTCAGGTGGAAGGCCTCCGCGATCTCCTCCAGCGCCGAGGGCCCCTTGTCCAGACTGTGGCCCCGCGCGTTCTGCCTCGCGATCTCGAGCCACTCCAGGGGTCTCCCCCTCCTGGGGACCGCCACCCTCACCCGCGCGCCCTTGAGACGTTCGAGGGCCCTGCCCAGGGTCTTGTGCCGGGACCCGGCGTCGTCGTCCAGGTAGACAAGCGGCGGCACCGTGTTCCCTGCGAGATAGAACTGGAGAACCGCCATGGACACCACGTCATCCTGGGCGGCCTTCCTCAGGGAAAGAGCCCTGCTGTCCTCGATGGCGCCCTTTGCGATCCTGACCACGGAAACGGTGACGACGGGGCCGGACTCGAAGAAGGAAAAGACGTCGCACTCGGAACTCGTGCCGGCGATCACCGCCTGCGGCACGAGGGTGGACTCGAGGGCGTTGATGCGGTCCCTGAGGCGGGCGGCCTCCTCGAAATCCAGCCTATCAGCGGCTTCGAGCATGCGGCGTCTCATGTTCTCCACGAGGTCTCTGTCCTTTCCCTCGAGAAACTCGATGAGATCCAAGACGGCCTGGTCATACTCCCTTCGGACATGAGGCCGCACGCAGGGAGCCAGGCACATGCCTATGGAGTGGTACACGCACGGCCTCTTCCTGTTCCTGAATTCCGTGTCCTTGCACCTCCTCAAGGGGAAGACCCTGCCCAGCGCCGACAGGGTACGCCTGGTCGACTGTGCGGATGCGTACGGCCCGAAGTAGCGCGAACCGTCCTTGAGGATCGTCCTCGTGACCGAGATGGAAGGCCAGGGGTGGGAGAGGGAGACCTTGATGCGCACGTACGACTTGTCGTCCTTGAGGTCGATGTTGTAGCGAGGCCTGTGTTTCTTGATGAGCTGGTTTTCGAGGAGCAACGCCTCGGACTCGTTCCGGGTGAGGATGAAGTCGACGCGCGCCGTCTCTCCGGCGATCCTCGAGGTGAAGGGGCGGCCGTCTTCGGCCAGGTACGATCTCACCCTTGAACGCACATCGTTCGCCTTCCCGATGTAGACCGGCACCCCACGCGCATCCTTGAGAAGGTATACGCCGGTGGCCCGGGGAAGGGACTTCACCATGTCCTCTGTCAGCGCCACGCCTTTATGATAGCATGTCCCGGCCGAAACGGTGAACAATTCACCTTGACAGGGGATCCTATTTGAAGAGGATGGATGTGGTATAAGGATGAACGAGAAGGGACGGACCGGGGCATGAAACTCGTCTATGGTTTGGGCAATCCAGGGAAACGCTACGCGCTCACCCGTCACAACGCGGGTTTCATGGCTGTAGACGTCCTCTGCAGGCGTCTCAAGGTCTCGCTGAGAAAGACCGCTTCCGGGATCCTGTACGAGAGGGCCCGCATCAAGGGCGTCGAGGTGATGCTCGCCAAACCGATGACCTACATGAACCTGAGCGGCGAGCCGTTCAGGACCTTCCGGATAGACCCCCAAGACCTGGTCGTGGTGCACGACGACATGGACATACCCAAAGGCGTGGTGAGGGTGAAGGTGGGGGGCGGCACGGGCGGGCACAAGGGGCTCGATTCCCTTTGCACCGTTCTCGGCTCGGGCGACTTCGTGAGGGTCAGGCTCGGGATCGGGAGGCCTCCTGAAGGGATGGACCCGTCCGAATTCGTGCTGTCGCCTCTGGATGAGGCGGAGAAAGAGGCCTTCGAGGAACAGCTCGAGCAGGCGGCGGACGCCGTGATCATGTGCGTGACCGGAGAAACGACCCGTGCCATGAACACGTTCAACAGAAGGTCCGAGCCGCGCATGGACGGCCCCGACTGAGAATGGCCCCGAGCTGAACGAACCCAGGAAAACGGCGCAAGAGGGGCACACACCCGACCTAGACGCCGTATTTCATGTAGATCGCATACCTCGTGGGGCACGAGCAGATCCCCGAGGCGCCCAGGTCAAAGGCGTACGGGCACCGCTTGTCCCCCCTTATGTCGACCACGGTCGCATGCTCGGCCACGACGAACACAACCGGACAAAGCGGCCGCGAGCGTTCAGCCTCGTCCTTGAGGCAGCCCATCTCGGTCGGGCACAGTCTTGTCAGGTTCAGTACCTCCTCGGGAACAACGAAGCATTTGCCCATGTATCTGCCTGCTTTCACATGGTATTCAGAGGCGCACCACGAATCGTGTGACCCGAGGCGCAGCCTTACCCATTGAACGTTGCCCCACCCATGGCGGCACACATGCCATGAGACTACCAACAATACACCTGTATTGATAAAATCATTAACACCATAACGCTCAAATGGCAAGAGATCGCAGGCGGCAAGAGATGGATGCCGTGACGGTCAGAGGACGCGGGGAAGGCGTACCCTGGCACTCCCTATCAGAAGGAAACCCCTGGCATGGCACGTCCTGTGGGTGAGGAGGGCCCGTGGGACAGGGCACCGAGGCCCTTCGTGATCGAGGTCACCGTGCCCACACGTGCAGGGTGAGCATGACGTACTCGTGCCAAGGGGCGACGGCCCCCCTTCGGGCTCTGCGTCATCGGGGAAGACAGGCAAATACCTCATGATTTCAAGGAAGCCTTGGCAACCCCGATCCATCGACGCGCCGCAGGGTGGCATGCAGATCCACGACGGTCACCACAGGACGAGGGGTGCGCGGTCGATCGATGAAGCGCCTGGAGCGCTTGAGCAGAGACCCGCCAGGGACTCGGCGGACAAAGGAGGCGCTTCATCCTCCCATGCGCAGGGAGGGGTGGCGGACAGGGGCCTGTTTGCCCTTTTCATGAGCTTCATCCTCTCATGCTCAGGGAGGGGACATCGCCCGGCGCCATGCGCCTCGTCGAGGCACGGCACCCTGGGAGGTGCCGCCTCCGGGCCGCTGGAGAGCCGGGTTCAACCGGCCCACTCCGCGGAGGTGGAACCTGCCGCGGGTAGGTAGAAACGACATGCGTAATCCTTGACCATGCGGTCTGCGTTGAAGCGCCAGCCGAGCGTCTTCATGGCATGCTTCATGCGCCTTATCCACTCCGTCGGGATGCCGCTTGTGTCGCGCTTGTAGTACAGGGGTATGACCTCGTCCTCGAGAACGGAATAGAGGTACTCGGCATCCCTCTTGTTCTGAATCTCCGGGTCGTTGTGCATGCCCCCGTGGCCTATGGCGAACCCGTTCTTCCCGTCGAAGGCCTCGTTCCACCAACCGTCGAGCACCGAGAGGTTGAGCCCGCCGTTGAGGACCACTTTCTGGCCGCTCGTGCCGCATGCCTCCAGCGGCCTCCTGGGCGTGTTGAGCCAGACGTCCACGCCCTGGACGAGGTGCCTGGCGACGTTGTAGTCGTAATTCTCCACGAAGACGATGGAGCCCGTGTACTTCTTGTCGTGAGAGAGGTTCGCTATCTTCTGGAGCAACCGCTTCCCTTCGTCGTCATTGGGATGCGCCTTTCCGGCGAAGATGATCTGGATGGGGCGTTTCGTGTCCTTGATGAGCTTGGTGAGGCGCTCCAGGTCCGAGACGACGAGGTCGCCCCGCTTGTACGCGGCGAATCTCCTGGCGCAGCCTATGGTGAGGACGTCCGGGTCCAGCACGTGGTCGATGTCCTTGAGGATGTGTTTCAAGCCGAGGCGTTCCGCTTGGATGCGAAGCCTCCTCCTCACGAACCGGATGAGGCGCATCTTGAGGAACTGGTGGGTCTCCCAGAGCTCCCCGTCGTGGATCTTCTCCACGCCCTCCCAGACGTCCGGGTGGACCATGCGCGTCGCCCAGTCGGAACCGAGGTGGGTCTCGAAGAGTTGGTACATCTGGGGGGCGAGCCACGACAGCACGTGTACGCCGTTGGTGATGTGGCCTATGGGGATCTCCGACTCCGGCCTGTTCGGCCAGAGCCCTCTCCACATGAGCCTGCTCACCGTGCCGTGGATGGCCGAGACGGCGTTCGCCCTCCTCGAACCCTTGAGGGCGAGGACTGTCATGCAGAAGGGTTCCCCTGCATCGTTCGGGTTCACGCGGCCCAGGGCCATGAACTCGTCATGGGAAAGACCGAGCCTCTCTCGGAACACGCCGAGGTGTTCCTCGACGAGGTCGGGCGAGAAGCGGTCGTGGCCGGCAGCCACAGGGGTGTGCGTCGTGAACACGGTGTAGAGGCTCACCCTTCGCATGGCCCGGTTGAAGGGGATCATGTCGTATTCCATGGTCCTGCGTATCTCCTCGAGGATGGCGAACGCGCTGTGACCTTCGTTCAGGTGCAGCACGCCGGGATGGATGTGCAGGGCCTGGAGCACGCGGGCGCCCCCGATACCGAGGAGAAGCTCCTGCCTGATGCGGACCCTCGTGTCCCCACCGTAGAGCCTGTTGGTGAGCGAGCGGTCCTCCAGGGTGTTGGCCTCCACGTTCGTGTCGAGGAGCAACAGCCTGACTCGTCCCACCTGGAGCCTCCACACGCGGGCGAAGATCGGGGTGGTCCTGGTGTCGACCCGCACGGTGAGCTGGGTCCCGTGTTCGTTCAAGACCGGGTGGAGGGGGAGGTTCTCGAGGTCGAGATCGACATAGTCCTCTTCCTGCAAGTCGTTCTGGTTGAGCCTCTGGTTGAAGTATCCCTGCTGGTAGAGCAGCCCGATGCCGATCAAGGGGATGCCGAGGTCGGATGCGCTCTTGAGGTGATCCCCCGCCAGGATGCCCAGGCCGCCGGAATAGATGGGGAGCGACTCGTGGAGACCGAACTCCGCCGAGAAATAGACCACCGGCCGGTAGTTGACGTTCCCGCAGTTGATGGAACCCCAGGTGCGCTCCTGTTCCATGTATTCGTTCAACCGCCTGAACGCGTGGTTTATCCTGCTGTGCAGGACGAGTTCGGATGCGCGTTCCTCCACCTGTTCAGGGGTGATCCTGTTGAGGAACGCGATGGGGTTGTGTTCCACCACGCGCCAAAGGTGGGGGTCGATGTCGGTGAACAGGGATATCACCTCCGGGTGCCACGTCCACCAGAGGTTCTGTGCCAGGGCCTTGAGCCTGTCGTGCAGGTGGTTCTCCATATCGGCCATGCGACCTCCTCCCCGTGTAGGTCTTTCGTATTGCAAAGGGGTATGGCATCGTGCCCCACCGGTCCTCCTCGCAGGACCACAGGTGAAAAGGCATCGCCACGCCCCGGTACGCCTTGGCAAAGGCCTTCTTCCAGCAGCTGTCGCCCCATGCCCGTGTGGTTCGTCCCCCCTTGGAGCTCACCTGGGAGGGCCGACTCATTCCGCATGCGTCACCGCGCAGAATGGTCTTCCCACACCCTCGTCCACCTTCAGGTGGATTCTCGTCTTGAACTCGCTTTCCAGGGCATCGATGTGCCGCCTGCACTCGTTCACGAGGTGCATCGCCACCTCCGGGCTCAGGGTGACATCAACCCGGGGCGCCCGGGATCTGGACAGCGAGGACTGGATCTGCCTCAAGGCGGCCATGGCGGAGGATTCCACGGAACGGACGAGCCCGTTTCCCGAGCACACGGGGCAGGCCACGTGGCTCTTTTCCATCAGGGGCGGCGAGAGGCGTTCGCGAGAGAGTTCCAGTATCCCAAGCTTGGATATCCTCCCCACGACGACATGCGCCTTGTCCTTCTTGAGCGCTTCCCTCAGCGCCTTCTCCACCGCCTTGACGTTTTCCCTCGACTTCATGTCGATGAAGTCGATCGCGACCAGGCCGCCCAAGTCCCTGAGCACGAGCTGGCGGGCTATCTCTTGCGCCGCCTCCAGGTTCGTCTCGAGGGCGGTCTGCTCGATGTTCCGGGTACCCTTTGCCTGGCCGGAGTTGACATCGATCGTCACCATGGCCTCAGTGGACTCGATGACGATGCTCCCCCCGCTCCTGAGCTGGACGGTCTTGTCGAAGATGGACTCGATCTGCCGCTCGAGCTCGTACTTGGCGAACAGGGGCCGTGCCTGCCTGTACGCCTTGACGATCCCTTTCTGGCGCGGCATGAACGTCTCCATATACCCGAGGATCCGGTCCATGGTCTCCTCGTCGTCGACGAGGATCTCCCCGGTGTCGGCGGTGAGGTAGTCCCTGATGGTGCGGATCACCACGTCCCCCTCGTGGTAGACGAGGCTTGGGCAGGGCGCGCTGTCGAAGCCGTCCTCGATCTTCGCCCAGAGCCTCAGGAGGAACGAGAGGTCGCGAGAGAGCTCGGTCTTCGTGCGGTCCATGCCCGCCGTCCTCACGATGACCCCCATGCCCTCAGGCGGCTTTATCTGGGCGACGATCTCCCTCAGCCTCGATCGCAGGGAGGCGTCTTCTATCCTGCGGGAAACCCCGGACATGTCCTGCCGGGGCAGAAGGACCACGAATCTCCCGGGAAGGGAGATCTCGGCGGTAAGCAGCGCGCCCTTGCTGCCCTTCTCCTCGCGCACCACCTGGACGAGGAGGTCCATTCCCGGCCTCAGGTCCTTGAGGTCGGGTTTTCGCCCGTTGAGGCCTGACACGAAGGCCGCGTTGATGTCGGAGACGGGGAGGAGCCCGTGACGTTCCCTGCCGAAATCGACGAAGACGGCGTTCAGGCCGTGCTCGACCTTCGCTATGCGCGCCTTGTAGATGTTTCCCTTGAGTTGCTCCTTGAGCGGGCTCTCCATGTGGAACTCGGTGAGCAGGCCGTCTTCCACGACGGCGACCCTTACCTCCTCGGGAAACTTGGCGTTGATGAGCATCTTCTTCAAGGCCCGGCCCCCTCGATCTCGAACAGGTCGGTGGGTCCGAGACCGTACCGGACTATCCTCGGGGTGTCCTCCTCGAGGGAGATCACCGTGGAGGGGATGTCGGGCAGGATGCCGCTGTCGACGATGGCATCCACCTGCTGCCCGAGGTGGGCCTCGATCTCGACGGGATCTATGTGTATACGGTCGTCCGCAAGGGGTACGCTCGTGGTGATGATGGGTTCCCCGACCTTCTCCACGAGCGACCTGCAGAACCAGTGATCGGGAATCCTGACGCCGATGGACTTGCGTTTCGACTGCAGGAGCTTGGGCACGTTCTTGGTCGCGGGCAGGATCACCGTGTAGGGCCCTGGAAAGATGAGGCGCATGAGCCTGTAGGCCTCGTTGTCCATCTTCGCGTAATCGCACACCATCTTGATATCGGAAAAGATGACGCTCTTGGGTTTGTTCGACGCCTTGATCCTGCTTATCCGTTCGAGACCGTGCTTGTTGCTCACGATGCAGCCCAGGGCGTACACGGTGTCCGTGGGGTACACGATGAT
>ERZ795045.1113-NODE-1113-length-31249-cov-138.412098_pt1 | contig 31249 bp, 31 predicted proteins | sample MGYA00375129_ERZ795045 | MGnify/ENA primary metagenome ERZ795045 (study PRJEB30174, sample SAMN05720166) | activated sludge metagenome | isolation source: anaerobic digester from wastewater treatment plant | place: Japan | collected 2015-05-15 ...
CTCTTAATCAGTGGGTCGCGAGTTCGAGCCTCGCAGGGCCCACCAATGAAATCAGGGGGTTGCGAGCTTGAGATAAGCTGGCAACCCCTCGATGGTACCCTCCCGTGATGAGAAGCCAGGGGGAATTCACCGCCCATAGGGCCTTAAAAAAGGCCGGCACCCGGCTCGAAAACCGTGACATCCAAGCTGAATAGTTCGTTCTTTAGTTTGCATGGGACAGAGCCGATCGCTCGAATACTTCTCTTTATCATCAAAAATGAAATGCCCCTTTGCCCATCTTTCTTCCATGAATAGGCTTGCCCCATATAGTCAAATTCCTAAGCGCCCTGCGTCGCGCCGGTCGCATACAATGCCTCATAAAATCATCGCTCCCCAAAAGGGGTAGAATTTGACTGAAAAGGCTGCTAAACATGCAAATGAGGGCGCTACCTGAAAGTTCTACCCTATTTGGGTATCCTTTTCGACCGGATTTGATTATTAGTAAGGATCTCCTTGAACTTATCTAAGATGTAAGGAGGAAGTATGGGCAAGAGAGTGATTATTGTTGGTGGGGGAGCCGGCGGCGCTTCCGCAGCGGCGGAGGCGAAGCGAAATGATCCATCCTTGGAAATACTCATCGTGGAAAAGGGGAAATTCATTTCCTTTGCCGCCTGACCTATGCCTTACTACATCGGTGATGTAGTAAAAAGCCATGAGGCATTGATTGCGCGAACGCCGGAAAAATTTGAATCGTCGGGGGTAAAGGTCATGCAAGAGGTGGAGGTTACGGGCATTGATTATAAGGGTGGCTGGGTGGAAATTTCCCGCGGCGAAAGGAAATTTTTTGATGTGTTGGTGTTTGCGACTGGGGCGAAAGTCGTAACCCCGGAGATAGAGGGAATTAACCAACCGGGCGTATTTTTTCTCCGAAATCTTGAAGATGCCATAGCCATAAAGAAATGGATTAAAGATCAAGGCGTAAAAAGGGTGGTAATTTTGGGCGGAGGTTTCATTGGCCTTGAGATGGCAGAATCGCTTCGGACGGCCGGTATGCAGGTAACAATTCTTCATCGGGATAATCTGCCGGCCAAAAGGTGGAACCCGGAGTTTTCTTCCTGGATGAGGGACACGTTACACGAAAAAGGGGTCGAGTTCGTACCCCGGATCAACGTGACGGGGATAGGGAAGAAGGAAACGGGCAACCTTCGCGTTCAAACGACGGAAGGTGACTGGGAAGCAGAGATAGTCATTATAGCGATCGGTGTCAGGCCGGAGGTGAGTTTGGCCCGGTCGATCGGCGTCAACATTGGAAAGACGGGGGCCATTGCCGTTGATTTCGGCCAACGGACTTCCCTAATCAATGTTTATGCCGTTGGTGACTGTACCGAGGTCTTTCATCGGGTCAGTAAAAAATGGGTGCACTTTCCTTTAGGTGATATTGCGAACAAACAAGGGCGGGTGGCAGGAAGGAACATCGGCGGCAGACCCCTAGTCTTTGAAGGGATAGTGGGTGCCCAATCTTTTCGCCTCTTTGATCTCGAGTGCGCTGCCACCGGCCTATCCGAGAAAGAAGCGGAAGAAGCCGGCTTTTCACCCATAAGTACCATCGTATGGGGGAGTGCCACGGCCAACGCCCTTGGCCGCAGGCGACTCGGACTCCAATTAATCGCCGATCGTGCCAGTGGAAAACTGTTGGGTGCTCAGGCGGTGGGATTGGCCGGGGCGGTCGGTCGGATCAATGCCTTATCCGTTGCCCTCTGGTCGGGGATGAATCTAGATCAGATTGGGTATTTGGATTTTGCTTATGCCCCGCCTTTCGGTCCCGCCTGGGACATCGTTCACGTGGCAGCGCAGACTTTAAAGAGGATGATTTAATCCGTCCTTCGAATAGGTTTTACGGGAACTTAGGGCAAGCGGCCCGCTTCCTTAAGTGGGGTAAGGATTTGCTGGATTTTGGGCCATGCTTCAAGGGCCGCCTTTTCCCCTTCGAGGATGGCCTCATGCTTCTTGGAGAGATCGCTCGAAGAAATGTAGCCAACCCGGGGTCTTATCACAATGTCGGCCCGTTTTAGCTGACTTTCCGAAATTTTGGCCTGCATGATATCGATAGACTGTAGGATGGTTTCAATCGTGCCTTTGGGTAAGGAACCACTGATGCCGGATGATATATCAACGGCTATTACTACTTCTGCCCCCATTTTTCTCGCAAAATCGACGGCCACGGGACTCACCACTCCCCCATCCACGTAAGTACGGCCGGCAATTTTTACGGGCTGGAACACGCCCGGAATCGAGCAGCTCGCCCTCACTGCCATACCCGTATTGCCGCGGGCAAAGCCCACTTCCTCCCCCGTTCCGAGATCGGTTGCGATGGCGTAGAAGGGGATCTTGAGGCGCTCGAGGGGGGTATCATTGACCAATTTGTTGACGTAAATTTGCAACCTTTCTCCTTTAATAAATCCGTTATCGGGTAAAACGAGATCGAAGACCTGATCCCTTTCCAGGGAAAAGGCGATAACTTGAAGTTGGTAGGCATTGTAGCCGTAGGCGTAGGCCGCGCCCACGAAGCTTCCAGCGGACGTGCCGACGATCATGTGGATAGGTACCTTGTTGGCTTCCAGTATCTTGAGCACCCCCACATGGGCGAAACCCCTGGCCGCACCGGCACCGAGGACGAGGGCGACTTTGGCCGGTTTGACCGCGGGAGGCGGAGTGACCACCTTTGGTTCGCAGCCGCTCAGTATGAAATGGATAAGAGATAAGATGGTGATGAAAATAAACGATTTCTTTGCTTTTCTGATCATAGAAAGCCATATACCCCGGAAAAATTTTTTCGACAAGATGAATATTTTCTCTTGACATTACATAGCCCCTCTGCTACGTAGCGCACGGCCGCTTGGATCCGAGTTGATCGGACTGGGACGGGAGAAAAGGATTAAGAGTGCTGAAATTATGGCCTCCCGTCTTTAATGCGACGGCGAGGCTTTTTTTTGGTGGGGAGAAATGGAAGTTATTCGAACGGTAAAGGAAATGCAGGAAAGGGCGGAAAGCCTTAGGCGTTCGGGCCAAACCATAGCGTTTGTGCCGACGATGGGCTACTTCCACGAGGGCCATCTAAACCTCATGCGAGAAGGAAGGAAGAGGGGAGACTACCTCGTCGTAAGCATTTACGTTAACCCTACGCAATTCGGCCCCCACGAAGACCTGGATCGATATCCGCGAGACTTCGAAAGAGATCATAAACTGGCAGAAAGTGTGGGGGTAGATGCCATTTTCTACCCTGCCGACGAAGAGATGTATCCTTCAGGTTATCAAACTTACGTCACGGTCGAGCAAGTGACGCAGAACCTCTGCGGCCTTTCCCGCCCCGGCCACTTTCGTGGGGTAGCCACCGTCTGCTGCAAGCTTTTCCACATCGTTAAACCCCACTTTGCCATATTCGGAAGGAAGGATTTTCAGCAGCTCGTCGTCATTAACCAGATGGTACGAGATTTGAATATAGATTTACAGGTAGTCCCTATGCCGACGACGAGGGAAGCGGATGGATTGGCTATGAGTTCGCGGAATGTCTATCTAAGCCCAGAAGAAAGGGAATCCGCCCTTTCCCTGAGCCGGTCACTAAAGATGGCAGAGCAGATGTACGAGGCGGGTGAAAGAAAGGTTGAAAAAATTACGAAACAAGTTGAAAATTTTATCCAATCTCATCCGTTCACGAAGATAGACTATGTAAAGATATGCGATGTCAATACCATGATGGACATAGAAGGCGAGATAGATAAACCGGCGGTCATGGCTCTTGCCGTGTTCGTGGGAAAGACGAGGCTCATCGACAGTCACGTGTTAGGAGAGGCGATAGCCTTTTAGCCCGCCGGTAAATAAAAAAAGGGTGCTGGTTATGCAAAGATTTATGTTGAAATCCAAGCTTCACCGGGCGAGGGTAACCGACGCGAATCTTCATTACGAAGGTAGCATCACCATTGACGAATCTCTTATGGAGGCGGCCGATATCGTACCCTATGAGGAAGTTCACATCTACAACGTGAACAACGGGGAAAGATTTACCACCTACGTAATCAAGGGGAAGAAGGGCTCGGGAACGATCTGCTTAAACGGTGCGGCGGCACGGAAGGTAGCTGTGGGGGACCTCATCATCATTGCCACTTATGCAACGGTCGAGGAAGAGAAGTTGAAGGGCTGGAAACCCCGGTGTGTGCTCTTGGATGCGGAAAACAAGATTAAGAAAGTTCAGTAGAGATCATGGGCATCAAGTGATGCTCGGGTAAGGGGAAAATATTTTCAGTACGGGCAGGTTTTTTCCTGCCCGTCTTTGTTTGACTATGGCAAAAAGCAAGTTCATTCAGAAATTTAAGCAAACTTTCCTCGCCGGTTTGGTGGTGGTGATTCCCATCGGAATCAGCATCTACACCCTGTTTTTCATCATCGACCTGATAGACGGCATCCTCGATATACTTCCTCGCCAAATCCACCCCGACCATCTCATCGGATTTCACATTCCCGGTCTGGGGGTCATCGTAACGGCCTTGATTACCCTTCTTGCCGGGGTCATCATTAGGAGTTACCTGGGGAAAAAGCTATTGGTGTGGGGCGAGAAATTTTTCCATCGCATTCCCATCGTAAGAACGATTTACGATGGATCAAAGCAGGTCATAGACAGCTTAATCACGAACCGCAAGAAGGGGTTTAAGAAGGTGGTGTTGGTCAAGTTCCCCCATACGGGGCTGTATAGCCTTGGCTTTGTGACGGGAAACACGCCTCATCGTGTAAAAGATGGGGTAGAAAGCGAATTTATAAATGTCTATGTCCCCACCACGCCAAACCCTACTTCCGGTTACCTCGTCTTAGTGCCACCCACCGATGTCGTAGAAGTAGATATGTCTGTAAACGAGGCTCTAAGTTTTATCGTTTCCTGTGGCCTCGTTCAGAAGTCGGAAATAGAAGTGGATAAAAGGCTTGATTAGACCTTATTTGCCGTGTTAATAGCCTTCACGTAGTTCTAATTTTCAGCCAAGGAGGAAGAAGGTAGTGTCATATCAACCGATCGATCCATCGTTACCGTACAAAGTAGCGGACTTATCGCTGGCCGAATGGGGGCGAAAGGAGATGGAACTCTCGGAAAACGAGATGCCGGGCCTCATGGCGATCCGAGAGAAATACGGACCCCTAAAGCCTCTTGCCGGTAAGAAGATAATGGGCAGTTTACATATGACGATTCAGACGGCCATGCTCATCGAAACGTTGAAAATCTTGGGTGCTGATATCAGATGGGCGTCGTGCAACATATTCTCTACTCAAGATCACGCTGCCGCAGCCATTGCAAAGGCGGGTTCGGCCGCCGTTTTTGCCTGGAAGGGCGAAACGCTCGAAGACTACTGGTGGTGTACAGAGCAGGCCCTCACGTGGCCAGACGGCTCGGGACCGGACCTGATCGTGGATGATGGCGGCGATGCCACTTTGTTCGTGCATCAGGGGGTAAAGGTGGAAAGAAATCCCCAACTTCTCGAGAAAAATTATGAAAATAAAGAGATGGCCATCCTCATGGAGCGCCTACGCCATAGCTTTGCCGCCGATAACACCAGGTGGCAAAAAGTAGCGCAGCGCATAAGAGGCGTGTCGGAAGAGACGACCACCGGTGTGCATCGCCTCTACCAGATGGAGAGGGTCGGGGAACTTCTCTTTCCTGCCATCAACGTCAACGACTCGGTTACGAAGTCCAAGTTTGACAATCTTTATGGCTGTCGGGAATCCTTGGTGGACGGCATAAAGAGGGCAACGGACATCATGATTGCCGGGAAGACCGTCGTGGTTTGCGGCTACGGTGACGTGGGTAAGGGTTGCGCCCAGTCTATGAGGGCCTTGGGGGCGAGGGTCATTGTCACGGAAGTCGATCCCATCTGCGCCTTACAGGCCGCCTTGGAAGGCTATGAAGTAAAGACCCTGGAAGACGTGGTTTCTTACGCCGATATTTTTATCACCGCCACCGGATGTTGTGATGTCATAACCGGAGAGCATATGGAGCAGATGAAGAACGAGGCGATTGTGTGCAACATCGGTCATTTCGATAGCGAAATCTCCATGACTTACCTGGAAAACAACCCCCGTTGCAAAAAGCAACCGATCAAGCCCCAGGTTGATAAGTGGACCCTCGCCTCGGGGAGGTCTATCATCGTGCTGGCGGAGGGTCGGTTGGTTAATTTGGGGTGTGCCACGGGTCATCCCAGCTTCGTCATGAGCGCAAGCTTCACCAATCAGTGCCTGGCCCAGATTGAATTGGCCACGAAGGATTACCAGCCGGGGGTGTATACCCTGCCTAAGGTTTTAGATGAAGAGGTGGCGAGATTGCATTTACCCCGCCTCGGGGTGAAGCTTTCGAAGCTGACCAAGGCCCAGGCCGATTACATAGGTGTTCCGGTAGAAGGGCCTTATAAACCCGATCACTACCGATATTGATTAGGTGGGAACCCGTCGGGCCAAAACAATGCTCACCGCGAGGAAGAGCAGATTGGTGACCCAGGGGGCAAGCCATGGGGGAAGGGCCCCGGAACGCCCCAGGGAAAGGAAGAAGGCAAACACCAACCAATAAGAAAATCCGATCACTGCACCTAAGGTAATGCCCTGGGCCAAGCCACCGCTCCTTTCCGCCCGGATGCCAAAGGCGAGCCCAATGGGAACGAGGATTAGTCCGGCGAGACTGAAGGCAATCTTTCCATGAAGATCGGCCAGATAAGGGGTAGTGTCGTACCCTTCGCCTTTTAGCTTCTTCACGTAAAGATAAAGGTCTTTGAATCCCATCCGGTCGGGGCTTTTTTGGGCCGTGAGAAAATCTTCCGGCGTTTCGGAGATGGGGGCCTTCATGGCCTTTAGATATTCGACTAAAATTTCCCCATTCTCGGAGAAGGAGATGAACTGTACCTTCACGAGCTCCCAGCCACTACCCTTCCAGGTGGCACTGTCGGCATTGATAATGGACCTAAGTTGAAAGTTGCGGTCTATGAGGTGCAAGGTTACCCTGCGCAGGGTGAGGTTTTTGGGATCGAGGAGACTAAAGTTGTAGATGCCCTCGGCTCCCCGATACCAGATTTGGTTTTGCACAAAAGTCCCGTGCATTTTTTCCTTTTTCACCTCCACCGTGAGGATCCTTTCTGCCCGATCTTTAGCCGAGGTGGCGATGTATTCGGAAAGGAAGAAATTGAAGGGGATGGCGATGATGGCGGTGCATACGATAGGAAGGCTGGCCCGGTAAATACTCGTACCGCTTGCCTTGAGGGCGACGATTTCATTGGAACGAGAGAAATTTCCTAACGTTATGAGGGTGGAAAGGAGCATAGAGGCAGGTATCATCTGGGAGAAAATAGAGGGGGTCAAGTAGTAAAAGTACCGCAAAATTTGCATAAGTGAAGCGTGGTTGCTTAAAAACATCCTTACCTTTCCGAAGAAATCTACGATCACGAAGCATAAGCTCAAGCCCACGAGCATGAAGGCAAAGAAGAAGACAAACTGTTTCAGTATGTACCGATCGATGATTTTCATAGGTGGCGTTTCAGAAACCTTTTAATTAGTGCGGAAGGTGAGATTTCCATCGCGGCCCAAAGGAGGGAAAAAGTGCCCAACAGGCTCAAGAAGATATTGGGCAGCCAGGCACCCAAGAAGGGATGAATCACCCCTTCTTCGCCCAAGGCCAGGCCCCACCCCCGCAACACATAATACGCAAGAACCACCATGAGCCCTATGGTAAAGCCTCGGTACCGGGCGGCCCGATGCTTCTTTATTCCGCTGGGAATCGCCACGATTGCAAAGAAGATACTGGCAAATGGAATAGAAAGCCTTTCGTAAAGTTCCATTTCAAGTTCACGTTTCTCTCTTTCTTCGATATCCCTTGATTTCATGTGTTTCTTTAATTCCTCCACCGACATCTCGCGGCTGGCCTTCTTTTTCATACCTTCCGTAATGGAAGGTCCGAAATCAAGCTTGACATCGTATTGTTTGAAGTCGAGGCGCCTGTATTTTTCTGCCGCTTTCTCCGGCATGTGTATGCTCCCGTCTTGGAGACGCAAGGTGACGCTCATGGTTTTCTCGTTGCCGATGAGGAAAGCTTTATGAGCGACGATGGATACAGGCTTTGCGCCGTGGCGAAAATCGGAAATAAAGACGCCTTCCAGGAATTCGCCATTGGCGGGAACCCTATCGGCGTAAAGGACAATGCCGGAAAAATCGTCGTTGAAGGTCTTTTCTACGATGCCGGCCGTCGCTTTTTTGCAGGCCAGATTGTACATGAGGTGATGGACCTTAAAATTGCCCCAGGGAAGGACAAAGTAGCTGTTGGAAAGCGCAAGCACGAAGACGAGAAAGGCCACCATGAGGACGGGCAGGGATATCTGATAGAGGCTCATGCCCGAAGTCTTCAGAATGGTAAGTTCATTGTCGGATGAAAGCCTCCCCAAGGCTACGAGAATGGCAAAGAGCAAAGATATGGGGAGGCTATACAAAAAAAGGGAGGGCAGAAGAAGGCAGATAAAGAGCATGATCTCCCCTAATCCGATTCCTTTATTGATGATAAAATCCACCACCTGGAATATGCGCCCCAGAAGCAGAACTACGGTTATGACGGTGAGGATGAGGAAGAAGGAAGAGAGTATCTCCTTTACGAGGTAGCGATTTAATATCAATCGCATCGAGGGCACGTTCAGGAGGTGAGTTTCAGATTGTCAATGTAGGGCGGATCGGCCGTTTGCATGAGGTCAATGATGTGTTGATTCATCCTCTTCTTGAGTTCGCCGAAGATACCCCTTTTTTTCTGAAAGGTAGCGGCAAAGGCCTTGGCCTCGGCCATGAGATCGGCCTCATCCTTACAGGCCTTGGTGATCACCTTGCTTTCCTCCAGTTCTTTGGCCACCATCCTTTTTCCCGTAAATATGGCTTCTTCCATTTTATAGGTAGGGAAGGCTTTCTTAATCTGCGCAATCATGGAGGGGAGAAAGGGGATATCTATATCCACCTCGGGGAAACAGAAGAAACCGCGATCGGACTTCATAAAGCGGAAATCGCAGGCACAGGCTAAGATGCTTCCATCTCCGAAGGCGTGGCCGTTTATGGCGGCGATAACAGGGGTGGGGAAGAGGAGGATTCTTTTGAACACGTCGTTTGCCCCGTAAATAAAATCTTTGATTCCCTCTTCATCGCCCATCTGAATGTGCTCCATCATCCAATTAAGGTCTATGCCTAAAGACCAATTTTTTGCGTCGCTGGAGTGGATGACAACCGAATGAATTCCGGCATCTTTTTCAATTTCGTCAAAGGTCTTAAGCATAGCTTCATTGAAAGCCGGATTGAATCTGTTTTCCCCGTTGTTCATGGTGAGCACGGCCACGGTTTCCTCTTTTTTCCATTCTACAATGGCCATCATTGCACCTCTCGATGAATTTGGAAGTCCCATAGCACAGGCAAGATACCTTTTCAACCGTCCCTTTTCATGCGGAAAAGGCTTTCATTAAAGCGAATTTAATTTGAAGGATTGACATTCTTGATAAACCGCGATAAGGGTAACCTGCTATAAAAGCACCTGCATGGAGAAAAGCGGATTGTAGGTGTGAATTTTGATTGAGGGGGCAATCTTTATGGAAGATTACAGAAAATTCGTAGACAGCCAGTACAGGCGCTTGCTCGAACAATGTAAGATTCACCTGGATCAATTGGAACGAGGATACCCGGAGCCGAGAGAGGACTTTCATGCCTTGTTGAAGGAGAGGGGGGTATCCCGAAGGGATTTTCTAAAGTGGACGGGTCTGATGACGACGGTCCTGATGCTGCCGCCCATGTTTAAACCCATGGTCGCGAGGGCGGCGGAGAATTTCAGTCGCATACCGATCATCTGGCTCCACTTCGCCGAGTGTACGGGTTGTAGCGAGGCAATTCTGCGCTCCTCTTACCCGAATGTGGACGATATTTTGCTTGAAACCATCTCCCTTGAATACCACGAAACCCTCATGGCCGCCGCTGGGTATCAGGCAGAAAAGTGCCTGGAAGATGCTATGGAACACTTCGCCGGTAAGTACGTTTGTGTCATTGAGGGGGCCATTCCGAGAGGGATGAAAGGTCAATATCTCCGATTGGGGCCGAAAGGGGAAACGGCCCTGGAGATGGGTAAAAAAGTTGTGTCCAAGGCGGCCATGACCATAAGCCTTGGGGCCTGTGCCGTTTGGGGTGGCCTACCTGCCGCTTCACCCAATCCGACCGATGCCGTCGGTGCCTCTAAGGCTTTCGGGATATCCACGGTGAATATTGCAGGCTGCCCGCCGAATGCCGTTAATTTTACGGGAACGCTGCTTCACTTTATCATGTTCGGCACCATGCCTCCCCTGGATGGCGAAGGGAGACCCCTATGGGCCTATGGCAAAAGGGTGCATGATTTCTGCGAAAGGCGTCCTCACTACGATGCCGGTGAATTTGTGGAGCAATGGGGTGACGAGGGCGCGAAGAAGGGTTGGTGTTTGTACAAGATGGGTTGCAAGGGGCCATACACGTTTGCCAACTGCCCCCATTTGCGTTTCAACGACCATATGTCCTGGCCGGTTATGGCCGGGCACGGCTGCATTGGATGCACGGAGAGGGGCTTCTGGGATACCATGGCACCATATGAGAAACCCATCCAGGAAGCTGTCATCGGTGGCGGTGAAAGAACCATTGACAACATCGGAATCATCCTGACCGCAGCCACTGCCGCAGGTGTCGCTGCTCATGGGGTGTACACGGCCATCCGCAGAAAAGGCGTAAGCGAAGTCGAAGAAGAACATAAACAGGAAGAAGGCAAGTAGGGTTAGTTGCGAAGGAGGCAGATCATGACAAAAAGAATGATAATCGACCCCATCACGAGAATAGAAGGTCACTTGAGAATAGAGGTAGAGCTCGATAACAATAATACGATCAAAGATGCATGGAGTAGCATTACCCTCTGGAGGGGCATAGAAACGATTCTTCGGGGAAGAGATCCCCGGGACGCAGGACTCATTGTGCAAAGATTCTGCGGAGTATGTACGTATGTGCATTACGAGGCAAGTATTATGGCTTGCGAAGATGCATTCGGCATCAAACCACCTACAAATGCCCGCCTCATAAGAAACTTAACCCAAGGGATTTGGTACCTCGGCGATCATATCATGCATTTCTATCACCTCCACGGTCTCGATTGGGTAGATATTGTCAGTGCCTTGAAGGCCAATCCCAAAGCGGCAGAAGAACTGGCCCGCAGTGTTCATCCCAACCCATGGAATTGTTCCGCATCTCATTACAAAGCGGTTCAAGAGCGCCTTACACGTTTTGTCAAATCGGGGAGACTTGGCCCCTTTGCCAATGCTTATTGGGGTAACCCGTCTTATAAGTTACCTCCGGAGGCGAACCTGGTCATCGCTTCCCATTATCTCGACGCCCTACAGATCTCGAAGGTCGCCGCCCAAGCTCAGGCCATCTTCGGCGGGAAAAACCCCCATCCCCAGCATCTCGTCGTAGGGGGGGTATCGTGTGTCTTGGATGCCTTAAACCCCAGTCGGTTGGGAGAATTCCTCTTCCGGGCCAAAGAGGTTAAGGACTTTGTAGAAAGGGCCTATATCCCCGATGTGCTCTTGGCTGCTCGTTATTACCAGGATGAAGGCTTGGCGGGCATCGGTGGAGGGGTGAAGAATTATCTCTGCGTAGGCGGATTTCCCCTGGACGATAATATGACGAACTTCCTCTTTCCAAAGGGAGTGGTGAAGAACAGGGATTTAAGCAAGGTGATACCTCTCGACGAGAAGATGATTACAGAAGAGGTCACGCATTCCTGGTATGAAGGTAAAGAGCCAAAGCACCCCTATGAGGGCACCACGGTTCCAAAGTATACGGGTCTCGACAAAGATGGATATTTGAAGACGGAGGAGAAATACAGTTGGTGTAAAGCCCCACGATATGCGGGCGAGCCATGCGAGGTGGGACCTCTGGCCCGTATGATTGTCGGTTATGCGGCCGGGGACAAAAAGATCAAAAAGCTCGTGGATGAAACCCTTAAAGCCACGGGACTGCCGGCCAAGGTCCTTTTCTCCACCTTGGGGAGAACGGCGGCCAGGGCCATTGAGTCGAAGCTGGTGGCGGATCAGTTAGAGCCGTGGGTAAACGAATTGGTGTCCAACATCAAGGGGGGTGACACGCGTACCTGGACATACTGCGAAGTACCCAAGGAAGCCCAGGGCCGAGGCATGACGGAACCTCCAAGAGGTGCCCTAAGTCATTGGATCAAGATAAAGAATTACCAAATCGAGAACTATCAGGCGGTGGTTCCCTCGACGTGGAATTGTTCGCCCCGGGATAAAAATGGCAAGCGCGGACCGTACGAAGAGTCCCTAATCGGGATTAGGTTAGCCAAGGCGGACGAGCCTCTCGAAATCTTGCGCACTATACACTCATTTGACCCCTGTATGGCCTGTGCCGTTCATATCATCGAGCCGAGCGGTGATATTCGCAAGTTCAAGGTGTGTTAAGGAGGGTGCCATGGGACAAAACATTGTACGTCAGAAACACTGGACGGTGGCGATGAGAATAAACCACTGGGCCATGGCCATCTCTATTTTCATTCTCATCGGAACGGGTTTTCTCATCGCATACCCCGTCACGGTCTTGAAAGGAGAAACGTGGCTCAAATTTTCCGTGGGCGAGATCAGATTCTGGCACCTTTTCTTCGGCGTATCACTCACTTTCCTTTTCATATGGAGGCTGTATCTTGCGTTTTTTTCTCGCTTTCGGGCGGATTGGAAAGACCTGTTGGCGTTTTTGCACATTAGAGATTTGATCCATCAGATAAAATTCTATCTCTCGATCGAAAAACAAGGTCCCCCGCACCGGGGTCTATACGGGCCCATGCAGTCACTTGCCTACCTAGGGCTTTTCTTTTTGGTCTTCCTCATCGTAATCACGGGTCTCATTCTGATGGGCGCGGGCTACCATGCGGGCATTACCGCCATTATTTACGCGATTCTGAAGCCTATAGAGAGGCTTCTTGGCGGACTTGCCATGGTGAGATATATTCATCACGTTCTCACGTGGTGTTTCGTGCTCTTCATCGTCGTTCACGTATATATGGCCTTCTGGTACGATGCCGTCCTCAAGGAAGGAACCTTATCTTCCATGGCGAGTGGTTACATGTTCAGCAAAGAGGAACATTGAATTAGGGCCTCTGATGGGTAAATACTCACTTGAAAGGGGGGAAGAAGAGTTTCCCCTCTTTTGGTTTTTGCAGAATGCCTAAGAAAAAGGTTACCATCCTGGGCCTCGGAAACATCCTCCTTCGGGATGAAGGCTTTGGTGTTCATTTTGTCCGGTGGATGGGTAAGAGGTGGAGATTTTCAGAGGAGGTGGAGCTGGTAGAAGGTGGGGTGATGGGATATACGCTGTTGGGTCCCGTCTGCGATTGTGAAAATTTAATTGTGATTGATGCACTGAAAGTAGAAGATACCCCCGGTTCTATCTATCGTTTTACCCTTTCCGAGCTGGAACCCCGGCTGCCACCACCCACTTCGGCGCACGAGGTCCAATTTTTAGATGTTCTTTGCAAGGCGGAGATGTTAGGAGAGGCGCCGGAGGTTATTTTTCTGTGTATCGTCCCCCTGGAAATAGGGGAATTGAGCATGGATATGAATCCCTTGATGTGGGAGCAGTTTAGCAAGATGGAAGCCCTGCTCCTAAAAGAACTGTCTCGGTACCATCTATATCCTGTGAGAGAAAATGCATGAACTTTCCCTGGTCGAGTCTCTGCTAACAATGGTTCAACAATACGCAGCTCAGGAAAATTTCCAGCATGTGATTTCCCTTCGACTCTCGATGGGGAGATTTTCTGGGGTGGTGGAGGAAGCCCTGCGATTTGCCTTCGATGTTCAGTCGCAAGGCACCATCGCGGAAGGAGCAACGCTTGAAATAGAGGTTCTCCCGGCAGCGGTGTATTGCTTTGAATGCGAGCAAGAGGTGGAAATCGCATCGTTCGAAGCTATATGTCCGATATGTCGAGGTTCGTCGGTAATTTTGGTTCGGGGGACAGAAGAACTTAAACTGATCGAGTTGGAAGTAGAGCCATAAAATATTACGGGAAGGAAAAGCCAGATGTGCATTGCCATTCCGGGTCGTATATTGAGCATAAGTGAAGATAATGTGGCCATCATAGACGTCTTCGGGACGAAAAGAGAAGCGTATCTCGACCTTATTGATGAACCGGTGAAAGTCGGGGATTATGTAATTTGCCATGTCGGCTACGCCATCGAGCGTCTCGATGAGAAGATAGCCTTGGAGAAGCTCGCTTTCTTGAAGGAAGTCATAGAGAATGAAATATATTGAGTACTACCGTGACCCTGAACTTATCAAAGGGCTTGTTCAAAGTATCTCTCATCTGGCCAAAGACATCGCAAAGAACGTTACTGTGATGGAAATATGCGGTACCCATACCCATGCCATTGGGAGGTGGGGTCTTCGTCGCCTTTTGCCCGAAAACGTAAGGCTGATTTCCGGCCCGGGCTGTCCCGTATGTGTTACTTCGACTGCCGATGTTGATAGGACTCTGTATCTCGCTGGGTTGAAGGAAGTCATATTCGCTACCTTTGGAGATATGTTACGTGTACCGGGGAGCGCAGGACAATGTCTGCAAGACCTGAGGGCAGAAGGGGCCGAGGTCAGGGTAGTGACTTCCCCATTGGATGCCCTACAGATAGCCCGGGAGAATCCGAAAAGGGAAGTTGTTTTTTTAGGTATCGGATTTGAGACCACGGCACCGGCGGTGGCATCAACCATCATCAAGGCTAAAAAGGAAGGTACCAGAAACTTTTCCGTCTTTTCCCTGCACAAGACGATACCGAACGTTATTCAGGCCCTCATCGATGATCCCGCTCTTTCCCTTGATGGTTTTCTCTGTCCAGGTCATGTAAGTGTTATTACGGGAATTAAAGCCTATGACGCTATCCCTCTCGCCAAGAGGGCGGCCGTGATTACGGGATTCGAGCCCTCCGATATTCTCGAGGGTATACTCATGAACCTCCAACAGATCAGGTCCGGACGCTTCGAAATAGCCATTCAGTATGAGAGGGCCGTCAAGAAAACTGGTAATCTTAAAGCGCGCGAGCTCATGAATGAGGTCTTTGCGTCCGGTGATGCTGAGTGGCGAGGGCTCGGTACCATTCCGGAAAGCGGCCTTTATTTGAAGGGTTCTTACCTCGATTTCGACGCGGGGCAGCGTTTTTCCATACCGGAGATGAGCGCCGTTGAACCGAGGGGATGTTTGTGCGGGGAGGTGCTGAAGGGAATCGTGACTCCCAATCAATGCCCCCTTTTTGCGGGGGCATGCCATCCCCTTCATCCGGTGGGTCCTTGCATGGTTTCCAGTGAAGGCACCTGTGCCGCTTACTATAAATACGAAAGAATTGAGGCTTAGAAATTAAGGAAAATTTTTTTATCCGGAGGATGGAGTTTCATGAAGATAACGGTGGTCAGAAATATTCTGGAGGCCAACGATAATATTGCCCGGGAAAATCGCCAACTTTTGGATGAAAGGGGCATTTACGCCGTCAACCTGATGAGCTCACCCGGGGCGGGGAAGACTTCTCTGTTGGAAAAAACCCTGATGGCCCTTCGGGACAGGTTTCGCGTGGCGGTCATCGAGGGTGATATCCAGGATACCCTGGATGCCGATCGGATTGCTACCTTGGGAATACCCGTTGTGCAGGTGAACACCCAAGGGGCGTGTCACATGGATGCCAATATGACGAGAGAGGCCTTAGGAGCCCTTGATCTGGAGCATATAGATGTGCTTTTCATCGAAAACGTGGGAAACCTTGTATGCCCGGCGGAATTCATCGTAGGCGAAAACGTAAAAGTAATGATTTTAAGCACACCCGAAGGGGCCGATAAGCCGGCCAAATATCCCCTTATGTTTAAAGAATCGGCCGCCTTGATTATCAATAAGATGGACCTTCTGCCCCATGTGGATTTCGACTTGGATACGGCAAAGAAAAGGGCTTTGGCTTTGAATCCCGATCTCAGCATCTTTGAGGTATCGTGCAAAACCGGATTGGGTATAGATAGGTGGGTTCATTGGCTAACATCCCAGATAAGTAGCTTTAAGCAGCATGTCAAATAGTAGAAAGAGGAGAAGATACATTTTTTACGGCATCGTCCAGGGGGTGGGATTCCGTCCCTATCTTTTTAGAATGGCCCTAAGACATCGCGTGGGTGGATTCGTTCGTAATATACCCGAAGGTGTATGGTTGGAGATAGAGGGAACGGGAGAAAAGCTATCGGAGTTTTCTCGTCAGGTAATGGCGGAGTTGCCTCCGGCGGCCGAGGTAATCGGCATCGACTTCCAAGAAGTGGAAATCCGGGGGGAGGATGCCTTCTTTATCATCGAAAGTGGCCAGGAAGGGGAAAAGGAAGTCATCATTCCGCCCGATATTGCCACCTGTGATGATTGCTTGTCGGAATTAAGTGACCCCTTAAATAAGCGTTACCAATACCCTTTTATCAACTGCACCAATTGTGGTCCCCGCTTGACCATTGTACGCGATGTTCCCTATGACCGGCCGAATACGTCTATGAACTGTTTCCCCATGTGCCGGGATTGCCTTTCCGAATACACCAATCCTGAAGATCGCCGATTTCACGCGGAACCTAACGCTTGCCCTATTTGTGGGCCTAAGCTGTGGCTAGCCGATAGCATGGGCAAAGAATTGACGGCATACGTTCGGGATCCCATTGCCGGAGCGGTGGATAAAATAAGGCAAGGCTGGTGTGTGGCCATCAAAGGGTTGGGAGGATTTCACTTGGCGGTGGATGCTACATCGGAAGAAGCCGTAAAGAGGCTTCGAGACAGGAAGTGTCGAGAGGAGAAACCTTTGGCCGTCATGGTGCGGGACTTGGAGACGGCCGCAAAGCTGGCCGAGATAGGCGTAAAAGAGCAGGAATGCCTCCTTTCTCCCAGGCGCCCGATTGTCCTCTGTAGAAAGAAGAGAGAGGGTTTTTTGGCCCCTTCCGTGTCGCCCGGGCTCCCCGACGTGGGCATCATGTTGCCCTATACGCCCATTCATCACCTCCTCTTGGATAGGATAGGAAAACCTCTCGTCATGACGAGTGGCAATAAGGTGGATGAACCTATCTGCATTGGCAATCGCGAAGCCATTGTCAGACTAAGCCGTATTGCCGATTATTTTCTCTTGCACAACCGAGACATCTTGGTTCGATGCGATGATTCAGTGGAGGCTTGCGTGGGTGAAAGCCGCATACTCATACGCCGCTCCCGTGGATGGGCGCCAAAGCCGATAATTCTTACTCATTCATTTCCCGATGTGCTTGCCCTGGGCGGACATCTGAAATCCACCTTATGCATGCTTAAAGGGAACCGCGCTTATCTGAGCCCCCACATAGGAGATCTGGAAACGCCGGAAGCCAGGGATTTCTTTATGGAGAATATAAGGGTAATGGAACGAATTTCGGGATGTCGCCCGGCAGTGGTGGCCTGTGATCTCCACCCGGCGTATTGGACCACTCAATTGGCAGAAGAGATCTCGAAAAAAGTGGTTTTTCGCGTCCAGCACCATCATGCCCATATAGTAAGTGCCATGGCAGAAAACGACCTGTTCGAACCCGTCATAGGTTTGGCGATGGATGGTACGGGTTACGGGGATGACGGAACGGTTTGGGGAGGGGAATTTCTGCTTGCAAGTACGACGAGTTACGAACGGATAGGCCATCTGAATAATTTTGCCTTGCCGGGAGCAGAAAGGGCGGTAAGAGAGCCATGGCGCAGTGCCGCTGGTCTTCTCCACGCTACATTCGGTAAAGATTGGCCCAGGTTATTTCGAAAACTCCCCCTCGCAGAGATAGCGATGGATACTAATGTCATAAACAACATGATAGAGGAACGCTTCAACACCCCGGAAACATCGAGTCTGGGACGTCTTTTCGATGCCGTAGCCGCCATCGTAGGTATGAGAAAAAAGGTCTCCTTTGAAGGGCAGGCCGCCATGGAGCTCGAAGCGTTGGTAGTAGAAGGGATAAAAGAACGTTATCCTTACGATATAATGGAGGAAGGGAAAAAGAAAATCCTCGATTTTCGCCCTTTCGTAAAGGCCCTCGTCGAAGATGTGCTCAGGGATAAGGACCGTCGTTCTATCGTTTCGGCGTTTCATTATACATTGATAGATGCTTTGGTATCCATGACGAGGATGATGGCCGAGGCTACCGGGATAAGAAAGGTGGTTTTGAGCGGGGGTTGTTTTCAGAACCGAGTGCTTTTGAAAGGGGTCATGGAATCGTTGAGTTTGGATGGCTTGAAGGTCTATATCAATAGCGCGGTACCCATAAACGACGGCGGCCTATCTTTGGGACAGGCCGTAGTAGCCGGTTCTATAATGAGAAAGGAAAATGAACACCATGAGGAGGGATGAAAGGATACTGCTCGAACACGGAAGTGGGGGACTTTTGAGCCATGAATTGGTGGCAGAGGTATTTCTGCCGGCTTTTCGCAACAAGGCATTGGAGAGTTTAGACGACGGGGCGATCTTCGAGGCCAAGGGCCTTAAACTATGCTTTACCACCGATTCTTACGTCGTTGATCCCATCTTTTTTCCGGGAGGGGATATTGGTTCTCTCGCCGTTTTCGGAACCGTAAACGATATATCCGTCTGTGGGGGCAGACCCTTGGCTTTGAGTGTTGGCCTTATCATCGAAGAGGGCTTTCCCATGGAGGATTTAAAACGTATCACCTCTTCGATGGCCCAGGCGGCTAAGCAGGCGGGAGTTTCCATTGTGACGGGTGATACGAAGGTCGTCGCCAAGGGGAGTGCCGATGGGTTGTTTATCAATACGGCCGGACTGGGCATTGTAAGACCCGGGGGTGATTTTTCCGCCGATCACATTCAGGAGGGGGATGTAATTTTAGTTAGTGGAACGATTGGCGACCACGGGGCGTCAATTCTCTGTAAGAGGCGTGAACTCGGCATCCGTTCGGAGATACTTTCCGACTCAGCCCCTTTGAACGGCCTCATTGATGATCTCCTGGATTCGGGAGTAGAGGTTCATTTCATGCGCGATCCTACCCGGGGAGGTTTAGGTGGCGTGCTGGTGGAAATTGCCAAACAAGTAGAGGCAACCTTCGAGTTGCAGGAAGCATCCATCCCCGTGAGGGATGAGGTCAAGGGGCTCTGTGAACTTTTAGGGTTCGACCCCCTGTTTCTTGCCTGCGAGGGAAGGGTGGTGGTGTTTTGTCATCCTCGGGATGTGGAGAAAGCGTTAAAGGTGATGCGAGGCCACGAGTATGGGAGAGGCGTAGTAGCGATCGGCGTGGTGAGTAAAGTAGGTCGTGGCCGGGTAATCCTTCGCTCTCCCTTCGGCGGATTCCGGGAGATTGATCTGCCCGTCGGAGAACTCGTGCCCCGCATCTGTTAAAGACTAAGCGCTATGACCTCATGTCACTCTCTACGTACGTAGTTATCGCAACTACGAGGTAGATTTTTTTCCCTGCCTCTGTTATGAACCCGGCCCATAAATTTTCAGATACGGAGGAGAAAAGTTGTCCCCCGAGACGATAAGGAAGATAGACTATACCCTCGGCCGCCTAGCGTGCTTTTTCCTTACGGTCATACGTTCGGTCGTTGACTTCTTGCGTGGCCCGGAGGCCTCCTACTTACCCCCCGCAAAGATTATGTTCATTAAACTCATCGAGCAAGGGGCCACGGTTCTGGCCTCCTCGGCCATTTACCGGGCCTGCGAAATCGTCGGGAGAAATAACGTCTACTTCCTTGTCTTCGAAGAAAACAAGGAAATCTTGTCCATCCTTGACCTCATTCCGGAAGAGAACGTGATTTCCTTGCGTAAAGAGAATTTTATCGTCTTTTTCGTGGACCTCATATGCGCCCTCCGGCGAATGTGGCGTTTGAAGATTGATGCGGTAATCGACATGGAATTCTTCGCCCGGGCCTCCGCGGTGATTGCCTACCTCTCCGGCGCCAGAATCAGGGTGGGTTTACACCGCTTCACCAGTGAAGCCCCTTACCGAGGAGATCTGATGACCCATCGCGTTCAGTATAACCCTTACTTGCACGCGGCCCAATTTTACCGCCTCCTGGTCGAGGTATTGACGGCCGATCCCAAAGATGTTCCCCTGTTAAAGAAAGAGGCGGATTTTGCCTGGCAGAGAGTCGTGCGCTTTTCTCCCTCCGAGAAAGAGAAGCTAAAGGTCTGGGAGCTTTTATGCAATACGGCGGGCTATACCCCCCGGGGCAGGATCGTCCTTTTGAACCCCAATGCCAGTGACTTGCTTCCCTTGAGGAAGTGGCCGGAGGAAAATTTCGTTGCCCTTGGCCGTAAGCTTTTGGCACACAACGAAAACTTGACCCTGGTAATAACGGGAGCCCCATCGGAGGCACAGGCGGCGGAGGCCATGGCTCAATGCCTTGGCCATCGAAGGGTGGTGTCTCTCGCCGGGAAAACTTCTCTGCGTGAGCTCCTCGTGCTCTATACCCTGGCGGACGTGCTCGTTACGAACGATAGCGGCCCGGGGCACTTTGCCTCCCTTACAGATATTTTCAATATTATCCTGTTCGGTCCCGAAACGCCCCGGCTGTTCGGTCCCATCGCGGGGCGGGGAAGGGTGATCGAGGCCGGGCTCGCCTGTAGCCCGTGCGTAAATGTTTACAACCACCGTTTTTCGCCCTGTCGAAACAATGTCTGTATGAAATCTATCACGGTCGAGGAGGTGTTCACAACGATCGTAGCCGTTCTAAAGGAGGGGGAGGGTAGATGAAGAGGTACTATCGCCTGCTGATTCTCCTGGTCATGCCGGCGCTACTGTTTGTGGCCGTCTTACCCTTAATGCCCCTCATGGACCCAGACGAAGGGCGCTATGCCCTCATTCCCAGGGAGATGAATGAACGGGGCGATTATGTAACCCCTCATCTGAAAGGGGTGGTGTACCTGGAAAAACCTCCTCTCGGATACTGGTTTACCGCCTTTTTCTTTCGCGTTCTGGGAGAAAACGAGATTACGGCCCGTCTGGCAACTGGTCTCAGTGCCTGGGGGCTGGTAATTCTCTTGTACGTCATAGGCCGCACGTTGAGAAACGAAGAGATGGGGCTCCTTGCGGCGGCCGTCTTTTCCGTTTCCCTCTTGCCCTTTTCTCTCGCCCGGATAAATATCCTCGACGTGCCGCTTACGCTCTTCCTTTCCCTCGCCGTCTGGTGCGGATATCGGTCCTTCCGTTCGGAAAAGAAACGCCTTTGGCTCTACGGGATGTATTTTTTTTCCTCTTGCGCCTTTCTTACCAAGGGACTCATAGGGCTTGTCTTTCCCTTTACCATTTGTGGCCTCTGGCTTGGGTGGGAGAAGAGATGGCGAGAACTACCGGCTCTTTTTTCTCCCGTGGGATTCGTTATTGTCTGCCTATTCATCGGCCCTTGGCTTTGGGCCGTTCAAAAGGCAAATCCTGATTTCTTCGAATTTTTCTTTTGGCGTGAGCACCTTTTGCGCTATACGACTTACATTCATGAAAAGGGCCAGCCCTTTTACTTTTTCTTACCTATTTTATTAGCGGGGGCGCTGCCGTGGTGGTTCTATCTCCCCCGGGTTTTCAATCGCGAAGATATGAGGAGTATCTGGGAAGCGATTAAACGTAAAAGCTTTCTTAAACTGCTCGTGGTATGGATTCTCTTCCCTTTTTTCTTTTTCTCCCTCTCGTCGTCGAAATTGATCCCTTACATCTTGCCCATTTTTCCTCCCCTGGCTGTTTTCTTGGCCTGGCTATTCTTAAACGGGCGAGAAAAGACAAACAGCGAAAGGAAGCTCGATGGGTGGCCTGCCTTGCAATCTGTGCTTTTCATGGTCCTGGTCTTTGCCCCCTTTTTCGTTCCCGATTGGAAAGATATCCTTCCCCTCCCCTGGATCTACTATGCAATACCCGTGATAATTCAAGCATTTATAATGCTATTTGACATATCAATTAAAGAAAGCGATTTAACTAATCGATATATAAGGGCATACTTTGGATATGCCCTGTTTTTAATGGCTATTTTGCCGGTTGTCTCCCACTATCTTACCCCCGTTAAGTCGGCCTATCAGTTGGCGCAGGCGGTAAAAAGGTACGTGCCCGAGGGAGAGCCTTTATACCAATTGCGTACATCCATGTATAGTCTGGACTTTTACACGCGGAGGCGAACTGCCCTCGTGGACGAATTAGGGGAGCTCGCACCGGGGGTTAAGAAACTTGCCCCCGAGGAGAGGCGTCGTTACTTCCCCACGGGGAGTGAATTCTTAACGGAGGTGAGGAAGAAGGGGGCGCTTTACGCCGTTGCCGACCGAAAGGAGCATTGGATGTGGTTAACAAAAGAAGGGATGGGGATTAAGCTGTTGTGGGAGAATAAAAAGTTTTATATGTTTCAAGTCTGGGATAGGAAAAAAGGGGAGGGGGCATCGTGATAAAGAAGAGAGCCGATTTTCTACCGATGAGTCGCCCTTCGATCGGAGAAGAAGAAATCGAAGCGGTTAGCCGCTGTCTTCGGTCGGGATGGATTACAACCGGCCCTCTTTGCGCGGAATTGGAAAGGCAGTTTTGCGCGCTTACGAAGGCACCTTATGCGGTAAGCGTTTCATCCGCTACGGCGGGTATGCACCTTGTCCTTTCCGTCCTAAATATTGGGCTGGGCGACGAAGTAATCACCCCCTCTCTCACCTTTGCTTCGACGGTCAACATGATTGCCCTCCGTGGGGCGAGACCTGTATTCTGCGACTGTGACTACGGAACGCTCAATATGAAGGTAAGAGATGTCGAGAATCTCATCTCGCCCCGCACCAAGGCCATCATTCCCGTCCATTTTGCGGGGGCGCCGGTGGATATGGAACCCCTCGTCGAGATGGCACGCCGCTACCATCTCTATCTCATTGAAGATGCCGCCCACGCCGTAGGCACTTACTACCGGGGAGTTCATGCAGGCGGCTTCGGGCAGATAGCAATCTTTTCCTTTCACCCCATCAAGAACGTCACCACAGCCGAGGGCGGCATGATTACCCTCTTTGACCCGGAATGGGAAAAGAAGTTAAGGCGCCTGCGATTCCACGGCCTTGAGCGAGAGGCCTGGAAGAGGTACGGTCCCGGCGGGAATTCGGTCTACGATATCACCGAGCCGGGGTATAAGTACAACCTAACGGATATGCAGGCGGCCCTCGGCCTTGCCCAGTTAAAGAGGCTCGACCAACTAAACGAAAGACGCGCCCATCTTGCCCACCTGTACTTAAAGCATCTTCAAGGCATAGATGGGCTTCACTGCCCCGAGATACCCACCTATCCTCACGTCCACGCCTGGCATCTCTTCGTCGTCAAGGTTACCAAGATGCCCCGGGAGGAGTTCATGCGCCAGCTTGGGGAGTATAACATCGGTTTCGGCCTGCACTTCCCTCCCTGCCATCTTCTTAGTTATGTAAAGGCAAGATGGGGGGAAAATAGGGTAGGGCTACCGGAGACGGAGCTGGCCGGAGAAAGGATCATATCTTTGCCCCTCTTTCCTGATATGACCGACGAGGACGTGCTTTACGTCTGTGCAGCCATACGGGAGATATTGAAATGATATCCGTGGTTATACCCATCCACAACGAGGAGGCCAACATCCCCCTCTTGCTTGCCCGCCTTAAGTCGGTCATGGATGCCCTTGAAAGACCGTACGAGATTGTTTGCGTGGACGACGGCAGCACGGATCGATCTCTCGAAATGCTCCTCCAGGCCTTGAGGGAAAACCCAAACCTCAAGGTAGTGGAACTCACCAGGAATTACGGTCAACATCCGGCAGTAATGGCCGGCTTTTCCCAGTCAAAGGGCGAAATCGTAATCACCATCGATGCCGATCTGCAAAACCCGCCGGAAGAGATCCCGCGTTTGGTAAAGACGATGGAAGAGGGAAATTACGAGGTAGTAGGTACGGTCAGGCGGGCAAGGAAAGATTCTTATTTTCGCGTCCTTGCCTCGAAGGCCATCAATATCCTGACGAGGCGGATTACGGGGATCAAGATGTCGGACTGGGGTTGCATGCTCAGGGCTTACCGCCAATCGGTAGTCGAAAAAATGGTGGCCTACGCCGAGCAGGCGACGTTCGTGCCTGCCCTTGCCACCGTTTTTGCCAAGAGAATAACGGAAATCGAAGTAGCTCACGAAGAAAGACATGGAGGCAAGACCAACTATCCCCTCCGCAAACTCATCAATTTGCAGTTCGACCTCGTTTCTTCCTTCTCCAATTTGCCCCTTAAAGTCCTTCTTTACGGGGGCATCATCATGTCCTTCTTGGGGTTTGCCTTCGGTCTTACCCTCATCATCGCCCGCCTTTACTTCGGGGCTGCCTGGGCGGTGCAAGGTGTGTTTACCCTCTTTGCCCTTCTGTTCTTCTTTATCGGTATGCAGTTTTTTGCCCTCGGTGTATTGGGCGAGTATTTGGATCGCATTTACCGCGAAGTGAGAAAGAGGCCGAGCTTCGTCATCCAAAAGGTCTATCAGGCAAAAGGTGAGGGGCGACCGTGAAGGCCGTAGTCTTTGCCTATCACAACATGGGTATCGTAGGTCTCGAGGCCCTAATAAGAAACGAGATTTCCCTTGCCGCCGTGTTCACCCACGAAGACGATCCGATGGAGAACCGGTGGTTTTTATCGGTCAGACAATGGGCTAACGTTAGGGGGATTCCCGTCTTTTCCCCACCCGATGTAAACGAGGCCTTTTGGGTCGAAAAGATTAGCCAGATGAAGCCGGACGTTATTTTCTCCTTTTACTATCGTCACCTGCTTTCCGAAAAGATACTTAACCTCGCGCCGTCAGGGGCGTATAACCTGCACGGCTCACTTCTGCCCGCTTATCGCGGCCGCGTGCCGGTGAACTGGGTGCTAATAAACGGAGAGAAGGTAACGGGTGTGACCCTTCATTTCATGACGAAAAAGGCCGATGCCGGTGACATCGTCGGGCAGAAAAAGGTGGAGATCGATTTCTTCGACACGGCCCGAACGTTGTTCGATAAACTCTGCCAGGCGGCGGGTGAGTTGCTGGACGAGGTTTTACCCCTCATAAAAATGGGGGCTCCCCCCCGCATGCCTCAAAGTGAAGAAAAAGCCACGACTTTCCGTGGGCGAAAGCCGGAAGACGGGAAGATTGACTGGTCTAAGCGTGCCCTCGCCATCTACCACCTCGTCCGGGCGGTTACCCGCCCCTATCCCGGGGCCTTTTCTTTTTTCCCCGACGGGAGGAAAGTCACTGTCTGGTGGTGTCTGCCCGATGAAAGGGTTTCTTTTTCCGCCGATATGGCGGGGAGTATTTACTTAGAGGACAGGGCCGTCTACGTCCGGGCGGGGATGGGGGTTGTACGTCTCCTTGAAGTTGAAATAGGTAAAGAAATTCTAACAGGCCAAGCCATTTACGAATACTTTGAGAAAATGGGGGAAGTGAGGCTGTCATGAAAGTTCTGATCTTGGGAGTTAACGGTTTTATCGGTCATCATTTAACCAAGCGCATTCTCGAAAGCACTGATTGGTCCGTCTACGGCATGGACTTAAACGACGATCGACTGGGCGAATGGATCCGTCATCCCCGATTCCATTTCATTGAGGGGGATATTTCCATCAATCGGGAGTGGATAGAGTATCATATCAAGAAGTGCGATGTCGTCTTGCCCCTGGTGGCCATTGCCACGCCTAAAATGTACGTAGAAGACCCCATCGCCGTCTACGAGCTCGACTTCGAGATGAATTTAAACGTTATCAAGCAGTGTATAAAATACAAAAAGCGTGTGGTTTTTCCTTCCACCTCTGAGGTCTACGGCGCCTGCCCGGATGAGGAATTCGACGAGGACAAGAGTTTTCTCTGCGTCGGTCCCATAAGAAAGGAGAGATGGATATATTCATGCTGTAAGCAGCTTCTGGATCGGGTCATATATGCCTACGGGACGAGGGGATTTTTAGAGTTTACTCTCTTTCGCCCCTTTAACTGGATAGGGGCCCGCCTGGATTCTCTGGAGACGGCCAAAGAGGGAAGCTCTCGGGTGGTCACCCAGTTCATCGCCGATTTATTGCTGAAGAGGCCCATCTCCCTCGTGGACGGGGGCAACCAGAGAAGATGCTTTACCTACGTAGACGACGGGATAGAGGCCTTGATGAGGATCTTGGAAAACAAGGGCAACTGCTGCCGGAACGAGATCATCAATATCGGCAACCCGAAAAATGAGTGTTCCATCAAGGAGCTCGCCGAGATGATGAAGAGGATCTTCATGGAACACCCACGGCACAAAAACGATAGCTTTTACTCGGAGATAATCGAAGTTCCCTCCGAAAAGTATTACGGTGACGGGTATCAAGATATCTACTCACGAAAACCTTCGATTGAAAAGGCCCGCCGCCTTTTAGGCTGGGAGCCCAAGTTTGACCTAAGAGAATCGCTCAAGCGCACCATCTACGCCTTCCTGGAAGAATACGAGTAAACCATCGCCAAATGCCATTAGGATTGAAGATAGATGTCGACACGTACCGCGGGATGAAGGAAGGGGTTCCACGGCTCTTAGAGATCCTCAACCAATACGGGCTGAAGGCCAGCTTTTTCCTCAGCGTCGGTCCCGATGCTTCGGGCTTGGCCGTTCTTCAGCTGATTAAAAACCCCCGCTTCTTAAAAAAGCTCTTTCGTTCTCAGGCCCACCGCCTTTACGGGTGGAAAACGGCCCTATACGGGACGATACTGCCGTCCCCCATGATCGCCCTATCCTTTCCCCATCTGGTAAGGCGGATGGCCCAAGAGGGACATGAAGTTGCCCTCCATGCGTGGGACCATCGGAGGTGGCAGGACAGCCTACCGAAGCGATCGGAAGCATGGATCCTAAGCTGGCTTAAAAAGGGTATCCAAGCTTTTCAGGACTTGCTGGGGAGGCCACCGGAGGCGTTCGGTGCCCCCGCATGGGTCATGGATGAACGAGCCCTTAAAATAGTTTCGCATCTCATTTCACCGGTGTATTTGAGTTGTACGCGCTCGTCCGAGCCTTTCATCTACGAGGGATACGAAATACTGGAAATTCCATCCGATTTGCCCTGCCTGGAGGAGGTGGGTATCGAGGCGGTGAAAGAGGTCCTGGCTTATGCCGTAGCGGATGGTCGGATCCATGTTCTTCCCGTTCACGCGGAAGTGGAAGGGGGTCGGTGGGCGCATGCCTTTGCAGGCATGCTACAGGAGCTGCTACATGGCGGTACTTCCATCCTCACTTTGAGAGAGATGGAGAAAATCATCGATCGTTCCGCAGTTGGCCGCCGTTTGCCTCGATTATCCATGATCCCAGGTCGGGCTTCTCCTTGCCTTGTTTAGTATGACAAAAAAAGTTGCAAAAGGGAGGAAATAGGTATATGGAAACGGGGACTTTTAAAAAAGCTGCCCCGCAGCCTAGAGAACTATTCCAAAAGGAGGTAAAGGAAATTGGAAACGAGAATTTGGCACAAGTTTTACGATTACAACGTCCCCCTGGATGTACGCTTCCCCCGTATGCCGATTCAGAACCTGTTGCACGTGTCGGCCGCCCAGTTCCCCCACAAGGCGTGCACGAGTTTTTACGGATCGGAGCTTACGTTTCGCCAGGTGCGTTCCCAGGTATTGAGGTTGGCCAATGCCCTCATGAAGATGGGCGTCCAGAAAGGTGATCGGGTGGGAATAGCCCTGCCTAACTGTCCCCAGTACGTTATCGCCTATTATGCCGCCATGTCCGTAGGGGCTATCGTAGTCAATATGAACCCCATCTATACGGCAAACGAACTCAAGTTCATGATGGAAAACAGCGGATTGGAGACGCTCTTTACATTCGATATGGTGCTCGGCACCATGCGGCCCCTGGCCAAAGAACTTCAGTTAAAGCGCGTCATCGTGACAAAGGTAACGGATTACATCAACGGTTTCGGCGTAAGCGACGCCAAAAGCCTGGAGCTAGAAGATGGTTGGTACCATTTTTCCGAGCTCATCGAAAAAACCACGGACGAGAGACTTCCCCGGGTCGCCATATCGGCCGATGACCCCGCCTTGATTCAGTACACGGGCGGTACCACAGGTCTGCCCAAAGGGGCCGTCCTTACCCATTACAACCTCGTGGCCGGCGCCATGATCGGGGATTTCTGGGGGAGCCCCATTGGGGTTTTCATCGATCGCGCGAAGAGAAAGATTATGGGGGCCATTCCCTACTTTCACATCTACGCCAACACTTACGCTATGAACATCGCCATGTTGACGGGGGCGACCCAAGTGCTCGTTCCGAGGTTTGACCTCGAAGAATTCATGGGTCTTTTGGGAAGCGTAGACGAAATCTTTTACTTCCCCACCGTTCCTACCATGATCACAGCCATCGTGAACCACCCGAAGGCAGAAGAGCTAAAGATCGGGGAGAAGATAAAGCTTTTGAGTTCGGGCGGTGCCCCCATGCCGGTAGAACTCATCCAGAAGGTGAAGGATGTCGGCGTCTTCTTTACGGAAGGTTGGGGAATGAGCGAAACTTCCGCGGTGGGCATAAGCAATCCCATCCTGGTGAACAAGGTCGGAGCAATCGGTGTGCCTGTTATCGGTACCGATGTGCGGCTCGTGGACATTGAGGAAGGGAAGAGCGAGGTGAAGCAAGGCGAGCCCGGCGAGATTATCATCAAGGGCCCCACCGTTATGAAAGGTTACTGGAACAACCCGGAAGAGACAGCTAACCAACTCAAGGACGGTTGGCTCTACACGGGGGACATCGGGCAGATGGACGAAGACGGTTACATCTACATCGTAGATCGGAAGAAAGACATGATTATCGCCGGCGGTTTCAACATCTATCCGCGCGAAGTGGACGAGGTCCTCTACCAGCATCCGAAGATAGCGGAGGGTGTGACGGTGGGCGTACCCGATCCCTATCGGGGAGAGACGGTAAAGGTCTACGTCGTATTGAAACCGGGGCAGACGGCAACCGAGCAGGAGATAATCGATTTCTGCAAGACAAAGCTTGCTCCCTACAAGGTACCGAAGATGGTCGAGTTCCGTGAATCCTTGCCCAAATCAGCGGTGGGCAAGATCCTCCGGAAGATCCTGAGAGACGAGGAAATTGCCAAGTCAAAGAATAAATAGAGGAAACAAAAAAGCCCCGCATCTAAAAGATGCGGGGCTTTTTTGTTGGGCATTTAGCTTACGAGGTTCTTGAGGGCTTCCACAACGGGGTTGGTAAAGAGGGCCACCAGCACCGTATAAAGGGCGAACACACCGACCGCTTCATTGGTGTAAATCTTTTCATACTTGTGCTTGAGGGAGATGATGATGAGACCGCCCACAATAAGGCATCCCAGCTGGAAGTAGGGGAATGCAGCGGCGCCGGCGACGGCGTATTCGGCAAAACTGAACGAAGCCGTCAGCAGAATAACACAAGCCGTAACTACGATGGTTCCTAATGTCTTTTTCATGTTTCTCACTCCTCCCATTATTTATTTCTCTTGACCTTACTTAATAGAGAAAACCGTGCCAGCGTTTTAAAAAGGGGCCTAAAAGTTATAAATGATAAATATTATTGATGATTGGACCTGATTTGAATCTTCGATACCCATAGGCACGTTTTTGAATCGTTGAACGAAATGTTAAACAGGGTGAAAAAAGTGAGAAATCTTTCTCCTGAAGATGTTCCTTGACATCGGGTCGCAATTATCTGATATGGGCTTCTCGAGAAACGGGCTCACCCGTTTAAGAATTACCATAAGAGGAGGAATTTATGAGACTGAAGGACAAGGTAGCCGTCGTAACCGGATCGGGTCGTGGTATCGGCGAAGGTATCGCCCTTCGCTTTGCCGAGGAAGGGGCGAAGATAGTGGTAAATGATGTGGATGAGGCCAATGCGAACGCGGTGGTGCAGAAGATCAAGGAGTTGGGAAGCGATGCGGTGGCCGTAATAGGCAGCGTGGCCTCCCGCGAGGTGGTACAGAAGATGGTTGATACGGCGGTTAGCGTATTCGGTACCATTGATATCATGGTAAACAACGCTGGTATTACCAGAGATGTTATCCTGCACAAGATGACGGACGAGCAATGGAACGACGTCATTGCCGTCAACCTAACGGGCGTTTTCTACGGGATTCAGATTGCCGCCCGCGTCATGAGGGAGAAGGGTTATGGCAAGATAATCAATATTTCGTCCACCAGTGCCCTGGGTAATGCGGGGCAGCTGAATTATTCTGCCTCCAAGGCCGGCGTTATTGGCATGACCAAAACGGCCGCCAAAGAGCTGGGGCCCAAAGGGGTAAATGTAAACGCCATTGCCCCGGGCATGATTTGGACGGATATGATGAAGAACATGCCGCCACAGGTGATCCAACAAATGGATGCCATGCTTCCCTATCTGGTGCCCCTTAACAGAAAAGGCAGCCCCCGTGACGTGGCCAATCTCGCCCTCTTTCTTGCCTCCGACGAAAGTTCCTTCATAACGGGCCAGGTCATCTTCTGTGATGGCGGCATGAAGATGTAATTGACTTTGTAAGAGGGGCGGTAAAATTGTGGACCGCCCCTTTGAAAGCTTGGCCGATGGGGGAACGGATTACCCTCGATGAATTAAAGGAAGTAGCCGAGCGTTTGGGGATCGAGGTGCGTTTAGAGCCCCTCAAGGTGGAAGGTAGCCTTTATAGCGGCGGTTATTGTCGAGTCAGGGGCAAGCCCGTGGTTATACTCAATAAGAAGGCAGGAAAGGGCGAGCAGATGAAGGTCCTCGTAGAAGCTTTAAAGAGGCATGACCTCTCCGGTATGTACTTAAAACCGGCGATGAGAAAATTCCTGGGGCTGGAAGATGAGGATTAAAAACGTTGACATTGGGCATCGCGAGCAGTAATATATGAACAGATCTTTAAGAAGGGGGCGTTACGGTTTCGACGGGGATAGTTGAAGCTCGTAGCTGCGTACCGAGGTGCCTGCCGGCCTCGATAAAAAGGCAGGAAAAAAGTAATCGCCAACGATTACGAATACGCTCTAGCCGCCTAAGACGGCTGGCGTCCTCCCGATTTTCGCCTGTCGGATCGGGAAAGGGCGCGATAAAGGCAGGCTGGCTAAACCTCCTCGCCCGGAGGAGGTTTGGCGAGAACTTCCCGGGCTGGCCATTCAATTTCCCTGCCTTTGGGGGAAGGGATGGCGAGATTTAAACAAAGGCTACGTACGTAGAAGCTACAGTGGAATATTCTCGGACGCGGGTTCGACTCCCGCCGCCTCCACCAA